>ULXD01056943.1_pt1 | contig 9954 bp, 8 predicted proteins | sample 1960961 | NCBI WGS metagenome assembly ULXD01 (sample SAMEA4835829, study PRJEB28245) | human gut metagenome | biome: gut microbiome; material: fecal sample | place: Denmark | collected 2008 | reverse complement strand
CCCCCATGTCAATTCGCATATCAGCCAAAATTTTCATTTCTTTTTTGTGTAAATAAAAAAGCCCCGGAGGGCGGCCTTTCAGCCACGCTCCGGGGAGTGTATTACTGTATCCTTATGCGTTGGGATTAACCTGAACAACGATAGAAATGTACATGTTGCCCTTCACTGTCTTTGCAGCTACACCAACCTTGGTCCACTTGCCAACTGCGTTGATGTTCACATCCTTATCCTTGTTGTTTACCAGCTTAAAGAACTCTTCCAACAGTTTACCGGTATACTCATTCTTGACCACGACCTTGGCCGTATAAACACCATTGTCATCACGATGAACATCTATAGCATTGTAAATTTTCCATGCACCGGTGTTGATGTCTACCGCCGAATCCAAGAACTTTTCAGCTTCCTGTTTGAGCTCGGTGTCATTGCACAGCTGTGCTGCCGAACCACGCTTTGCATTGATCGTGCTCATCATCTGAGCTTCCGCCTGAGCCTCAGGGGTCGATGGGGTATCACCGCCGCAGGCGGTGAACAGAACAAGTGCCATGGTCGCCGCCAGAATCAAAGCGGCCAGTTTTTTCAGCATTTTCATGTCGGGACCTCCAGTCGTTTTGTTGTGTTTTTCATAATATGCAGGATGCCTTTTCATTTTGAAGCAGGCCCCCTTCTGGCTTTATTTTATCCAACAAATGTCGCTTTTGTCAATTGCCAGCTTCACCAAACATTTTCTCCTGCTTTTGTTGTTTTTTCCAGAACGAATTTTCGCAAAGATCCTTTGCCATGCCCGGGGCAAAAACCGGAAAATATTTCCGGCGTTTACACAATTCTACCACGATTTGGTGCTAAACTTAAGGCAATGGGAACCGCCGGGTGCCGTTCCTGAACAAGGAAAAGGAGTTTGCCCCATGCAGCATGGTTCCCTGCGCGCTCCGGTGCGCGTTTTCATGGCAGCAGTTCTGCTGTGCCTGAGCTTTCTGGCCGCGCCAAAGGCTGCGGCGGCACAATTGCAGGATGTGAACGGCATCACGCTGCTGTCCTTCGACAGCCAGCAGATCGTCTCCATCGGCAACCAGACCTCGGGCCGGTGCAGCTGGTACGCCCTGCGCTACGCCCGCACCATTCTGGATGGCAAGCCCTGCTCAGGCAGCGGGATGTGGTCGAACGGCGCGGTATGGTCTGCCGCCGGGTACTACGCTTACAGCGGCTCCCTTTCCGGCTGCCTTTCCCGCCTGTATGAAGAGCTGCAGGCCGGGCGGCCCGTCATCGTACATCTGAAAAACACCGCTGTCAGCGGCGTGTCCAAGCACACCAACCGCGTGACAAGCTATGAATACCACCTCTCCGGCTCCGGCTGGAAAGAGGTCAATTACCCCCACATCGCCACCAGCAGCACCTACGGACACTGGGTGTGCGTGGTGGGCATCTCCCCCACGGCAGACCCCGAAAACCTGCGGGAGAGCGATTTCTATGCGCTGGACCCCGCGCGGGTCAGCGTGAACGGCACACTGGCCGTAACAAAGCTTTTGGATGGCACCATCTGGACTGATAACTCTCCCTTAAAAGTCGCAGCCTGACGCTCCCTTACAAAACACAACAGCCCCCGGAACATGCAGGGTTCCGGGGGCTTCGTGTTTTGTATCGGGGGGTTACAGCTCCTGATAGGCGCTCATCATGGCGGGGATGAACTGCTTTTTGCGGCTGCCCACGCCGGGCAGCGTCCAGCTGCCGTCGGCGGCGGGCCGGCTCTCAAAGCCGTTGCTCAACACCTCGGCGGCGTAGCGGCCGGTGCAGATGACCACGCTCTCCTCCTTGGGCACATCGGTCAGCAGCATGTAGAGGTCCTCCACGTTCTGCTTGTTGCGGGCCTCCTCCAGATAGGGCTGGAGCAGCGCCTGGGCGGCCTGCAGGTTTTTGCGGGTCATGTAGCTGCCCTGCGCCACGCCAAAGCGGATATCGCCGCACATGAACACCTTGAAGTCCTGCAAAAAGACCTCTTCGGGGGTCTTGCCGTCCAGTTTTTCACCGGCCTCGAACATTTCGGTGGAAAACTCTTCGATATCCACGCCTGCGATCTTGGCCAGACGCTTGGCGGCGTTTTCATCCACGGGGGTGCAGGTAGGGCTGCGGAAGGCCAGCGTATCCGAAAGGATAGCCGCCAGCAGCAGGCCCGCGATCTGGGGCGGGATGTCCACACCGTTTTCATCGTACATCTGGGTGATGATGGTGGCGGTGCAGCCCACGGGCTGGTTGCGGAAGTAGACCGGGCCGCTGGTCTCCAGACTGCCGATGCGGTGGTGATCGATGATCTCCAGGATCTCGGCCTGATCAAAGCCCTCCACGGCCTGGGTGGCCTCGTTGTGGTCCACCAGAATGATGCGCCGCTTGCGCAGGGCAATGACGTTGCGGCGGCTGACCATGCCGCAGTATTTACCGTCCTCATCGAGGATGGGGAAATAGCGGTGGCGCACCTTTGCCATCACCCGCAGCACATCAGCCACGGGGGTGACGAGGGTGAATTTGAGGATGTTGTCCCGGGTCATATAATAGGAGATGGGGGCGCACTGGCTGATGAGCTTGCCCGCCGCGTAGGTATCCACGGGGGTAGTCATAATGGCAACACCGGTCTCATCGGCAATGCGCTGGATGGTACGGCCCACCTTGGCCCCATTGCAGATGATGAGCAGGGAGGCTTCCTTTTCAATGGCGCAGAGCTGGCTTTCGTACCGGTTGCTCAGAATGACGATATCCCCCTTTTCCACGCTGCTTTCCAGCATCTCGGGGGTGGCGGTGCCGATCTTGATGTGGCCGGTGGTGCAGACCGCATCGGCATTGCCCACCACCATGGTGCCGTTCAGCGTTTCAAGGATGTTCTTATAAGAGGTACGGCTCTTGGCCAGCACCGCGGTATCGAACACGTCCATGTTGGCGGTGGCAAGATCTTTCACGGTGATGATGCCCTCCAGCTCGTTGTCCGCGCTGGTAATGGACAGGGTGTCGATCTGCTGGTCGCGCATGATCTTCCATGCGCGGCGCAGGCTGGTGGAGCCCGGGATGCCCGGCATCTCGCGGTAATCCACGTCCCGGATCTTGGGGTTCACGTCGGTGCACATCCGGGGCGGCGTGACACCGAATTTTTTCAGGACGAACTCGGTCTCCTGATTCATTTTACCGGCACGGCGCGGCTCACAGACCAGCGTGCTGGTGCGGTTTTTGAGCTCCGCATAGGCAATGGCGGAGCAGATGGAATCGGTATCGGGGTTGCGGTGCCCGATGACCACGACCTTGTGTGCTTCTTTTGGCATAGGTTGTTCCCCTCTCTGGGTCAGATTCATTTACCTTCCGATCGGCCCCATGCCCCAAACCACCGGGCACGGCTGCCAGCTACATTTTAACACAACCGGCCCCGGGGGTAAAGGCGGCAGATATCTTTTTCTTGACAGCGTCCCAAAAATCGTCTATCCTTGACCTGAATTTTTTCTCTTTGGAGGTCACCCCATGAAAAAGCTGTTCCGCGCCCTTTCCCTCTGCCTGACGCTGGCCCTGTGCGTGTCCGGCAGCACCGTCGCGCTGGCCGAGGCTCCCGCCGCAACGCCCGCCCCCCAGGACGAACGTGTCATCACCGATGTAAGCCCCCTTGAGGATCAGATCCGCAACATCGTCGGCTTTACCACCAGCACCGGCGGCCCCTACGATTTTGAGCAGGCCGACCATAAATCTGCCGTGCAGGCCTACGGTGCAGAACCCGCCGAGGGTGCCGTGGCCCTGCTGCGCGTCTACGCCCGGGCCGAGGACCGGGGCGATGCCTCCATCAATTCCAGCGGCCACTCCTTCCTCTCGGTGCGGAACGTCTCTGACCATGACATCGAGGTGGGCGGCCTGCGGATCGCGCCCGACACCGAGATGACCTTCAGCCCCCGCGGCAACCGCTGGGAGCACACCGGCATCTGGTACAATCTGGAGGGCTACTACAAGCGCTATCTGGCCGATTCCTACTACCAGAACATCTATGCTGTCCAGACCTCGCTGGATCAGGGCCAGCTGGACGTGGTCAACCGCAACCTTGCAAAATCTGACCACTGGTCGGCCTACTTCAACTGCGCTGCCTTTACCGAGAGCATGTGGAACGCGGTCTGCGCCGATCCCCTTTCCGCCGGGCAGCCCTACACCCCGGAGAACCTGCGGAACGACATTCTGGCCAAGTACGGCGATTTGGCCGCGTACAACCCCCAGATCCCCTACGACTACATCGTTTATTACGGCACCAGCCTGACCCCCAGCAAAGAGTTTGCCTGATTTTCAGGTTTGTTGGATACAACATCTTGATTTTCACGTCATTCCGCGCTATCATGGGTGTGTTTGAATCCACGCGCCAAGGGAGGACACCATGACAGACGCATCGACCACATCAAGACCACTGTTCAACCGTCAACAGCTCATTTCACTTTTCCTGCCGCTGGTGGCAGAGCAGGCCCTCAGCATCTCCATCGGTCTTGCGGACACCCTGATGGTCTCCTCGGTGGGCGAAGCCGCCGTTTCGGGCGTGAGCCTGGTGGACTCCTTCAACGTGCTGATGATCCAGCTGCTCAGCGCACTGGCCACCGGCGGCGCGGTGGTCGCCAGCCAGTACATCGGCCACCGGGAGCCCAAACGGGCCAAGGCCAGCGCCGCCCAGATCATGTTCATTATGATCTCGCTCAGCGTGGTCACCGCCGTTATCGTGGCGGTGGGGCGGCACGCCATCCTGCGGGGCATCTTCGGCTCCATTGACGCGGATGTGATGCGCTACGCCGAGACCTATTTCCTGCTCTCGGCCCTGAGCTATCCCTTTATCGGCGTGTACAACGCCGGTGCGGCCCTGTTCCGCGCCCAGGGCAACAGCAAGATCAGTATGCTTTCCAGCCTGGTGATGAACGTGGTGAACATTGGCGGCAACGCCATCCTGATCTACGGGTTCGGCATGGGCGTGATGGGTGCGGCCACCGCCAGCCTCGTGAGCCGGATGATCGCCTGCTTCACCGTGATGTTCCTGCTGCAGAAGCCGGACTGTGCGCTGCGCGTCGACCACCTCACCGACCTGAAGCCTGACCTCGACCTCATCAAGCGCATCCTGAAAGTCGGCATCCCCGCCGGCATCGAGAACGGCATGTTCCAGATCGGCAAGCTGTCGGTCTCCAGCCTGACCAGCACGCTGGGCACCGCGGCCATTGCCGCAAATGCTGTGGCAGGCAACATCTCCAGCTTCCTGAACGTGCCCGCCTCCGCCGTGGGCATCGGCGCGCTGACCGTTGTGGGCCAGTGTCTGGGTGCCGGGGAAAAGGTGCAGGCCAAGCGCTATTCCCGCCTGCTGCTCCTGACCGCCTACGCCGGGGACTGGGTGATGAACCTTTCCGGCCTGTTCTTCCTGAACAAGCTGGCGCTCTCCTGGTTCAACCTCTCGCCGGAGGCCTACGGCATGGCACTGGAGCTGATGGTCTGGTTCAACGCTGTATCGCTGATCCTGTGGCCCTCCAGCTTCACCTTGCCCAACATCCTGCGCGCCGCCGGAGATGCCGCCTTTACCATGACGGTCAGCGTCATCTCCATGTGGGTGTTCCGGGTGGCCTTCTGCTACCTGATGGTGCTCAAGTTCCACTGCGGCCTGCTGTTCATCTGGATGGGCATGTTCCTGGATTGGGCCATGCGCTCGCTGTTCTTCTGCGTCCGCTTTGTCCGCGGCAAGTGGATGGAACAAAAGGTGATCTGAGTTTCCGTATATCCGGCCCTCCCCGCCATTGCACTTTTGGCGGGGAGGGCCTTTTTTGTGCAGGAAACCCGCATCCTGTCTCGTATCAATAGGCAGAAGCTTCTCTCCCCTGCATCCGCTTCCCCAAAGCATACCAAATTCCGCGCGGATGTGTTCACGATTTTGTCAGCTTTTTGTCTTGTTTTCTTCGTCTTTGCGCGGTATAATCATACGCTGCAAAGAACTTTAGGCGGGGCTGCGGCCCCCATTCCAGAAAAGGAAGTGTGTTCCATGCGCAACTGGTTTTCCCGCCATCCCATTTCGTTCATGGCGTTTTATCTCCTGTTTTACCTTTCGGCGTTCCATTGGCTCGAAGTCCATATTGCCGTGCCCGATGTTCTGGTGCACTGCCATCTGGACGACCTGATCCCCTTTTGCAAATATGCCATCGTGCCCTACTTTGCGTGGTTTTTGTGGATCCCGTTCACCCTGTTCTACCTGCTGTGGAAAGCGCCCCGGGCCGACTTCTGGCGGCTCTGCCTGCCCCTGTTTGCGGGCATGACCATTGCGCTGGCCTGCTATGTCATCCTGCCCACCGGCCTTGACCTGCGGCCCTACCGGGTGTACGGCAGCGACCTCTTTGCTCAGGCCGTGCGGATGCTCTATGCCACCGACACGCCCCTCAATGTCTGCCCCTCCATCCATGTGTTCAACTCCGTCACCCTGATGATGGCCTATTACCGCAGCCGCATCTTTGAAACGCCGGGCCGCCGCTGGATGCGGCCCGCCTCCGCCGTGCTCTGCGTTTCCATCATCGCGTCCACCGTTCTGCTCAAGCAGCACAGCTGCATTGATGTATTGCTGGGCATCCTGCTGGCCATGGTTCTGGATACCGGCATGACCGCACTGGAACGCAGCGACGCAAGAGCCTTGCAGCGGCTGTAAGCTTTCTCTGAAACGTAAAACTCCCCCGCCAAATGGACGGGGGAGTTTTTGTTTGGGTCAGGTCGCGTCGATAAAGATTTCCAACTGGCTCGTATCCAGCTCGACCTTTTCCTTTCCGACTTTGGTATAGGAAACATCCAGATATTTCAGGTTCGTGTCCCCGGCAAGAATTTGTCTGCACAACTCCGAATCCACAGAGGCATGATTCATCAGATTCAGCCACACCAGCTGGGGCATCCGAGCCAGCGGGGTAAGATCCATGGCTTTGTAGCGGTTTGCAGCACCTTCTGGAACCGACAGATCCAAGTACTGAATGCTACTGCCATCCAGCGGCTCAAAGCTGGGGAATTCCGGGCCTTTCACCAGCTGCAGGGCCTTCAGCTGAGGCATCTGCTGCAGAGGCTCCAGTGATTTGATCCGGGTCACATCCAGCGTCAGCGTACGCAGGTTCGCACCCGCCAGCTGGGCCAGATCGACCTCACTGCCGGTGATCCACAGCACCTCCAGAGACTGCATCTGTGCCAGCGCCGAAAGGTCTGCAACGTTGACCTCCGGCCGCTGCTGGCTGCTGCCGTACATCAGCTTCACCACAGAGTCCATCTCTGCAAAGGCGGCGAATGCGCCACTTTCCACGCTGGGCAGGGTCAGATACACCAGATTCCTGCATTTCTCCAGCCCCGTCAGGTCCTGAAGGGGAGTGCTGACATTTTTGCTGTTGACGCACAGCACCTGCAGGCTGTCGAAATGCCGCAGATCTGCCAGAGAGGTCAGGGGCTCATAAGTACCTTCCACTCTGCTTCTGTAGGCTTCCAACGGATCATCGTAGCTAAAACTATCCCCAAGGTTTTCTCCGTCCGGGGCGTTTTTGATAAGGTCATCGGCGGTCTTGTCTCCAGTGCCCAAAGTAACGCTCTGATAGTCCCACACATCGCTGTGGTAGATATCTCCCTCCGGCCTGTCAAGCCAGTTTCGGACGTGCTTTTCCATTACCGGGTCTTGCCATTCGATAACATAATCCTCGCCGTGTTCCACCTGTCGGGCAGGAACTGTGATTTCTTTTTGCTGAGCAAAAATCTCATTCATTGGAGAACGATACAGCCCTGGTTTCTGCTTGGGAACCCCTGCACAGCCGCTGAACAAAAGCATTGCACAGATCGGCAGGCTCAAAACTTTTAATATCTTACGCATAGCAGGGCTCCTTTCTGTTTCGGCAAAATCTCTAGTTATATTCTACCATAGATTGTTTTTTTGTAAATAAAAACCCACAATCTTTGCACAGGCATGGCAAAAATCGTGGGTTTGCTTAAAACAGATTTTCCGGCAGGCAGATGTCCTGCTTTGGCACCTTGTCCCAGGAAAAGTCTGGGATCAGGCTTTCCGGGGTGCGGGGGGCCGGTTCAGGTTGGAGACCATAGGCAAAGGCAAGCCTGCCCACGATCTCCTGCGCCGTATACTTTGCCCGCAGGTTTTCCAGGCTCTGGTCCCCGTCCCGTTTGGACAGGCGGCGGCCATCGGGAGCCAGCAGGAGCGGGCAATGGGCAAACTTTGGGGCGGGCAGGCCCAGCAGACGGTAAAGATAAAGCTGCCGCGCGGTGGAAGAGAGCAGGTCCGCGCCCCGCACCACCTCCGTCACGCCCATGCGGGCATCGTCCACCACCACAGCCAGCTGGTAGGCAAACACGCCATCGGCACGGCGGAGGTAGAAATCCCCGCAGTCGCGGAGCAGGTTCTCGGTGTGGGGGCCCATACAGCCATCGGTGAAGGTGATGTCCTCATCGGGCACCATGAGACGATAGGCCGGGGCCTTCTTTTTGCGCTTTTCGGCGATCTGCTCCACCGTCAGCCCCCGGCATGTGCCGGGATAGATCACATTGCCGTCGGAGGTGTGGGGTGCGCTGGCGGCATGGAGCTGGGCACGGGAGCAGAAGCAGGGGTAAACAAGGCCCTGTGCTTCCAGTTTGTTATAGCTCTCGGTGTAGATAGCGGCGCACTCGCTCTGGTAATAGGGGCCGTTGGGGCCGCCGCTGCTGCCGCCCTCGTCCCAGACAAGGCCCAGCCAGCGCAGATCCTCTTCCAGTGCATCGGCATACTTGCGGGGGCAGCGCTCGGCATCCAGATCCTCAATGCGCAGAACGATGCGCCCGCCCTGACTTCTGGCGCTGAGCCAGGCCAGCAGGCTGCAGGCCAGATTGCCCAGATGCAGCCGCCCGCTGGGGCTGGGGGCAAAGCGCCCGGTCACAGCGCTCACAGGCCCAGCTTCCACTCGCCGTCCACAGGCTGGGAGATGGGCGTGTTATAGAACTCGGCCACGGCCTTTGCCATGTACTCGGCATCCTTGCAGCTGGCGGTCTCCATTGCGGAATGCATGGCCAGCTGTGCCAGACCGATATCCACCATGGGGATCAGGATCTGGTGGCCCAGCAGGTTGCCCAGCGTGGAGCCGCCGGGAACATCCGCGCGGTTTGCGGCGATCTGCACCGGCACACCGGCCTTTTTGCAGATTTCGGCAAAAGCAGCGCCGGTAAAGCCGCTGGTGGTGTAGGTCTGGCGGGCATTGTACTTCAGCAGCACACCGCCGCCCATGACCGCCACGTTGGCGGGATCGCTCTTTTCGGGGTGGTTGGGGTGGGTGGCGTGGCCATTGTCGGCGCTCAACAGCAGGCTGTTGGTGCAGGCACGGATGCTCTGCTCCCGGGTGACCCCCAGCTTTTCCTCAATGCGGGCCAGCACATTGGCCATCAGGGTGCCCTGTGCGCCCTGCCGGCTGGAGGAGCCCACCTCTTCGTTGTCGAACATGACCCACATATCGCCCCGGCCTTCCTCCTCGCCGCGGCCCTGCAGGAAGCCCCACAGGGTGGTGTAGGCGCATTCCAGGTCATCAATGCGGCCGGACATGAAGTATTCGCCCTTCAGGCCCACGCGCTCGGCCTTTTCGCGGGTGCAGAGCACCAGGTCAGCATCCACGATGTCCTCAGCCTTGACCCCGGCCTCCTCAGCCAGAGCGTCCCGCAGGGTGGAGCCTGCCTCACCAAAGATGGGCTGCAGATCCACCTGAGGGTTGTACTTCATGCCGTTGTTCAGGTCACGGTTGAAGTGGATGCAGAGGTTGGGGATGACAGCCAGCGCCCGGTCGGGGTGGACCAGCAGGCTCCGGATGCCGTTCTCCGTGCGGACCAGAATGCGGCCCGCCACGCTCAGGGGACGGTCCAGCCAGGTGGGCATGATCATGCCGCCGTAGCCCTCGGTCTCCGCCTTGGCAAAGACTGCGTCCTTGCCGCCGTCCAGCTGCT
>ULXD01049743.1_pt1 | contig 9987 bp, 5 predicted proteins | sample 1960961 | NCBI WGS metagenome assembly ULXD01 (sample SAMEA4835829, study PRJEB28245) | human gut metagenome | biome: gut microbiome; material: fecal sample | place: Denmark | collected 2008 | reverse complement strand
TGTTGAAAAAGGTTTTAATTTTCTCCAATATGCCCTAATTAGGGCATATTGGAGAAAAATTATAGATTTTTTTATCAGAAAAAGATTAGTCGCCCCATCCTTGGTTCTGCTTGAAGTTTTCCATCAAACTCATGTCACGAGCTGGGATAGGGAGTAGTTCGTGTTTATTCTTTTGGGTATATTGGTAAGCTACATAGTTTGCTTCCGGATACCAACCAATTAATTTTATATAAGTATTCACTATTGTTTCATAATACATCCCCCAACGTATTAAATCTTGGCGGCGATTTCCTTCGAAAGCGAGTTCATAGGCACGTTCATTCCGGATATATTCTTGGAATCCCTCGTATGATGTTGATTTTAAATCAACAGTTGTATTTGCTTCATTATAAGGAAGTCCATATCCGCGGCGGCGAACCATATTAAGAGCTGCTAATGCTGCATTGTTGGGACCATGATGCCATTCGTTAAGTGCTTCTGCATACATGAGTAATACGTCTGCATAGCGTAATATATACCAATTGACATTTGATTTATCGTTATTCAGTAAGAAGTTGTATTCTTTTACATACTTTTCAGTGTCCCATTTTGCCGGAGTATAATTTTGCTTATTTTTTTGGCCAGCTGTAGGTTTGTCTACTTCCTCCGGTTTTGCCCAGAAAGATTTATCTGGATCATATTTGTAATTGGCTATGGAAAGATCACGGCGTTTATCTCCTTTTTCTTTGTTTAACCAATCTAGGAAGAATGTATGTACTACTTTAACGTTGGCAGCATTACGTCCTCGTGTTCCTGGAATTTCGGTAACTCTGACTCCATTCCATTTACCAATACGCCCTACCGGGTCTTCGCTGGCTGTACCAGTAACAGAATTTGCATAGAAACTTACCTCAATTAAACTTTCCGCCGGATCCCATGTACCATTACATGTATTTTCCCAAAGTTGTTCATAATTATCTAACATATGATGTTTACCGGAGTTGATAAGCTTCTCTGCCGTCAATGCAGCTTGTTTCCATTTCTCTGTATCTTTAATGGGTTCGCCTGCCCAAGTGACATATACACGAGTCAGCAATCCCAATGCACCGCCTTTAGAAAAACGGAATCGAGTGTTAGCACGCAGGGTGTCATCCGATTCAAACGGTAAATTTTCGATAGCAAATTTAAGATCTTCTTCAATGAACTTGTATACGTCACGAGGATCTGCTTGAACGAACTCTGACGGATTTTTAGATGATTCGGATGTGTTAGTAATTAATGCAATGTTACCATACCAACGTACCAACTCAAAATAATACAATGCTCTCAATGCTCTTGCTTCCGCTAAATACATAGTGGCGAGTGCTTGATCGTTTAGATTGTATGTAACCATTTTAACTTCCAGACGCTCTATAAAGTCGTTGGCGCTATAAATAGCACTATATAAGGATGCCCATGTATTTTGCACATACGAATTGTTGGGATTGAATGCATTAGCCGGATATTCACGGAAACTACTGGTACTGTTTCCTTCACATTGTGCCAGGTCATTAGTTAAATCAAATATGCATGATAAGTTCATACCATAAAGGTTATCTGCCACCATGTTGCGGTAAACTCCTAACAATACATTGTTGGCTTCAGATGCATTGTTCATATATTGGTTCTTTCTAATATCTGATTTCGGATCTTCATCCAATAAATCGGAACATGAAGTGAAAGACAATGTGCATAAAGCCAGTGCTGATATATAATATATTAGTTTTTTCATTGTTATACTCGTTTAAAATTGAACATCAAGTCCGAATGTAAATACTCTGCTCTTTGGATATGCACCCCAATCCAGACCGGGAGTCATAGGATTGCTGGCTGCTGTGCTGACTTCCGGATCATATCCGCTATATCCGCTGATGCAGAACAAGTTCTGTGCAGTACCATATATGCGAAGTTTGGATATGTGGATTTTGTTAATCCATTTTTTCGGCAGGCTGTATCCTAATGTCATGTTCTTCAGTCGTAGGAACGAACCGTCTTCTACGAAGCGTGAGTACACGTCTCCCTTTACATACCCTTTCGTTGAGGGTACTTTGTTGGATGCATTGGTAGGACTCCAACGATCGGCAACTTCTGCCAGCATATTGTAGCGCTGGTCTTGTGAACCGGTTGCAAACTGACGGGTTGCGTTGAACACATCATTGCCATAGCTGTATTGTAACATGAAACTAAAATCTATTCCTTTGAAACTAAAAGAGTTGGTGATACCTCCAAACCATTTCGGCATGGCATTACCGATGACTGTGCGGTCGGCGGTAGTGATCTTTCCGTCACCGTTTTGGTCTTTGTATTTTACTACGCCCGGAGCAGCCCCACCATCATAACGTGTGTTGTTCGTAATACCCGGCTTCAAGATGAGTTTTCCTGTAGCGGCTGAAGTGTAGAAATCGTCTACTTGATAAATACCATCGAATTCATAACCGTAAATCAATCCTAATGATTCGCCTACTATGGCACGATAGTCTGATTGAGTATAATTGGTTCTATCGAAGTTAGAATATGCTTCTGCATAGTTGGCACCGGAAGATAAAGCTTTCAGTTCATTGCGAATGAATGAAATATTGAAGTCTGTACTCCAGGTAAAATTACGATTTTGGATATTAGTGCTATTAATAGCCAATTCGATACCGCGATTCTGGATTTTACCAATATTCTGCATTTGTGATGAGAATCCGGTAACATACGCTAGGTTTTGCGCAAGTAGCAAGTCTTTGGTATTCTTGATAAAGAAATCAGCTGTAACATTCAGGCGATTATCAAAGAACCCAAGGTCAACACCTAGATTGGTAGTACTTGAACCTTCCCATTTCAAATTTTTATTCTTCAGGTGAGATTGAGTCAGTACAGTGGAAGTTGTGTTACCAATACCATATTTACTTTGTGTATAGAGGTCTAATGACAGGAAATTAGCAATACGGTCGTTACCTACAATACCCCATCCTAAACGAAGTTTCATGTTAGATACAAAAGGAAGATTCTGTTTCATAAATTTTTCTTCCGAGATACGCCATGCAGCGGAGAAAGCCGGGAAAAATCCCCATTTATTTTTGTATGAGAAAACAGTAGAACCATCCGCACGTACAGTAGCTGTCAGCATATATTTGTCGTTGAATGAATAATTTCCCCGCGCAAAAAATGATAACATGGTTTTATCTCCAAACGAGGTGTTTACTTTACTGGGAACTGCACCTAGACCTAGATTGTCATTACCGATATTATCTGAAGGGAAATTTTTTGCTTGTCCCAATAAGAATTCGGAACTTCTGTATGCGAGTTCCTCACCTAACATTATTTCATAACGATGTTGCTTTATTTTTTCTACCCATGTTAACTGGTTGTAATTGGTCCAACGTTTTTCGCGTCCCATCTGAGTTTCTCCATAAGGCATTTGACCGTTAGTGTAGGCCTGTCTTGTCTGAGTTTTGTAGAATACATCTCTACGGGTGTTGGTCGTATTGTATGTACCAGCTGTTTTAAATGTTAATTTCTTAGTGATTTTTGCAGTAAGAGACAAATTGGCACTCCACATTTCAGAGCGCTTGTTGTCTGTCGTATTTTCAGCTTGTAGGATGGGGTTCACCTGTGCTAGACTTTCGCCTGTTTCCAACATAGCCGGGTCGATGGCACTGGCTAGTAATTCTTCATTGGTTTTAGCCAGACCTCCTGTAGGACGTGATCTTAATATCTGTCCTAACATATTGAAACGTCCTCCATCACCGGAAGTTCCGGCACCTTCTTTCAATGTATTGGAATAATTGATAGTAGCATCGGCTGTAATATACTTATTAATCTTCTGATTGATACGAACTTTACCGGTTGTTTTAGTAAAACCGCTATTTCTGAAAATACCGTTTTCTTTGTAATGAGAGAAAGAAGCAGAGTATTTGGTACCGTCATTACCTCCTGTTACGGAAATGTTATGATCTTGCGACCAAGTAGGACTGAAAGTTTCTCCTTGCCAATCTACAGATTCTACTCCAATATAGTCGTCCAAAGTACGATATTTGTAATACTCCCCTGTTTCGGGATTGATTTCGTTGCGGTAATAACCGGGGATAAACTTGGTATCTAGTTCTCCCTGTAGTTTTACAAATTCATAGGCGTTGAGCAAGTCTAATTGTTTGGTGATTTTACGATAAGTAGCAGAACCATTGTAGCTGACTACTGGTCTACCTACCTTACCTGATTTAGTGGTTACCATCACTACACCATTAGCTGCGCGCGCACCGTAAATAGCTGATGAAGAAGCATCTTTTAGAATTTGAATAGATTCAATATCAGAGTTTGCCAAGTAGTCAATGTTGTCAACTTGGAAACCGTCAACAATGTAAAGGGGAGTAGCGTCACCGTTTAATGTTCCTACACCACGAATCTTAATATCAAATCCTGCGCCTGGAGTTCCGTCAGTTTGGGTAATTTGTACACCGGCCACTTGACCTCCTAAAGCTGCCATAACAGAACTACTTTTAAATTCTTCTATATCCTTGGCGGCAACAGAAGCTACAGAACCAGTCAAGTCACTTTTTTTCATAGAACCATAACCCACTACAATAACTTCATCAAGCACTGCATTGTCCGGTTCCATTTTAATGTTTAACTTTTTGTCTGTTTGCGCAATTTTCACTTCTTGATTTTTATAACCAATATAGCTGAATACCAGTGTTGAACCTTTTTGGGCTTGGATAGTGAAGTTACCATCAAAATCAGTTGTCGTTCCGGTTTGACTTCCTTTTACCATGACGGTAGCACCAATCATAGGCATGTCTGTTTCGTCTACTACCACACCTTTGACGTTTTGTGCCGAAACACAGATTGTAGCTATGAGAGCTAAGAGGGTGAACCACCCTCTTTTGCTTATTGCTTTTGTATATATATTGTACATAATTGTAATGTCTTTTAATTTAGAAATTTTCATCAAACCATATCAATAATGGGAATGCTTTGGGACAATTCTTATCAGAGCTTAATTTGCCTGAATCTCCATCTGTTCTATAGGTCATTTGACCAGTCATAATACCATTGGCAAATTGTCCGTTTTCTTCTCCATACGTAGGATCACCAAACCATTTGTTGGGATTAATGGTAACAGCCCATCCTTTGGTCGGGTCGACATAACCTAATGCATCTGATAACTTCTTATTAATTTTGTTAGAAATTCCATCATAATAGGACATAGGTGCTCTTGCTCCATAATTGGGTGCTGTTGATCCGTAATAATTACGCCATACTTGGTTCATAAATACTGTTGCATCTACTTTATCTCCAGTAGTGATTGCTCCCGATTTATGTGTTTTAGGCCCTTCCAGATTTTGATAACGGAATGAACGACGATAATCCATTACAAATTGTGAAACATCTGTTACTCCGACTAACGTAGGTTCTACAGAAATTCCTCCCTTTCTTGGATTTACTTTGAATACAAATGGAGTATATTCTATTCTAATAGGATTTGTACTAGGATTAAAGTCAAAAGCAACGAATGTTTTGAAAGTTCTTGCAAGATCACCTTCTCCGGCAGTGGCTTCTATTATAAGATAAGCCATAGGAGCATCAGCTTCTTTGAAATTATCCGGGGAGAATCGGACTACACCTGTTGCTTCATCAATCATAGGATATCCTGTTTGATTAGGATCGTCTAAATTGAATTTAGTGGCTATCTTCCATTTGAAAACAATACCTTTATCATCTAAATTCGTTTCTGGAGTTAAAACCAAACTACCCAATTCTGCTGCACTTCTAATACGATATTGTGAAGCTTCTGTTGCCTTATCCAATCCGAGGTTATTACCGTAATATACATACACTATATTATTAGGATTTGGAGTAACTGTTAATAAGAAAGTTGTGATAGTCGGATTTCCCTTACTGTTATCAGCTTGTACCTTAACTTCATATCTGCCTTCTGGTATACTATTTCCTTTTTTTGCAGTGATCTTACCATTACTCGGATTGATAGTCAATTGTCCTTCAAACTTTTGGTCAAGGTCTACGAATGAATAGGTGACATAGTTTCCTTGCATTCCTTCTTTGGGTTGAGCTGATATAGGCGCGTATTGTGCTATCTCTAAAGCTGCGTATTCAAATCCTGATATAGGAGTGATTTCATCAACTACTTGAATTGTGAATTTAGTTGGCATTTCTACACCTTCAGGAGCGAATTTGTTGGAAACTTTTATAGTGATTTCATAGTTTCCGGCTTCTGTGATACCATGTCCTTTAGCGATTGATATAGCTCCGGTTGTTTCATTGATAGTCACTTTTCCTTCTGCTATTTCCGGAATAATGTTAGCTATACTGAACTTAGCTTCCTCTGTTGAACCTTCAATGACAGGTATAGGACTGATATATTCAGTTTGTCCGTTCGTTTCAGACTCTTTCTCCATGATACCTTTATTGGTAGCGTTATACGTTACATCTATTGGTTTGGAAGTCAGATTGAATGTGATAGCATCAGCAAATATACCTTCTCCTGCTAAAGTAGTCAGTTTTAATGATACTTTGTGCAAACCCGGTTTCATCTTCTTTATAGCCTCTTCATCTGGATTAATAGAAATAACTCCACTTTGAGAAATTTTGAAGAATTCTTTCTCCGGACCATCTGCTATTGCATAACCGCCGCTGGGGATTGTGACGTGTTCACCTTCTGTTATTACTTTTGCAGTAGCTTTCGATTCTCCAATTTCTTCAAAGTCGATTTCAATATAATCAGGTTCTACTTTAATTCCATCGGGAACGCTGGGCAACATTTTTACTTGTATGGCATCTTTGAATTCATGGTAGTTGCCATTGCTATTACATCCTACAGAGATGGAATATAATCCCACCGGTAGATTATCAGAGTTAACAATTCGAACACTACCATCCTTGCTGTCAATGATAAATGATTCGGATGTGTATGGTTCACCATTAAAAGTGATTCCGGTGATAACGAAATCTGTCGGTTCACCTCCTGTATATGTAGGCTTTTCAATCACTGCATTCATTGATGGACCTATATCAGTGAGGCTGTAATAATAGATGGCAAAGCCAGTTGTGTTGGTAGTCTCTGTATCCGTGCATGAGAAGCCTGTAAGAGTCAGGACTACTATAGATAAGATTGCCAGGAATCTAGAGGTTAGTTTTTTTAAATTCATAGTGTTATGATATTAGTTATTATTTTCTGGTATTGTATAGCTTAACTCATAAGGAGTACCATTTACCGTGACTTTGATAGCAACAGCTTTTCCTGTGTAACCTCCATCGGTAAATTCAGCATTAATTGTGGTACCTGTTGGATTGGAAGTCGGGTATATGACGGTAATAGCACGAATTGTTTTTCTATCTTTGTTCTTTCTAAGTGAAATTTTATATCCTAAACGATTTTCAATATTAACCACACCATGATCATTGGATACGTTGCTTTTAAAAGTTGCAGATGAATCATAATCTTCAGATGATGTATAAATAACAATATTGTTATTATCACTGTAGTTAGTATGTATGCCATGGGCTGCTTTGGAATTCGAATTGTCGAAAGTTATTTCATTTTCAGGTGCACAAAGATTGAAATTCAAATTGTATTCGCCTGTATTATACGCTTCTTCAGGATTTTTCATGTATAATTCATCAACAAGCACAAAGAACTCTTTGTTGGCGTGGAATACAGAACGTCTATGGGTTAGAGATGAATTTTCGTATGGTTCATTCTCTGTAACTATGTAATTTGTATTGTCTTGTGTTCCTTTATGGACATAATGGCCTTCCATCTTATTGATATTTGTGGTCGTAATCGTCATTGTATTATGCCAGAAACTTTGGTTATATTTATCTCTGGCGGGATCACCACTATATGCATATACACCTGCATCAGGGAAGAAGTTACGTCCTTTATGGAATAAGCTGAATGTATTATTATCCGCTTGACAATGCCATTTCTTTTTAGGATTATAGTTGTTCTTTAAAATGAACATGGACACTTTACTAGGGTCTTGATCCCATCCATTACGTAGCATGTAATAACCGGAATATTCGTATGCTTTTAATGTATAAGTTGGTTTTTTACCTTCTTTACCTTGGGTAGCCATCCATTTCATACCTTCGTTGTCCGGAAACATCTGTGCATAGCGTGTGAAATTCTTTATCAACATACTCTTTTGCATACGTCCTGAACGAGTGTCGTTAAAATTTTCTACAGAGTAGTTCGGATAAACTAAGTCCATCACAAATTCTGTTGCTTTACGTAAGGACGGCATATAATCGGCTGAAAAATAATGTGCTTTATTATTCTCTTTAGCCACTTCGTAGGCGTTATAGAAGTCTGAAATAGCACCTACATGATAACTCGGGTCAAGCTCGTTTTGTATACCGTCGGGATTGAACTGTTCTTTTATTTGTTCATTTAATTTGCGGGTACCTTCTTCCACCCATTCTTCTGCTTTCTTTAGTTCTGGGAATAAAACACCAGCTAAAGTCAGTGAATATAACTGTGTTACTAATATATTACCTTCCGGTTTATAGAGTTTGCGGATGCTCTCCACTTGATCTACATACTGAGTGAGAAAGATGGATAACCATTCAGGAGTGAAATTGGCAGAATGTATATAATAGGTCATTAAATCTGCTTGTGAGCTAACTCGCTCTGCGATTTGTAATCCGGACCATGGAAAATATTCATCCTTAATAACTTCCGGACATGGATAATTTTTCATCCAATCGGTGAAAACTTCTTTCCAAGACAGTATGTATTTCTCGTCTTTAGTCATGTAATACGCTTTAGCTTGAGGTACCATCCACTGATGACGATGACGCTGATATTTGAACTCATTATCTGTTATGCCGTCAACCTTTAAGTCCCAATTTATTGTTCCATCACTATTTTTGAAAGAATAGTAAATATCTTTCGACTCGTCTCTAACTCCATCGGTTTCTCCTCTAGTTTCAGGGAAGTTCCTTACATAAAAGCGATAGTCCAGAGCTTGATTTGCAATGTTTAGTTCCACTGCTGATGCTGTAGTTCCTAAAAGAGTTACATTCGGGTTTACTACATCTGTACGCATGCGATAATAATCTAGTAATGCATTAGCAGCTAATTGATAGTTTCCTGCTTCATAGTACTGTTTTACTTTTTCTAGACCTTTATAATCTAGATTGATAACTTCAAATAGTTTTTTTTCAATTCCTTCACCTTCATCGGGAAGAATGTTTTCTTTGTCGTTGTTGGGTTCTCCAATGATTAATTCGTCTTTGTCGTCTGTGCAATTAGACAGAAAGAACATTGCGAATAAACAAATAAAGATGTTCTTCATACTTTATTAGGTTTTAATTATTAAAAGTTATATTTTACTGTTTGCAAATGTAATCTGTTTATTTAGAAATGATGATTTGTCCTGTTCACACTTTGTTCAAAAAATGATTTTTTGATATTAATATTGTTGAATCATATATTAATAATGTTTAGAAAAACGGTTTTTAGGCTGATATTAAGCTTTTTATACATCATAATGTAACTTTCATTATTCTTTTATGAAATGAACTAATTCATTTTGATACGGGAGGGAAACGGTACGGAGACGAACTAAACGCTAGTTGTCAATAAGAGATAAGCTGTCTTAATACTGTGTTTAGTTTCCTATCTTCTATAAATAATAATTAGCTCTACATTCTAGTTTGCGTTCCACTTAAGTAGAACGATAGAACCACTTAAGTCGAACTATCGCTCTACTTAAGTGGAACGCAAATTTATTAGGGAACGAAGAAAATAATAGCTCCAAGAAGAATTATTAAAAAGACTATTGTGCTAGATTAATCCTTGTAACTATGAATTTAGCTCAAAACCCTACTGAAAAAAGAAAAGTACTGTTTTATACATTGAGGTTGTTTGTTATGTATAAACTCTCTGTAAATCCAAAAATATTATGATTTTTATGGAATCCAATCCGTAAAAATCATAATATTTTTGGATTTACCTCTCTAGTT
>ULXD01015279.1_pt1 | contig 10018 bp, 8 predicted proteins | sample 1960961 | NCBI WGS metagenome assembly ULXD01 (sample SAMEA4835829, study PRJEB28245) | human gut metagenome | biome: gut microbiome; material: fecal sample | place: Denmark | collected 2008 | reverse complement strand
CTGGCCCGCCACAACACCACCGGCACCTACTTCATCCATGTGTATGCCGGGAACAAGCTGGTGGCTCACACCACTGCCCAGGTCAAGAGCCTGCCTCCCGCTGCCCCCGGCGTCAAGACCGGCCTGACAGCCACAGTTTCCTCGGACAACGCCGCCATCGAGCTGGCGCTGACCACCGCTGCCAAGTACGGCAAGGTACGCTTCGCCGTGTGGAGTAGCGCAGGCGGTCAGGATGACCTGGTCTGGTATGACGGACGGCTCAACGGCAATACCTGGTCCGCCGGTGTGAAGCTGCTGAACCACAAGACCCTGGGCGGCTACTTCATTCATGTGTATGCCGACGGCAAGCTGGTGGCCCACACCACCGCCAATGTACACGGCATGCCGCCGCAGCAGAGCGCCCAAGCCATTGTTACCGACGACTTTAACTGGATGCGGCTGCGTTTGTACAGCGCTGCCGGATACAGCAACGTGCGCTTCGCCGTGTGGAGCAGCGCAGGCGGTCAGGATGATCTTACCTGGTACAAGGCCGAGAACATCGGCGGCGCCTGGGTGGCCGCAGCAACCCTGGCCAAGCACAACAGCACCGGCACCTACTTCATCCACGTTTATGCCGGGAACAAGCTGGTGGCTCATACTACCGTCACCGTGAAGTCCCTGCCCAACGGGTAAGGCTTATCAGATTATCGCAGCATAACACAGGCCCGCAGGCGGAAGCCTGCGGGCCTCAGCTTGTCAAAAAAGGACGCCGCCCTTTTTTGACAAGCTGAACGCCCCGATGCCGTGACATCGGGGCGTTCTTAATGAAATGCAGCTGACTGGCAGGAAGCTCAGTCGATCATGGACTTCAGGTTCTCGGCGACGGTGATGGGGGCAGCGGTGGCAGCCTTCACCTGCTCGACGGTGAACTCGGGATTGATCTCGGTCATGACCAGGCCGTTCTCGGTGACTTCCAGCACGCACATCTCGGTGATGATCTTGTTGACGCAGTGGGAAGCGGTCAGGGGCAGACGGCACTTCTCAAAGATCTTGGGGTTGCCCTTAGCGGTGTGCTCCATGCAGACGATGCACTTGCGGGCACCGACGCACAGGTCCATGGCGCCGCCCATGCCGGGCATCTTCTTGCCGGGGATGATCCAGTTGGCCAGGTTGCCCTGGGCATCCACTTCCAGAGCGCCCAGGAAGCAGGCATCCACGTGACCGCCGCGGATCAGACCGAAGTTGGAAGCGGAGTCGATGAAACCGCCGCCGAAAGCCACGGAGGAGGGAGAACCACCGGCGTCCACCACGTGGTAGGGATCATAGTTGGCGTCGCCTTCCTTGGGGGACTTACCGGCGGAGACGATACCCAGCTCAGCATGGATGATCAGCTCCACATCCTTGGGCAGATAGTTGGGGATCAGGGTAGGCAGACCGATACCCAGGTTGACAACGTCGCCGTTCTTCAGCTCTTTGGCGCAGCGCTTGGCGATAAAGCCTTTGATCTCGCTCTTTTCCATTACTTTCTTTCTCCTTCCACGATGTAGTCAACACACATACCATAGGTGTGGATATTCTCGGGCTCGATCTCGCCCACGGGAACCAGATACTCGGTCTCGGCGATAACGGTATCGGCGGCAGTGGCCATGACAACGTTGAAGTTGCGCATGGTGCCCTTGTACCAGCAGTTACCGAACTCGTCGCACTTATAGGTGCCCAGCAGGGCGAAGTCCGCATGGATGGGCTTCATCAGCAGATAGTCCTTGCCATCAACGGTCTTGCGGCCCAGGCAGAAGGGGCTCTCCTCCACCAGGGTGTCGATGCCTACGGGGGTCAGCACACCGCCGAGGCCGGCGCCGGCGGCGCGAATGCACTCAGCCAGGGTGCCCTGGGGCAGCAGATTGACCTCCAGAGTGCCCTCGGTGTGCTGCTGGCCGACCTCGGGGGTCATGCCAACGTGAGTGGCGATAACGCGCTTGACCTGATGATTGTGGATCAGCTCCGCGATACCGAAGAACTCCTCACCCTGGGGGCCCACTGCGCGGCCCATATCGTTGGCGATTAAGGTCAGGTCCTTGGTGCCCAGAGCCACCAGCTCCTTGACGATTGCTCTGGCCTGGCCGCAGGCCAGGAAGCCGCCGCACATAATGGTGGCGCCGTTGGGGATCATAGCCGCTGCCTCTTTGGCAGTGATAACAGGTTTCTTTGCCATTTCAGTTCCTCCTTGTTATTTGTCGTTCTCCCAAAAAATAGAATCCCTTCTATTTTCTCATTTATAATCATAGCACTGTTGGCGGGAAAATACAAGAGAAGATTGGATAACTTTTTCACAAATGAACAGATTCACCGTCGAAACAGCCATACTGTACGAAATGTGAAAAACGGATATTTGGAGACACGACCAGACGGCCACCGCAATAGTGGCCGTCTGGCGTAAGGGTAAATTTTACTTCATGCCACGCTTGACCATCTCGGTCACAGCGAAGGAAGCCACGTCGTCGGCATACTTGCCGGCGCCGAAGCCGGCGTCATAGCCCAGCTCCTTGGCCAGCTCATGGGTGATACGGGGACCGCCGCAGCAAACAACGAACTTGTCGCGCAGGCCCTCGGCCTCCAGCAGCTCGATGAGGTTGGTGAGGTTCTGGATGTGGACGTCCTTCTGGGTCACGGTCTGGGACACCAGCAGCACGTCGGCGTGCAGCTCCAGGGCCTTCTTGATGAACTCCTCGTTGGGAACCTGGGAGCCCAGGTTGTACGCCTCGATCATCTCGTAGCGTTCCAGGCCGTAATGACCGGCAAAGCCCTTGCGGTTCATGATGGCGTCGATGCCCACGGTGTGAGCATCGGTACCGGTAGACGCACCCACCATAACGACCTTGCGGCCGATATGCTCGCGGATGTAGTCATTGGTGTCTTCCATGCTCATGACGTCGGACTCCACGGTGATTACATGGATATCCTCATAGTTTACGGAGTGGACGCAGCTGCCGTAGACCACATAGAAGGTGAACTCCTTGTCCAGGGGGGTGTGGTAGGCCACATTGGGCTCGTCCAGACCCATTTTCTTGGCGATCTGACGGGCAGCCTCCTCGCCGCGTTCGTCGTCCTTGATGGGCAGGGTGAAGCTGGTCTGCACCTTACCGTCGTTCATGGTGTCGCCGTAGGGCTTCAGACGGGTCAGGTCCAGGGTGGTATCGAAATCGATCTTATGGGTGTTATACAGTCCGCTGCTCATTCTGCTGCCACCTTCCCTTTCATGACTTCAACAAAGGGATTGAAGTATTTGTCGTCCTTGACCACAACACCGGCCAGGCCCTTGCCGCCGTCCTTAGGACGCTTGACATCGGCGAAGATACCCTTTTCAATGGTGGTGAACAGGCCCAGCTTTTCGATCTCCTTCAGCAGATCGGTGGCCTTGGTCAGCACCTCGTTGGCGCGGTTGCGGATGATGCCGTTCTCCTTATAGGTCAGCTCGCTGCCCAGATCCTTCATGGTGCGGAAGATATACTGCGCATTCTCGATGGACAGGGCGCGGTCGGACATGAACGGGGTGTGGATGGCCTCGGTCATCATGCCCAGCAGGCACAGCCGCTGGTTGGTGAGGATGGTCACCATGTTGAACAGGGCATCCTGGATGTGGCCGCGGAAGATATTGCCGGTCATGAACTTCGTGGGCGGCATGTACTTCAGCGGGGCGTTGGGGAAGATCTCGCGGGCCATCTGTGCCTGAGCCAGCTCGTAGAGGAAGGTATTCTCCACGGCGGGGTCCATTTCAAAGGCATGGCCCAGACCCATCTGCTCCTCACGCATACCGGCGTCCTTGGCAAAGGCCTCGTTCAGGAACTGGGAGGCCAGAACGGTGTGGGCGGCGGTGATGGCGTCGTCAGTGGTCAGATAGTTGTCCTCGCCGGTGTTGATGATCACGCCGGCATAGCCGTTGATGACACGGGAGAAATACTGGTCCACGATGGTGCGCTGCATGTTGATGTCGCGGAACAGAATGCCGTACAGGGCGTCGTTCAGCATCACGTCCAGACGCTCCAGAGCGCCCATGGCGGCGATCTCGGGCATGCACAGACCGGAGCAGTAGTTGCACAGCCGGATGTAGCGGTGCTGCTCCTCGCCCACCTCATCCAGAGCCGCACGCATCAGGCGGAAGTTCTCCTGGGTGGCATAGGTGCCGCCGAAGCCCTCGGTGGTGGCGCCGTAAGGCACATAGTCCAGCAGGGACTGGCCGGTGGTACGGATGACGGCGATGATGTCGGCGCCCTGCTTGGCACCGGCCTTGGCCTGGATAATATCCTCGTAGATATTACCGGTGGCCACGATGATGTACAGGTAGGGGCCTTCCTTGTCGCCCCACTCCTTCAGATACGCATTGCGCTTGGCAACGTTCTTGTTGATGCGCTCCACAGTGGCGTTGACCACGGGAGTGATGGCGGCGCGGATCTCCTCGTCGGAGTGAGCGGGAACCTTGGACAGGTCCAGCTCGCCCTTGTCGATGGCCTCAGCCACGGCCTGGGGATCCTTGCCGGTCTCGATCATAGCGTTGCCGATGGCCCACGCCGCGCCCATAGGCAGGAAGGACGTAGCCATCATGTGGTCCACCACCACGTTGGGCAGGGGAACGTCCATATCATTGACGCCGTCAATGCCCAGCAGGCGGCAAACCGCGCGCTCCACGGTGACCGTGGTGTGCTGGTCAATGAACCGCTGGGTGTCGTCTGCCACATGGGCAGCGGACTGGCGGGCCTGGTTGACCAGCTCCATATTCAAGCCGAGTTTGCTTTCCATAGTATTACCTCTTATTTCTTCACGTGACGCTCGTTGCGCAGCAGCTTGGTGGGCTCCAGATAGCGCTGCTTGGTGCCCTCGGCGACCCATGCCACGCCGGTCTTCTCCACCTTCTTCTTGCCGGTGCAGACGTCGCAGTGGCAATCCTGGACATAGTGCTCGGGCTGGGTGTAGGAGGTGATGACGCCCTCGAAGTTACGCAGGATAACCTTCCGGGGAGTCTCGGAGATCAGGTAGTTGGGCATAACAGGGGTCTTGCCGCCGCCGCCGGGAGCGTCCACCACGAAGGTGGGGATGCAGTAGCCGGAGGTATGGCCGCGCAGAGCCTCCATGATCTCGATGCCCTTGGACACGGGAGTGCGGAAGTGGCTCAGGCCCAGGGAGGGATCGCAGGCATAGATGTAGTAGGGACGCACACGCATCTTGACCAGGCCGTGGACCAGCTCCATCATCACATGGGAGCAGTCGTTGACACCGGCCAGCAGCACGGACTGGTTGCCCAGGGGGATACCGGCATCGGCCAGCATGGCGCAGGCCTTGGCGGCCTCATCGGTGAACTCCTTGGGGGTGTTGAAGTGGGTGTTCAGCCAGATGGGATGATACTTACGCAGCATGGCGCACAGCTCGGGGGTGATACGCTGGGGGCACACCACGGGGGTGCGGGAGCCCAGACGGACGATCTCCACGTGGGGGATGGCGCGCAGGCGCTTGATGATGTACTCCAGGTTCTCATCGGAGACCATCAGACAGTCACCGCCGGACAGCAGGACGTCACGGACCTCGGGATGAGCGGCCACATAATCGATGCACTTGTCGATCTGGGCCATAGGCACCTCGCAGTCATTCTGACCGGCGAAACGGCGGCGGGTGCAGTGACGGCAGTACATGGAGCACTGGTCGGTGATCAGCAGCAGCACCCGGTCAGGATAGCGATGGGTCAGGCCGGGGGTGGGGGAGTCGGTATCCTCGTGCAGGGGATCGGCATCCTCATAGTCGGCATACTCCAGCTCCTCAGCCCGGGGGATGGCCATCTTGCGGATGGGATCAAAGGGATCGTTCAGGTCGATCAGGGACAGGTAGTAGGGGGTGACTGCCATACGCAGCTTGCCCAGGGTCTTGCGGACACCCTCCTCCTCGTCGGGGGTCAGGTTCATGTACTTCTTCAGATCCTCAACCGTCTCGGCGCGGTTGGCGACCTGCCAATGCCAGTCATTCCACAGATTTTCGGGGACATCGGCGAACAGACCATTGCGAGTCTTCATATTCGTATCTCCTTAATAAGAATGGGTTCCAAAAAGATGGATAGGGCGAAGGCAGGGAGGCCAGAGACCTGGCCGCCCTGCACTCGCATAACTTCGTTTAGCAGTACTTCTCGTCGAACAGCTTACGCAGCTTGGGGTTCTCGCGCAGCACGTCCAGGGTGATCTGGGCATGGTTCTTGGTGTAGCCATTGCCGATGATCATGGTGACGTCCTTGCCGATACCCTCGGCGCCCAGGGCAGCCTTGGTGAAAGAGGTAGCCATGGAGAAGAAGTACACCAGACCGTCATCGTGGACGGGCAGGATGGCGGACATCTCGCAGGACTCAATGTTCACGCAGCAGATGGACAGATCGTACTCCTTGCCGTCGTTGGCAGCCAGAGCAGCCTCCATAACCTCAACGGGCTTGGTGCAGTCGGCCACGATCACGTCGGTGTAAACGCCCAGCTCCATCAGGCCGGGGACCTGCTTGGGGTTGCGGACCACGCCCACGACCTTGCCGTTGGGGCCGACCTTCTTCATGGCTTCCCAACCGCACAGAACGCCGGACTTGCCGTTGGCACCCAGGATCAGAACGCTGTCGCCCTCCTTGGGCAGCTTGCGGGCCTGAGCGGGAGCACCGGCCACGTCCAGGGCGGCCAGGGCCAGAGGCTCAGACATATCCTCGGGCATCTTGGCATACAGAGCGGACTCAAACAGGATGGCCTTGCCCTCGATGTCCACGCGGTCGATATCCTTGTGGATGGCCAGGATCTTGTCGATGCGCAGGGGGGTCATGGACAGGGACACCAGGGAGACGATCTTGTCGCCTTCCTTCAGGTCGAAGCCAGGCTTGTTCTTCAGGTCCTCGCCGATGTGAGCGACGACGCCCTTGAACATACCGCCGGAACCGGTGACAGGATTCTGCTGCTTGCCGCGCTCAGCGACGATGCCCAGGATCATTTCGCCGATCTTCTTCTCATCGCCGCCGCAGGCGTCGGAGATCTGGGTGAAGGAAGCGGAGTCGATGTTCAGAGAGGTGACGTCGCAGACGATCTCGTTGGAATAGACCTTGGACATGTCGTTGTCGACCTTCCAAGCAGCCTGGGTCAGAACGCCCTTGGGCTCGATAACGCGGTGGGTACCGTACTTGTTGCCTTTCAGTTCAGCCATTGTTAAATATCCTCCTAATATATTTCTCTTAATTGTTTGTTGGGTTACTGCAGGGGCTTGAGGCTCAGGATCTCACGAGCCTCGGCGGGCGTGGCGATCTCGCGGCCCAGCTCCTTGGCGATGCGGACTACCTTGGCCACCAGCTCGCCGTTGGACGCGGCCTTCTGGCCCTTGCCCAGATAGATGTTGTCCTCGAAGCCAACGCGGACGTTGCCGCCCATGGCGATGGCAGCGGCAGCCATGGTCCACGCAGCGCGGCCCACGCCGGACACGGTCCAGGTGGAGCCTGCGGGAATCTTGCTGGCGAAGAACGCCAGGTTCTCCACGGTAGCGGGGGTGCAGCCGTGGACGCCCAGCACGAAGTTGAACTGCATGGGATGGGCGGGCACCTCACCCTTCTTGGCCATGCCAAGGATGGTATCGATGTGACCCAGCTCGAAGCACTCGTACTCGGGCTTGATGTTGTTCTCCAGCATGCGCTTGCCGAAGGCACGCATGGTGGGCATGGTGTTGTCGAATACCTCGTCGCCGAAGTTGCAGGTGCCGCAGTCCAGCGTGGCCATCTCGGGGAACAGCTCGGTGGGCTGCAGACGCTCCTCGGGGGACATACCGGTGGCGCCGCCGGTGGAGGGGATCATGATAACGTCGGGCAGCTCCTTGCGGATGGCGTCCATGACCACGCGGAAGCGCTCACGGTCCTGGGTGGGGGTGCCGTCGTCCTCGCGGACGTGGATGTGCAGAATGGCGGCGCCGGCCTCGTAGGCGGACTTGGCCTCGCGGACCATTTCCTCCACGGTGTAGGGAACGGCGGGATTCTGCGCCTTGGTGACCTCAGCGCCGCAGATAGCAGCGGTAATGATCAGCTTTTCCATTTCTATCGCTCCCTTACTTCTCGATCTTCTTGCGCTGGCAATCCTTAGGAGTCACGCAGGTGCCGTGGGCGCGGCAGACAACGATGGGCTCTTCCAGAACGTCGGCGGCAGAAGCGCTGATGTCGGGACGGGACACGATGACCTTGCGGGCCTCGAACTTCATGGTGCGGGAGGTGTTGCCGACCTTCTCGATCTCGCCATAGGCTTCGATGTAGTCGCCGGCGTACACGGGAGCCAGGAACTCCACGTTGTCATAGGCACAGAACAGGCCCTCATCGCCGTCGCACTTGATCAGCAGCTCGGTGGCCACATCGCCGAACAGGTGCACCATGTGTGCGCCGTCCACCAGGTTTCCGCCGTAATGAGCATCCTTGGCACTCATACGCAGACGCAGCAGAGAAGTCATCTTTTCCATAAGTATTTTCCTCCTTCAGAATTTTGGGATCGCCTTCAACAGAAGCCGTGCTGCAAACGGGCCTTCCTTCTTCCGGCGTTCTTTCGGGCATAAAAAGAGCGCTATCGGTCAAGGTCATTGACCAATAGCGCTCCATGTTACAAACACAATAACATGACAGTAACGCAGCTTACGCAAGCGTCCCCAAGGGCAAGGCCACAGACCGACATTGTCCTTTCGGCGGGCGGCCCCTTTCTGCTCCGTTTATAACGGATGTCTGTCCCCTGCGAAGCAGTACCCTGTCGCCCGCGCCTCTATTGATTGTAGTATGAACTTCTGTTGCACCCATTATATCGCGATGCGGAGGAATTTGTCAATAGAATTTGTGACAGAAATCACAATAACTTTTTTGTACATCTGACAAATTTTTCGCACCCTGTTTCCTTTGGATATAATGTTGGGGACGATATAGCACACAGGGGGAAATGTCCACGCTGCACGGACATTTCCCCCTGCAATAAAATCAATAGCTCTGCTCGATCTTTTCCAGAATTTCCGGATTCAGCGACAGCATCCGGCAGATATTCAGCGCGTCCCGGGGGCAGTCGGACCTGCCCTCCACCCGGTACAGACCATAGTTCATGTGCCGGGCGATGACGGCCACGCCGTCCTCGTTGGTAGCGGCCAGCTCCCGGCGGATTTGCTCCGGATCCACATCCCGCAGGCCGATGATCTGGTAGTGGATGCGGGCGTGCTCGGCCACCTTGTCATAGTGGGTGGTCAGCAGGGAGATGGCATTGACGTCGTTTAAGTACCGGGTGACGGCCTGGACGATGATGGCACCCTCATCGGGGTTGGTACCCCGGGCAAATTCGTCCAGCAGGAACAGGGAGTACCCCTGCTCTACCTCTGCCAGGGCCTTCTGGAACTGGACGATCTCGCTGCCGAAGCCGGACAGGCCCGACTGGATGGACTGCAAATCGTCAAACAGCATCTTTACGCTCCAGAACAGAGGCATCCGGGCCTGCTTGGCGCATACCAGGAATCCCGCCTGCAAAAGCAGCACGTTCAGGGCCACGGTTTTCATGGCCACGGACTTGCCGCCCATGTTGGCGCCGGTGATCACCGCTGCGCCCCGGTCCAGAGAGATGGACACCGGCACAAAGGAACGACCCTGCTCCCGTAAAAGGTCGCACAGCTCCGGGTTGATCATATCCGTTAGCTCCAGAGCGGTGTCGGTGATTTCCGGCCGTACCCCACCGTACCGGTGGGCAAACAGCGCCTTCTGAATGAGAAAATCCAGCCGCCCGGCGGTGTCGGCGTCGGCCATCAGATCGTCGGCCAGAGGAGCCAGGGCCGCGCCCATGGCCCGGCGGACCTTCATCTCCTCGCTGTCCTCCTCGGCGCAGATGCGCACCCGCTTCTGCCGCAGATCGTCCTTCTCCGCGTCAGTCTGGGCCCGGTACAGCTGCTCCTCCACCTGCTTCTTGGCGGCGCGGATCTCCCGCAGCTTCGGCGTGGCGGCATCGGGGATGTAAAAGCCCCGGCTGCGGGTGTTTTCCGGGTC
>ULXD01008770.1_pt1 | contig 10211 bp, 9 predicted proteins | sample 1960961 | NCBI WGS metagenome assembly ULXD01 (sample SAMEA4835829, study PRJEB28245) | human gut metagenome | biome: gut microbiome; material: fecal sample | place: Denmark | collected 2008 | reverse complement strand
AAATCTGCTTCAATTCTAATAGTTGTATGTATCAAAAGTTCATCAATCTCCATAAAAACCTCCTTAACATGTGTATATTATAACATATTTTGTTTAAAAATTAAAGACTTACAATAAAAAAGAAGAAGTATTCCCAACTTCTTCACTTTAGTTCTATTGATTGTTTTGCAAGTGAGAATAAACTTCTTTTGCAGTAAGATTTTGAGAGTTGCCAAAGGTTTCGGCAAAGTTTTTTAAGTCAGTTGCAAACATTAAATTTATGCTCACTCTTTTGCTTGTGTGCTCCTTTTCCCCAAAAGTACAAAAGTATCTTTTGGGGTCCCCGTATTTTATTGCGCAGGAATCCCTCTTCCGTAGCAACAAAAAACCCGACAAGATTTGTCGGGTTTTTGTGGCAAAGAACCCTAACTTTAATAGAAACTATTTTAAGGGGGTGCAACTCAAGGTCGGAGGGGGTGCATTTTAGTTCTAAGGGGGGGTGCAGTTCTCGATTTGAGGGGGTGCATTACTCTACCCGTGATGACAGCAATAAACCGCGGGCGTTAAACCTGCGGTCTTTTCATTTTTGTTGGGACTCAAGCCTCGATTTCTGTGCCGCCCTGGAATTTGAATGTCATCCGTCCGTCAGACCGGGCGGAATTTTTTATGGTTTCGCAAAGCTTTTTAATTTTTCAGTCCCGCTCCCCTCGAATAAACGGAATTGCAGACAGAAGCGAACTCAGCGCAACGGGCAGAGTATACAGCATGAACAGAAGCGTCATCAGATTTGAATATCTGCCGTCAAGCCTCGGGATTCCGCCGTTTGCAATAAAATCGTTAAGCGCCGCCGTTTCAGAGGATGAAAATTTGACAACGGCATAGCCTATGCTCGCCGCGAGCGTCGATAAACCGGTACCAATCTTGACAATGAATGTATGCGCGGAGAAAAACAGCGCGTCCGGTCTGTTACCTGATATTTTTTCTTCAAGATCAACGGCTTGTGAGATTATCAGCGTCTGAACGGTCGAAGAAATGCTTACACAGCTTCCGATTATAAGTGTAAGTACGAACATTGCAACCGTTTGCGGAATGTTCGTCATATTTTGAGGATATTTAACATACAGCGCAAATAGCAAAAGATTCGGAAAAATGTTTATCAGATTGACGGCGGCAAAGAGCCTTTTTGTTCCGTATTTTTTAGATAAACTAGGGACTGCTGCCGCCGAGATTACCAGTCCCACAACACTTCCCGCTCCGAAAAGTGCCGTATAAATCAGCGACATCTGCGGATTTTTGCTTGCAAAATAATAGGTTACCAGCGGAGTGAGGATAACACCGGTCATGGCTTTCAGACTGCCCAAAAATCCCGATATACTGATTTTTCTGAGCAACGGATTTGTAATAAAACATCTGAGCTGACCCGAATTTTTGCTGCGCTCGGCAGAAACCCTTTCCACCGAACCGATTGCGGTAAACTGAAAAAGCGCCCCGCCGATGATTGAAAACGCGGCAACCGTTATAAGAAAAGCATTTCGCTCATCCACTGCACTTCCGCCGAAAACTGCCGACAACGCAAAAGCAATCGGCTGAACGGCAAGCGTGCTTATACCGCTCGCCATTCCACCTATCGGACGTAGCGAAAGCAACTTTGTTCTGTCGCCCTCATCACTTGTGAGCACTGACGGATACCCGGTTATCGGAATATCGCCGATTGTAAACACAACTTCCCATATTATGTAAAACACAAACGCAGATAACACTATTAAAATATTTTTAGGCATACTGTTTTCCGCGGAATAAATTTCGTTACTGAAACAGAGAATCGTCAGTATTGCTGTGGGAATCGGCACTGCGATAAGATAGTCCTTTAGTTTATGTTTTCCTCTGCTTATCATCGCTCCGATAAACGGGTCTTTGACGGCGTCAAATATTCTCGCAACACTTAATATCAGACCGACCCATACGGCAGGAATCAGAATCGTGAACTGAAGATAATATGCGAGCACAGATGTGACTGTTCCGTATATGATGTTCTGACCGGAAAGACCCAGAAGATACCGGAACTTTTCTCTTTTCGTGTAAGCTGTTGACATGGTTTACCTACTTTTGGTATGTTTAATATTAATATATATGGGAGGGGTAAAACCCTCCCGAATATTTAAAGATTGATATCGCTGTTCATTTTGTCGAGCAGCGGATAGATGTCGGAAATGTCAAGCCCGATAGACTTTGTTATACTGCAAATAAACTCAAACTTTGCTTTCAGCTCTTCGTTGTCAACAGGAAAAACAAGCGGGTTTATCCAAATATTCGCGATAAGCGAAACCGCCTCGGCAGCCTGCTTCGGGAACATGACCGACAGAGATCCGTCCCTAACACCCTCTTCGATAACCGGTTCAAAGGCATTAGGTGCTATATCGTTTACGGAGCGCAGAACAAGGTCGCTGAGCATCTGCGGCATATTCTGCAAATGCACTCCCAATTTTCTGAACTGCTGTTCCTGCTCATCCGTCAGAGCCGCAGCAAGCATACGCTTGAGCTTCTCTCCGCCCGTAATATCGGTATCGGATTGAATTTTACGCCAACTCGCAGACAGCGTATTTTTTGCAAAAAGCCGTTCTATGACCGCATCAAGGATATCCTGCTTTGAACTGAAATGGTGATATATCGCGCCCTTTGTGAGTCCGCCCAGTTCATCGATGATATCCTGAATCGTTGTGTTGTCGTATCCCTTTTCTATAAATAAACGCTGGGACACATCGAGGATAAGATTTACCGTTTCCTCCGGATATTTATTTCTGCTCATATTCGCTCCTTACATACTTTCGGTATGTATATAATAGCAAACTCAAAGACAAATGTCAACAGGTTATATAAAAATGGGTACTTAAAGCTGTTTGCAGGATAAATGTTAGAAAAAGTGTTAGAAATGCTACCGAAAACTAAAAAGAAAAAAGCCCTTCAAACTCCAAAAGCTCAGAGTTATCAAGGCTTTTAACTTGGCGCGCTGCAAGGGATACAGTCGGCTGCGCCGCCTTGCGTGCTCGGCGACCGCTGCTGCGCAGCAGTACCCTCCTCACACTTCGCGGCTAAAAACAGTCCCCCGGACTGTTTTCTAAACGCCGCTCACCCTCTCAGGGTTCGAATTCCTTGCTTACATATTCAACAAAGAAATACGGGGTACAGCATTTGCTGTACCCCGTATTTCTTGGCGGAGGAAGAGGGATTCGTTCTTGTCTTTTGCAAAGCAACCTTGGTCAGCAGTTTTTATGCTTTGCAAAAGCCTTCGGGCAGCCGCTAAAAACGACGCACCGTGTCGTTTTCTTAACGCTCTCGTTCGAATCCCTCTTACATAGTACATAAAACAAAACGGACAAGCAAAAAATGCTTGTCCGTTTTGCTTGGCGGAGGAAGAGGATTCGTTTAATAGCGGAGCGGGTGAGTTTACTCACAAAAGCGAAGCGTCTACACTCAACAACCGCGCTTTCGTGCTAATGCCCTGCATTTGACACTTCGTGTCCGGTTGTTGGCTATGTCCGCTGCGCTCGATTTTCGCAAATGCAAGCGCTTACTTCTCTCTTCGCTTGCGGTCATCCTCGTGGTAGGGGGTTCGGCGGCGTAGCCGCACGCAATCGCAGATTGCGTAGAAATTCCTCTTCCGTAGCAACAAAAAACCCGACAAAATTTGTCGGGTTTTTGTGGCGGAGGAAGAGGGATTCGAACCCCCGTGGGCTTTCACCCAAACGGTTTTCAAGACCGCCTCGTTATGACCGCTTCGATATTCCTCCACTTTGTACAACGGTTGAAAGTATAGCAATTATCGCGTATTTTGTCAACCGCATTATTGAAATTGTCGCGCTGAAATCAGTCGTCGTATTCGGGGACGTAGCCCGAGACGTCTTTAATCACTTCGCCGGCGATAATAAGTCCCGCGACCGACGGAACGAAAGAAAGCGAGCCCGGCGTCGAGCGGCGGCAAGGATTCACGTCGTCAGAGTCCGGCGCGGATTTTTGTTTCACCGCTTTTTCGGTGGAATACACGACTTTCACGTTTTTGAGAGCGCGTTTTTTGCACTCTTTTCGCATCACTTTTGCAAGGGGACACACGGACGTGTCGTACAAATCCGCAACCTTAAACGCGGTCGGATCCGTTTTGTTGCCCGCGCCCATCGACGAAATCACGGGAACGCCCGCCTCGTTTGCTTTTTCGATTATGGCGATTTTCCCCGCCACCGTATCGATTGCGTCCACGACGTAGTCATAGTTTTTGAAGTCGAAAGAGCCTGCTGTTTCGGGCAGGAAAAACGTCTTGTAAGTCGCGACCATGCAATCGGGATTTATCGCGTGCACGCGCTCCTTAAAAACGTCGACCTTATACTTCCCTATCGTATCGTGCGTTGCGATTATCTGACGGTTCAGATTGGTAAGACACACGGTGTCATTGTCGATGAGATCGAGCGCGCCGACGCCTGTCCTTGCAAGCGCTTCCACGACGTATCCGCCGACGCCGCCGACGCCGAAAACCGCAACCCTTGCCTCGGCAAGTTTCTGCATTGCGTCATGCCCTAAAATCAGTTCCGACCTTGAAAACGAATTTGCCATAATATCTCCTGTTTTTTATATTTTACACTGTTATCTTTCCTAAATCAAGCGATTTTGCGCCCGCGCGCCGAATGCGGTTTGTCGCGATTCGATTTTTCCCGTCATTCATTGACATATCGCCGTCGAAAATATATAATATAACCACAAATTTTATTTTTAAGAGGGGTTTTATGACAATTTTTCTCAACGATTTGCCTTCAAAAGAAAGCGTAATGGAAAATATGCAAAAGATGAACTCTTTCGGCAGCCGTCTGACGGGTACGAAAGGTCAGAACGCTTACACGGCGTGGCTGAAAGACGAAATCGCAAAAATGGGCTACGACGTTGTCGATAAGCAATACACGTTCAAAAAATGGGAGGCGACGGATTGGTCGCTGACGGTCGACGGACAAAATATCGACGTTTCTTCCCCCTTTCCTTACAGCGGACTCACCGACGAAAAAGGCGTGACCGGCAAACTCGTTACCGTTTTCAACAACCCGTTGGATTTCCAGCGCGCAAGGGGCAAAATTGCGGTATGCCGCATCAAAAACCTTTCAAAAATCAGCAGTAAAATCGCATTCAACAAGCGCGCGTCCGTGCCCGAAAACCTTGAAATCGAAAAGAGTTACCGCGGTCCCGTCAGCACGTCTTTCGTAAAAACGCTGCTCTCGTTCTGGGCGGCGAAACTGTCGGGTATGAAAGGCATGATCTGCATCTGGGAAGATATGTCCGACGCAATGGTCGAAGGACAGGTTCTCAACTTTATTTTGGGATATCTCGGCGTACCCATGCTTTGGGTGAACGAAACAAACGGCAAAAAAGTCCTTGCGGCGGCGAAAAACAAAAAATCCGCAACGTTGCGCCTTGTCGGCAATATCGACGACAACGCAAAGACGGAATCCTTCCACGCAATTCTTAAAGGTACCGGCGACACGAACGAGGCAATCATCATAAACACCCACACCGACGGCTGCAACTTCTCGGAAGAAAACGGCGGGATCGGTATCCTGCCCATGATGAAATATTTCAAGGCGCACCCCACAAAACGCACGCTTATTTTCGTGTTCGTAACGGGACACTTCCGTCTGCCCGTCTTCCGCGAAGGAATTATGACCTCCAATCAGGCGACGGGAAGATGGCTTGCCGAAAACAAGAACCTTTGGAACGGCAAAACGTACAAAGCCGTTGCGGGCGTGTCTGTCGAACATCTGGGCTGCACGGAATGGAAAGACGTCAACGGCGTTTACACAAAAACCAACGATATCGATACCGAACTTGTTTACACCGGCAACAAAAACCTTGATAAGATTTATTACGAGGCGATAAAAGACAGGAAAAACGTCAGGACAACCACCCTTCGCGCGCACAACACGATGCACTTCGGCGAAGGACAGCCGCTGTCCAAAAAACATATCCCCGAAATCGCGCTCGTTACCGCCCCCGATTATCTCTGCTCGGTCGATCTGACGGGCAACGAACATATGGATAAATTCAACCTTGACCTTATGTACGAGCAAATTCAGACGTTCATCAACTGCGTAAATCTCATCGACGGGAAAACCAGAAAAGAAATCGGCAAATCGCAAGGAATGTCGTTCGGTCTCGGAAGGCTTAAATAACAAAAATACGACAAAATCCCCGAAGATTTTTCGGGGATTTTTTATGCCTTTTTTCGATTAGTTTTTCTTTGATACGACGTCGCCGGTTTCGGGATTTATAAGTAAAGCCCAGTATCCGTTATCGCCCGCGATAAACGAAATATACCAGTAATACGGGCTGTCGGGCGCGCGTCTGTCCCGCACGAGTTTGACCATGATTTCGCGGTTGAAAATGCCGTCCGTCGTGTTTGCGCCGATTTCGTCTTTCAATGCGGTTTTTGCAATATCCAGCACTTTACAGTAATCAATTTTGCCGTTAAGTGCGTTTTCAAGCGGTATCTCGCTTTCGACCTTGTCGTATTTTATCACAATCGACTTTATCGTATCCTTAAAACTTTCGGCGTCGATAACAGCCGTAAAATTGTGCGTTACGACGTCGCGTTTGAGTTCGCCCTCGACGCTTCCGCCATCGTAATTCAACACAAAGGTATACGTCTTGTTCTGCAAATTTGCTTTAAGCGGGATAAGCGTGATTTCCGTGAAATTATTTACGTCCGTCGCTTTTCCGTCCGCAATGAAAAGTTTTTCCCTGACGCCGCTCGTTACGGCAACTTTGAAGTCTTCGTTCTCGCCGACGTAGCGATGTGTTTCGGCGTAACTGACATTTTTTGAAATATCGACTTCGTTCTGTTTGTTTTTCTTTTTGCACGCCGAAAGCGAAAACACCGTGCCGAGCGTCAGGATAATCGTAAGAATCAATAATAATGTTTTTTTCATAATTGCACCTCGGTTTTTCTACTTATAAAAAATGCCGTGGGTTTTGCGATTATGCAAAAAACATGAAAAAACCTTGCCGTTCAAGCAAGGTCGCAAGGTGATTTATTCTTCTTCCGAAAAATCGAGGCTGTTCATTGCGGACGAGATAATATCGGTGTCGAACCCTCTTGTCGCAAGGAAACAATAGGCGCGCTCTTTAAGCCGCGTGCGTTTTTTCTTTTCCTTTTCGATAAACTTTTGCGCCATGGAAATTGCTTTTTCGATTTCTTCCTCGTCCGAAAGTTTCGCGTATGCGACTTCCTGCGCGACGTTTTTATCGATGCCTTTTATGGTGATAAGTTCGTAAATAATTTTCCTTCGTCCGGTTTTTTGCCCCTTGTACGAAACGTATGCTTCGGCGTAAGCGCGGTCGCCGAGATAATTGTAACTGAGCAATTTTTCGACGGTAACGTTTACGGCGTCGTCCGAAAACTTTTTGGTTTTCAGATTTTTTCTTACTTCGTTCTGCGATTTTATCCCGCGCGACAGGCTGTCGATTGCCGTCGTGAAAGCGATGTGTTCCTCGCCTTCCTTTGCGATGCGTTTAAGTTCCGCAAAGTCGATATTTTTCCCTTCGACAAGCCCGTATTCCTTGATCGTGGCTTTGAACGCGCGGCAGATTTCGCCGTCGCTTAAAACTACGTCGGCGCGTTTTTTGTCGTATGGAATATCCTTGATTTCGGCAATGTACGTCATAGACTAAAACGTATTGTTAAAAAGGCAAATCGCCGTTATTTATACTCTGGTCGCCGCTTTCGTTGTTTGTGAATGTCATACCGTCGGAGTCCGAAAAGTCAAGCGGTTCTTCTTTTATCGTCGCGGGTGTTGCGGTGTCGTCCATCACGATTTCGACCGTACCTTTCTGTCCGTCGTCGTCCACCATTTTCATATCGTCGAAAGCGTCGTCGTCCGAGCGCATTTGTTCGACAGACGTGATTTCGGTGTTGAGTTTCGCCGCGGGCTGTTTTTCTTCCGCCGTGGACATTTCTCTTATGTCGATGGGTTTGAACGTCTGCATATCGCCGCACCAATCGAAGTACACGTTGCCGGTTTCGCCGTTACGGTTTTTGGCGACGAGCATTTTTACAAACTTATGATCGCCGTCGTCGTCGTAACTTGCGGCGAACTTGCTTTCTTCCGACTTCGGATTTTCGACCTTTTTGGGACGATGCAGGAACATTACCATATCGGCGTCCTGTTCGATTGCGCCCGATTCGCGAAGGTCGGAAAGTTGCGGTTCTTCACCGCGCTGCTCGGTGCCGCGCGACAACTGCGAAAGCACCAGAAACGGCACGCCGAGTTCTTTTGCATAAAGTTTCATCTGACGGCTCATCGTCGAAACTTCCTGCTGGCGGTTTTCGGCCTTCGACTTCGTATCGAGGGTGATAAGTTGCAGGTAGTCGATGATGACGAGGTCGAGCCCCACCGTGTTTTTCATACGGCGGCATTTGCTGATGATATCGCCCGGGGTGTTGCCCGAGTTGTCGTCGACGAAAATTTTACTGTTTGAAAGCGCCTCGTGCGCGTTGAACAGCCTTTGTGTTTCGTTGAAATTGAGCATACCGGGCTGTTTCTGCCGCTTGAACGAGATTTGCGAAACGGTCGTCAGCATACGCTGAACAAGTTGTACCGTCGGCATTTCAAAGCTGAAAATTGCGACCTTTTTATTGTTGCGAATTGCGGCGTTGATTGCAACCGTAAGCGCAAACGCCGTTTTACCGACGGACGGACGCGCCGCAAGAATACACAATGCGCCGGGCTTCATACTTTCGATTTTTCTGTCCAGCAACTTAAATCCCGTCTTTATGCCCTCGTCGACGTAATCGCCGCGCTGCATGGTGTTGATTTTATTGAGCGCTTCCGACGACGCTTCGACGATAGGTTCAAGCTTGCTTGCTTCCTTTTCTTCGGAAATTCTGAAAACGGTTTGTTCGGCAAAGTCCAACGCCTTGTTCGCGTCTTCCGCGGTGTAGGCGTTTTTGCTGATTTTATTGCCCGCCTCGATAATGCCCCTTAACAGGCTGTCGCGCTTCACGATTTCAAAATACTTGTCGGCGTTTGCGGTGCTGGGGATTCCGGTTGCGAGTTTTCCGATGTATTCCATACCGCCCGCCTCGGCGATTTTCCCGCTTGTCGCAAGTTTGTCCGCGACGGTCAAAGCGTCGACAGGCTCGTTATTCTGAATAAGATTGTAGATTGCAAGGAAGATTTGCTTGTGCTGTTGCAACGCAAAATCGTCCTCGCGAAGAAGCGTGGTGAAGTCGTTTGCGACGTTCGTGTCCATCATGATACTGCCGAGCATCGCCTGTTCCGCCTCGTAATTTACGGGCATTTTCATAACTTTATCTGCCATATTTTTACCTCTTAAACGCTGATACGGTTAGTATGAGCGAAAATTAAGAATTGTTGCGTTTCGTATTTTTGTGCGACATTATTTCCTTTGTTACGACAAAAACAAGGAAGACAAAAACCGCCGCGATAATCGCGATGCCATACCACATTGCGCCCTTGATTTTCATCACCGTGATTTCCGCGGTGTCGTTGCCGCCGTCGAAATTCCACACGTGCATGTAATTGCCGTCTTCCGTTTTCACGACTTTGTCGGCGTTGGACGTCGTCGATTTGTACGGCGTAACGAACGTATAGGACGTGTCGGCACCCGAAAGTTTCAAGGCGATTTTCTCGGCGTTTATCTGCGACAGTCCGCCGCTTGTCAAAACCCCTGCAAACCACCAGGTGTTTGTGCTTATAAACTTCCCGGAAACCTTAATATCGCCAAATATCGTCTGTTTTACGACAAAAGCGTTTTCGTCCTTTTTCACGTCGTTTGTGATAATGCCGTTTCCGATAAGGTCGTTTTGCAATGCCTGCACGCTGTCAAAATTTTTCCTTGCTGTAACGGTGTTCCCGTCCGCGTTGACGAAATAATCCTTGCGTATAAAGCCTTCTTTCAAGGCGTTCAGCGCTTCGTCGAGAGTAAGCCCCACGTCCGCCGCTCTCACCCCTTCTTCGGTGAGCGTAACTTTCACGATATGCGTGTAAGTGCCGTCGGAATTCTGGACGTAGGTAAAGTCGAGCGTGCCGCACGCGGTAAGCGCGAATGCGGCGACGACGACAAGAATTATGCTTAAAAAGATTTTACTTTTCTTCATTGTACAACGCTTTAAGGCTGTTGAGCGTATCCCTGAATTCACGCATAGCGACGTTGAAAGGTTGCTCTGTCGTAAGGTCGAC
>ULXD01028928.1_pt1 | contig 10367 bp, 5 predicted proteins | sample 1960961 | NCBI WGS metagenome assembly ULXD01 (sample SAMEA4835829, study PRJEB28245) | human gut metagenome | biome: gut microbiome; material: fecal sample | place: Denmark | collected 2008 | reverse complement strand
CAAAAACTTAAGATTATTCATATTGCTGGTACAAACGGTAAGGGTACTGTTGCGTGCGCAATTGCCGGCGCAATGCAAAAAGCAGGTTATCGCGTCGGGCTTTTTACTTCCCCTTGGATTGAAGATTACCGTGAGCAAATTAAAATAAACGGTGATATGATTTCTAAAACCGCTTTTTCAAATTTAATTCAAAAATATATTGAATGTGATGCTACCGAATTTGAACTTTTGACAGCAATTATGTATAAATATTTTGCAGATGAAAATGTTGACTTTGCTGTTGTTGAATGCGGTATGGGCGGCAAGGGTGACGCTACTAATGTTGAAAGTAAAAATATTTCGGTAATAACCTCTGTTGCTGTTGACCACACTGCTTTTCTCGGCAACACAGTTGAAGAAATTGCAAAAGAAAAGTCAGGTATAATTAAGCAGGAATGCACTTGTGTACTTTATCCTAACCCTAAATGCGAAAAAATCATTGAAAATGTTTGCAATAAAAATAATTCTAAACTTATAAAAGTTGACGATACGGGCAATTTTCTTAAAAATGATATTGCGTGTGCGCAGGCGGTTTTGGATGAACTTTCAATTAACATTAAAGCAGAAAATCCAAAACTTTCGGCAAGGCAAAGTTTAGTTGGCGGTATTCTTGTTGACGGCGGGCATAATGAAGATGCGGGAATGGCACTTAAAGATAAAATAAATAACGAAGTAGCTGTTATTGCTATGATGAAAGATAAAAATGTTGATGCATATCTTTCACTGGTTGCACCTAAATGCAAAACTATTTATGCAACGCAGGTTAATAATTCACGCTCAATGAAAGCTTACGACCTTGCAGAAATTGCGAAAAAATACTGTGATGATGTTTTGATTTTTGATGATGCAATAAAAGCTGTTGATTCGGCAAAGCAAAATAATCTGTCACTTGTTTGCGGTTCATTTTATCTTTATCGCGAAATAAGAAAAGAATTAAATTAAATACAAATTTTGATAAATTATTCAATACCAATCTGTTAGTATTATCGCAGATTGGTATTTTTTTATTGGAGTGATAAAAGTGAATGTTACGATTGAAAGCAGCGGTACGGTTGTTATTGCTTATCTTATCGGCGAAATAGACCATCATACAGCGGGAAATGTCAGAGAAAAAATTGATAATACCCTTATGTTTAAAAAGCCAAATACATTGATATTGGATTTTAAAAATGTAAGTTTTATGGATTCCTCGGGAATAGGTCTTGTTATGGGAAGATACAGACTTTTAAAAAGCATTAACCCGTCATCACAAATTGAAATTAAAAATGTAACATTGCAAACAAAAAAAATAATGGAACTTGCAGGTCTTTCATCTATTGCAAAAATTAAGGAGACAGAAAATGAATACAAAAAAGCAAACTAATGAATTTAAACTTACTATTGACAGTAAAAGCGTAAACGAAGCATTTGCACGAGTTGCTGTGTCAGCATTTGTAACTCCGCTTGACCCTACGCTTGAAGAAATTGCCGATTTAAAAACCGCAGTCAGTGAAGCTGTAACAAATTGCATTGTTCACGCTTATAAAGATACATACGGAAAAATATTTATTACAGGCAAGCTTTATGATGATAATACGGTGAAAATAATTATCAGAGATAAGGGCTGTGGTATTGTTGATGTTTCTGAAGCTATGACACCGCTTTTTACAACCGGTGAGGGTGACAGAGCAGGCCTCGGCTTTACTGTTATGGAAAGCTTTTGCGATAAAATAACCGTTAAGTCTAAATTGACTTTCGGCACAACCGTAACTCTTACTAAAAAAATAGAGGGAAAGTCAAAATGGTAACTTCTCGTGATAAAATGATAGAAGATAATATAGGTCTTGTTCATTCTATTGCAAATCGTTTTAAAGGTAGAGGTGTAGAATATGATGATTTGTTTCAAAGCGGCTGCGTCGGTTTAATCAAAGCGGTTGATAATTTTGATGAATCACGAGGCTTCGCTTTTTCTACCTATGCCGTTCCCGTAATAATGGGCGAAATAAAACGCATTTTTCGTGACGGCGGTGCAGTTAAAGTAAGCCGAAGCTTGAAAGAAAAAGCTATTAAAGCTCAAGCTTTGCGTGAAAAATTTATTAACACCGAACTTCGCGAACCCACGGTATCTGAACTGTCAGATATGCTTGATTGCCCGCCTGAAGAAATACCTGAAATTTTGGGCGTTATTGCCCCTATGGTATCATTAAGCAGTGCAAGTGAAGACGGTGAGTATACCATTGATGTTCCGGTAGACGAAAGCGAAGAACTTTTTAACCGTCTTGTTGTTCATCGCCTTTTTAAATTTCTTGATGATACCGAAAAGGCAATAGTGGATATGCGCTATTATAAAGGCTTTACCCAGGCAAAAACTGCCAAAGTACTCGGCATATCGCAGGTTCAGGTGTCACGCAAGGAAAAATCACTTCTAAAAAAACTTCGCAAATATTTACAATAAAAAGGCACTGTGTGTTGAAGAAAACACAGTGCCTTTTTTGTGAATTTTACCGCCGTGAACGCCTTGTTGTGTAAATCGCTCTACACATTGGTAACATATTGAATTATAAATAAGTGTATGATAAAATCATTTTTATTGAGATTTTATAAAGAGGTGCAGTGAAATGAAAAAAATTGTTAGTTTAATATTATCTCTTGTCATGCTTATGAGCATAACATCAGGGCTAAATCTTACTGCGTATGCAGAAACATATGGCGATTTTGAGTATTCTTATATTGAAAATGATTTTTTATCAATTACAGGTTATAAAGGCTCTGAAACAAATCTTGAAATTCCTTCTGCCATTAACGGTGATTCGGTTAGAGTGATTGACAGAGAAGCGTTTGAAGGTTGCCAAAGCATAAAAACCGTAACGATACCGGATAGTATAATTAGTATTGGTATGTATGCATTTTGTAATTGCACAAGTTTAACAAGTGTAACAATCGGAAATAGTGTCAGAAGTATAGCTGATTCTGCATTTCGTGGTTGTACAAGCTTGAAAAACATAAATATACCTGATAGTGTAGAAAGTATTGATAATTTGGCATTTTCAGGCTGTACAAATTTAACAAGTATAACAATACCAAATAGCGTAACAAGTATTGGCAATGGTGTGTTTTTTGATTGTGAAAATTTAGTTTCAATTGAAGTTGCAAATGATAATATGAACTATACTTCAATTAGTGGTATTTTGTTTAGTAAAAATAAAACCGAGCTAATTCAATATCCGGCAGCTAAAACAGACAGTACATATATAATACCTGACGGTGTAACAAGAATTGATTATGCCTTTGGTTCTTGTAAAAATTTAACAAGTGTAACAATACCTGATAGCGTAACAAGTATTGGTGATAATGCATTTAATGGCTGCACAAGTTTAACAAATATAACAATACCAAATAGTGTAACAAGTATTGGTTATTCTGCCTTTTCAGATTGCTCAGGTTTAGCAAATATAGCTATATCTGATAGTGTAACGAGTATTGGCGTTTCTGCATTTTCCGGTTGCATAAGTTTAAAATCAATTGCAGTTTCAGATAATAATAAAAATTATTCGTCAGTTGACGGAGTTTTGTTTAATAAAGAGAAGTCAAAATTGATTACATATCCAATCGGTAAAACAAATGATACATATGAAATACCAAACAGTGTGACATGTATTTGTTATGCGGCTTTTGCATTTTGTCAAAATTTAACAAATATAACGATACCAAACAGCGTAACAGTAATTAGCAATGACGTATTTGCTTTATGTTCAAGTTTAACAGATGTGATAATACCAAACAGTGTAACAAGCATTGGTTCTTATGCATTTACCGGTTGTGTAAGTTTAAAAAGTGTAACAATACATGACAGTGTAACAAGTATTAGTGATGGCGCATTTTTTGATTGTGAAGGTTTAAAAGATGTATATTACACGAGTACAGAAGATGAGTGGAATAAAATAACAATCGGTAATGACAATGAAAATTTAACAAATGCAACTATTCATTACAATTTTGAGCCTAAACCGTCAAACAAACAGACGGGCAGTTGTGGTGATAATGTAACATACTCATTAGACACCGAAACAGGTGTACTTACAATCAGCGGTACAGGTAAAATGAAGGATTATTCAGGTGAGGACAGTCCGTTTTATCAGAATTCTAATATAAAATCGGTAATTATAGAAAACGGAGTAACGAGTATTGGTAATCTTGCATTTTCTTCCTGTAATAGTTTAATTGAAGTTTCACTTCCGTCAAGTATAATTTCTTTGGGAGTTTCTGCGTTTTCAGGTTGTGAAAATTTAATGTCAATTTCAATTCCTGCTAATGTAGCTGATATTCAGTCGATTGCTTTTGCCGGTTGTAAAAAGTTAACTTCAATTGAAGTTGATTCAAATAATGAAAATTACTCCTCAATTAACGGTGTGTTATTTGATAAAAATATTACAGAGTTAGTATGTTATCCCGCCGGAAAAAATGATGCTTCTTACACAGTGCCAAACACTGTTAAAAGTTTTGCTTATGGTTCATTTTATGATTGTGAAAACTTAACAAATGTAATAATACCAAATGGTGTAACAAGTATTGGCGGTGCATCATTTTGGAATTGCAAAAATCTAAAATCAATAGTAATACCTAAAAGCGTGACAAAAATTGATTTATTTTCTTTTAACGGTTGCGAAAGCTTGAAAGATATATATTACACCGGTACACAGGATGAATGGAAAAATATAACAATTGGTGACGGAAATATAAATTTAACAAGCGCAACTATTCATTACAATTTTGAGCCTTGCACAGAAAATCAGCACAATTATTACGGTGAATGGAAAATAATTGAAGAACCGACTTGCACAAAGGTAGGTTTAAAACAAAGAACTTGCAGTTTTGACGGTTATGTTCAAAAAGAAGAAATTCCGGCAAAAGGACATACCGAAGTGGTAATTAACGGATATGCCGCAACTTGCGAAAAGTCAGGACTTACAGACGGTAAAAAATGTTTTGTTTGTGGTGAAGTTTTAGAAGCTCAAAAAGAAATTGCAAAGCTTGACCATTCATATACTAAAACTGTTGTAGAACCGACCTGTACCGAACAGGGATATACAATTTATAAATGTGAAACTTGCGGTGAAACAAAAAAAGCCGATTTTGTAAATGCAAAAGGTCACGATTTTTCAAACAACGCACAATTTTGTTTGAACGGTTGCGGTACTGCTAATCCTAACTATGTTGCACCTGATCCGTCAACTGCTCAAACAGGCAGTTGCGGTGATAATGTAATATACTCATTAAACACTGAAACAGGTGTACTTACAATCAGCGGTACGGGTGATATGGCTGATTATTCATTGGATAATGATAGTCCATTTCGTCAGAATTCTAGTATAATAAAATCAGTGATTATTGAAAATGGTGTAACAAGCATTGGAAATTACTCATTTTCGGGTTGCGCAAATTTAACAAATGCAACAATTGGAAACGGCGTAACAAGTATTGGTGAGCGAGCATTTAACGAATGCACAAATTTAGCAAGCATAACAATACCTGATAGCGTAATAAGTATTGGTGATTGGGCATTTAGTGAATGCACAAATTTAACAAATGCAATAATCGGAAACGGTGTAACAAGTATTGGTTATGGTACATTTGAAGATTGCACAAATCTAACAGATGTGACAATACCTGATAGCGTAATAAGTATTGGTGAGCGTGCATTTTATAATTGCAAAAGTTTAAAAAGTGTAACAATTGGAAACGATGTTACAAATATTGGTTCCAGCGCATTTTATGGGTGCAATAATTTAACTAATATAACAATACCTGATAGTGTAACTAACATTGGTGATGAGGCATTTTATGAATGCACGAAGTTAACAAATGCAATAATCGGAAACAGTGTAACGAGTATTGGCAGTGCTGCGTTTTATGAATGTATAAGGTTAACAGGTGTAATAATACCTAATAATGTGACAAATATCGGTGAAAATGCGTTTTGTAGTTGTTCAGGCTTAACCAGCATAATAATACCCGATAGTGTGACAAACATTGGTGACAGTGCTTTTTCTGATTGTTCAGGTCTAACGAGTGTAACAATTGGAAATAGTGTAACAAGTATTGGAAAGAATGTATTTAAGTGGTGTGCAAAATTAGAGAGTGTAACAATACCTAATAGTGTGACAAGTATTGGTGAGGAAGCATTTTCTGTTTGCAGTAGCTTAACAAGTGTAACAATACCTAATACTGTAACAAGTATCGGCGATTCTGCTTTTGATAATTGCAGCAAATTAAATGAAGTTAATTATAGCGGTACAGTTGCTCAATGGAAATCTATTACCATCGGTTCTAATAATTCATATTTGACGAATGCTAATATTAAGTGTTCTAACGGTGATATAGTAAATGCAGTTATAATTGATAAAATTAAATATGAATTAAATGATGATAATACTGCTCAAGTAACAGGCTATATAGGTACACCTTATAGTTTGACAATACCTGAAAGTATTTCTTATGAGGGCGATACATTTAAAGTTACAAGTATCGGTGAAGACGCTTTTGCGCATTGCACAAGTTTATCAAACATAACAATACCAAACAGCGTAACAAGAATTGAAAATTATGCATTTTACGGTTGTAAAAATTTAAGTGATATATATTATATTGGTACGCAAGAAGAGTGGAATAAAATATATATAGATTCTACCGGAAATGGATGTTTACCATCAGCAACAATACATTTCAGTTCAATTCCGATACCGGAACCTACACCAACCCCAACTCCAACACCAACTCCAACACCAACCCCTGAACCTACTCCTACACCTAACCCGGCACCGCAGCCGTCAACTCAACCTACACAGGAAACACAACAACAAGTTGCACAGCAGACTGCTCAACAGCAGTCAGTTAAAAATGATACAGCTGCCAAGCAAGTTAATGTTGCAAAGCCGAAATCGGTTAGTCCTAAAAAGGTTAAGTCGGCAAAGAAAGCTGTATCTGTTGAATGGAAAAAAGTCAGGGGCGTAAAAGGTTATCAAATTCAAGTTGCAACAGACAAGAAATTCAAGAAGAACAAGAAAACCGTAACAATCAAGAAGCAGAAAACTACAAAGACTACCGTTAAAAAGCTTAAGGCAAAGAAAAAGTATTATGTAAGAGTTCGTACATATAAAATAGTGAACGGTAAGAAAGTTTATTCTGCTTGGTCAAAGGTTAAGAGTGTAAAAACTAAATAATACTGCTAAATTAAAAGGAGAAAAACAATGAAAAAAGTTATTAGTATATTTCTATCCCTTGTTATGCTTTTGAGCATTGTATCGGTAGTCGATTTTTCGGCGTATGCAGATGTGCAAACAGGCAAATGCGGTGATGAGGTAACATATTCGCTTGATACTTCAACAGGTGTGCTTACAATCAGCGGTACAGGTAAAATGACTGACTACGCAATGGGAAATCCATTTTCTAAACTTAATGTTAAAACCGTTATTATTGAAAATGGTGTGACAAGCATTGGTAACCAAGCATTTGATTATTGTACTGTTTTGACTAATATTACAATACCTAATACCATAACAAGTATTGGCGACCTTTCTTTTGGTAATTGCACAAGTTTAACAAGCATAACAATCCCTGATAGTGTTATAAGTATTGATGACAATGCATTTGAAGGTTGCACAAGTTTATCAAACATAACAATACCAAATAGTGTGACAAGTATTGGAAATGACTCATTTGCAAATTGTGAAAATTTAACAAATGTAACGATAGGAAATGGCGTTACAAACCTGGGTATTAGAGCATTTAACAATTGTGCAAAATTAAAAAGTGTAGTAATACCTGATAAGATAACAAAAATAGGATATGCCTCATTCTCGGATTGCAAAAGTTTAACAAGTGTAACAATATCCGATAGTGTGACAAGTATTGATAATGAAGCATTTAACAATTGTGCAAGCTTGGAAAATGTAACAATCGGAAAAAATATTGCTAATATCGGCGAGGATGTATTTAGGAATTGTGAAAAAATAAAAAGAATCGATTATAGAGGAACAATTGCGCAATGGGAAGCAATCAATATTGACACGGGCAATTACTTTTTGATAAGTGCAATTATTAAATGTTCTGACGGTATTAAAGGAAACGGAAAAGCAATTACGATTGATAGCTTGACATATGAATTGGGTAATTATACTGCTTCTTTATTAAAATATGATGATTCATTACAGAATCTAACGATTCCTAAAAGCATTGAATATGAGGGATGCGAATTTGCAGTAACAAATATTGATAATCGTGCATTTGCCGGTTGTGAAAATTTAACGGATATAACAATACCTGATAGTGTGACAAGTATTGGGGAAAGTGCATTTGAAGATTGCACAAGTTTAACAAACATAACAATACCAAACAGTTTGGAAATCATCGGGGATTATTTATTCTCCGGTTGCACTTGTTTAACATCAGTAGTTATACCTGACAGTGTGACAAATATAGGCGGGCATGCATTTTCTGGATGCACAAATTTAGTAAATGTAATGATTGGAAACAATGTAACAAGTATTGGCGAACATGCTTTTTATAATTGCAGGAGTTTAACAAATTTAACAATTGGAAACAAAGTAACAATAATTGAAAATTATGCATTTTATGGTTGTATAAGTTTAAAGGATATAACAATACCCGATAGTGTGACAAGTATTGGGGAAAGCGCATTTGATAGTTGTACAAGTTTGGTTAGTGTTACATTACCAAAAAGCATAATAACTATTGGAACTTATGCTTTTTCCGGCTGCACAAGTTTAACAAGCATAATAATACCTGATAGTGTGACAAGTATTGGGAAAAGTGCATTTGATGGCTGTACAAGTTTGGTTAGTGTTACATTATCAAAAAGCATAACGACTATCGAATATTCTACATTTTTCGGCTGTTCGAGTTTAACAAGTATCGAAATTCCGAAAAGTGTAACAACAATAGTTAACTTCGCATTTTGCAATTGCACAAATTTGACAGATGTTTATTATGACGGCACTCAAAGTGAATGGAATAAAATAAATATAGGTCATAGCAACGAATTTTTGACAAATGCTTCATTGCATTGTAGTTCAACACCGACTCCCGAACCTACTCCAACCCCAACACCCGAACCTACTCCTACACCTAACCCGGCACCACAGCCGTCAACTCAACCTATACAGGAAACACCACAACAAGTTGCACAGCAGACTGCTCAACAGCCGTTAACTCAAAATAATACAACAGCTGCACAGACTGAAGTTGCAAAGCCGAAATCGGTTAGTCCTAAAACGGTTAAGGCGGCAAAGAAAGCAGTATCTGTTGAATGGAAAAAAGTCGGCGGTGTAAAGGGCTATCAAGTTCAAGTTGCAACTGACAAGAAATTTAAGAAGAACAAGAAAACCGTAACAATTAAAAAGCAGAAAACGACAAAGACTACTGTTAAAAAGCTTAAAGCAAAGAAAAAGTATTATGTAAGAGTTCGTACATATAAAATTGCAAACGGTAAAAAGGTATATTCTGCTTGGTCAAAGGTTAAGAGTGTTAAAACTAAATAAAACAAATAACCCCGACACTTAATTGTGTCGGGGGTTATTACTATACTAAATATATTATAATTGCGCCAAGTCATATGGTGTTTTCTGATATACAAAGTAATTAAGCCAATTGCTAAATATAATATTTGCTGTACTTTTCCAGCTCATAATCGGCACCGCTCTGTCATCGTCGTTAGGAAAGTAGTTAAAAGGCACATCAATATCAAGTCCCTTTTCTTTATCTCTAAAGTACTCTTTTGCGAGTGTATCTCTATCATATTCGCTGTGGCCTGTTACAAAAAATTGCCTGCAATCCATATCCGATATAATATGAACGCCTGAAATTTCGCTGTAAGATATAACTTGAAGTTGCTTTACAAGTGCAATATCCTGAAGCCTTGTTTCAGTATGCCGTGAATGTGGAACATAGTAAACATCATCAAGCCCTCTCATAAGCGGATGTGTTACATCAAGTGATTTGTGCGGAAATACCCCAAACATTTTTTTCTTAAGTGGATATTTATTTACACCATAGTGATAGTAAAGCCCTGCCTGCGCACCCCAGCATATATGAAATGTTGAATATACATTCTTTTTGCTCCATTCCATTATTGTGCAAAGTTCATCCCAATAGTCAACTTCTTCAAATTCCATTTGCTCAACGGGAGCACCGGTAATTATCATTCCGTCATATCTGTTGTTTTTGATTTCATCAAATGTATTATAAAATTTAGCCATATGAATTCTTGAAACATTTTTTGATTTATGGCTTTTTACCTGAAGAAAGTCAATATCAACCTGAAGCGGCGAATT
>ULXD01013282.1_pt1 | contig 10377 bp, 6 predicted proteins | sample 1960961 | NCBI WGS metagenome assembly ULXD01 (sample SAMEA4835829, study PRJEB28245) | human gut metagenome | biome: gut microbiome; material: fecal sample | place: Denmark | collected 2008 | reverse complement strand
AATACTGCCAGCGGCCATAATGCCCAGGCTTTCGGTTATTTAAACGAAGCTACGGCTCAGGATTCCCAGGCCTTCGGTGCGCAGAACAAAGCGACGGAGCGTTATGCCAGTGCTTTCGGGCATGAAAATGAGGCTAAGGCCTATGCGGGCAGTGCGCTGGGTGTGAAAAACGTGGTTACAGGCGATTTTGGTTCGGCGGTCGGTTATGATAATACGGCTTCCAACTATCTGGCCAACGCCATCGGTACCTCGAATGTGGCTTCCGGCGCCTATGCCAATGCTTACGGTGTGTATAATGAAGCTACTGCCAGCTATGCCAGTGCCTTTGGCTACGGCAATAAGGTCGGCGGCGAGCATGCTATCGCGTCTGGCTACAATAATAATATCGCCGGTAATTTTGCCAGCGCTTTCGGTACGGAGAATACGGTCAGCAATATTCGCAGTGCGGCCGTAGGTTCAAATAATACCGTCAGCGGCGAGATCAGTAATGCTTTTGGCTATAATAATACCGCCAGCGGCAATTATACTAACGCGATCGGCTATAATAACCAGGCGCAGGCTTTTGCCGCTTCGGCGATCGGCTATCAGAACAAGGCTACGGCCAGCGCGGTTTCGGCCAGCGCCGTGGGTCGTTCCAACGAAGTGAGCAACGAATATGCCAATGCTTTCGGTGCTTTGAACAAGGCGTCGGGTTCTTCCTCCAGCGCTTTCGGCGTCAACAATAACGCTTCGGGGTCCTTTGCCAGTGCTCTGGGCTATCAGAACACAACGGCCGGCTATCTCGGCAGTGCTGTGGGCGCCAGCAATAACGCGTCTGCTAATTATGCCAGCGCTTTTGGTTATGGCAATACGGCCTCGGGCTATGTCGGCAACGCTATCGGCAGTATGAATACGGCTTCCGGCAGTTATGCCAGCGCCGTAGGCTATAAAAATACAGCCAGCGGCGTCAAATCCAACGCTATCGGCAATGAAAATACAGCGTCAGAAGAATATACTAACGCTGTCGGCGCAGGCAACAGAGTCAGCGGTTACGCCTCCAGTGCCTTCGGCAACAATAACGAGGTGACTGCTGAATTTGCCAGCGCTTTTGGCCACAGCAATAATATCAGCGGCTACGTTTCCAATGTTCTGGGTTATGATAACGCTGTCAGCGGCGATTATTCAACGGCGGTAGGCCTTTTTAATAATGTGGGCGGCAATTCGTCTCATGCTTTTGGCTATGGCAATAATATTGCTGCCAATGCCAGTTCCGCTGTCGGCAACGGCAATACGATCAGCACCGGCGCTGATGATTCCTTCGCGCTTGGTAACGATACCAGTATCTCGCTGGCTAACAGCGTAGCTTTGGGCAGTAATTCCGCAGTGACGGCGATCAACAGCGTTACGGGCAACAGCAGCTATACTAAATGGGCCGGTGTCAGCGATGTCGTGGGCGTTGTCAGCGTAGGCAGTTCCGGGGCGACCCGTCAGATCCAAAATGTAGCGGCCGGGCAGGTCAGCGCCACTTCTACCGATGCCGTCAACGGCAGCCAGCTGTATGAAGTAGCGCAGAAAGCAGCGCAGCAGGCTACTGTTTCGGCCGGCGACAGCAACGTCGTCGTTACGCCTACCACGAACAGCAGCGGCGGCACTGATTATGAAGTGAAGCTGGCTGACGAACTGCAGATCGGTACGGGCGTCAATGTCGACGGCACCGGCGATGGCAAGATAGATGTCGGTAACGGCAATGTGGTCATCGACGGCAGTGACGGCTCGATAACTGCCGGCGGCGTGACGATCAATAAAGATGATGCAGGCACGATCAACGGCCTGACCAATACTACCTGGGACCCGGACAATTATGTATCCGGGCAGGCAGCGACTGAAGACCAGCTGAAAGCGATCCATGATAAAGCTGCGGAAGCGGCCGAGCTGGCAGCTAAGCATACAACTATGGAAGCTGTCGACAACAATATCCTGATCGAAAAAAGCACTAACGCTGACGGCGGCGACCATCACGAACTGAAATTGAATGATGTCGTTGAGATCGGCAGCGGTGCCAATAAAGTCACTATCGACGGTACAAATGGCACTGTCAGCACCGGTAATATCAATATGAACGGCACCAACGGCATGATAACTGCCGATAAGATCACTATCGACGGCGGTTCCGGCACGATCGGCGGTCTGACCAATACTACCTGGGACGCAGATAATTACGTTTCCGGGCAGGCTGCGTCGGAAGATCAGCTGAAAACCGTTTATGATACCGCAGTCAAATATGACGTGGACAGCGGCGGTAATATCAACACCGGTAAAATCACGCTGGAAGGCAGCAGCGGCACTACGATCGGCAATGTAGCGGCAGGCGAAGTCAGCGCTACCTCGATGGACGCCGTCAATGGCAGCCAGCTGTATCAGGTCAAGCAGGACATCAATAATATCAATCAGGATATCACCAAGCTGGGCGACGAGATCGATACGGTCGGCGCGCTGTCAGCAGCGATGGCAGGGCTGCATCCGCGCTTCCAGGACGGTAACAAGGGCGAGCTGGCCATGGCCTACGGCGGCTACGGCGGCAAAAGCGCATTAGCAGTCGGCGGCTTCTACGCCCCCAACGAAAAAGTAATGTTCTCACTGGGGCTGGGCATTTCCGAAGGCGGCAGTAAAATGGGCAACTTCGGCGTCAATTTTGCACTGGACCGCTCTAGAGACCGCAAGGCAGAACCGAGAGATATCATCTATACCCGTAAAGAAGTAGATAATTCTTTAGCGGCGCAGGATGAAAAGATTCAGCTGCTGCTGGCCAAGGTCGAAGAACAAAGCAGAGAAATGGAAAAACAAAGCCGTGAAATCGAATCCCTGCGAGCACAGGTAGAAAAGTAAATACAGAAAATACTATACTTGCCCCGGCCTGCAAGGCTGGGGCAAACTTTCTGAGCAGAGGAGCAGTAAGTATGAAAAAGATCTGGAGCTTTATCCTATGTCTGGTCATAAGTCTGGCGATGACCAGCGTTTGCCTGGCCAGCGACGGCGCTGACCTGAACAAACAGCAGCAGGCAGTAGTTAAGGTATTTGCCGCCTTAAACGGTCAGAACGGGATGGAATATGCCGGCATACGCCAGCTGATGTCAGCGAAGCTGCAAACAGAGCTGGATGAAAAAACTTTCGGCAGTGTGAAAAATAATCTGCGCCGCAGCTACGGCGAGCAGCGCGAAAACAGGTTCCTGGCCTATCAGCGGTATGCTGACGGCGACCGCCTGGCTTATCTGGCTAAATACAGTAAGGAGAAAGTTCTGCTGTTTATATTCGTTTTCGATAAGCAGAACGATCTAGGGGCGTTTTCCTTTCAGCCCATAGGCGAACAACAGCAGTAACAGTACAGTTTTTCCCGTTTTACAGCATTTAAATAGAAAGCAGCAGCGATATTTTCAGCAGAAAGCTTGCTGCTGCTCATCTGATTTCAAAAAATGATCCCTTTGCCACAGCGGCAGATAAGGGATCATTTTTTGAAATTTTAAATGTAACAGTTATAAAAATTATAAGAATTATAAAAAAGTGCTTAATTGTAATAAAAATATCTTGCAAGGTACAAAGAAAATATGTTAATATGGCAAAAATAATCCATGTGAATAATATTAAGTATTAAGGTTTATAAATTAATTAAACTAAAATTACTTAAATTATTACGAATGAAAAGGCGATGGAGAAAGCAGAGGTCAGCCTAAAAAACAGAACAGCTTTATAAAAAATAGATGCGGGGCAGATTTATTGTTTCAGCATACTATACAAAGCAAGTAACTATTTAAGGAAAAGAGGTGGGGAATTGTCTAAATCCCGAAAAGTTCAGTTAGAGAAAAAAATTATGATTTTTTTAAGCAGCGGTGTCTTTATTTTTTCAGGCCTCTATGCGAGTAATGTGCAGGCGGCGCCCGTTTTTTCCAGTGGCAGTGCTTCTGATTCCACTGTTGCCGGTGTCAATAATACAGCTTCCGCTAATTCCAGCAGTGCTTTTGGTTATTTCAATACTGCCGGGGGCCTGGCATCCAGTGCTTTTGGCTGGAGCAATACTGCCAGCGCCGAAAATGCCAGCGCTTTTGGTTATGTCAACGAGGCGAGCGGCTTGGCGTCCAGCGCGCTCGGGTTCAGAAATAAAGCAGCCAATGAAAATGCCAGCGCTGTCGGTTATGGCAATAATGCCGGCGGTGTAGCGTCCAGTGCTTTTGGTTTCAGCAATGTTGCTAAAGTGGACTATGCCAGTGCTTTTGGCTATAGCAATGAGGCGAGCGGCCTGGCGTCCAGCGCAGTTGGTTTCAGGAATAAAGCGGCCAGTGAGAATGCCAGCGCTATCGGTTATGGCAATAATGCTAATGCTCTGGCTGCCAGTGCAGTTGGCTACAATAATACAGCTGGCGGCGTAGGTTCCAGTACGATCGGCTATAATAATACGGCTACGAATGAAAATGCCAGTGCTTTTGGTTACGGTAATACTGCAGGCGGCCTGGCGTCCAGCGCTTTTGGTTTCAGTAATACTGCCAGCGGCGATAATGCCAATGCTTTTGGCTATAATAATATTGCCAGCGGTTCCAAGAGCAATGTTTTCGGAACGGGAAATACTGTTTCCGGCAGCAGCAGTACCGCAGTCGGCACTGCTAATGAAGTTGCCGCTGAAAACAGCACTGCTATCGGCAATAACAATACGATCAGCTCCGGTGCAGAAAATTCGGCGGCGCTGGGAAATAATATCAGTATCAGCTTAAAAGACAGTGTAGCTTTGGGAAATAATTCTACAGCGACGGCGATCAACAGCGTTACGGGCAACAGCAGTTATACTAAATGGGCCGGCGTCAGCGATGTTGTGGGCGTTGTCAGCGTAGGCAGCTCCGGGGCGACCCGTCAGATCCAAAACGTAGCGGCAGGGCAGGTCAGCGCCACTTCTACCGATGCCGTCAACGGCAGCCAGCTGTATGAAGTAGCGCAGAAAGCGGCCGAGCAGGCTACTGTTTCGGCAGGCGATAGCAATGTCGTTGTTACGTCAACTACCAATAGCAGCGGCGGCACCGATTATGAAGTGAAGCTGGCTGACGAACTGCAGATCGGTACTGGCGTCAAAGTAGACGGCACCGGCGACGGTAAGATCGAAGTCGGTAACGGCAATGTTGTCATCGACGGCAGCGACGGTTCGATTACTGCCGGCGGCGTGACGATCAATAAAGATGATGCAGGCACGGTCAACGGCCTGACCAATACTACCTGGGACCCGGATAATATCACCAGCGGGCAGGCGGCAACGGAAGACCAGCTGAAAGCGATCTACGATACGGCGGCGGAAGCAGTCGAGCTGGCCGCGCAGCAAAGCTCGGTATCGACAGGCGACAGTAACTTTATCGTCACAAAAACCACTAATGACAGCGGCGGCATCGATCACGAGCTGAAGCTGAATGAAGTAGTCGAGATCGGCAGCGGCGCCAATAAAGTCACTATCGACGGCAATAACGGTACGATCAGTACTGGTAATATCAATATGAACGGTACCAACGGCGTTATTACGGCCGATAAGATCACTATCGACGGCGGTGCAGGCACGATCGGCGGTCTGACCAATACTGCCTGGGACGCAGAGAATATCACCAGCGGCCAGGCGGCGACCGAAGACCAGCTGAAAACTGTTTCTGACAGCGCTATCAAATACGATGTGGACAGCGGCGGCACTATCAATAAAAACAAAATCACGCTGGAAGGCAGCAATGGCACCACGATCGGCAATGTAGCGGCGGGCGAAGTCAGCGCCACCTCGATGGACGCCATCAACGGCAGTCAGCTGTATGCAGTACAGCAGGATATAGGCAATATCCACAGAGATATCAATAAGCTGGGTGACGAGATCGATACGGTCGGCGCGCTGTCAGCAGCGATGGCAGGGCTGCATCCGCGCTTCCAGGACGGTAACAAGGGCGAGCTGGCCATGGCTTACGGCGGTTACGGCGGTAAAAGCGCATTAGCAGTCGGCGGCTTCTACGCCCCTAATGAAAAAGTAATGTTCTCACTGGGACTGGGTGTTTCTGAAGGCGGCAGCAAAATGGGCAACTTCGGCGTCAACTTTGCGCTGGATCGCTCTAGAGACCGTAAGGCAGAAGCACGAGATATAGTTTATACCCGTAAAGAGGTAGACAACTCTTTGGCAGCGCAGGATGAAAAAATCAAACTGCTGCTGGCTAAGCTGGAAGAACAAAGCCGGGAAATAGAAGAACTGAAAGCAAAAGTAAACTAACAGCAAAACCCCTGTCTGCTAAGCAGACAGGGGTTTTATTCTGAGAATAGGAGCAGCACAGCACGGCTGATGATCTGCATAAAAGCAGTCAACAAAAAACAATGAAACAGCTTTAAAATTTCAAAAAAATTTACTGGAAATCATCTTTTGAACAGAGTGGAGCTGTTTATATGTTTTAGGTTCAAAAGGCAGCCGCAGCAGGCCTTGACAGGTAATGCGGCTTTTAATCTGGTTTTAATCTTGGCGTTATAAAATAAAGACAAAGCAAAGGCCGGCGACGTAACGGCCGTTAAGGAGGTAAAGGATATGAAAAGAAAATCTATAGCTATGCTGGCAGCAGCTCTCTGCACCTTGGCGATCACAGTTACAGCTTTAGCTGCCGAACTCATCAATGCGGAACAGGCGCGCAGCATTGCTGCTCAATGGGTACCGGCAGGCAGCACACATCTGGTGACTAAGGACGAAAGCTTTGAATTCGTGCCTCATTATGACGTTAAATTCTATGATAATAAAACCAATACCGCCTATGAAATAGAAGTTTTAAGAAACGGCGGCAAGGTAAGAGAGTTTAAAATGGAAGCGCAGACCGCTTTAGGCAGCCCTAAAATCGTCCTTTCAGTAAATGATGTGCAAAATCTGGTCCGTAAGGAATTTCCGAATGCTGTTTTTACTAAAGTAGAATTAGACCGCGGTGACGGGCTTTATGAATATGAAGCAGATTTTTACACGCCGGAGGTACGGGGCGAAATGAAATTCAACCCTGAAACAGGTACTGTTATTGAAAAAGAAATAAAATATACTGTGTTTTAAGCAAGAAGCGGACAGTAGAATAAGACCGGATTTTCCGGTCTTATTTTTATTGGACAGCTGCGGTTCGGGTACGGCGGCCAGAGTGTGCTGAAAGTTGTTATATTTGTAATAAGAATACTATTTGCTGTTGAGCTGGCATTTAAAAAAGTAAAATGTATAAAAATTTTTTCTGATTTCGCAAGTTAGGAAATAAAAGCAAATAATCGAAAATAATATAAATAAGAAATAAACATAAAAAATAGAAATGGTGGCAGATGAAGAAATAAAATGAATTAATATTATAAAATATGATATCAATATACATAAAATGGCTAATTCGTCCCTTATAATTGCTTAAATATGCAAAAAGAGAGCAGGATTTTTTTACTGGATGTTGAATAAATACGGTAAAATTTAGCATGTTTTAGAAAGATGCTAAATAAATCTCAAGGGGGTAAAAGAATATGAAAAGGATGAATAAGGTTTTAGTAAAGGCGGTCGTTTTGAGCCTGATAATGGGCGGAGTACATATGGGGGGGACTTTTGTTTAAAAGGCTATGCGGCGTCATATAATGGTTTTGAAATAAAAACAGATCAAACTGATAGTAGTAGTGGGGTAGAAATAACAGATCCGGAAATTTTTCATAAGAATTATGACTGGGGCAACGGTCACGATGACGACGCTGATTGCGGTGAGAGTGCCGGTAACTTGACAGTAGGGCAGATTGCGGAAATAAAAGATAAATTGGTAGAAAATGATAAAAATTTGGCTAAGAAAGTTAATGAAATCAATGGTAAAATCGAGAACGGAGAATTGAAAGGCGAAAAGGGCGAAAAGGGCGATAAAGGCGATAAAGGTGATAGAGGAGAGCAGGGCGAAAAGGGCGATAAAGGTGATAAAGGTGATAGAGGAGAGCAGGGCGAAAAGGGCGATAAAGGTGATAAAGGTGATAGAGGAGAGCAGGGCGAAAAGGGCGATAAAGGTGATAAAGGTGATAGAGGAGAGCAGGGCGCTGCTGGTAAGAATGGCGAAAGCGCTTATGAAAGTGCTGTTGCCGGTGGTTATGAAGGTTCGAAAGAGCAGTTTTACGAAGACCTGGCAACTGACGAAAATACCTATGTCGATAATGAAACCACAATATCATATAATGAAAATGATGATGGAACAGTAACGATCACAGCAGAAAAGAAAGAACATAATTTTGACGGTGAGAACATCATTACCAATGATAAGGAAAAGGTAGATATTAAGGTTGCCGGTACTGATTATGTGGATAATAAAGTAAAAGAAGAAGCTGAACTGCGTAAAGAAGCAGATGTGGCTGACGCTGTTTATGATGCTGAAACAGGTAAGCTGCATTTGAAAAACGAAGCTGGTGAAGATATCACGGTTGCTGAAGGTATTGCCAGCAAAGAGGCTGTAGAAAAAAATACCAGCGATATCGCGACCAATAAAGAAAATATTGAAAAAAATACGCAGGCAATCACTACCGAACGGACAGAACGCATCCAGGAAGTACAGCGTTTAGACGGGCGGATCGACGGCTTAAGCAACCGCATCGACGAGATGGACGGACGCATTGATAAAGTCGGAGCTTTGGCAGTTGCCATGGCCGGCCTGCATCCGCTGGAATATGACCCGGATGCCCCGACTCAATTCTCGATGGCGGCAGGTACTTACAGCGGTGAAAGCGCTATTGCGGCAGGTCTGTTCCACAACCCTAATAAAGACGTACTTTTGAGCGTGGGTTTTTCGATCAGCGGCAGTGAGAAGGCAGCTAATGTCGGCGCTACCTTCCGCTTTGGCAGAAGCTCGGAATCAAAAGCCCGTAAAGTGATAGAAGACAAACAACGCGAGCAGGAGCTGGCTGCCCAGGCCGCAGCCGCCAGACAGAAAACCGTTTCCTATCGTGTAGAACAGATTTTGGCTGAAGATACAGCGAAAGCTGAATAGCAGATGGGCAGAAAAGCATTTGATAACAGCATCGATTATAAAGAGATCGGCACCAGGATCAGGATCATGCGGCTGAAGCTGGCGGTTTCACAGACTGAATGCGCCTCTAAACTGGGTATTTCGCAGACACACCTGAGTAATATCGAGCATGGCCGCAGCGGGATCACTTTGCAGATGCTGTGCCGGGTCTGTGATATCCTGCAGGTAAGCTTGGATTATCTGGTCAGAGGCGCAGAAAAAACCGACGAAAAAAAGCACAGCGAGATCACGATCGACGAAGTTGTGCGGGTCATAAAAATGCTGAAGGGCATAGAAGAAAAATAAGTCCGGCAGACAGCAAGTTTATCATAAAAAAAGAGCAAACCATTTTGGTTTGCTCTTTTTTTGTCTGAGTATTTAAATTATTATTTTGCGGAAGGCGGCATTTTCCACCATTGTAAATCAGGTTAATGTTATTCTAAAATCAGATTAAAATATAAGGAGGTATTGGTTATGTGTATTATTTGTACTGATCCAAATTGTGACCATGGTGAAAGGTGTGGTCGTGTAAAAATTTATAAGGAGGGAGGTTCTGCCAGCGATTTATTGGATAGCAGAGGAGAATGGGAACATGTTATTCCAGGCGCTGTTATCCGTGGCTCAGTATTTTTGCATAGCCACGGAGTTACTTATCGCGATTCTATGACTTATGCGCTTGATTATGCTATCCACAGAGATGCTGTGGATGGTAGCGGAGGAGGGATTACCTCTACTGGCAGAAGTGAAATTGCTCAGGGATGGGTAAATGATCTGATTAGACTATTTGATTCTGGGCAATCTGATGAAGCGATAGGCAAGGTTTTTTGTGATGAAGTGTATGCTATTGAGGCTCACAGGAAATTTACGGAAAATGATTTCTCAAGCTTAGTGGCAATTTTAAGAAGTTATATTGATAAAGGGATAGTTTCTCAAAGAAAAGCTGATGAAATTGCCAGTTGGATGCATGGAAGGATATAATAGCGATTTTTGATTGCGAATTATTTCCAATTTAATATTGAGAGTATTATTGCGTATGGTAAGAAAACTGTCTGAAAAGGCAGTTTTTTTATATAATCTATAAAAAACTTACAAGTATATATTTTACAGAAAAATACTTAAAACCGTTTAAAGATGAGTTGTTATTTCTATTATTTGAATAAAGGATGTTTTTATTGTTTTGCAGCGTCTGCCTCAACAGCAGGCGTTTTTTGTATTTTTAGTATGATTTACAGGGGCTGTGCTCTGGGAATGATTGCTGAGGTTGGTGAAACGCAAAAAGTAATAGAACCATAAAAAAACGCGCAGACGCTGATAGTTGTAAAGCCGCTGACGTAATGCGCCCCAAGACTCGAAGGCGTTTTACACA
>ULXD01048595.1_pt1 | contig 10408 bp, 10 predicted proteins | sample 1960961 | NCBI WGS metagenome assembly ULXD01 (sample SAMEA4835829, study PRJEB28245) | human gut metagenome | biome: gut microbiome; material: fecal sample | place: Denmark | collected 2008 | reverse complement strand
TACGAGATAGGGCTTTATCGATACCGGAGAAAGAGATAGATGGTAATGGCAGACAGCACTTAGCACAAAACTGAATAGCTTTAGTCCAAATGATAAGATAAAAAAAGAACGATGACAATCATGGGAAGTTGTCATCGTTCGTCACATTTTATTATATCAGAATTAGTAGTTCGTTTTAGCCGTGTATGCAGAAATATTTAGTTGTTGTGCAGTAGGTATTTGACTGCTGCTTTTGGATTCTTTGAAATCCATCTTTATAAACTGTATATTGTCGTATATCGTCTTTACACGAACTTTCAGTCCTTTGGCTGTTTTCATCTCTTCGGCTACTTTATCGAGATTGAAGGAGACGATGCCTTCACCCAAGCTACCGCCGTTATCATCAAATGCATTGTGGCGGAATTCTAAATTGATGTAACCCTCTTCGTCCACAAGTTCCATGTCTTCGTTGTGAACCAGATTGAGCATGTGTTTCTTGTTGGGGTTCCGTGTACCGTAATACTGGAATTCCATTGTAAGATATCCCTGTGCAATCCAATGGTAAGTGACGTTTATCTTATTATCACCGATACTATCTGCTGTAGCTTTCGTAAGCGGGATGATATCTTTGGTCAGGATAGAGTCCATTTGTACTACTTGAATGTTATAATCATATCCCGGAACTTGTTCTTCGAGCTGGTGAAACCATACAAATACACGCTTTCCATCTACAATCGGATAGTTGCGAACTGCAGAGTCATCACCCGGATACATCTTTCTGCCACTATCCAGACCAAAATAATAACTGTCGGCATCAGTGGCTTTGAGGGTGGCAATGGTCAAATCAGAATAGCTTGGTCCGTCATCGTCCAGACATGACTGGAGGAAAGGAGTAAGGACCAGAATCATTGTTGCTGCAATAAAATTTAATTTCTTCATAAGTTTGTTTGGTTTTCTTTTTACAGTTACATTTAATTAATGGCTATCATCGCCCGGCGTACCTCCCCATGTGGGAGGCACACTGTATGAAAAATGCAGGATATAAAAGAATATTGCACGACAGACTGTTAAAGAAATAAAAGCAATAAAAGACTTGCTCTCTCTATGCAGTATTTCTATCTTTGCTGCATTTATAAGATAAACACGTGTTAAAGAGAATGGAAGAACAGGAGCTGACAGAGCTATGCAGGCAGGGAAACAACCGTGCCCGCAAAGAACTTTATGAGCAGTATTCAGGGAGGATGCTTGGCATCTGTCTCCGGTATGCCGGAGATAGGGACACAGCACAAGACCTGGTACATGACGGTTTCCTGAAAATCTTTGCTTCTTTTGATAAGTTCACCTGGCGGGGCGAAGGTTCTCTCAGAGCATGGATGGAGCGTGTAATGGTAAATGTGGCATTACAGTATTTGCGTAAAAATGATGTGATGAATCAGGCAATGGCGCTTGATGAAGCCCCCGAAACTTATGAAGAGCCGGATATTGCGGCAGTGGAGGCTATACCGCAAAAAGTACTGATGCAGTTTATTGAAGAGTTACCCGCAGGCTATCGTACCGTGTTCAACTTATACACGTTTGAAGATAAGTCGCATAAAGAGATTGCTCAGTTACTGGGTATAAATGAAAAGTCCTCGGCTTCGCAGTTGTTTCGTGCAAAGAGTGTATTGGCCAGGAGAGTGAAAGAATGGTTAATGGTGAATGACAGATGAAAGATGAGAAGATGAAAGATAAAGAAATGTGGATGGACAAGCTGAAGGAGAAGTTGCAGGACTACTCCGAGCCTATGCCCGCTTCCGGTTGGGAACAACTGGAGAAGGAATTGGTGCCGCCTGTTGAAAAGCGGATACTGTATCCTTATCGCAAATGGGTAGCAACAGCAGCGGCGGTATTGCTGGTGGCTGCTACATCCTTGAGCATCTACTTCCTGAATACTCCTACTGCTGAAGAGATTCGTCGTACAGCTACCCCGATGTTGGCTGCTGATCCGGATATATTGCCTCAAACGGATGCGCCCGATGTACAGGTGGCGAAAGTAGAGCCTGCACGTGCTATCCGTCCGATAGTTGCACAAGCGAAGAAAATAGCGGAGAGACAGGGAACCGAACCCTCGGTACCTGTTGAGGCTGTTCGTGAAATAGCCGATGGAAAGGAGGCTGTGCAGCAGATAGTCAACGAGAAAGAGGAAATTGAAAAAAAAGAACCGGTAGTAGCGAAAGAAGAATCACCTGTGGTGAAATCACATAAAAGATCCGGACAGGATAAACTGCATATCCCGGTAGAAAAGCCGGAATCTAATAAAGGACGTTGGTCACTTGGTGCAGCGGTAGGCAACGCAGGAGGAGTCTCTCTTACAGGCAATGACCTGGCGGGTGGTGGTATACCTAATGAACAACGGCTCAACCTGGTATCCAATGCCGCTGAGGGAGAGATTATTCGCATCCCCGACAATCAAATGGTGGTATTTAAAGAAGGGGTACCTTACCTGAAACGTATGGATGAAATTGTGGACATCAAACATCATCAGCCTATCTCTTTTGGTTTGTCGGTACGTAAGGGGTTGACAAAAGGGTTTTCGGTGGAAACCGGGTTGACGTATACATTACTTTCTTCGGATGTCGAGATGAGTGGCGGTAATGCCATGATCGATCAGAAATTGCATTATATAGGTATTCCTGTCCGGGCTAACTGGAACTTTTTCGATAAGGACCGTTTCACATTGTATGTGGCTGCCGGCGGAATGATAGAGAAGTGCGTATATGGAAAATTAGGGAGTGAAAAGCAAACAGTGAAGCCGGTGCAGCTTTCGGTAGCCGGTGCAGTGGGCGCACAATTCAATGCGACAAAGCATGTGGGTATTTACGTGGAACCCGGAGTGGCATATTTCTTCGATGATGGTTCCAATGTGCAAACCATTCGTAAGGAAACGCCGTGTAACTTCAATATACAGGCCGGTATTCGCTTCACCTATTAAAATTGTATTAAATAATGAAACGGAGGCTTTTTAAAAGTCCCCGTTTTTTTTGTGAATTACACCGCTTGGCGTACTTCCCCGTGCGGGAAGCACCTAATTTATTTGTACTGTTTTGAAGTATTTTTTGAACAGGTTGGCAGCCTGTTCGATTTGTTCCGGTGTATTTTCTTTTATTCCTTTTAGCAGATACTCTTGTTTCATTGCCTCATATTTGTGTACACCTAATGTGTGATAGGGGAGTATTTCTACTTTTTGGATCATCTGGTAACTACCCAGTTGTTGTCCCATTGCACGGATATCTTCTTCAAAATCACTGTATCCCGGCACCAACACATAGCGTAACCAAAAGGGACGTTTATGCTCTTCCAGCCAGGCAGCTGTATGTAGCGTTTGTTCATTACTTCGTCCGGTAAGCTTTTGGTGATGTGGAAGATTGAATTCTTTAATATCCAGCAAAACGAGGTCTGTCAGTTTCAAAAGTTTCTCTACATGTTCGTTCCATAATCCGCCGTTGCTGTCGAGACAGATATGGATACCCTCTTCTTTCAATCGGTGAAACAGGGGTAACAGCGCTTCTGCTTGTAGCGTTGGTTCACCTCCGGAGAAAGTAATCCCTCCACGCTTTCCGAAAAAAGGTTTCTGATTGATAGCCATGCGGACAATTTCTTCCGGGTCAGTGGCTGTTCCGCCTTTTACAGCAATTGTATCCGGATTGGCACAATAAAGACAACGGAAATTACAGCCTTGAAGAAAAACAACGAGCCGTAGTCCCGGCCCGTCGAATGTTCCCATACTTTCATAAGAATGAACTTTGATTAATTGACAGTTGACAGTTGACAGTTGACAGTTCATGGCTATTTATTGAGTGATGTTTTAGTGGTTCTTACAATGCTGATTAATAATTTTATGATTTCACTACAATCTTCATGGATCGAAGTAAAGGAGCAATTAGTGATGAATTCGCTGTCTCTTAAAAGCATAAGCCAATATTCTGTTTCATTGGCTTCTTTCAGAGCTATATTCATCTTATTTAAAAAATCAGCTTTGCTTTGAGCATGTTCTGCTTCACGACATAGTGCTCCTATCGCCGTACCACTTCGCAATATTTGTTTAGATAATGTATATTCCTTTTTGTCATTATATAAATACTTATATAATTTAATGATCCGAAGTGCAAAACTGTAAGACCTGTCCCCAATAATACCTTGTCCCATAACTGTCAATTGTCAATTGTCCACTGTCAATTAAAAACGTTCATGGAACGAACGGCTCAAAACCTCCAGTTGATGTTCGCGGCTCAGCTTGATGAAGTTCACTGCATAACCTGATACACGAATAGTCAGTTGCGGATATTTCTCCGGATGCTCCATGGCATCTTCAAGCATTTCGCGGTTCAATACATTGACATTCAGGTGGTGTGCACCTTTGGTGAAGTAGCCATCCATCATTGTTATCAGGTTCTCTATACGATCTTCGGCAGAAGCTCCGAGTGATTTCGGTACGATGGAGAATGTATTACTGATACCATCCTGAGAGTCACGGTAGCGTAACTTTGCAACAGAACTGAGGGAGGCGATAGCACCATTCTTGTCGCGTCCGTGCATCGGGTTGGCTCCTGGAGCAAAAGCAATACCTTTGGCACGTCCGTCTGGAGTGGCACCTGTCTTTTTGCCGTACATCACATTGGAAGTGATTGTCAGCAATGAAAGGGTAGGACGGGCATTCTTGTAAACCGGCAGCTTTTTCAGCTCTTCGCTAAAGTAATAAACGAGGTCTACACCTAAGTGATCTACTTTATCGTTGTCATTACCGAAGCAAGGGAATTCGCCGTTGATATCAAAACCTTCTGTCAGGCCGATGTCATTTCGGCGGGCTGTTACCGTTGCATATTTAATGGCAGACAGAGAGTCGATAGCAATAGAAAGTCCGGCTACGCCATATGCCAGGTTGATGCGGGGATTGGTATCGATAAGTGCCATCTGTGCCTTCTCGTAGTAATACTTATCGTGCATGTAGTGGATGATATTCATTGCATCATTATACACGCGGGCAATTTCAGTCAACACCTTCTTATAGTTGGCCATTACCTCTTCGAACTTCAGTACATCACCTGTCAGCATAGGAATATCTTTCACCATAACAGTACCCGTGTTTTCGCAACGTCCGCCATTAATAGCAAGTAACAGAGCCTTTGCCAGGTTGGCGCGTGCACCAAAGAACTGTATCTGTTTTCCTATTTCCTGATAAGATACGCAGCAGGCAATACCATAGTCGTCCGATTGGCGTACTTCACGCATCAGATCATCATTTTCGTATTGTACAGAAGAGGTGTCGATAGAAACTTTTGCACAGAATTCCTTGAAACCTTCTGGTAGATCGGGACTCCACAATACAGTCATATTAGGTTCCGGAGATGCTCCCAGGTTGTATAGTGTTTGTAAGAAACGGAAAGAAGTCTTAGTCACCTTTGTACGTCCGTCGTTGAAACGTCCGCCTATGGATTCGGTTACCCAGGTGGGGTCTCCGGCAAAAATATCGTTATAAGATTGCATGCGTAAGTGACGTACCATACGCAACTTGATAACAAACTGGTCAATTAGTTCCTGTGCAAATGTCTCGTCGATATTACCATGAGCTAAATCGTATTCAATATAAATATCAAGGAAAGACGATACGTTACCCAATGACATAGCAGCTCCGTCCTGTTCTTTTACAGCTGCTAAATAAGCCATATATACCCACTGAATTGCTTCCTGTGCGTTGTATGCCGGGCGGCTGAGGTCGAGTCCGTAGTATTCACCCATTATTTTCATTTCCTTCAGTGCCTTGATCTGTTCGGCCACCTCTTCGCGAAGCCGGATACGTGCTTCGGTCATGGGACCGGTTAATCCTTTCAGGTCTTCAAGTTTGGCTTCAATCAGACGGTTGATACCATAAAGGGCCAGACGACGATAGTCACCAATGATACGTCCGCGGGCATAATTATCGGGAAGTCCGGTAAGGAATCCCAATGAACGGAATGAACGGATCTCTTCGGTATATACATCAAATACTCCGTCGTTGTGAGTTTTGCGATAATGAGTAAATATATCTTTTACGCGTTCGTCTACCTCTACACCATTTTCATGGCAGGCTTTTGCTACTACATTGATACCACCGAACGGCTTGATGGCGCGTCTTAACAGTTCATCTGTCTGTAATCCGACGATAAGCTCGTTTTCTTTATCAATGTATCCGGCTTTATGAGAGGAGATGGTTGAAACGGTCTGGTAGTCAAGAGAGCGCACACCATTGTTGGCTCTTTCTTCTTCAAGTGCTTTGAGGCAACAGTTCCACACTGCCTTTGTACGTTCTGTAGGTCCTTGCAGGAAGGATGCATCTCCATAATAAGGAGTGATGTTATTACTGACGAAATCTCTTACGTTGATTTCTTTGCTCCAAAGTCCGTCATTAAAGGTTTTATTCAATTCCATACTTAAATATTAGTTAGTGGTTGGGTTATCCATTCTTCTTTAGAGCACGCAAAGTTACAAGCATTTTTTCATATTATAAGTATAAATATCCTCTATTTTGTGTTTAATAGCATAAAATACCTATAAATAAGGAGAGAAAATAAAAAGACTTATTCTTTTTTTTATAAAATCGTTTGGAGGTTTAAAATCTCTTTGTATCTTTGCACCGCTTTTAACAACAAGCACCTTTATACGAGTCTTGGTAGGCTGATAATGTAAGCCTTGATAGAGGAATAAAAGAGGACATTTTGGGAGAGGTGGCAGAGTGGTCGATTGCGGCGGTCTTGAAAACCGTTGTACTGCGAGGTACCCGGGGTTCGAATCCCTGTCTCTCCGCAGAACCTACTGGACAAAAGAGGACAGTAAGAGGACAAAAACCTACAAATCAGCGATTTGTAGGTTTTTTTATTGCCTATAAGTCTTGTTTCCAAGACAACAAAAGGACTATAAAAGACATAGTTTCGTTACTAAATCGTTACCTATTCCCTACCGGACAAAAACGGTAACGATTTGTCCGAAAATGACCGCAGGAAGTCCGAATTTGTCCACCGTCTAAATATCTCACATTTAAAGTGTTATCATTAGTTTTGTAACTTAAAAAATGTGAGGTTATGAAGAGTACATTCAAAGTCCTTTTCTATTTAAAGAAAGGTTCTGAAAAGAAGAACGGCGAGGTTATGATTATGGCAAGAATTACCATTGACGGTAAGTTATGCCAGTTTAGTACGAAACAAAGCATCCTGCCCGAAAACTGGAATATAGCAGCGGGTAAAGCTAAAGGTAAAGATGCAGGCAAAATAAATGCCTTATTAGAGGATATAAAAGCATCCCTGAATAATATCTACCACGAACAGCAACGGCGTGATAACTATGTGACAGCCGAAAAGGTGAAAAATGAATTTTTGGGACACAGTGAAAAACACGAAACCGTTTTAAACCTTTTCAAAAAGCACAATGACGATGTTAAGCAGTTGGTCGGCATATCTAAGACGATTGCCACCTATCGTAAATATGAAGTGACCCGCCGCCACCTTGCCGAGTTTATCCAAAGCAAATACAATATATCGGATATTGCTATCAATGAAATCACCCCGATGTTTATTACAGACTTCGAGTTGTATTTGCGTACTACCTGTAAATGTGGTTATAATACGACTGCCAAGTTTATGCAGTTCTTCAAACGCATAATCTTGATAGCCCGTAATAACGGCATCCTGATAGGCGACCCGTTCGCCAATTATAAAATCCGTTTGGAGAAAGTAGATAGGGGGTATTTGTCAGAGGATGAAATTAAAATCATCCTTAAAAAGAAGATGGTTTCCGAACGGTTGGAAAACGTCAGGGACTTGTTTATCTTTTCCTGTTTCACTGGCTTGGCTTATGTTGATGTCGCCAACCTTACCCAAGAGAATATACGCAAATCATTTGACGGCAAGTTATGGATAATCACCAAACGCCAAAAGACCAATACGGACGTAAATGTTCCTTTGCTGGATATTCCTAAAATGATATTGAAGAAATATAAAGGCAAGCTGCCGAACGGTAAGGTACTTCCGGTAATCAGCAATCAAAAACTTAATGCGTATTTGAAAGAAATAGCGGACGTTTGCGGGATTAAAAAGAACTTGACATTTCACCTTGCGCGCCACACATTTGCGACTACTATAATGTTATATTATATACAATTGTAAATCAATACATTATAATGTAACTATTTAAAAAGGGTAACGCTTTAGCAACGTGTTATCTACCTTCGTTTGCATAAAAAATCCAGTATTTCAAATAACCTGTAACAAATATACTACATTATTTTAGTTTATCAAGAATTTACTGTCTTTTTAAATAATCCCAATCCAAAAATATCAACACATAACGACCTATTTATTAACTTATAAAAAACATCTATAGTAAGATACATAAAGTTTAACAACATGAAATATCATTATATTTATATAGAATACAATCTCCTATTTTCCTACGTTTTTATAAGCAGAAGGATTAATACCTTCATGCCTTTTAAAGAATTTGGATAAATGGCTTACATCTGTAAAACCAAATTCATCCGCAATTTCTTTCAACTTGATTTCTCCGGTTTCTAATCTGCGCTTGATGAGTTGTAATTGCATCTTTTCGATGTATTCTTTATAACTTATCTCGAAATTCCGCTTGAAATAAGTACTGAAATAAGATGGCGAAATATTAAAATTATTAGCAATCATATTGATGGAAATACAGTCACGGTTAGATATATTCTCTTGAATGTATGCTGCTATATGAGCGTTAGTTGGAGTTTTCTTCTTTAATTCAATATTTCGGTTCTCAATGTATTCCTTTATCATTCCGAAAATGGAAAGAATATGATAATACACAATAGACGAACGAAGTACGTTAATCGTTGAATTATATAGGATAATATTCTCAAAAATATTCTTCAATATAGTCTGGCAAGGTTCACTCACCGTTATCTTGTCCTCTTTCAGCCATTGAATTTCCATGATGGAAGTTGGAGTTATTTCTCGTGAAAAGGACTTATAGGAGCGGTCATAAGTCTCAAAATAGCTTGAAGTAAATTTAATATAGGTAAAGCGCGTTACAGTTTTTACTGTGAAATAATGGCGGTCACCGGGTGCAAGCAGAAATAAATCTCCTTTTTCATATGGAATTGTAACTTCATTAAAGACATGCCCCCCACACCCATAATGAATATAGATGATTTCAAAATGGTCTTGGGCATGTAATTCGCAGGAATATTCTTCCTCAATTACATCTATAATCTTTAATGATTCAAACTGGCTGCACTTTCTCATAGCGCAAATATACAAAATAATGTAATGCGAATACAAGTATTTCAATCCTATTTCCGCCTACCTTTGCAAAATAATCATTAACTAAATAACAGAAAATGAAAAAGATAACATTATTTTCAATGATTTTAGGTATATTTTTAATTACTTCATGTATGGAAAACAGTAAAAAATCAGACAAAGTAGTCTTCACACAGAATGAAGATAGCACGAGTACCACAGGTTGGCAATCTCATTATGACCGGATGGAAGCAACCGACCTTCCTGATAACATAATAGACTTAATAGGTAAGCAATGGATGCTGGTGACAGCAGGGAATAAAAGTTCTTATAACACAATGACAGCAGCGTGGGGAGCGGTTGGCTATATGTGGAGCAGACCATCTACTTTTATTGTAGTTCGTGATTCAAGGCATACTTATCAATTTTTGCAACGAGAAGAAAGTTTTACACTAAGTTTTTTTACAGAAGAATATCGGGGAGCACTTAGAATTTGTGGAACAAAATCGGGACGAGATACTGATAAAGTGTCAGAAGCAGGATTGACCCCATTGGAAACCCCTTCCGGACTAATGAGTTTTGAAGAGGCTCGAATGATTATAGAATGTAAGAAAATATTCGTTCAAGAGATGGACTATGCAAATTTGACTCAACCTTATAAAGAGAAAATTATGGAAGAATCTTATAACAACGAGCCTTCTAAACACCAACTCTTTATTTCAGAAATAACCAATATATGGATAAAGAAATAAAAAATAAATTAGTTACACGTAATTCGTTCCGACGGTATTGCAGGACGGTTCATTTTCATCTATCCTTTTTCTTTATGGGAGTGATTCTTATTTATGCAGTATCGGGCATAACGATGAATCATTTAAAGGATTTTAATCCGAAATACTATATAACTGTAAACAATTATACGGTGAAGGGGACATTTCCTACCTCCCATGAATTTAATAAAAATGAAATAATACAGTTGTTAAAAGATGTAGGCGAGCAGGATAATTATATCAAACATTTTTATCCGAATAGCTCAACGGTGAAAGTTTTCTTGAAAAGTGGTTCATCCTATGTTCTTGATACTCAAACAGGAAATGTTGCTTATTGGAAAATCCAGTGTAAGATGCCCCCTAAAACCAAGC
>ULXD01025344.1_pt1 | contig 10421 bp, 7 predicted proteins | sample 1960961 | NCBI WGS metagenome assembly ULXD01 (sample SAMEA4835829, study PRJEB28245) | human gut metagenome | biome: gut microbiome; material: fecal sample | place: Denmark | collected 2008 | reverse complement strand
CATCGCCGACATCCCGCCCATCGGGACCGAGCTGTTTGCCATCCCGACTCACGTCTGCCCCACCAGCGCCCTGTACCCGGCGGTCCCGGTGGTGGAAAACGGCAAGGTCACAGGCTGGTGGAAGGTCGCTGCGCGTGACCGCCGCCTGACCCTGTGAGAGAGTATCTGAGAGTTTTATAAGGAGTTGAATATGATGCTGAAAAGTCAGCAGGTCCGTTCCCTGTCCCCTGAGATGGACCCCCTGCGCATGGGCATGGGCTGGACGGTCGATGACCTGAGCAAGCCCCAGATTATGGTGGAGAGCACCTACGGCAACAGCCATCCGGGCTCCGGCCACCTGAATATCTTTGTGGAAGAGGCTGTCCGCGGCGTGAACGACCACGGCGGCAAGGCTGCCCGGTATTTTGCCACCGACATGTGCGACGGCATGGCCCAGGGCCATGACGGCATTAACTACTCGCTGGCCCACCGCGAAGCCATCACCAACCTGGTGGAAGCACAGGCCAACGCCACCACCTTTGACGGCGGTGTGTTCATTTCCAGCTGCGACAAGGCCATGCCCGCCATGCTCATGAGCATCGGCCGCATGAAGGACATGATGGCAGCCATCGTGGTCACCGGCGGTGTCATGGAGGCATACGACCTGCCCGCCAAGTACACCGAGAACGACCCCGGCTGTGCCATCAACGAGCTGCTCACCCTGGAGCAGATCGGCAAGTTCAGCGCACAGTACGAGCGCGGCGAGATCCCGGCCGAGCAGCTGACCTACTACAAGCAGCACGCCTGCCCCAGCTGCGGCGCCTGCTCCTTTATGGGCACTGCCTCCACCATGCAGGTCATGGCCGAGGCTCTGGGCCTGATGCTGCCCGGCACCGCTTTGATGCCGGCCACTGCCCCCGAGCTGAAGCAGGCTGCCTACGACGCCGGTGCACAGCTGATGAAGCTGGTGGAAGCCGGTGTCACCGCAGGCGATATCGTGGATATGCGCAGCTTTGAGAACGCCATCATGGTCCATGCGGCCATTTCCGGCTCCACCAATGCCCTGATGCACATCCCCGCCATTGCCCACGAGTTCGGCTTCGAGATCGACGCCGACACCTTTGACCGGATGCACCGCGGCGCACACTACCTGCTGAACATCCGTCCCGCAGGCGACTGGCCCGCACAGTATTTCTACTATGCAGGCGGCGTGCCCCGCATCATGGAAGAGATCAAGTCCATGCTGCATCTGGATGCCAAGACTGTTACCGGCAAGACCCTGGGCGAGAATCTGGAGGAGCTGAAGAAGAACGGCTTCTACGAGCACTGCGATGCCCTGCTGGCCGAGAAGAGCAAGAAGATCGGCCGCGAGATCAAGCGCACCGACATCATCCGCAGCTTCGACGAGCCCATCGGCACCAACGGTTCCATCGCCATCCTGCGCGGCAACCTGGCCCCGGAAGGCTGTGTCATCAAGCACACCGCCTGCCCCAAGGCCATGTTCAAGGCGACCTTGACCGCCCGCCCCTTCGACTGTGAGGAGGACGCCATCGACGCCATCCTCCACGGCCGCATCCACCCGGGCGATGCCGTGTTCATCCGCTACGAAGGCCCCCGCGGCAGCGGTATGCCGGAGATGTTCTACACCGGCGAAGCCATCTGCTCGGATCCGACCCTGGCAGCCAGCGTGGCCCTGATCACCGACGGCCGCTTCTCCGGCGCAAGCCGCGGCCCCGTCATCGGCCATGTCAGCCCGGAAGCCGCCGCAGGCGGCCCCATCGCACTGGTGGAAGAGGGCGATATCATTGAACTGGACGTGGAGGCCCGCCGCCTGGAGATCACCGGTGTGAAGGGCGAGCACAAGACCCCCGAAGAAATGGACGCCATTCTGGCAGAACGCAAAGCCAACTGGAAGGGTTTTACAAGCAAATACACCCACGGCCTGCTGAAGCTGTATAGTCAGCACGCAGTCAGTGCCATGAAGGGTGCTTACATGGAGTAAGGAGTGTAAAAACTATGGCAGAAGCAAGAAGTCTGGCCGATATCAAACTGGATAACGCTTACAAGTTCGGCGCTGGCCGTTACCTGCAGGAAGCAGGGGCCCTGAACCTGCTGGGCGGCGAGGTGGCACGTCTGGGCAAAAAGGCCCTGGTCATTGCCGGCCCCCGCGCCTGGGCAGCCACCGAAGGCAAGGCAGAAAAGAGCCTGAAGGATGCCGGTGTGGAGTTTGAACTCTCCCTGTACCCGGATCAGAACACCTACGAGCGCGCCAAGGAGCACGCTCTGCAGGCCCTGACCACTGGCTGCCAGGTCATCGTGGGTGTCGGCGGCGGCCGCATCATGGATCAGGCCAAGGCTACGGCACACTTTGCAGGCGACCTGCCCATCGTGGAGGTGCCTACCTCCATTGCCACCTGCGCGGCATTTGCCCCGCTGAGCGTCATGTACACTGCCGAGGGTGCCTCCCTGGGCAGCCTGCGCTATGACCACGAGGTCAACGCCATCGTCATGGACATGGACGTGATCTGCAAGGAGCCCCCGCGCTACGCAGCCAGCGGCATCATGGACGGCATGGCCAAGATGATCGAGATCCAGAACGGCCGCAGCGAGATCCTGCTGGACGATGTGAGCATCGGTCTGTTCACCGCTTACACCATCGCAGAGATGGCCTACCATGTTTACGAGAAGGAGGCCCATCAGGCCTGCCATGACATTGCCGAGGGCAAGCTGACCAAGGCCGTGGAGGATATCGCCTATCTGAACGTTGCCGTGGCCGGCATCGTCAGCGGCGTGAGCAAGGGCTTTGGCCAGACCGCTCTGGGCCACGAGACCTACGAGCTGGTGCGCACCCACTTCACCCAGGAGGCAAAGCCCTACCTGCACGGTGAGATCGTGGCCATCGGCGACTGCCTGCAGCTGGCCTTCAACGGCCATCCGGAGCAGGTGGCACCCTTCCGTGATTTCATGCGCAGCATGAACATGCCCCTGACCCTGGAGGACATCGGCATCGACCCGAACTCCCCCAAGATGGAGAACCTGTTCCAGGATCTGTTCCACAGCCCCTTCATGGAGCCCACCGCAGAAAATGAGGCACGCCTGCGCAAGGCCATGCACTATCTGTCTGCAGACTGATCCCCGCAGCATTCCCTGAACCGCAATGACAGCGCCCCCTGAACCGTCTCGGACGGCGCAGGGGGTGCTGTTTTGTCTTTTTGGCACAAAGAAGCCCAAAAATCCTCTTTTCCATTTGTGATTTTTCCGCTATACTAGAGGTGCAGGAATTCCAATGGGCACGGCCCATGATGAGAAAAAAGTGAGAATGTCCGTATGAAAATGCAGGAAGGCTTTTTGTGGGGAGGTGCAACCGCTGCCAACCAGTGTGAGGGCTCCGCTTCGGCGGGGCCCTTTGCGTTCTGCCCGGCGGTTTTTGGACGAATCGGCTGAAAAACAGCAAAATTCGGTCAGAATGCGCTAGAATGCTGGACAGCATCCTGTGAATTGTGGTAGAATTGCAATAGAATGCGTGGAAGCGCAAAACCGATGCTGCGCGGTGAACGCAGCAAAGATGAAAGATGAAAGAGGTCGTTTGTGATGAAGATTATTCGTGCAAAGGATTACGCAGACATGTCCCGCAAGGCGGCAAACATTATTTCCGCACAGGTCATCATGAAGCCCAATTGCGTGCTGGGTCTGGCCACCGGCGGCACCCCGGTGGGGGCCTACCAGCAGCTGGTGGAGTGGTACAACAAGGGCGACATTGATTTCTCGGAGGTCACCACCGTGAACCTGGACGAGTACCGCGGCCTGCCCAAGGACCACCCGGAAAGCTACTGGAGCTTCATGCACCGCCACCTGTTCGACCACGTCAACATCAACCCCGCCCGCATCAACCTGCCGGACGGCACCAACCCCGATGCGGACGCAGCCTGCGCCCAGTACAACCAGATCATCCACAGCGTGGGCGGCATCGACCTGCAGCTGCTGGGCATCGGCCACGACGGCCACATCGGCTTCAACGAGCCGGGCGAGGCCTTTGAGCTGGAGACCCACTGTGTGGACCTGACCCAGGAGACCATCGAGGCCAACAAGCGCTTCTTTGACGGCAACGTAGACCTGGTGCCCAAGCAGGCCTACACCATGGGCATCAAGACCATTATGCAGGCCCGTAAGGTGCTGATGGTGGTCAACGGCACCGGCAAGGCCGAGATCGTGAAGAAGGCCTTCTTCGGCCCGGTCACCCCGGAAGTGCCCGCCAGCATCCTGCAGATGCACCCCGACTTCACCCTCGTGGGCGACGAAGAGGCCCTGAGCCTGATCTGATCGGTTCCCCAAAGCATGTTTCTGCCGCCGCACGGCCCTGCCACCGTGCGGCGGCTTTTTTCTGAGCAGGGGAATTGTAACGCGGCAAAAAATACAGTATACTGGAACAAAAACCACCACGAGGGAGGGGCGGCCGATGTTCAGCGAAGAGATGATCTGCAGCCTGAATGATCTGGAGCTGGAAGTTTATAAGTATGTTGTGCGGAACGCGGACAAGGTGTGCTATATGCGCATCCGGGAGTTTGCGGATGCCGCCCATGTGTCTGCTTCCACCGGTGAGATGAGCAAGCGGTACGGCTTCGTCTATGTGGACAAGCAGGACGACGGCACCGGTACGCTGGCCCGCAGCAAAAAAGACTCTTTCGATTGGTATCAGAAGGTCATCCGCTCCAACGGCGCAGACCTCTGAGCGTTTTCCTCCGTTTCATAAATGCAGAAAGCCGCCCCGCAGGCACCGGAAGTTCCGGCCTGCGGGGCGGCTTTTGCTGTGTGCTGTGCGCCGTGCGGCCGGTCAGCATGGCCGCAACAAGCCGTTTTATCAGGATTACTCCTTCCGCAAGGAGTACATGAGCGTGGGGAATCTGGTGCACAAGCACTCGTACCTGGATGCGGAAGCATAAGCCGAACACAACACGAAAGGGCCTCCCCGGAATGGGGAGGCCCTTTCTATGCGTTTACGACTTGACGTGGATCACGTTGGAAGGGAAAAGCATCAGTGCTTTTCCTTGTACTTGAGGCTGGCGAATGCGCCTGCGATGGTCAGCAGCATGCCGCTGAATGCCATGCCCAGAGCGGCCATCCAGTTCACGCCGGTCTGCGGCAGTGCATCCTGCACAGCGGGCAGGACCGCGTCAGACGGCAGGACCGGAGTTTCCGGAGCAGCATCATCCGGGGTGGCGTCCTGCACGGGCGGCAGCTCGGGGGTCTCCGGGGTCACGACTTCGTCCGGGGTCTCATCCTCCACAGGGCCGTCCGGGGTATCGGGATCCACCGGCGGAGTGACCGGCGGGACGATGACCGTCTCTTCGCCGTCCACCGTGACCGTCCGGGTCTCGATGGAGGTATAGTTGTAGTCCACATGGGCGTCGGTGGTGGTCACGGTCTCCTTGGACACTGGCGTGGTGTCCACCTTGTCCGTGGTGCGGTAGGTGTAGGAAACTTTGCCCTCATCGTGCTCCTTGCTGCCGGAGCCGGTGAAGAACTTCTTCAGCACCTCGGTAAAGGTGGTGTAGTGGCCTTTGCCGGTACCGGATCCGGTAACCGTTTCGCTCTTATTCTGCGTATAGGCACCGTCGAAGCCGCCGGAAGTATTTTCGCCGTAAGCCGTAGCACGCTCACTGGTTTTATGTGTGGTGGTCTGCTTGTTCAGCTCCAGAAGGCGGTTGGCGAAGTCCTGAGAGCTGCGGATGCTCAGCGGGGCGGTGATGGTCTTGATGGTGGATTCCGTCTGGCCGACGACCTTGCCCTCGCTCACCTGGGTCAGCTTGGAGATCATCAGGTCATAGCCGCCGACGTAACCCCAGGTGCCGTCCTGGCGCTTGTAGGTGCTGTTGATGCAGGTGTTGGCATCGCGGGTCATATAGCCGTAGGCGGTCAGCTCAGAGGTCTTGCGATAGACCTGATAGCCGCTCTCACCGGTGCTGTTGGTGCCAGTGGTGCCAATCTTCACAACGTAGGTGCCGACGATGGCATTGCGCTCTTTCGGGGACAAGTCCTTGGCCGTCTTGTTGCTGCCAGTTGCCTCCAGGTAGGCATTGATGGCCTGATCCTCTGCGCTGATGCCAGGGGTCCAATAGTCGCCTCTCTGACCCTGATACAGCTTGATGCTGCCGTTCTCCTTGATGGGATCATAGGCGACAGTGCCGGTCAGCTTGTAGTAGGCGCTCTTGTCGGGGCAGTTGTTGGGGTTGCCGCGGTCATACTCGTAGTGGCCGTCGCCCTCGCCGCCCTCGTCATCCCAGCTGATCTTGCTGTCCAGGCCGACCGGCTGGTTGCCCTTACCGTTGACCAGGTTTCCGGCATCGTAGTTCCACTCCAGCTTCAGATTCTTGCTCACCAGCACACAGTCGGTCTGATCGACCTTATCGTCCTTGTCCGGCAGCAGATCCAGCTTGGAGCCGGAAGCAAGATCGAGGTGGCCGATGTCGTCGCGCTGCTCTTCGTAGTGCACAGTGTTACTATGAACACGAACTTCCTGGCCGTTAGCGTCTGTATAGTAATAATAGCCGCCCCACCAAGTCGATTTCCAATAGACCTCAATTTTGGAACCATCCGGTGCCTTGCTGAAGGATTTGAATTCATCCGTCTTTTCACCGGAGTAGTAGTTCTTCTTGGTCTCTTCGTAATCAGAACCCTTGTTGGCAACGTAAGTGGAGCTCTTGGCGATCCGCTCCTGCTCCTGCAGAGCCTTGATCAGCTCATCCTTGCTCATATTTTCGGGCGAGATGGCCGTGGTGAAATACTTGATGATGTCCGTCTTCTCGGTCTTGTCCGTAACCTCCAGATTGCCGATCCAGAGTTCCTCGCCGGGCAGAAGTTTGCTCTGGATCTCCTGAATCTGCTTCCACAGCTCGTCGTATGCCTTCTCAAGATCCTTATTGTCCTTGATGATGTCGGTGACACTGGAGGAGGTGTGCACATCCTTCCGGACGGTGAGGGTCTCGCTCAGGGTGCTGTAATCCACGGTGATGGTTTCGTCACCCTTCGTGAAGGTCGCGGTCTTGCCGTCGGCGTTCAGTCGGATGCTGTCAGCGGGAACACTGTATTGGCCTGCCAGCGCGGTCTGGATCTCTTCAGGGGTCAGCGGAGCACCGGCCTGTTTGGTGAAGGTGTAGGTGGTCTTTACGCCGTTTTTGTCCTCGACCGTGCAGGTGTAGCCGTCATTGGTTTTGGTCACCTTGTCGTAGGTCTTTCCGTCCACCGTAATGGTGCGGGCCTTTTCGTCGATCGACCAGTTCTTGCCGCCGGGAATCACCAGCTTGTCGTTAAGATCCTTGGTGTCCGTCTTTGTGGATTCAGAAAGTGTGCCGATCGTCCATTCCACGCGCTTGATGCCGGAGAAGTCCATGCTGCCGATATCGATGTTATAACCTGCAGCTTTCAGCTCATCTTCGTTCTTATATTCGGGGTGCTGTTTCAGCAACTCCGCCCATGCGATATCTGCCTTCTCCGCATCGCTGAGGGAAGCGGACGATTCCGTGATCGTGCAGGTACGGGTGATCTTGGTGCTGGTGCCGTCGGGCGAGGTCACGGTTTCTTCTTTTTTGTAGGTCGTGGTGCCCTTCTCTGGGTCTTTGCTGGCGATCGTCCAACCATCGAGAGAGGGAAGTTCACCGCTGCCGGGCTTGACGTAGGTGCCGTTGAGGGAACCGCTCTCAGTCCACGTATTCGAGCCGGTCACATAAGCGGTACCGGTGACGGTGTAGTCCTTGATGTCCTCGCGGGTCTCGGTGTTTTTGCTCGGATCAGAACTGCTCGGCTCAGGCGCAGAAACCGTTGCCCCGTCATAGCAGAGGGTGACAGTATGAACGTTGCCGTCTGCATCGGTATAGCTGAGATTGAGCTGGCCTTTGCCGGTAGGATCGATCGTATTCAGCTGGTTCTTGAAATCCTCGCTGTCCACATTGATGCCGGTTTTCTTGGCGGCATCCGTCAGAGCGGCCTTGATGGCTTCCAGCTTGGCGTCGTTGTTGGCCTTGTCGATGCTGGCCTGACCGCCTTCGACCTGACCCTCATTCTTGATGGTTTCGGTGACCGTGACGTCGTAGCTCAGAAGCTTGCGGTAAACATCATTCTGGCTGATGGTCAGTTTTTCGCCCTTGTAGGAGATGCTGTCGTCGGCGGCATTATAAGTGAAGCCATCGCCCAGACGCTTTGCCAGCTGCTCGTTGCTGAGCTTGGTGGAACTTTCCTCTTTTTTCGTAACCGTATAGGTGATGTTTTTATCAGTATCCGTATAAGTGCCGCCGTTATCGAGGGCCTTCTCAAGGATATCCTTAGAAACTTTGAGCTCGCTCTTACCGTTCTTTACGGTGATGGAATCGGGCAACTCGGCCTCGGTGCTCAGATCCTGATCCTTCTTCGTTTCGGTGCCCTTTTCCACCTTGAGCTTCAGTGTGGTCTCGGTGGTGGTCTTGACCGAATTGCCGGTGATCTCGTAGTAGGTGGTGCGGGTGACGGTGTTGCCGTTCTCGTCGGTAGAGGTCTCTTCCTTTTTCAGGGTATAGGTGGTGTTGCCCTCGTCGTCGGTCTTTTTCTCCACGCCGCCCTCGGGGACATCCAGCAGCTTGGCGATATCCTCAGCAGACATTTCCTTTTCCGGAGCCGAGTCGTCAGTCTTTGTCAGGGTCAGGGTCTTGGAGTTGCCGTCCTTGGCGGGCTCGACCTTGTCCACGGTGTAACCGCCCAGCTTGGCATCCTTATCGGTTTTCCAGTCCGGACGCACGTCCTTGCCAAGCTCGTCGTCGAGGTTGATCTCTTCGCCCTTCTTGGTGTCGGTGATGGTGGTGGAGGAATCGGCCTTGCCGATGCCGGTGGTGGTCGTAGTCTCGGTGCCGGTGGTCTCGGTGGGGGTGGTGATGGTGGTGTTGCCGTCCTCATCCTTGCCCACCACGGATTCGCCCTTCTTCACCTCGGCGTCGGGGTCCACGACGGTGGTGCTGGAAGAGCTGTCGGGGGTCTCTTCCTTCGTGGCCTCGCCGATCTTGCCGTCCTTGCCGGTGGCTTCGTCCTTCTTGCTGTTGTCGATCACGTCACCCTTCACATAGGTGCCGTCGGGGTTCTCAGTCTCGTCCGTCTCGCCGGGCTCTTCCGGCTTCTCAGCAGGTTTATAGTCAATGGTGATGTCATCGGTTTTGGTGCCGGGGCCGAACGCGGGAGCCTGATCATCTTTCTTGGCCTCATCGTTCACCGGGGGAACAAACTCCTCCCGCTCTCCGGCTTCCTCCTGCTTTTCCCCTTCCTCAGCGACGGGGGCGGGCGTGGGGCTCTCGGCTACAGGCTCGGCCTGCGGGGCAGCGTTATCCTCGACAGAGTCGGGGCCTTCCACAGCATGGGCTGTGCAGCGACACAGGCGGTCAGGGCTACGGACATGGCAGCGAGTTTCAGCTTTTTGTTCGTCATGATTGATGGCTCCTTTCAAATGGTGTCAAGTCTTTTACGCATTACCACTGTCCCATATAATGGACATATTTCGAGGCTTGCTATCCTGCTTCCTTTATACCATTTTCTGGTGCGGGTTGTCAAGAAAAAATGTGTAGAAACGCATGATTTGTGAAAATATTCCAAAGTCTGAATTGGATATTTTGCACAAATCACAAGAGCTTGTTGCAGAAAAAAGAGAAACTGTTGCGGACGTGAAATGATGCGGTTGCGGTACTGGTGCAGAGTGTGCGGATTGTTGCGGAAAACCACTTTTTGAGGGACGGAATTTCTGGCAAAGAACCGGTTGGAATTTCTCCTGCCGCCCTGCTGCAGACGAAAAAGGCCCCCGGAAACCTGCGTCTCCGGGGGCCTTGCCCTCTTACATTATATAGGGCAGTCGGCGATCACTGCTTCTGCTTCAGCCGGGCCATGTAGCTGTCGGCGGCCACGGCGGCAGCGGTGAAGGAGTTGTTCTTCCACCAGCTGATGAGCGCGGCCACGGTGGTGATGCCGGCGGTGACCAGCTGCTCCACAGTGGTGCTCTCGATGGGCAGCACGGGCTTGCCCATTGCGCTCAGCACCTGATTGGTCAGGGCCAGCAGGAGCACAGCGGTGCGGGCCAGGGTAGCGGCGGAGATCTTGTTGCTCAGTTCCATAAATCAGTTCCTCTCTTTCATTCGTTCATGGTTCTCAAGGTCGGCGATGCGGTGGTTGGCCACCTTCATCTGCTCTTCCAGAATGGGCACGCGGCGGGCGAAATTGTTGTGCTCGCGCACCTCGCGGGTCAGCTCTTCGAGCTTGGTGTCGGTCACGGCCTGACTGCGGCTGTTGGCGATCAGCACCCCGATCAGGGTCACGGTACCGGCGATCAGGGCGGACAGGATGCTTTCCATTGGATTCACCTCCTTCTTAACCTGTCCAGCGGCTTTTGGCGGGGCGGGTGTCCACATGGACCCAGCCCACAGCCCGTCCGGCCCGGG
>ULXD01009163.1_pt1 | contig 10428 bp, 10 predicted proteins | sample 1960961 | NCBI WGS metagenome assembly ULXD01 (sample SAMEA4835829, study PRJEB28245) | human gut metagenome | biome: gut microbiome; material: fecal sample | place: Denmark | collected 2008 | reverse complement strand
TATTAACGACCTGCACCCTTTCCAGGGGTGTCCCTTCAGCCATCTTGGGTACTTCTCCATGTGCTGATTCACATTTACCAATATGACAATCTCGCGATTGTATCTGAAGGATTCCATCCACAGCCATGCTCCGCAAGACTATTTGCTGGAATCTAACGGAGAGGGTGGGATTCGAACCCACGCGCCCTTTCGGACAAACGGTTTTCAAGACCGCCTCGTTATGACCGCTTCGATACCTCTCCGGGTCATTCGGCTCATCTTTTGAACTTGCCGCGCTTCATCAGCGCAAGATGTATTCTATCAGAGCTTTACAGGAATGTCAACACTCTTTTTCATTTTTTTTACTTTTTTTGTAAAAAGCCGATTTTTTGTTGAAAACAGCCGGTTTCCGACCTAGAAAAAACATGTCCAAATCCTTTAACTGTGCAGATATTTTTCTGCAAGCGGAAGATCTTCCGGTGTAGTCACTTTCAGATTGCGGTAGCTTCCCTCCGTCAGTTTCACCTGATGATCTGTAAACGTCTCCACCACCATCGCGTCATCCGTAATTTTGATTCCTTTTCCCGCCAGAGTGTCTTTTTGTTCTGCAAGTCGGGCATAGGCATCATAAATCAACCCAAACGAAAATGTTTGAGGTGTCTGTACCTGCCATACGCGATCCCTGCGGGGTGTCGTTTCCGCAAAGCCGTTTTCATCCGCGATTTTAATCGTATCCTTTACCGGCACTGCGGCAACACACGCATTATATTTTTGGGCATCCTGAAAACACCGTTCCAGAATATCCTCCGATACCATTGGTCTTGCTCCATCGTGAATAAACACAATTCCCTCTGCCGCTTCTTTTGGCAGATCGTCCTTTACCGCCTTCAGTCCCATCCAGACGGAATCATAGCGTTCTTTTCCACCTGTGATAACCGAAGCAACCTTCTGAAATCCATAGGGACGCAGAATAGTCTCCTGACAATAGGAAATCTGTTCTTCGCTGCCGACAGTCAGTATGATCTTATCAATCCGCAGAGAACGTTCAAAAGCAAGGAGCGTATAGTACAGAAGCGGTTTCCCGTCTATTTCGAGATACTGCTTTGCAATCTTTGTTCCCATCCTTTTTCCGGAGCCTGCCGCCAGTACGATTGCTGTACAGAATGTTTTTTTCATCAGATTCTCTCTCCCAGTTTCAGATTCGGCACTGCGTTTAAGTCCCAGCCATGCCGGACTCCCTTTAAATACTCATAATATCCTGCTGCTCCGATCATTGCAGCATTATCCGTACACAAAATCGGAGATGGTCTGTAAAACTTCACACCCTGTTTGCTGCACGCACTCTCCAGTGCCGCCCGCAGATGGCTGTTTGACGCAACACCTCCTGCAATCGCAAATTTGTCCACACGATACCATTTTACAGCATCCATCGAGTGTTCTACCAAAACGTCCACCACTGCTTTCTGGAAAGAAGCAGCGACATCAGCCTGATTGATATCTATGCCTTTCATCTGGCACCCGTTTAAATAATTCAAAACAGCAGACTTTAAGCCACTGAAGCTGAAATCATATACGTTATCTGCGATTTTGGCACGCGGAAATATAATTGCCTCCGGATTGCCTTCGTTTGATACGCGATCGATTTTGGGCCCGCCAGGATACCCAAGTCCGATTGCGCGCGCAACTTTATCAAATGCTTCTCCGGCTGCGTCATCCCTTGTTTTTCCAAGGATTTCATATTCCCCGTAATCCTTTACCCGGACGAGATGGGAATGTCCACCCGATACGACGAGACATAAAAATGGAGGTTCCAGTTCTTTATTTTCAATATAATTGGCGCTGATATGCCCCTCGATATGATGCACACCGACAAGCGGCTTGTTCGCAGCAAATGCAATTGCCTTTGCTTCCGCCACACCGACTAAAAGCGCTCCGACCAGTCCCGGCCCATAGGTCACTGCGACCGCTGTAATATCGTCCAGCGTACAGCTTGCGTCCGCAAGCGCCTTACGGACAACCTGATTTATCTTTTCAATATGCTTGCGTGACGCAATTTCCGGCACTACGCCGCCGTAAAGCGTATGCAGGTCAATCTGCGAATAAATGACGTTGGAAAGCACTTCCCTGCCGTTTTTGACGACAGCCGCCGCCGTTTCGTCACAGGAGCTTTCAATCGCCAGTATGAGCACATCTTTTTCTTTTGTATCTGTCATGTCCTTACGCCTCATTCTTCCTCAAATGCAAGATCCTGGGTCCATCCGTCCTTTGCCGCAAAGGAATCCGGAAATATTTTTCGCACGCCGCCCATAAATTCCTCCGGATGCACCAGTGACGGACTGTAATGGGTAAGCCACATCTTTTTCACCTGTGCACGCTTCGCCATGTCCGCAGCTTCCAGAAACGTCATGTGCTTATGTTCTTTTGCCTTATCTTTCTTTTCCGGCTCCCCGTACATGCCCTCGCAGATAAAAAGATCCGAACCTGCCGCATGCTTTACAATGCCTTCCGTAGGTCTGGTATCCGTACAGTAAGTGACCTTCAGTCCCTTTCTGGCTTCTCCCATGACCATATCCGGCGTATAGATTTTCCCATCCAGCTCCAGTGTCTCACCTTTCTGCAGCTTGTTCCAGTAGCGTCGCTCAATTCCAAGCGCTTCCGCCTTATCCAGCTGGAACTTGCCTGCACGGTCAATCGAAAGACTGTATCCATAGCAGACAACATTATGATTGACCCGAAAGGCTTCTATTCTCAGCCCATCAAAACACAGGGTCTGTTCATTTTCTTCAAATTCAATACATCTGATTTCAAACGGAAGCTCCGGTGCAATCACACGGAGCGCATTCACCGTCCTGGTAAGCCCTTTGGGACCGATTACCGTCAAGGGTTCTGTCCGTTCTGCATTTCCCATTGTTAAAAGCATTCCAGGCAGCCCGCTGATATGATCTGCATGAAAATGAGTAAAACAGATCACGTCGATAGGCTTTGGGCTCCATCCTTTTTCTTTCATCGCAATCTGCGTACCCTCTCCACAGTCGATCAGGATACTTTTTCCATTATAACGAACCATCAGAGACGTCAGCCACCGATATGGCAGCGGCATCATTCCTCCGGTTCCCAAAAGACAAACTTCAAGCATTCTATTCCTCATTTCTAAATGATAAAATATCTGTTTTTCATTCAGAGAAGCTCTGTCGATTCTTCTTCCTGCGGTGCAATCAGAAAGCTTTTCTTTAACTCCAGATAGCATGCCTCACACAGGTCAAATCTGACTTTTGTTCCATCCATTGCGCTAAAATAGCCAAACGTCTGACATACCTGCAGGCAGCCTTCTTTCAGCACTCCGTTCTCTACCTTCAGCTGTTTTCCGCATCGGTTGCAGACAACAGACTGCAGCACAGCTTCATCCTGTTTCCATTTCCGCATGGCAACCTCCTTTTCCTGCTCATTGTAGCGCTTCTTATGCACAATAAACAGTGGTAAATTATCCCTGCGTTTCCTGCTTTTTCCATAAAATCAAAGCATCTTCCTTCGGCGAATCATAAAAATTGGGACGCACGCCCTCGTCCAGAAATCCAAGCTTATGATATAGTCCGATTGCAGCCTCATTGGATCTGCGCACTTCGAGCGTAAAATTTTTCACACCCCGTTTTTTGCCGTTTTCCATCAAAAAAAGAAGCAGCTGTTCACCGATTCCCTGCCGTCTGAGGGTCTGATCCACCGCAACGTTGCAGATGTCCGCATCCTCAAAGGACTGCCACAGTCCGCAGCAGCCGACCAGCCTGCCATCCAGCCACGCGCCCGCATACCACGCATTTTTATCTTCCAGCGCGTCTTCCCACGCTTTTTTACTCCACGCTTCCTTTAAACAGGACGCCTCCAGCTCTGCTGTTTCCATCGCAGATGTTTGTGGAAGCTGTCCAAGCACAAGCATGCCCTTTTTGTTTTCCGTGTCCGTTTTTACACTCATTTGGTGATCCCGGCTTTCATCAGCTCGCGATGCGCCTCGTCTGCTTCCATCCGTTCGCGCTCTGCCTGGGACATGCGCAGATATTCCGGTGCAAAATCGTCGGAGCTTACCGTTTTGCCTGCTGCCGCCAAGCTTTGTCCTAAGACAGCAACACACGCCGCACGCTGTCTGTTGCAGCTTGCAGGTGCAAATTCACACTGCTCCTGCAGGATTTCCTGCACTTTTTCCCGATAGACCGGAACACCATCCCCCAGCAGAATCACTTTTTTGCCGTATTTTTCGCATTCTTCTTTCAGTCTGCCCGCAAGCTCTTCTACAGAAATCGCGCACTGTTCCTGGATCACCTGCATCTCACCGTTCACAAATGTATAAATTCCAGTATATACCTGTCCTCTGCGCGCATCCATCATCGGGCAGATCAGCTGTTCACAGCCGTACAGGTTATAAGCGAGGGCATCCACCGTCGGTACTGCTGCCAGCGGAATATCCAGTGCAAGTCCGAGCCCCTTCGCCGTCGCAGAGCCGATTCTCAGCCCTGTAAAGGAGCCGGGACCTGCCGCAACCGCAATCAGGTCAATGCTCTTTAAATCGAGATCCACCATCCTGCGCAGTTCATCCAGCATCGGAAGCAGCGTCTGGGAATGTGTTTTTTTGTAATCCGTCGTATATTCCGCAATCAAAACATCATCCTGTATCAATGCAACCCCAGCCACAAGACCGGAGCTGTCCAGTCCAAGCACCTTCATGCTTCCACCTCCGTCACTGTAATTTTTCGGTAATCAAAGCCTTTTTCCAGGTCTTTTTCGATTCGGATTTCAGTATATTTTTCCGGCAGGATCTCTTCGATCAGGTTCGCCCACTCAATCAGGCAGACACCGTCCCCGTAAAAATAATCCTCATAGCCGATTTCGTCCATTTCCTCCACATCGCCGATGCGGTACACGTCAAAGTGATACAGCGGCAGGCGTCCTTCCTCATAGACCTGCAGAATCGTAAAGGTGGGGCTGTTGACCGCCTCTGTGATGCCAAGTCCCTCTGCCAGTCCCTGTGTCAGCACGGTTTTGCCAACGCCAAGATCGCCTACCAGCGTGTAGACAGTTCCCGGTTCTGCAGCTTCACCGAGCTTTTTTCCAAATGCGAACGTATCGTCCGCACACAAACTTTCGATGATCATCGCTACCTCTTTTCTGCCGCCTTTTAAGAGCGGATCTGCACCTTTCCAGGCTCCATATGGGAAGAAATCATCGCGATTACCGCAGACTGTTTCTCGCCCAGATCCTTTCTCGGGAAAATGCTGGCATGAATTTTGTCTGTATACAAAATCAGGCTTTTGCCTGTGGAAACCGCGCGGTACATATCTTCCCATTTCTGAAACTGCTGCGTCTCCTTCTGGGAAACCTCCACGCCCTCTTCGGTCATCTTATAATGAAGAGGCTCCTTAAAAACGGGAAGCAGCGCCTGTTTCTGCGCACGCAGCCATAAAGACACCGGCTGATACAGTAAAACCACCGCGCCGAAAATCACATAAATCGGATACCGCTGCATCATGCCTGCAACAATGCCGAGCGCGCCTGCTGTACTTCCCAGAATCCCCGCAGCCTTTGTAAAGGTATGGCGGAGCATATAATCGTATAACGCATTCGCATCCACATGTACGTCAAATTCCAGTTCCATCGCTTCCTCCTGCGTCTCTTTCTTACCTTTATCAGATTACAACAGAAAAAGAGGGCGGTCAAGCAAAACCGCCCTTCCAAAAGGTATGCATATGCCTGTTGCTGCAGCGTTGACTATCTATCACGCTTTTGATTTCCGGATCACTCGTCTCCGAGATCCGGCGTATCACACAGGATTACTGTAGCTTTGTGTTTCCCTTCTGTTTCGAAAATCAAAAGCTCGTTTTTGCCGGGCTTTAATAATGCGCCAGGCAGATAGAGGCGGCGCTGGGGACCTTCTTCCCAAAAGCGTCCGAGATTAAAGGCGTTTACAACCACGAAGCCCTTGCCCCAGCCTGTCATATCCAGGAAGGTATCGGCAGGCTCGTCTACGTTAAATTCTACCTGATAAAAGGCAGGAAGTCCTTCTTCATAACCGGCTTCAAAGTTCAGCTGATCCAGGTTCGTCATGGGCAATGCATACTGCTTCCAGTTATGCTGTGCAAAACGGTCGTTAATCATAACGCAGCCGTCGATACCTTTTCTCTGCCAGTTTAAGTACGGTCCGTAGTTGACGCGTCCCATGTTCTCCACCAGAATGTCGAGGTGCATATTTTTCCCATGGAACGGTCCTACCTCATGACGCACCTCCAGCTCCCGGTCGTATGCTGTCATCGCGCGCTGTTTATCAATGAACGCGATTGCGCGGTCCGCCGCTTTGAATAATTTCAGGCTGTTTAGCTCCGAGCTGGATTCCAGAACAGCAGAATACAGCATGTAGCCGTAACTCTGTCCCATCCGTTCCATCGCCTGCGGCGTTACACTCTCCTGTGGCTGCGCCAGATCCGGCAGGGCATGGAACAGATCGGTCTTTGCCACAACGGGCGCTTCTCCGTATGCGCTGCGCTTTACCGGTGGCAAGAGCTCTACTTCCTGCTGTGGCTCAAACTCTGCGATCACCTTCTGACATTTTTTATACTTTTCAGTAATCTGACCGTCCTCTGTCAGCAATGCATCATAATCGTAGGACGTTACATCCGGTGTCAAAAACTCTCCATAGTTAGAACCGTTCATGAAGCCGAAGTTCGTTCCGCCCTCCGCTACATACAGATTGACACTGCCGCCCTCTAAAACCTCACGAAGCTCCTTTGCCGCCTGATCTGCATCCGTTGTATGATGCTTTCCGCTTCTCCAGGCATCAAACCACCCTACCCACAGCTCTGCGCACATGCAGGGACCGCCGTGATTATATTTTTTCAGACAGTCAAATGCGATCTTCCCTCTGCTGCCAAAGTTTGCCGTCGGAAACAGGTCCTCCACCGCTGTATTCTGAAAAATATCATCGGCCGGACCATCCGACTGGAACAGTGGTACATCGATTCCGCCTTCGCGCATCATATCCCGCAGCGCCTTGATATATTTTTTGTCATTTCCAAAGGTACCGTATTCGTTTTCCACCTGCATCATCAAAACAGGTCCGCCCTGTGTGATCTGCAGCGGCGCAAGATAAGGCATCAGCACCTTGTAATAGTCCCGGACGTGACGCAGATACCGCTCGTCGCTCGTCCGCAGCGCCATATCGCCGTCTGCAAGCAGCCATGCCGGGAATCCGCCAAACTCCCATTCCGCGCAGATATACGGGGACGGACGCAGGATCACCCACAGTCCGAGCTTCTGCGCAAGCTTTACATAGCCTACAAGGTCTGTCAGCCCGTGAAGCTTTTCCCCGGTAAAATCAAACTCGCCCTTTTTCGGCTCGTGCAGGTTCCACGGTACGACCGTCTCTACGGTATTGCAGCCCAGCGCCTTTAATTTTAACAGACGGTCTTCCCAGTATTCCGGAAGTACCCGGAAATAATGCATTCCGCCGGAAATAATCCGAAACGGGTTCCCGTCCAGATAGAACTGATCCTTAATTTCAAATGTGTGCAGCGGTTCCATTTTTCCTCCCATTTCTGCGCACGTTTTTTGCGCATGCCAAGTTTGTGTCAAGTGCGAGCAGACACAAATCTTTGCCCTCTCTTTATGCCAGTTTATTCATGCCGGAGTGCTTCAATCGGACTCAATTTTGCAGCCTTTTTTGCAGGATAGATTCCGAAGAAAATTCCAACCGCTGAAGAAAACAGCGTCGCGCCCAACACCGTAGACAGCTTCACCTTTGCAGAAAAGCCGATCAGGCTGCAGACGCCAAATGCGCCCAGTACGCCCAGCAAGATTCCGATCAATCCTCCCAACAATGTAATAATTGCAGATTCGGACAAAAATTGCAACAGTACAGAACCGGTTCTTGCACCGAGCGCTTTACGGATTCCGATTTCCCGCGTCCGCTCCGTAACTGATACGAGCATGATATTCATAACACCAATACCGCCCACCAGCAGAGAAATCGCCGCTACCAAAACAACAAAAATCGTGATGTAATTCAATACGCTGTTGACCTGGGCAAGCGCATCGTTAAAGCTCTGCACTAAAATAATTCCCTTTCCGCGCACATTATGGCGTTTTTCCAGAAGGCTCACGCTGTCCTTTGCAATCTTCGAGGTATATTCATTGCTTTCCCCAATAATGTAAAAGTCTGAAAAATCGCTCACATAATAGCCGAAGGTTTCCAGCGTCGACAGTGGGATCTCCATGGACTGCATTCCTCCGCTCGTCATATTGATCAATGCGGCGCTGCTATCCTGCCGGATACCGATCACTTCAAATTCCTGGGAAATACCGTCGATATCCAGATTCAGCGTCATTCCGACCACATCCGTCGTGCCAAATAACGTCCTCGCAGTGCTCTCCGGGATCACGCAGACCTTTTTTGCCCCATAATAATCATTTTCTGTAAAGAAATGTCCTTTGATGATCGGGTCTTTGCTATAGTCCTTCAAGCCAGCCGTCCCGCAGCTGAGCATGATATCAAAGCTTCCCTTCCGGGTACTCGTGGAACCATATACATTATAGACCGGCGTAACACTCTTTACATGAGCCACCTTTTCCTGAATTGCATCAAAATCTTCTTCATTGAAAAAAACCTGTTCCTCCTGATTTTGCTGCACATCCGTATAAATTGCGACCTGTCCGCCAGCCATATCGTTTAACTCGCCGTTTACCTCTGACTTGATGCCGTTTCCGACCGAAATAATCATGATGACAGAGGAAATACCGATGATAATACCCAGCATCGTCAGAACAGACCGTCCCTTATTGCTCCTGATATTCATCAGCGCAATTTTGATATATTCCCAAACCTGTGACATATATTCTCCTTTTGCTTACTGCATCACAGGATTTACCTGCAGTCCTTCCATCAGATCCATATCCGAGGAAATCACAACAGTATCCCCTTCGCTGATTCCTTCTTTGATTTCAACATCCATATCGCTGGAAATTCCAGTTACAACGTTCTGCCGCACAATCACACCGTCTTTTACCAGATAGCAGAAATCGCCCTCCTTATCCGTGTTGACCGCCTCATAGGGAACGAGCACGACGCCCTCTGCGGAACCGGTCAGGATCTCCGCCTTTCCTTCGATGCCGAGGAAAATATTGCCGTCCGGATTTTCGATCATCACATCCGCATAAACGACCGGTGTATTCTGGGCGTTATTCTGGGCAACGCGATTGATCCTGCTCACCGTTCCCGAATAGGAAACGCCTGCGACCGTCACCGTCGCGCTCTGTCCCTCTTTGACCTTTTCCAGATCATATTTGCTCAGTTCAACCGTTACCTGTACCGCGCTGCTGCTCTGGATGGTGAACAGCTCGCTGCCCTTTTCCACGCGGCTTCCGGCTGCAGTCTTAATCCCGCTGATGATTCCGTCAAAGTCCGCAATAATGCCTTCCTGCGCCTTTTCCAGATCGGAGGCTGCCTGATCGGCATTCAACCTTGCGCTTTCTACGCTCGCCTCTTTGCTCTTTTTATCATAGCCGTTTAAAATGCCGTTCTCGGAGGAATCTTTTTTGCTCTCGCGTTTCTGAATTTCCTCCTGCATATCCTCCAGCTTTTTCTGCTCAGCGTCAATCAGGCGCTGCTTCTGCAGAATCTTTTCGTCGCTGTCGATCATACTCAGCTGGTTCGCCACATCCGCACGCTGACTGTTGATATTGTCAATGACTTCACTGATGGACTCCGTATCGCCGCCGTATGCCTGCTGCTCGGAAAGCTTCCGGTTCTGATAGTTCTGCTCCTGCATCAGCTTCTTGTCCCATTCGTTTAGATCCTTGCGCTTTGCGTTCTTGTCATCCTCCAGCTCGTATTTCAGACCCTGAACGTACTGTTCCTGATCTTCCTTCATCTGTTTTAATTCATCGAGACCAATGGACGCGTCGGAATATTTATTCTGGTTTTCGTTGCTCTGCTGCAGAGCGCTCTGATAGCTGCCCTCGCTTGCTTCCGCATCCAGGTCTGCCTTTTTCTTCGTCAGCTCCAGATCCTCTGTGTCGAACGTTACCAAAACATCTCCCTTATGTACCGCGTCGCCCTCTTTGACATGGAGTGCCTGCACAATCGTGCCGACCGGCGCATAGTAGGTTTGCGTTTCCGCACTGCCCACCTTGCCGCTTGCAGAAAGCGTCTCCTCCACATCCCCGACAGCTGCCGCCTGACACAGAACGCTCGGAAGCACCTTGCTGCTGCTCGCTTTCACATACAGCCCTACGCCAATGACCGCTACTGCAGCAATCGCTGCAATCCATGCCTTGCGGTGCTTTTTCCCGGTTCCGGACGCCTTTTTGGCTGCCCGCTCTTTTTTCTTTGCTGCACGTTTTTCCTTTGCAGTCCGTTCTGTGCCGTTTTCCTGCGTGCTCTCCATTTTATCCATCTGATCGCTCATTTTCAGT
>ULXD01034135.1_pt1 | contig 10482 bp, 9 predicted proteins | sample 1960961 | NCBI WGS metagenome assembly ULXD01 (sample SAMEA4835829, study PRJEB28245) | human gut metagenome | biome: gut microbiome; material: fecal sample | place: Denmark | collected 2008 | reverse complement strand
TATGGCCGTCCGGCAGCGCCCAAAGCGCCGGTCCGGCCTGCAGGCGGCGGTGTGACCTCTTCGCCCCGTCCGGCAGCGGCATCCACCGGCCCCAAGCACTATGAGCCGGGCGACATCGTGGAGCATAAGGTCTTCGGGCGCGGCAAGGTGCTGAAAGTCAAGCCCGCCGCCGGCGACCAGATCGTGGAGATCAGCTTCGAGAAGGTGGGCGTGAAAAAGACCATGGCCAACTTTGCGCCCCTTGTGAAGATAACGACGGAGGAATGAGAAAAATGATGACTGTCCGATTGATAGCACATACGCCGGAGCCGGAGAAGGTCGTGGCGGCCGCGGCGAAGCTCTGCTACTCCGACGCCCACATCACCGACCTGCTGGACGGGCTGGATGAGGAAAAGACTGCCCGCTTCCTGACCATGCTCAGCGATCTGGGCCACGCCAGCCCCATCGAGCACGCAAGCTTCACCTTCGGCATCGAGGGCGTCAGCCGTACCCTGCTGGCCCAGATCACCCGTCACCGCATCGCGTCCTTCAGCGTCCAGAGTCAGCGGTACGTCCGTCTGGACGATTTCCGCTACGTCATCCCGCCCGAGATCGAGGCCATCCCCGAGGCAAAGGCGGCGTTCATTGAGAGCATGAACGAGGACGCCAGGCGCTATCTCGACCTCGTGCAGAAGCTGGAAGACGGCCACACCGCCCGCCTGATGGCCGAAGGTCTGCCCGAAAAGCAGGCCCGGGCCAAGGCTTCCAAGCAGGCCAACGAGGACGCCCGCTTCGTGCTGCCCAACGCCTGCGAGACCAAGATGGTGGTGACCATGAACGCCCGCAGCCTGCAGAATTTCTTCCACCTGCGCTGCTGCAGCCGCGCCCAGTGGGAGATACGGCAGCTGGCCGAAGAGATGCTGCGGCTGGTCTACCCGGTGGCACCCCATATCTTCCGCACCGCCGGCCCGGCCTGCGTGTCCGGCCCCTGCCCGGAGGGCAAGATGTGCTGCGGCCGCACCGCCGAAGTCCGCACCCAGTACGCCGCGCTGAAAGGGGAGAAGGCAGAATGAGCAAGGGAAAGCTTCTTGTCATCGAAGGGCTGGACGGCTCCGGCAAGGCCACCCAGGCAAAGCTGCTGGCCTCCCATCTGGCCGAGAGCGGTCGAAGGGTGATGGAGATCACCTTTCCGGACTACGAGAGCGATTCCAGTGCGCTGGTAAAGATGTACCTTTCCGGCCGGTTCGGCGACAAGCCCGACGACGTCAACCCTTATGCGGCGTCCAGCTTCTATGCGGTGGACCGGTACGCCAGCTATAAGACCAAGTGGGGCAGCTTCTACGAGGCAGGCGGCATCGTCATCGCCGACCGCTACACCACGTCGAACGCGGTCCATCAGTGCTCCAAGCTCCCGCTGGAGCAGTGGGACGATTTCCTCCGCTGGGCCTTTGACTACGAATACAGGCTGCTGGGCCTGCCCGCGCCGGACGCTGTGGTGTACTTACAGGTAGACCCCGCCGTGAGCCAGAAGCTCATGACTGGCCGCTACCACGGCGACGAGAGCAGGAAGGACGTCCACGAAAAGGACATCGAATATCTGGCCCGCAGCCGCCGTGCCGCCGAGTACTGTGCGGCGCATCTGGGCTGGGCCACCGTCCATTGCACGGAAAATGGAGCCATGCGCACCATCGAGGAGATTCAGGCCGAGGTGCGGGCGCTGGCGGAAAAAGAGCTCGGATAACCGCGAAAATGGGAGGGATACTATCAATGTATCGTTTGATGCAGCCGTCGGATGAGGCGGCAGTCGTGGCACTGTGGCAGAAAAAACGCGGCGACAGCGCCGAGTTCATCAAGACTGCTCTGGAAAAGTTCGCCGGGGCGGAAAATATCTACGTCGCTGAGGAAAATGACGAGATAGCCGCTGCGGCGCTGGCGGTCCCCGTCACCCTCAAGGGACGCAGCGGCAGCTACCTCTACGGCCTCTGCGGGCAGGGAAGCCTGATTCTGGCAGGACTCGTGGACTATCTCTGTGCGCAGCAGAAGCTGCGGGGCGCGGGCTTCACCGTGGCCGTTCCGGCCGGACAGGAGCAGGCCGCGCTGCTGGAAAACAAGGGTTTCCAGCGGGCTTTTGCCCTCCGCTGCCTGCCCCGGGAGGTGTCCCGCAACCTGTGGAGTCAGGCGGAGTTCGACTCCGTGACGGCCCGCAAGCTCTGTGAGCTGCGGGAGCGCTTCTATCCCGATACCGTCCAGTTCCCGCCGGAGCAGATGGCCGTCGTGCTGACCGACCTCTACGCCCGGGGCGCGACCATCGTGTCCAACGAGAAGGGCTACGGCATCTACTTCCGCCGGGAGGACACCCTCTATTTTGTGGAGCTGATGGCCGATGATGACCGCTCTGCCGAGGTGCTGATGGAAGCGGCCCGGGAGAAGGAGGTCATCGTGGAGCGCGCCGTCATCACAGTGGGCGCGGCTCAGAATCTTTTCCTCGGCGAAGGCACCCGGCAGGACTACGGCATGATACGGTTCGACGCGGAGCCTTTCGATGTGGAAGAAAGTTATATGCGGCTGATGATGGAAAGCTGAACGGAATGGTAAAGGAGTGTGTACATGGCACACGATGCAAAACATAGAAAAAGCAGAAAAGGCGGCGCAGCGAAAATTGTTTTGATGGTGCTGCTGATCCTGGTACTGGCAGCGGGCGGCTGTCTGCTGGCTATCCGAAAAGAGATCAACGGCAGTGCTTCCGCTGGCGAACCGGTGAGTGTGAGCATCCAGCAGGGCAGCGGCGTGGCAGCCATCGCCCAGAAGCTCAAGACGGCGGGCGTCATCAAGTACCCCCACGTCTTCCGCTGGTATGCAGGCAAGCAGGGCGCGGCAGGCAAGCTCCAATACGGCGAGTTCGACCTCGCCCCCGGCAGCTCCTACGACGACATCATCGAGGCACTTTCCGCCTACGCGAAGGCCGACAGCGTCCGGTTGACCTTCCCCGAGGGTACGACGGCCATCGCCGTTGCGAAAAAAATGGAAGACGCCGGGCTGTGCAGCGCCGAGGACTTCCTCAAGGAGGCCAACACCGGCGATTTCAGCCAGTACAGGTTCTGGCAGTACGTCCCCGACGACAAGGACGCCCCGGACCGCTTCCTCAAGTGCGAGGGTTATCTTTTCCCGGACACCTACGATTTCCTGAAGGATGACACCGTCCATCATTACGTTGAGACGTTCTATTCTCACTTCGACAAGCAGATCACCGATGAGATGTATGCCGAGATGGAAAAGCAGGGGATGACCCTCTCCGAGGTGGTCACTCTGGCGTCCTTCGTACAGGAGGAGGCCGGCAACGATCAGGACGATAATGTGGCGCAGGTGTTCCGCAACCGTCTGGCCGAGAGTTCACCCTACCCCAAACTGCAGAGCAACACCTCCAGCCACGTCCAGAGCGACGCCGACAACAACTACCTCTGGAACTGGGTCGCGCCCTACTACGGCGGCTGGGACAGCATCCCGGAGAACATTCTGGAAGCCTACGACACCTACGCCCGCACCGGCCTCTCCGCCGGCCCCATCTCCAACCCCGGCATCGCGGCCATCCGTGCGGCGCTTGCCCCGCAGCCCGACGATGAGGCGAAGGACGCCTATTTCTTCGTCACCGACCTTGCCGGTCACTACTACTACGCCCGCACCTACGCAGACCACCAGAAAAACTGCGATGAGGCGGCAAAAGTTAATAAAAGTATGAAGTAAAAGAGGAATACCATGTTACAGATACCGGAACTTCTGGCCCCGGCAGGCGACCTCGAGCGCCTGCGGTATGCCATCAACTACGGCGCGGACGCCGTTTACTGCGCTCTGCCCGAGTTCGGGATGCGCTCTGCACCCACCAACTTCACCCCGGAGCAGCTGAGCGAGGGCGTCATCTATGCCCACGCCCGGGGCCGCAAGGTCTACCTGACCATGAACACCCTGCCCACCAACGAGGAGGCTGACCGTCTGCCTCAGGCCATCAAGGACGCTGCCGCTGCCGGTGTGGACGCCTTCATCGTGGCAGACCTCGGCGTGTTGGACGCCTGCAAGACGTTCGCGCCCGACATCGACGTCCATATGTCCACCCAGACCGGCATCACCAACTGGGCCGCTGCCCGCGCCGCCTACAACATGGGTGCGAAGCGGGTGGTGTTGGCCCGGGAGATGACCCTGCAGGACATCGCCACCCTCCGCGACAAGACCCCGCCGGAGCTGGAAATTGAGGCTTTCGTCCACGGCGCCATGTGCATGAGCGTCTCGGGCCGCTGCCTGCTCTCCAACTACATGGCAGGCCGCGACGCAAACCGCGGCCAGTGCGCCCAGCCCTGCCGCTGGAAGTACTATCTCAGCGAGGAGACCCGCCCGGGCCAGCTCTATGAGATCGGCGAGAACGAGAACGGCAGCTACATCCTGAACGCCAACGATATGTGTACCGCGCCCTTCCTCGACCTCATCTGCAACGCGGGCGTGGACAGCCTCAAGATCGAGGGCCGCGCCAAGACGTTCTACTACGTCGCCAGCGTGACGGCGGCCTACCGCCGCGCCCTCGACCAGTATCTGGCCGACCCGATGAACGAGAACTTCGAGCTGCCGGAAGAGGTTTTGGATGAGCTGACCCGCACCAGCCACCGCCACTATTCGCCCGGCTTCTACTTTGGCCGGGAGCAGGCCCGTCAGGCCACCGACAGCGCGACTTACATCCGCGAGTGGGAGTTTGTCGGTACGGTGGACGGCTGGGAGAACGGCGTCGCCAGCTGCCAGCAGCGGGGCAAGTGGAGCCTCGGCGACACGCTGGAGGTGCTCTGCCCGGATGGCCGCAGCATCCCGCTGAACCCCGCGTGGATCAAGAATGAGGCCGGTGAGCTGGTGGAGTCCACGCCCCACGCGATGGAGCGCTATACCATCCCCACCCCGGAGCTGCCGCCGATGAGCCTGCTGCGCCGGAAGGTCTAATTATAATAAATAAAATGCCCTGTCAGCGTATGCTGACAGGGCATTTATCTTAATATATTATTCCGGCTTGACCTGCAGCTCCTGCTCGCAGTAGATGCAGCGATACTTGCCGTTGGAGCTCAGCTCAAAGATCTGGTCGCACTCTTCCTCGATGGAGGAGATGCAGCGGGGGTTCTTGCACCGCACGATGTTGACCAGACGCTTGGGGGGCTGGGGCTTTTCCTTCTTGACAGCCTTGCCGTTCTCGATGACGGTCACGCTGATGTCGGGGTCGAGATAGGCCAGCACGTCGAGGTTGAGCCAGGAGGCGTCGCCCTCCACCTTGATGATGTCCTTCCGGCCCGACTCTGCCTTGTGACTGCGGGCGTTCTGGATGAGGGCCACACTGGAGGTGCGGTTGCCCTTGATGCCCAGCAGGTCCATCAGGCCGATGGCCGTGCCTGCCTTGATATGGTCGATGACGATACCGTTCTGAATTTCATCAATGTTCAGCATCTCAGTTGCCCTCCTTTTCAGCCTTGGGGTCCTTGAGACCCAGCAGTGTCATGATCAGCGCCATGCGGATGTAGACGGCGTTCTGCACCTGCTCAAAATAGGCGGCGCGGGGGTCGTCGTCCACGTCCAGCGTGATCTCATTGACGCGGGGCAGGGGATGGAGCACAGCCATGTCAGGCTTGGCAAGAGCCATCTTCTCTTTGGTGAGGATATAGCTGTTCTTCAGACGGACATAGTCTTCCTCGTTGAAGAAACGCTCCTTCTGGACGCGGGTCATGTAGAGGATGTCCAGCTCGGGCATGGACTCCTCGAGGCTGCGGGTCTCCTTGTAGGGGATGTGGTTGGCCTCGAGCACGTCGGTGATGATGTAGTCCGGCACCCGCAGCTCCTCGGGGCTGATGAGGACGAAGCGGATGTTCTCACAGCGCGCCATGGTCTTGATGAGGGAGTGGACGGTGCGGCCAAACTTGAGGTCGCCGCACAGGCCGATGGTCAGGTCGTTCAGACGGCCCTTGCGGCGGCGAATGGTCATCAGGTCGGTCATGGTCTGGGTCGGGTGCTGGTGGCCGCCGTCGCCTGCGTTGATGACAGGGATGCGGGAGTACCGGCTGGCCCGCAGCGGTGCGCCCTCCTTGGGGTGGCGCATGGCCACGATGTCGGCGTAGCAGGAGACGACGCGGATGGTGTCGGCCACGCTCTCGCCCTTGGATGCACTGGAGACGGTCTCGCTCGGGAAGCCGAGGACATGTCCGCCGAGGTTCAGCATCGCGGCCTCAAACGAAAGACGGGTACGGGTGGACGGCTCGTAGAACAGAGTGGCCAGCTTTTTGTGGGCGGCCACGTCCTGATAGGCAGCCGGGTCGGCGCAGATGCGGTCGGCCAGGTCCAGCAGAGAGGTGATCTCCTGCTGACTGAAATCCAACGGATCGATTAGATGACGCATATTCTTTTGTTTCCCTCCGTCAAAGAAGCTTTCGAAGAATCGAGAAGTCGAAGAAGTTCGTGTAGTAGCTCAACGAACGCATGACGGGATGGCAGAGCCGGTTGTAGCATATCTCATCCAGCAGCAGCATGGCCTCGCCCGGGGCCAGACGCATGGCGGCCCGGATGGGCTCGTCGCCGCAGCTGGCCTTGAGGTGAGCCACATTGGAAGCCACCTGCTGGCGGCACTCCCGCTCCAGAACATCGAAGATGTCACCCGACAGGTCGATGCGGGTGTAGTCCCGGTTCCCAAACAGGGCGCGGGGCAGATAGTCGATGGAGTAGATGACGGGGGTGGTGTCGGCGAGGATGCGCTTCTTGATGCAGATGACATCGTCGCCGGGCTCGATGGCCAGATCACGGGCCAGCTCTTCGCCTGCGCGGACGGGGTAGATCTGGATGCCGTCGGCGTGGGGGTAGCTGCCAAAGCTGCGGATGAGCGGGTAATACTCCAGCTTCTGGTCCAACCGGCTGCGCAGATTCAGGACACTTCGGTTGACCACTGTGCCGATGCCGCGCACCCGCTCGATGTAACCCGCACGCTCCATCTCGCTCAGCGCATCGCGGATGACGGTGCGGCTGACGCCGAGTTCGGCGGCAAGGTCTACCTCGGCGGGCAGACGGTCGGTCTGTGCATAGCGGCCTGTGCGCAGTTCCTCCAGCAGAGCGCTGACGATGCGGTCGCTGATGACAGCACCACCCAGGCGGCTGGAAGGGGATAAGCTGGAATCTCTCATGGTTCGTTTCCTCCGGTACACGGGCAGGGCGGCCCTGCCTGGACTTCCGGAAAAGCTGTGCCTGAGCACAAAAACTCTTCCTGCAAATATTATAGCATAAATTGACAATGATTCAAACGGCATTTATACTGGAATCAGCCGGAAAGTATGATTTTATTTTGGAGGGATAGAGCAAGAATGGAACTTCTGCTGCACAAAGTGTGCGGCCGGCCCGCAAGCCGCACCATGACCCTGCGCGCTGCCGGGCCGGAGGATGCCGCCGCCTTTTACGCCTTGCAGAACGAGGTGCGGGCCGCGATGCCCCACCCGGAGCAGTTCGTACCCGACACGCTGGAAAACATCGCCCGTTACCTGAAAGAGGACCTGTGCATCGGCGGGTGGGACGGCGGGCGGCTGGGGGCCTACTTCATCCTGCGGTACTGCGGGCAGGACGCGCACAACTATGCCGCCTTTATGGGCATCCCGCGAGAAGAGTGGGACGGCTGGGCCAACGCCGACAGCGCCATCGTCCACCCCGACTACCGGGGCAACGGTCTGCAAAGGAAGCTGCTGGAAGCGGCGCTTGGCCTGCTCCGCCCGGGCATCGTGGGCATCGGGGCCACCGTCAGCCCGGAAAATCAGTACAGCCTCAACAACGCCCTGGCCAGCGGCTTTGAGATCGTCTGCCGCCGGGAGATGTACGGTGGGTATGACCGGTATCTGCTGGCGAAGAGGCTATAAAATGATACAGCTCCGCGTTTCTCCGGAAAGGCGGGGCTGTTCTTTTTTTGCTATGCCGGAAAAGTCACACTATTCATGAATCTACGCTGGTATGTCATGAAAAGGACTTGACAAGCGAAGGGGGGGGGTAGAATAAAATTGCAGAGACCCCGCAATAAAATTCAGGAGGTAAAAAAGAGTATGCGGTTACGGAAAAATATGAAGCGTGCGGCGGCAGCCGCGCTGGCCCTGAGCATGGCACTTTCGGCGGCAGCCCCGGCGGCACTGGCAAAGGATTATTATATCGAAAACGGTGATATTACGGTGACCGTTACGGAAGAGGGCGACACCTATGTCCGTGTCGGCGATGCGAAAGACAAAGATGACATCGGAGTGAAAGACGACACGGACGTGGTCATCAAGGGCGGCACGGACCCGAACAAACCGGCTGGGACCAACTCTGACGGGTCGGCGGACGAGGTCGAAAAACAGAAGCCGGTGGTGGATGCCGAGCCGGGAGAGCCTGCGGAGAATACCGGCACGGAGCTCGTCGTCTGGCCCGAGGACGCGAAAAGCGGGGAAGCCCAGGAAAAGGACGACCCGGAGCCTGAAGAAGGAGAGCCGAAGACACCGGACACGCAGAAGCCTGTCGAGAAGGCCGCAGAGGACGAAGATGACGACAAGGACATCATGACCTATGAGGCCAACACTGCCAGCACGTTGACAAAGGTTGCGAACGAAGCGGTACAGAATATCATCAAGATCATCAATAATTGCACCAAAAAAGACACGACGGTCACGATCGAAAACGTGAATATCTATCAGTACGCCTATGATTATAAGGCCGCGATGTCTGTCGAGGGCGCAGGCGACACGACCCTGAAGCTGGTGGGGGACAATACCTTGAGAGGTGGACATTCTTGTGCGGGCTTGGAAAAGGATGATGAGTACTCTACCGGAAAACTGACCATCACCGCAGAAGATACAAGCGCCTCTTTGAAGGCGTATGGTGGTCAGAATTCTGCGGGCATTGGTGGAGGATCTTATGATAGCACCTCGAAGCTGGAAATTGCAAACGGAAAAATCTATGCAGAAAGTGGTTCCAATATGGGTGCAGGCATTGGCGGCGGCATGTACGGAAAAGGTGAAGTGACCATTTCCGGCGGGGATGTGACTGCTCATGGAGGGCATACTGCGGCAGGTATTGGCGGCGGTTTTAGGGGCTCGGGAGACGTTACCATCCTTGGCGGCACGGTAACTGCGATACCTGCTGAGGGCAGTAACTCTAATGTCACAGGCATTGGCGGCGGCTTTGGCTGCGATGAAAAATCGACCGTTCGTATCCTCGGCGGTGTTGTCGATGCCGTGGGCAACGGATGTGGAAGCGGCATTGGTGGAGGCGAAGGTGATGTAGAGGTCGAGATCGGCGGCGGTGCGCAGGTGACTGCAAAAGGCGGCCAGGGCGATAACGAGTTCAATTGCGGTCCAGGCGCCGCCATCGGCACAAACGGCGATGTAGGCGGCAAAGCCGGTAAAGAGCTGGATGTAAATGTCAGCGGTGAGTGTACAGTCACTCGTATCGACTCCAACTTGCCCGCTGATTGTGCTCATAAATGGACACTTGTCTCCTCTACTCCCGCGCCTGTCGGCCAGCTGGGCGAAAAAGTGTATGAATGTTCTTCTTGCGGCTCCACAAGGACTGTATACAAGTTTGTACTTCCGGAACCTGCACCTGTGGAGGAGCAGAACGGCAGGATCGTTTTGACAGTTATAGGCGCTCCCTATGAGATGCATCAGGAGTCTACCCGCTACATCGTCACGGCAGATTCTGATACCGCCACCCTCTTCGGCTGTCTGGGCAATCTGGCAGAACTGAAAGCGCAGGGCGTAGATACCCTCGTCTTCCGCACTAAGAGCCGCGAGACGGCGCTGGACATCGATACCATGCTGTCGCTGGGCACGGAGGACACCCTCTTCACCCTCACCCACAGCGGCAGCTCTGCCACCCTCACCGTGGGCGGCGCAGACCACAGCGAACTGATCCACTAACTAACCAACCCCCAAGGCGGAGAGTTTCCGCATCCCTCCGCTTTGTACGAAAAGCCCCCGGCACGTTCCGCATCGTGCCGGGGGCTTTTTTGGTTATAGAGATGACGCTTTCCTTTGCCTAAGGCTCTCCCTCTGGGAGAGCTGGCGCGGAGCAGACTGAGAGGTTGTACTAAGACAGAGCCTTCCCCTTGTAGGAAAGTCCGGCTCGTGGCATCGCTTCCTGTATCTTTTTGTCGAAGTTTATGGTATACTTGTTTTGCGGCCTTGCCCGCCCATTTTATTGGGAAGGGGGTGAGACAAATGCCTAGTATTTCTACTTTCATTCTGTCCGTCGCAGCAAATGTAGCATCTTACTACATCTGCAAGTGGCTTGACGGATGGTTCACGGGCCGTAAGCACTAAAAAAGAAGACCCCCTTTCGGAGCTGCAACTCCGGGAGGGGGTTTTCTTCTTGGTGAGTCAAATGACTAGTTCAATTTCTACTTTCACTATTTATAGTATATGCCATTCCCCGCAAAAGTCAAGCTTTGCACAGAAAGTTTACAAGCGCCCTCTCCGTCACGCCAGC
>ULXD01020093.1_pt1 | contig 10498 bp, 4 predicted proteins | sample 1960961 | NCBI WGS metagenome assembly ULXD01 (sample SAMEA4835829, study PRJEB28245) | human gut metagenome | biome: gut microbiome; material: fecal sample | place: Denmark | collected 2008 | reverse complement strand
CCTACAATAATATAATAATCCGGCTGCTGCGTACCTTCCAGACAAATCTGGTTTCCGTATACGGGCAGGCTGCAGAAGATCACTTCTTTGGACGATGCCGACAAAATGCCATAGCCTCGGTCGGAAATCAGATATGGAAGTTCGTTTTCGACTCCATGGGAGATGCACCGCGCCGTCTTTTCCAGATGGATTCCGCCTTTACCGAGCGCACCTGCTGCATAGAGCCCTTCTCCTTTTTTCCAGTCAAAAAACAGCCTGCTGCGCCCACCGTTTGGCGCATTTTCGATCAGGCAGCGATCCTGTCTACTTTCTTCCAGCAAGATTTCGCTGTCCTTATCCAGAAACCGCAGCGCACCTGTCTTTTTGTCCGCAACCACATACATTTCCGGCGTTCGCATCTCCACAAGCGTCGGTTTTTCGCGCATCTGCCAGTTTTTCTCCACCCGGGTGACGGCGATTGCAGGATGCACCGGCGGCATCTCGCCCCGTGAAAAAGTGACGCGCAGAATTCCGCTGCCGACAGGGCTCAAACGGGTCACTCCATAACGGCTCTGTAAATACAGACCGTCCTCCTTACGCTGTACCCAGCGAATCGAATGGTCGATCTTCGCATGTCCCGCCGCCCGCAGCTTCGCGGTATCCGGAAGTTCACCGAACGAAAGGACACCGGATGCTGTGTAGGCATGCATATCGCCTGTGACACGCGGCTGTACCGTGCCGTTCACCGTTCTGCCAGCTGCCTGTGCAGATTGTCTATTGCCTACAGCTCTGCCAGATCCCTGCGCAGTCTGGCTGTTGCTACCGTACAGCGACGCCAGCGGATGGAGGGCTTTCTGCGGCTGACCGGAAATAACCGGCTTCGGGCGCGACGTCCAGCCGGCACCAGCAGACGTCGGCCGGGGTGCAGCTGCCGCCGGACGGGCACTGCCCTGTGTTTTTCCGCCTGCGCGGCGTGCGTCCGCACTTTCCTGCATCGCACCCGTTCCATATGGCAACAGCGCTTCCTGACCGCCGGACGGATTCTGCACGATGACGATCTTTTTCTTCGCGCCGGATACTCGCTTTTTGTTCTTTTTCGGAATCGGGTCTGCGATCAGCCCGGTAAGGTTGCCGGTGTGCAGAACCTCCAGCCGGTGCAGTGCTCTTGTCGCCGCGACATACAAAAGCTTCGCATGTCCATCGTCTATCGGATAGGACTCCCGATCCGGGCTGAGCAGCAGAACCGCGTCGAATTCCAGTCCCTTGGTATATTCCACCGGAAATACCATGATTCCTTTTTCAAACGACGCTTTTTCCGGATCCCAGGGCATGACCGGCAGCTCTTTTTGCAGAAGCTCTGCCGTCTCCTGCGCCTGCTTCTGATCCCGGCAGATCACCGCGATCGTGTCAAAACCGTCTGTCTGCCATCCTTTGCAGATTTTTGCTGCTTCCCGGTACAGATCCCTTCCTGCTGTCTGTCGGATGCCAACCGCTTCGCCATGCCGGATGACCGGCTCTGCCCCATACCCCGGGAACTCTCCGTGCGCCAGGATGTCCGATGCAAAATTTGCAATTTCTACGGTATTCCGATAGCTTTTTCTCAGTACGCAAAAGTTATCCCGTTCTCCGGTCAGCAGGATGTTTTTCACCCCTTCCCAGTCGCTGATACCGTAATCCATGCGGATATTCTGGGATACATCCCCCATGACCGTGTAAGTGCAGCTTCTGACGCATTCTTTTAAAACTGCATAGACCATAACACCGAAATCCTGCGCTTCATCCACAACGATATGATGCGCCTCGCTGATGACCTCCGTTTCCCGCATTCTGCGATACAGATAGGCAAGTGCCGCCAGGTCGTACACATCCAGCTCCTCCTGCGGTTCTTCGACGCAGACGCCCTGCTGTTTCTGCTCTGTCAGGAAATCATGATACATCTCATAAACGGATTTTTTCCATTGCCTTGCGCCGAACCTTTTACGCATTGAGCGGCGGATTGCCTTTTTTTCTTCTAAGGTATAGCTTATGCCCTTTCCTAAAAATTCGTCCTCCACTTTTCCCATCAAACGCTCCTGCAGCATCAGCACCTTGCTCTGCGCAGACACGGACGAATTCTGACGGATATAACGTTCAATTGCCTCGCCTGTCATCAAAACGACCATATCTTTCGGGTCATTTTTGCCGCCGCTCTCATCGAACACACCGACACGACCGTCCCGAAGCCCCTCTACAAACTGCTTCCGGTTAAACAACACCGTCGTCCTCGGGATTGTATTCCACTCCACTCTGCTGCAAAACTTCTGCAGCTTTTCAAACCACGCAAGGGTTCCTCGCATCGCACCGTCTTTCCCGGCATCGCGCACCGGGCAGATGCGGTAGGTTCCGTCCCAGTCCTCATATAAAAGGCGTACAAACAGCTGCTCCATCGTCATCTGTCGGATGCCATACACATCCAGATCCGGCAGGACACCCGTGATATAGTCCAGCAAAATCCGGTTGCTGCCGACGATATAAAAATCCTCCGGCTGAAACCGTTCTTCATAATTGTATAAAATATAGGAAATCCGGTGCATCGCCACCGTGGTCTTGCCAGAGCCTGCTACGCCCTGCACGATCATGCTGTGATAGGGCGATTTCCGGATAATTTCGTTCTGCTCCTGCTGGATCGTCGCAATGATCTCCCCCAAAACCGCCTTTTTATTTTTTGCAAGATACCGCGTCAGAAGCTCATCGTTTGCCACGACTTCCGAATCATAATAGTCGATCAGCTTTGCATCCTCGATCTCATACGTCCGTTTGAGCAAAAGCTCGATCTCCATATGCTGACCATCCGGTACGGGGTAGCTGCATTTCCCCAATCCGTTTTCATAATAGGCATTGGCCACCGGTGCACGCCAGTCCGTCACCATTTGGTGGGTGGTATCCTTTGCGATACCGCCTCGCCCGATATAGAGGGATTCTTCTTTATTTAATGCCTCGTCATGAAAAACAATTCGCCCGAAGTAGGGCTTTTTCAGCGCCTTTTCATTGCGCTCCAATGCCCGCTTCATATGGGTGTGCATGGTTACGGTATTGTTCAGGATCGTCAGGACTTCCGCATCGTTATCATGATAATGCTCCAGCATTTCATCGATATCCTCCTGCATCTTAGCAACTTCCTGTCCATATTCCCGCACGTTGTCACGCACGACCCTCAGAGTTTCCGCCAGATAAGCTTCTTCCGCCTTACGGCTTGTATTTCGCTTCATACAGCGCTCCATCGCTCCTTTCTTCTGTTGCTCTTCCCTTTAGCTGTCCCTCTATTGTACCTGTTCGTCCGCGCGATTACAACCAAAAGACACTGCTTTGCCGGCTGTCAGGCAAATTTCTTTTTCTGTATCCAAAACAGGACGTCCTGCAGTGCAGGGCGTCCTGTAGTTCATGACAATAGAATGCTCGCAGAGCGTGCATTCTATTGTTTTTGTTCGTATTGCTGCCTTACAGCTCCTTTGTCTCGCTGCAGTGTACCTTCAGCACGCTGCAGGTCTGTCCGGTCAGCTCGCTGCTTCTGCGATCCGGCTGCTGCATGCCGACAGAAACCTCGTAATCGCCTGCTTCCAGCATAAAGTGTGCGTCCTCGTTGTACAGGGCAAATGCCTTGTCAGTCAGCACAATTTCCACTTCTTTTTCCTCGCCGGGCTGCAGGGAAAGCTTCTTCAAGCCTTTGAGCTGCGCGTTCGGTGTATTATCCCGAAGCGCTTTGACATAAACCTGAATGGTCTGTCCGCCTGCAAATTTTCCGGTATTTTTTACGGAAGTTTTGATTCGAAGCTGTCCGCCTGCCTCGATTTCCATACGGTCTGCGCTCGTCTTTCCCTGTTCAAAGGAGGTATAAGAAAGTCCGAAGCCGAAGGGATAAAGCGCTTCCTTTTCCATGTAGCGATAGGTGCGTCCCTTCATCGCATAGTCAGTGAATTCCGGCAGTTCCTCAGAGGTGCGGTAGAACGTTACCGGCAGCTTGCCCTCCGGGCTGTATTCTCCGAAAATCGCCTCTGCGACAGCTTTTCCGCCTGCCGCGCCGGGATACCATGCCTGCAGAATTGCCTTGCAGTGCGCATCCTCCCATTCCAGCGCCATTGCAGAGCCGGTCATGGATACCAGGATCACGGGCTTTCCGCTGCTATATGCGACCTCAAGCACCTCACGCTGCAGACCGGGGAACAGCAGGTCTTTTTTATCGCCGCTTGCAAATTCGTTGCCGGCGTCCCCCTGCTCTCCCTCGATGCTGGAATCCAGTCCCATCACCGCGATAATCACATCGCTGACCTCGCAGACTGCTTTTGCTTCGGAAATCCGGTCGTCCGCCTGTGCCAGTCCACTGGTTCTGTCCTTCCAGAGGTCGCAGGCTTCGGAATAATAAACCTTTACATCATCCCCGACATAATCCTCAATGCCTTCCAGCACTGTGATATAGCGGGATGCAGTTCCTTCATAGTTGCCCACCAGCGCTTTTCTGGAATCCGCATTCGGACCGATCACGCCGATCGTATGAAGTTTGCTCTTGTCAAGAGGAAGGAAATTGTCCTCATTTTTCAGAAGGACAAGGCTTTTTCTGGAAACGGTCTGGTTCAGTGCCTTGCTGGAAGCAAGATCTACCTGATCGTAACCGATTTTATCCAGTTCTTCCTGTCTCTCATCGCCAAGGATTCCCAGCTTCATCCGACATTCCATCAGGTTTGTCACCGCTTCATCCAGACGCGCTTCATCCACATAGCCACCGCGCACCGCATCTCTCAAATTCGGAAAAACGCAGCCGCAGTTTAAGTCACAGCCATTGTTCATCGCCATCGTCGCGGATTCCAGCGGCGTCTTGGTAATTTTATGGTTTTCGTGGAAATCCGCAATCGCGCCGCAGTCACTGACAACGTGACCCTTAAATCCCCACTCTTTTCTCAGGATATCCTGCAAAAGCGTCTTGCTTCCGCAGCAGGGCTCGCCATTTGTCCGGTTATAGGCGCCCATCACGGCTTCTACCTTCGCTTCCTGCACACATGCCTTGAATGCCGGCAAATAGGTTTCATACAGATCCTGCTTCGATACGACTGCGTTGAACTCATGCCGGATGCCCTCCGGTCCGGAATGCACCGCAAAATGCTTCGCGCACGCCGCAGCCTTTAAATGATCCGGGTCTTCGCCCTGCAGACCTTTAATAAAGCCGACCGCCAGACGGGAAGTCAGATATGGATCTTCTCCGTAGGTTTCCTGTCCTCTGCCCCAGCGGGGATCGCGGAACAGATTCACATTCGGTGCCCAGAACGTCAGTCCTTTGTAAATATCGTGGTCGCCCGCTTTCTGCTGTGCATTATATTTTGCACGCGCCTCGGTTGCGATCACATCGCCGACCTGCTTTAACAGCTCCTCATCAAATGTCGCCGCCATGCCGATCGCCTGCGGAAATACCGTCGCTGTTCCCGCTCTCGCAACTCCGTGCAACGCTTCATTCCACCAGTTATAGGATGGAATGCCAAGGCGCTCCACCGCCGGAGCGGTGTAAAGCGTCTGTCCTACTTTTTCTTCCAGATTCATCTGTGCAGCCAGGGCTGCTGCCTTTTCCCTGTATTTACTCATTTTTTCCGCTCATTTCTGCGCACGCTTTTTGCGCATGTCGAGTTTGTGTCAAGTGCGCGCAGACACAAATCTCGCGATTGAAAAATTTTATTTTTCAATCTTTCTTGCCCTTTCCCATATGCCTTATGCGAACGGATTCTCTGTCGGATACATCATGCCCTTGGGCTGATTGAAGTTTAAGTCCTCTACCGGAACGCCGATGTATTTGAATACCTCGTACAGTGCTTTGCCGTAATGGCCGAAGGCAACTGCACCGTGGTGCGGGAAGTTCTTCTCGATCAGCACATGGCGGTAGAAGCGTCCCATTTCCGGAATTGCGAATACGCCGATGGAACCAAAGGAATGGGATGCAACCGGCAGAACCTCGCCCTGTGCGATGTAAGCCCGCAGCTTGTTGTCCGCGGTGGACTGCAGGCGGTAAAAGGTGATATCACCGGGGATAATATCTCCCTCCAGAGTGCCGTTTGTCACTTCAACCGGGAGGGATCTCGCCATGATCATCTGGTTCTTCATGCTGCAGAATGCCAGCTTTCTGGAGCAGGTATTGCCGCAGTGGAAGCCCATGAAGGTATCCTTATGGGTGTAATCAAATTTGCCTTTGATCGACTCTTCATACATATCGTCGGGCACGCTGTTGTTGATATCCAGTAAGGTTACAACATCGTCGCTGACTGCGGTTCCGATAAACTCACTTAAGCAACCGTAAATATCCACTTCGCAGGATACCGGAATGCCCATACCGGTCAGGCGGCTGTTGACATAGCAGGGAACGAAGCCGAACTGTGTCTGGAATGCAGGCCAGCATTTACCGGCAATTGCAACGTATTCGCGGTAGCCCTTATGTGCCTCTACCCAGTCGAGCAGGGTCAGCTCATACTGCGCAAGCTTTTCCAGAATTTCAGGCTTTTTGTTGCCCTCACCCAGCTCTTCCTCCATCTCTTTTACCTTTGCAGGGATTCTTTCATCCCCAGCGTGCTTGTTGAACGCTTCGAACAGATCCAGTTCGGAGTTTTCTTCGATTTCAACGCCCAGGTTGTAGAGTTGCTGAATCGGTGCGTTGCAAGCCAGGAAATTTAACGGTCTGGGACCAAAGCTGATGATCTTCAGGCTCTTTAAACCGATGATCGCTCTTGCGATCGGAACAAAATCATGGATCATATCCGCACATTCTGCTGCGGTTCCAACGGGATATTCCGGAATATATGCCTTTACATTGCGAAGCTTTAAGTTGTAGCTTGCATTTAACATACCGCAGTATGCGTCACCTCTGCCGCCGACCAGATCATTCTGAGATTCTTCTGCTGCAGCCACGAACATGACAGGACCGTCAAAATGCTTTGCCAGCAGGGTTTCTGCAATTTCCGGGCCGAAGTTGCCCAGATATACGCACAGCGCGTTGCAGCCTGCCTGCTTGATATCCTCCAGAGCCTGTACCATATGGATCTCGCTCTCTACAATACAGACCGGACATTCATAAATATCCGCAACGTCATAATTTGCCTTGTAAGCCTCTACCAGAGCCTTTCTTCTGTTGACAGACAGAGATTCCGGGAAACAGTCCCGGCTGACTGCTACAATACCGATTTTCACTTTAGGTAAATTTTTCATGATAAAATCCTCCATTTTTATGTCAGGCGCAACGTCTGAAACTATATATACAGGAACTGTTTTGCCTGTAATTTTTAATCTAAGGAAAGGTTTTCACCGATCAGTCCCATCGGGCTTCCTTCCGGCAGACCGCCTTCGGGATGTCCCAGCAGCCATTTGTTTTTGGCAGTCAGATGACCGTCTTCACCGCCCTGATGGTCTTTTTCCAGATCGAGGTTCGTTCCTTTCGGAAGTACAATTGTACACTGGAATCCGCCTTTTTCTGTATGGCAGGGTGCATAATGTAAGGTTGTCGCATACAGCTCTACCGCTGTCCCGGCAGGAACCCGGAATGCTTTGACTTTCGATGTGTCATAGGTAAATTCCTCTGTGATGTCCTGCTGTTTTCCCAGCATCAGCACCAGCTCTGTTGCCGCTACGTCCACCTCAGAGCTTCTGTGGTATTCCAGCGCGTTTAATTTCCGGTTATGACCGTTGCAATAGCCGATCTGGATCGGAAGCTCTCCATAGGTTTTGTCCGTCAGCTCTTTCATGACCGCAAGCGCTTCCAGCTTCGGCTCGGAAGCCACATATACCACGTCCTCCGGCACCGGCGTGTGCTTCATCTCTGCCAGCAGCTCCGTAAGCTCCACGCTGTCGATAATTTTGCCATACTCCTTAAAAAGAGGGTCTGTCACTTCATAAATCTGCATGATCGCATCTCCTTTCTGTGTCTCACTTCAATTTTCCGAACAGCTCCTTCACCGTCGGATAAATCTGTTTAAACTGTGCGTAACGTTTTTCGTATTTCGCTGCAAGCTCTGCATCCGGCTCCACCGTGTCCACGACTTTTAAAAGCTTTTGCGCTGCTTCCTCCACAGATGCGTACTCGCCACAGGCAACCGCCGCTAAAATCGCCGCTCCGTAACCGGGTCCCTCTTCGGTTTCCGGCACGTCCACTTTCACATTCAACACATTGGCAATAATCTTTTTCCAGAGAAGGCTCTTTGCACCGCCACCGCAAATCTTCGTCCGGTCGATTTGGATGCCGAGGGATTTTGCAATTTCAAAGGAATCCCTCAGGGCAAAGGCAACGCCTTCGAGCACCGCCTGCGTCATGTCCGCGCGGCTCGTATCCATCGTCATTCCAATAAAGGTGCCTCTCGCATCCGGATCATTATGCGGAGAACGCTCACCCATCAAATACGGCAGGAAGTAAACGTGATTTTCGCCAAGCTTCGTGATCGCCGCCTGCTCTGTCCCATAGTCCTTCGTGCCGATGATCTCGTCCATCCACCACTTATTGCAGGACGCCGCGCTCAGCATACAGCCCATCAGATGGTAATGTCCGTCCGCATGGGCAAAGGCATGCAGCGCATTATTTTTATCCACTGCAAACTGATCGGAGGAAATAAAGATCGTTCCGCTCGTTCCGAGAGAAATATTGCACTGACCGTTTCCAACTGTTCCGGTTCCCACTGCTGCCGCCGCGTTATCCCCTGCACCTGCTGCTACCTTTACGGTTTCCGGCAGACCGAGGTTCTGCGCAATTTCGGGGAGCAGCGTGCCGACTGTCTCATAGCTTTCATAGACCTTTGCAAGCTGTTCTTTATGAACGCCGCAGATCTCACACATTTCTTCCGACCAGCAGCGGTTCTTCACATCGAATAACAGCATGCCGGAAGCGTCCGATACATCTGTGCAATGTACGCCGGTCAGACGATATGCCAGGTAATCCTTCGGCAGCATGATCTTTTTGATCCGTGCAAAGTTCTCCGGCTCGTTGTTTTTCATCCACAAAATTTTCGGCGCGGTAAATCCGGTGAAGGAGATGTTTGCCGTATATTCGGAAAGCTTCTCCTTGCCGATCACCTGATTCAGATAGTCGTTTTCCCGGAAGGTTCTGCCATCGTTCCAGAGAATCGCGGGACGGATGACCTGATCATTTTCATCCAGCACAACTAATCCGTGCATCTGACCGCCGAAGCTGATGCCCGCCACCTGGCTCTTGTCGATTCCATCCAGCAGTTCACAAAGCCCATCCATGGACTGCTTGTACCAGTCTTCCGGGTTTTGCTGCGACCAGCCCGGATGCGGGAAGTACAGCGGATACTCCCTTGAGGTAACTCTTACGATTTTCCCGTTTCCTTCCATCAAAAGCAGCTTCACTGCGGAAGTCCCCAGGTCGATTCCAATGTAATACATACTCTGCTCCTTTATTCTGTTTTGCGTGCCCGTGCACGTAAGCACACACAAGGAATTATGATATAAAATCATGACACACTTTCCCTGTCGTTCTTTCACCATGCCTTTATCATAGATTTTAGACCATAAAAAATCAAGACCCCAATTTATTTTCAGAATTTTCACCAAAACCATGCCGTTTCTTCCGCACGCCTGCGTTTCCAATTTGTGCATTTTCCCATTTTTGTGCGCGGGCACGCAAACCATGCCGCGATTCGTTGACTTTCCATTTTCATCATGCTACGCTAAATGTGCAGACGCTTCAAAGGAACTGTTACGAAAAGAAACATTACGAAAAGAAACAATGAGGTAATTGGTAACTATGGCAACCATTCGGGAAATCGCAGAACTGGCGGGGGTGTCCCGCGGCACGGTCGACCGCGTGCTCAATCATCGCGGCTCCGTCAACGCAGCCACCGCCGCTCTGGTCAATGATATTGCAAAAAAACTGGACTACAAGCCAAACCGCGCCGGTATCGCACTCGCCGCACAGCGAAAGATGGTCCGGATCGGCGTCGTTTTATTCGACACCGGAAATCCGTTTTTTGATGAAGTATGGAACAGCGTTCTTTCCAAAGAAGAAGAATTAAACAGCTACAACTGCTCCGTTCTCAAAAAGAAGACCGGGTTTTCTGCGCAGGAGCAGCTGCAGGCTATCGCCGAGCTGGAGACAGAAGGCATCGATGGACTCGTGATCAGCCCTTTTAACGACACAGCCGTCGCGAACAAAATCGATCAGCTGCAGAGGCGCCAGATTCCCGTCATCACCACCAACACCGATATCCGCAATTCCAGCCGTCTTGCTTTTGTCGGCAGCGACTTTTACCGCTGCGGGCAGACTGCTGCCGGTCTGATGAATCTCATGACCTCCGGGGAAGTTCGCGCCGGTATCGTCACCGGTTCCTCCCAGGTACTCTGCCATACCGACCGAATTGCCGGTTTCTGCGACCGGATCTCTGCCTGCTATCCGCGCATCCGGGTCATCGCCGAGATTGAAAACAGCGATGATGATTTTGAAAGCTACGATAAAACAAGAGCGCTGCTGTCTGCACATCCAGACATCAACGCCCTCTACTTTACC
>ULXD01011699.1_pt1 | contig 10526 bp, 9 predicted proteins | sample 1960961 | NCBI WGS metagenome assembly ULXD01 (sample SAMEA4835829, study PRJEB28245) | human gut metagenome | biome: gut microbiome; material: fecal sample | place: Denmark | collected 2008 | reverse complement strand
ATCTGATTATAAATGTAATCCTCTCAATTAACAAGTAAATAATGTCATTAATAAAAACAGCTCCCTCATAGTTTATGAAGAAGCTGTTTCATTATAGTCGGCGTGACAGGATTCGAACCTGCGGCCTCTACGTCCCGAACGTAGCGCTCTACCAAGCTGAGCCACACGCCGTTATATGACCATTGACAATCATACCTTTTTTAGGCGCAATTGTCAATGGTTGTTTTAGAATTATTTTTTACGATGAATAATATATTTGCAGATCGGGTTCCCCATTGCGGAAAATTTTTCTTCATATTCCGTCATAATGTTCCCCTTCACCAGCTCTTCATCGTGATGCAGATCATAAGTAATCACGATCGCTTCCCATCCTGCAAAGGGCAGCTCCTCCACTGCAAAATCAAACAGTGGCCGGTTATCCGTCTTAAATTCCAAAATGCCATCCTTCTTTAAAAAGGTGTCATAACGCTTTAAGAACTCTCTGGATGGAAGACGACGTTTCGCATGCCGGTCCTTTGGCCATGGATCCGAAAAGTTCAGATAAATCCGGTCAATTTCTTCTTCCGCAAATACTTCACTGATCTCTTCAGCATCCATGCGGATAAACCTTAAGTTTGAGAGTGGATCTGTTTCCATCTTCTGGATGGCACGGAGCAGGACACTGGAATACTTTTCAATTCCTATGTAATTGATCTCCGGATTCTCCTTCGCCAGTTCATGAAGGAATTTTCCCTTTCCCATACCAATCTCTATGCGGATTGAATGGTCATTTCCGAATACTTCTGTCCATTTACCCTTTTGAGAACAGGGCTCCTGAATTACCCATTCGCTTTCGGCAATCACATCCCTGGATCCTGCAATATTTCTTAATCTCATGATTTCTTAGCCCTGTGTGCGATTCTCTTATCAATGTACTCTTTGAGCATCAGTACGGTCTCTTCCTCACCAAGCCTGCTGCTGTTTACACACACGTCATAGTTTCTGGAATCGCCCCACTTGATCTTGCAGTAATAATTATGATAATCCTTACGCTTACGGTCACTACGGAAGATGAAGCTTTCAGCTTCTTCCCTGGTAAGCTCGTAGATCCTCATAATACGCTCTACCTTCGCATCCCAGTCGCTCAATACGAAGATGGATACCAGTGCCGGATGATACTTCAGCATGGTTTCTGCACAACGTCCGACAACAACGAAAGACTCTCCGGCATTTGCCTTGTCTTCCAGATAACGGAACTGCAGCTGTGCGATGTTCTCCTCCATGGAATTGGAAAGTCCCTTAACGGTTCTGGAAAAGATCATCTTTTTAGGAACTTCATCATATTTCTCATAGCTTGCCACATCAACATTCTTAGCCTCTGCAATGTTCTGCAGGATATTCTTATCATACAGCTTAATTCCATAAAGTTCGGAAAGCTTCTCAGCGATTTCATGTCCGCCGCTTCCGAATTCACGGCCAATCGCAATAATAATCTGTTCTGCCATACGGTATCCCTCCTTGTTCTGTCTGATTTACAGATATCTTACAAAAATGATAATCATGGAAACAAAAACTACCATAATTGTGGCAGGTGCCATGGCCTTACAATACTTGCCCCATCCAATCGGATAACCTTCCTTTGCTGCCACAGCGGTACCTACAACGTTCGCAGATGCGCCAATCGGTGTTCCGCTTCCACCAATGTCTGTACCCATGGACAATGCCCATGCAAGGGTAGATAAGTCCACACCTTCCATTGCTGCAAGACTCCGGATAACCGGGATCATGGTAGCTGCAAAAGGAATATTGTCAATAAAGGCGCTTGCAAAAGCAGAAACCCAGATAATAATCGCAATCATCAGTTTGATATTACCACCACTGATATTTCCAATAAATTCTGCAATAATCTGCAGGATTCCGGTCTGTTCCAGACCACCTACTACAACGAATAGTCCAACGAAGAATAACAGTGTTTTGTAATCTACCTTCTTTAATAACATCATACTGTCTTTTCCGGAAGTAATCAAGGTTACAATTGCAATAAATAAGCCAATAAATGCAACGCTTAAGCCTGTCTGAGCATGAGTAATCAGCATAACAACCGCACATGCAAAAATGATGCAGCTGATAGTAAATTTACTCTTGCTTGCAATAGCTTCCTTCGGCTCCGGAAAGCTTGCAATGTCAAGTGTTTCCTTCTGTACAAGCTGTTTGTGGAAAATCGCATAAAAGTAAATCAGAGATAATATTAAGCATACGCCGGCAATGAGTCCGGTATGTGTAATAAAGTCTGCAAAAGAATATCCCAGGGAGGTTCCGATAATAATATTTGGGGGATCTCCACACATTGTTGCGGATCCACCTAAATTTGCACAGAAAATCTCTGACAGGATAACCGGAACCGGATTGAATTTCAACAGCTGTGCAAGCTCTACGGTAACTGCTGCCAGGAACAGAATAACGGTAATACTGTCAATAAACATGGACAGGAAGCTTGCCATTAACATAAATGTAATGAAGATCGGAATGGTCTTATACTTAACAGCCTTTGCAATCCGCATGCATAACCAGCGGAAGAATCCTGCATTTCCCATTCCTTCTACCATGATCATCATGCCGGCGATGAAGATAATGGTTTCCCAGTTGATTCCTGCAGAGGCCTCGCCACCCTGTCCTGCCGGATACCAGAAACTTAATGTAAAAATCGCACGAAGATTCAGTGTCTCCCAAATTGCCGCCGGACTGTGCATTACTAATCCAAATACAAGAACCAGCACCAGAAGACCACATACCAGTGTTACGATGTGACGCTCGATCTTTTCTGTCACGATCAGCGCAAACATTGCCACAAAGATGATTACTGCTAATATCTGAGCCATTTTACTCCTCCTTCTTTACATAAAAAATACCACTCCGTTGCCATAAACTTCTTCGTTCATGGTAAGTGGTTGTCTTTATGTTTTCTTAATAAATTTTAATATCTTGTTAAGACTTATCTTTTCTAACATATATTGACTGTCTTTGTCAAGCAGTAATCACATATAATAGGTAACTTTTACAAAATTTTTACACCTGAAAAAAATAAGAGCTTCATATAAATCCGGAAATGATGTATGATAAAAAAGCAATAATTCTATTGCTGAGCAATTTCTATTTACGAGGAGTTTTTGAATGAAACGTTTTCTTACTTTCCTGCTTGTGCTTGGATTGTTAATTTCATATTCTGCGACGGCTTTGGCTGCCCCTTCTGCCTCTGCCGATTATAACGAGGAAGCGGAAGCGCGCAAATCCCTTCCGGTTCAGACCAATGAAATTGCCAACTGGCCAACCGGTCCGGATCTTGGTGCAGAAGCTGCTTATCTGTTAGAGGCCAACACCGGTACGGTTCTTTATGCCAAAAATATGGATGAAAAGCTTTACCCTGCAAGTACCACCAAGATTCTTACCTGCCTGATTGCTGTTGAGAACTGCTCCATGGACGAGGTCATCACCTTTTCCCATGATGCCGTATTCAGTCTTGAATCCGGAAGCTCCAACATTGGCATTGATCCCGGACAATCCATGACCCTGCGTGAATGTCTGTACGGAATTCTTGTCGGATCCGCGAATGAAGTCGCAAATGCAGTTGCTGAACACATCGCAGGCTCGATTGATGCCTTTGCCGACATGATGAACGAAAAGGCTGCAGAGCTGGGCTGTACGAATTCCCATTTCGTGAACCCACACGGTCTGCATGACGAAAACCACTACACCACTGCACATGACTTAGCCCTGATTGCCAGAGCCTTTTTCCAGAATGAACAGCTTGCAAAGATTGGCAATACCGGTAATTATCATTTTGAAGCAACCAAAACCCAGCCGGATGATTTCTATATCCGTAATAAGCACCAGCTCATTTCCGGAGAAATTGCTTATGAAGGAATTAAGGGTGGTAAAACCGGGTACACCGAACAGGCCAGACAGACCCTTGTCACCTGCGCAGAAAGAAATGATATGCGCCTGATTTGTGTCATCCTGAAGGAAGAGTCGCCGAATCAGTTTTATGATACCGTAAAGCTGTTTGATTACGGGTTCACGAATTTTTCTCTTGTAAATATTGCAGAAAATGAGACAAAGTATTCGATCAAAAGCTCCAGCTTCTTTCATAATTCCACAGATATTTTAGGAAATTCCACACAGCTTCTTGGATTAAATGAAAGCAGCTATCTGATCCTGCCAAAAACGATTACTTTTGATGATCTGGATTCGGAAGTTTCGTATGATACGGATAATGACCAGGAAATAGCCATCATTAATTACAGCTACCACGGTGCTTATTTAGGATCAGCCACGGTAGATTTATTAAGCACAGAAGGCTATAGCGGTGCGCCGGCAAAACGGATTTTCTTCCCGTTATGTCCCGTGGAACTGTTAGATAAAACCATTATCATCAATGTGTTTTATGTGATGATCTGGATTTTCGCCCTTGCCCTGCTTGTGATCCTCGTCAGCTTTATTCATTCCGTGTTCATCAATTACAATCTGTTTGATGGTATGAAACGGAAGCATTACAGGAGACGGACCCGGAAATCAAACAGAGGACCTCATTTCTAGGTCCTCTGTTTTTATTATACCAATTTCTGTAACTTTTACTTACTCTTCTTATGATGTTCCTTTGCCGTTTCTCTCTTTTCCACAAGCTGGTCACTTTCTTCACTTGTAATGAACTTCGAGGTTTTCACCACATAAATCTTATCATCCTCCGACCTGCGGATCCGGATTTTGGACTTCATCAGACCATGCACCGGACATTCGGAAACGCTGTAATAATGCTTCCCGTTTGGTGTAAACCAACGGATTTTCTTTCGCAGATTCTTATGACAGAGATAACATTTCGTGCTGATGACCTCATGATCTGCCAGAGCCTCCTGCTTATCTTCAAACTCACGGGAAATATACTTCATGTAATCCGGAAAAAGCACATGGATCTCTTCTTCATGGGTTTTCGGAAGAATATAGGTATCAAACGAATAATTAACCCGGATCTCCGGTTCAATCTTCGCAAGAATTCTGGCAGTATAATACGCATCACTGAACGCACGGTGAAACGGAATATCCTTCTCAATATGAAGAAAATCAATGGCGAATTCAAGGCTCCGGCGCAGCTTACGATCCTCATACCGGATACTGAACAGCTTCTGTACATCTAAGAAACGGATCGGTGCAGAGGCTAACGGATCCATATGATAGTACTTCATATTCCGCTGCAGTTCAAACAAATCCAACGGTCCCCACGTACAGAAAATATAATCTTCTCCGCACCAGTCAAGGAACTCCTGCATGATCTCCGGAAAAGGACGCCCCTTTTGCAGATCCTTCATATGAAGATGAATAATCTTACTGGTGATATGATGCATATGTTGATATACCTGGGGTTTCACAAGCTGATTGAATTCATCAATCATTTCATCCCTGTTATTCAGTTTAATTGCCCCAAAGTCAATGATTTCAAAAGGAATCTGTTTTACTTCCTCTTCATCACCGGTATTACTCTGATTCCATTCTAAATCAAGTACAATATAATTCATAGATTCCCCTTATCATATTCACCGGACATCCATTCCGTATTCACGGTCACAATACAAAATCTTTCCGGTTGTTTCATGAGATAACCGGCATTGATTTCCTTTTTCTTCTGTGCTAGACTAACTCCTATGAAAACTACAAATACAAACCAGACTACAAATTCTATCAGTAAAAAATATTTTTGGAAGAAATTCTTTTCTTATTATAAGCCATATAAGAGACTTTTCTTCTCCGATATGCTGTTTGCCTGTATCGGTGCAGGCGTTACACTCATACTGCCCCTTATTATACGGTATATTACAAGTGATGTCATCTACCGGGCTGCAGATGAAGCCCTGCAGCTCATTCTGAAGCTGTCTTTGTTAATGCTGGGACTGATTGCTCTTGAATTTTACTGCAATTATTTCATTGCTTATTATGGCCACATCATGGGCGCCAAAATGGAATATGACATGCGAAACGAAATCTTCTCCCATTATCAGAAGCTGTCCTTCAGTTTCTTTGATAACCAGAAGGTCGGGCAGCTCATGAGCCGTGTTACCAATGATTTATTTGAAATCAGCGAACTTTATCATCATGGCCCTGAAGATATTGTTATTTCCATCATTAAGCTGATTGGTTCCTTCAGTATTCTCTTATCCATTCACTGGCAGCTTGCATTGATTGCATTTGCCATTGTACCTATTATGCTTCTTTACGCCTTTTATTTCAATATTAAAATGAAAAAGGCCTTCGTAAAGAATCGTGCACGTATCGCAGATATCAACGCACAGATTGAAGATAATCTGTCAGGAATCCGTGTTGTAAAGTCCTTTGCCAATGAAGATATTGAGCTTTCAAAGTTTAAAAAGGGAAACGACCGGTTTGTGGAAAGCAAAAAAGAAAGCTATCGATATATGGGACTTTATAATTCCGGACTTGGTGCTTTTACCACACTTATTAATGTCATTGTAATTGCATCCGGTGCTTTCTTTATTACCAGATCCATCATTTCCGTTACGGATCTGATTACGTTCCTGCTTTATATTAACAACTTTACAGAACCGATTAAAAAGCTCATCAGCTTTACCGAACAGTTCCAGAATGGTGCCTCCGGATATACCAGATTCCTTGAAATACTTAACGTTTGTCCGGATATTGTGGATCGCCCGAAGGCCATTGAATTAAAAAACGCAAAGGGCGATATTACCTTTCAAAATGTCAGCTTTCAATATGAGGATACCACAGAAGCTGTTCTTTCCCATATTAACCTTCACATCAAAGAAGGCGAATATATTGCACTTGTCGGTACCTCGGGTGTCGGGAAATCCACCTTATGCAGCTTAATTCCCCGGTTTTATGAGGTTACGGAAGGCCAGATTCTGATTGACGGACGGGATGTCCGTGATTTCACAATGCGAAGCCTTCGTAATAATATTGGTATTGTCCAGCAGGATGTATACCTTTTTGCCGGCACAGTAATGGATAATATCCGTTATGGACGTCCGGACGCTTCGGATGAAGAAATTGTCCTGGCTGCCCGTAATGCCAATGCCCATGAGTTTATTATGAATCTTCCGGACGGATATGATACCTATATCGGCCAGCGTGGAATCAAGCTTTCCGGCGGTCAGAAGCAGCGGCTGTCCATTGCCCGGGTTTTCTTAAAGAATCCCCCGATTCTTATTTTTGATGAAGCCACTTCTGCACTCGATAATGAAAGTGAAAAAGTAGTACAGGAATCCCTGGAAAAGCTCGCAAAGAACCGTACCACTCTGGTTATTGCCCATCGATTATCTACCATCCGCAATGCAGAACGTATTCTGGTTCTTACGGAAAATGGCATCGCAGAAAGCGGAAACCATGAGGAACTGCTTGCAAAGAACGGGATCTATGCGGAATTATATAATATGCAATTCAGGAAATAGCTCTGCTCCGTTCATAAAAATCGTAATTATTCCGTTACAAAAAATCAGGATACATCTTTGTGTGCAGACACACAGACATATCCTGATTTTTATATTTGAAACTGTTAATTACCACACTCTACGCTGATTCTGTTAAACGTACTCATAATATCCTCGGTGGAAAGTGCCTTTTTATCCTCACCGGACTTATCAATAATTGCTTCTCCCTGATGCATCATGATGAGGCGGTTTCCGTATTCCACCGCATAGCGGAGGTTGTGGGTAACCATAATGGTCGTAACCTTCTTTTCCTTCACGATCTGGTCGGTAAGCTCCATAATAAGGTCTGCGGTCTTCGGATCAAGTGCTGCCGTATGCTCGTCCAGAATCAGGAACTCAATCGGCGTCATCGTTGACATGAGTAAGGCAAGTGCCTGACGCTGTCCACCGGATAAGGATCCTACCTGTGTATACAGCTTATCCTCCAATCCAAGATTCAGCTTTTTTAGAAGCTCCTTATATTGATCAATCTTTGCTTTGTTTACCCCTTTTCCAAGGTTATAAGGCTTTCCCTTATTGTCAGCAAGCGACAGATTTTCCAGTATGGTCATGGAAGGACAGGTACCCTTTGACGGATCCTGATATACCCGGCCGATGCTTCTGTGACGCAGGAAATCCTTTTTCCCAACGATGGAAGTTCCATTTACTACAATATCTCCGGAATCAATCGGTATCGTTCCACAGATAATATTGAGCAGGGAGGTTTTACCGGAGCCGTTACTTCCGACTACTGCCACGAAATCCCCATCCGGAATTTCAAGGGAAAAATTCTGGAACAGGCAGAGTTCATTTACGGAGCCCGGATTATAATATTTATGAATATTCTTTAACTCGATCATGCTTCCGTACCTCCCTGTGCAGTCTTCTCTTTACTATCTGCGGTTTCTTTAATCTTCGCGCTTTTGTTGCGATCCATGCTGACTACAAGGATCACAAGGAATAACACTGCGGTAATCAGCTTCAAATCGGTAGAAGGAAGTCCAAGGCGTAATGCTAATGCGACACATCCCTTATAAATGATGGAACCAATCACAACACTGCTGGTTACCCGTACAAAGGTAACCTTCTTAAATAAGCTTGTTCCGATGATTACACTTGCCAGACCGATGACTACGGTTCCGGTTCCCATGGAAACATCAAAATAACGCTGCTGTTGTGCGTAAACGCATCCACCAAGGGAAACCAGTCCGTTCGCAATCGCAAGTCCGACAATCTTTACAAGTCCCTTGTCTACACCGAGGGAAGTAACAATCATGTCATTATCCCCCACGGCACGAAGCAGGAATCCCGACTTCGTATGAAGGTAAGCATCCAACAGATACTTTACAATCAGGGTAAAAATAAGAATGATTATAACGGTCTGGTACGGTCGCATGGCTTCCGGGAAAATCCTGTTCACAAGGCCATTATCAAAAATGGTTTCATTGGTATAAATGGGAAGATTGGCACGTCCCGCTATCCTTAAGTTCACCGTATAAAGGGCAGTCATCATAATGATACCGGAAAGCAGATCCCTTACCTTCAGCTTTACATGGATCACACCTGTCAGGATTCCAACAAGAACACCTGCTGCAAAGCTGATGGGCAGTGTAAGCAGCGGATTCATTCCTTTGGAAATCAGGATACAGGTAATCGCTGCTCCCATCGGAAAGCTTCCATCTACCGTCAGATCCGGGAAATCCAGTATCTTATAGGTGATATAGACACCCAAAGCCATGATGGCGTAAATCATACCCTGTTCAAATACACTTAATAATAATGACACGTTTCTTCCTCCCCAAACAATCTGTATTCGCTCACTACTCTACAATAATTTCATCAAACTTCTCATAAGCAGATGCTACGAAGTCATCATCTAAGGCAAGGCTTACTTTATCTGCTGCAGCCGTATTGACATAAAGGCTGGGCTCGCTGATTACTTCGTAATTCATTTCAGATGCTTTTGCTTCACCCTTTAATACTTTTGCTGCCATATGTCCGGTCTGCTTTCCTAATTCAAAATACTCAAGACCCATGGAAGCAACACAGCCTGCTTTTACCTGCTCTACTTCAGATCCAAATACCGGAATACCGGCATCGGTTGCTTTTGCAATTACGGTCTGAAGAGCAGATACAACCGTGTTATCAGTTAGGTTTGTAATGCAGTCTACCTTTGTTACCAGGTCTGCTGCTGCCAGATCAACATCTGCGATGGTATTGATACCGGAATCCACGATTTCAAATCCATAGCTTCCTGCAGCTTCTTTATACTGTTCAATCGTACTTACGGAGTTAGCTTCACTTGTTGTATACAGAATACCGATCTTCTTTGCATCCGGAAGAATTTCACGGATCATCTTAAGCTGTGCATCAACTGCAAGTGCATCAGAGGTACCGGTAATGTTACCAACCGGGCTTCCATCTGCGTTTGCAAGACCTGCACCAACCGGATCAGATACTGCAGTATAAATTACCGGGATGTCCGTATTCATCGTGGAATTATAAGCGCTCATTGCACTCGGCGTTGCAATAGCACAGATTAAGTTTACCTTCTTGGAAACATAATTATCGGAAATGGTACTTGCTGTTCCGGTGTCAGCCTGTGCATTGTCAAATAAAACGGTGAGATTCGTACCTTCTACAATACCCTCCTCCTCAAGTCCTGCCAGGAATCCTTCACGGCAGTTGTCTAAGGAACCATGCTCTGCGAACTGGGAAATACCAATCGTATAGGCAGCATTGGCTGCTGTGGCATCTTTACTTACCTCTGTATCTTCTGCTGCTTCTGTATCTGTCGTTCCGGTATCTGCTGCCTGCGTTGTTTCTTCTGCTGCAGCTGCGGTGTCTGCTGCCGGAGTCTGTGTGGAAGTACCACCACACGCGGTAAGTCCTAAAATCATGGCTGCGGAAAGAATTGCTGCTAATAACTGTTTCTTCATAAGTTACTCCTCTCTACGCTCTTTGGCGTTCTCAAAAATAAATGATCTGGTTCTGATAGTTTTGAGACCGGTTTACAAAATCGAGTAGGAGGTGGTGACTAACCGCCGTCCTCTCACA
>ULXD01048752.1_pt1 | contig 10563 bp, 4 predicted proteins | sample 1960961 | NCBI WGS metagenome assembly ULXD01 (sample SAMEA4835829, study PRJEB28245) | human gut metagenome | biome: gut microbiome; material: fecal sample | place: Denmark | collected 2008 | reverse complement strand
AAATGGGTAATGATTTATATAAATACATTTATTGAAAATTATTATATAATAAAGTACCTAGTGGTAAATGCAAACATTTTGTACAATTTACCCGTAGAAAAGGAGGAGAAGGAAAAAGATGAAATGGACTAAGAAAATGAAAGGAGCAGGAAAGAAAGCTGCTGTAACTGTTACGGCGCTTGGCATGGTGCTTACAGCATTTCCGCCGATACCGGCGAAAGCTGCGGAAGAGTTTGCCGGGCAGTTGACAAGCGTCGAGTCAGTGGAAAAAGGCAGCAAGGACAATATCGTTGTTGTGAAATTCAATGGTGGCGTTACAGCGCAGCTTACGTTTCTTGAGGATGGGATCTTCAGATATAACGTAGATCCGAGTGGCGAGTTCTCGAAATATGCGACTCCCAAATCGCAAGCTCATGTCGGAAGGATTCAGCAGTATTCAGACGACTCTTCTAACTATTCACATCCAAAGGCTGATATTTCGGATAAAGATGGAAAAATTACGATTAAAAGTGGATCGGTTTCTGTCGAATTCGATAAAGCTACGGCGAAGATGAAAGTTTTAAGTGGCGATAAGGTCGTGATGGAAGAAAAAGAAGCATTGTCCATCTCGAATTCGGCAACAGTGCAGACTCTTAAGAAGAACAATGGAGAGAACTTCTATGGCGGAGGTACGCAGAATGGAAGATTCGTACATACAGGCGAGACGATAAATATTGCTAATGAAAGTAACTGGACAGATGGCGGAGTTGCATCTCCAAATCCATTTTACTACACGACAAGTGGATATGGTGTTTTGAGAAACACATTTGCAGACGGTAAATATGACTTTGGAAAGAGTGAAGGAGATACTGTAACAGCGACTCATAAAGAAAAAGAGTTTGACGCTTATTATTTTGTTTCTGATGGAAAAGACAGCAGTGAAAAAACACAGGAACTTTTGAGTGAGTATTATCATGTAACAGGTAATCCGGTTCTCCTTCCCGAATATGCGTTTTATGAAGGTCACTTGAACGCATACAACCGTGATTCATGGTCAGATACAGAAGGTGGGAAGGGTTGGACAATCAAAGGAAATGAACCTTACACAAGTGCAGGAACGACAAAGTATGAGAGCGGAATGTCTACGGGATATAAACCGAAAGATGGAATGAACATTGAGTCTTTGAACGGCACGAAACCAACAGTAGGCATCGAAAACTATCCAAAAGTAGAAGCTCCTTATAAGTATTCGGCAAGACAGGTGATTGACGATTATTTTACATATGATATGCCAATTGGATATTTTCTCCCAAATGACGGATATGGTGCGGGATACGGTCAGAACGGATATGGCAAGACAGGCGGCGTTGATAATGAAGGAAAAAGCTCTCAGGAACGATTGGCGGCAGTAGCGGCAAACGTACAGAATCTTGCAGACTTTACAAAATATGCAAATGAAAAAGGGGTAGCAACAGGACTTTGGACACAGAGTTATCTGACACCGGATTCTAATCCGAAGACAGAATGGCAGCTTCTTCGTGATTTTAAAAACGAAGTTAAAGTCGGTGGTGTTTCTACATTGAAGACAGATGTTGCATGGGTTGGACATGGATATTCCATGCAGCTTGACGGTGTGAAGACAGCTTACGATATTGCTACAACAGAAGGTAAGGTACGTCCGAACATTATCTCTCTTGACGGATGGGCAGGATCGCAGCGTTACTGTGGTATTTGGACAGGAGACCAGTACGGCGGTGAATGGGAATACATCCGTTTTCACATTCCTACATATATCGGAACTTCTCTTAGCGGTAACCCAAACATAGGAAGTGATATGGATGGTATCTTCGGTGGAAATCAGTTGATTGCTACAAGAGATTATCAGTGGAAATCATTTACACCACTTATGCTTAACATGGACGGTTGGGGAACTTATGCGAAGATGCCATATACGTTTGGAGATCCATATACAGGAATCAACCGTATGTATTTGAAAACAAAAGCACAGCTTCTTCCGTATATTTATACTGGGGCAGCTTCGGCGGCAAACATTGATACAGGCAATGGAGATACAGGACTGCCGCTTATAAGAGCAATGTTCCTTGAATATCCGGACGACAGTTATGCAAGCAGTAAAGAAATGCAGTATCAGTACATGCTTGGATCGAATCTTCTTGTAGCTCCGATTTATAAGAGCACTGCTGCAGATGATAAGGGAAATGATGTAAGAAATAATATTTATCTTCCGGATTCAAAAGAAGTGTGGATTGACTATTTCACAGGTCAGCAGTATCAGGGAGGACAGGTTCTCAACAACTTTGCAGCTCCACTTTGGAAACTTCCTGTATTTGTGAAAAACGGTGCTATTATTCCAATGTGGGAAGAAAATAATACACCGGAGCAGATTAAGAAAGAAAACCGTATCGTCGAATTTTGGCCGGATGGAAAAACATCTTACACGATGTTTGAAGATGACGGAAAATTTGTGGAAAATGATCTGAAAGAAGATGGCGATTATGGAAAAATTACGAAAACTTCTTACGGCGCTCATGTATCTACCAAGTATACATCTGAGGTAAAAGATGGAACAGCAACGCTTACTGCTGAAAAATCAACAGGAAACTACACTGGATACAAGAAAGACAAAAATACAACATTTGTTGTAAATGTATCCAAAGAACCTACAAAAGTTACAGCGAAAAACGGAAGTGATTCATTGACTCTCGATAAAGTGCAGAGCAAAGCAGACTTTGATAAAAAATCGGCTGAAGCAGGTAAAGCAGTCTACTTCTATGATGAATCTCCAGCAATCGAGACATATGCATCGGAAAAAGAAACAGAGATTGCGAACCTTGTAAAAGATGTGAAGAGAACACCGAAACTGTATGTGAAATTTGCACAGGCAGATGCGAAGAGTGTTGCTCAGACATTAGTACTTGAAGGATTTGAAAATGACGGAAAACTTCCGCAGGATAAACTGAATAAGAACCTTACAGTTCCTACTCTGACAGAAAATGAGGAAGCAAAGACACCGACAAGCATCACTCTTGCATGGAATAAAGTAGCTGATGCGACAACTTACGAGCTTCTTGTTGACGGAGTTGTATTCTCTGTAGGAGATGTGGAGACATATACACATACAGATCTCGGATATCACTCAGAGCATAAGTATAAAGTTCGTTCTAGAAATGCAGAAGGATATTCTGAATGGAGCGAAGAGAAGACGTTCCAGTCAGCAGAAGATCCGTGGAAAGATACACCGGCTCCGCAGACAATCACATGGACAGGCGGTCTGTACGGAAATCACAGTGCTGATTTGGCATTTGACAGAACGTTCCAGAAATCTGATGGTGGTTTCCATTCAGATGGAAATGCAATCGGACAGACTCTTACTGTAGATTACGGAAAAGCATATGAAATTGATAAGATTGAGTATTATCCGCGTGATGATGCAGGCAATGGAACTGTTGAGGAAATGAAATTAGAGACAAGTCTCGATGGTGTACATTGGTCAGAGGCAAAAACATACAAATGGGCAGTAAATAAAGATATGAAGTTGATGGATAAGCTGGATTGCGGAGCGCGCTATATCCGGTTTACACCACTTAAAGCGCTCGGTAATTTCTTCTCGGCAAGTGAGATTAAAGTATATAAGAAAGAAAACACAGGGGCGTTTGCTGTCGGAAGTACCAATAAGGCTGAGGCGGTTACGGATGCTGATTATACAAATATGAAAAATTATCTTGGTGTATGTGAAAAAGATAAGTTGTTTGCAGATCAGATCAAGAGCCGTTACGGCGATATTAACATGAACAATATCTATGATGTTTATGATTACGCATTCACAATGTTCCAGTTAGATGGCGGAACGAAGAAGACGGATAGTGTTTCGGGAGAAGCTATGCTTCTTGCAAGCAGCGACAGCGTGAAGAAAGGCGAGACGTTTACAATCGACGTTTACGCGCAGAATGTAGCAGGACTTAATGCATTCGGACAGGTAATTAATTATGATAATAGCAAAGTGCAATATGTTTCTTGTGAAGTATCACCTCTTCTTGCTCAGATGGAAAATCTGACGGCTAATAAAGAGTATGATGACAGAGCATATGTAAACCTTGCATTTGCAAACCGTGGAGACAAAGAACTTTATGCCGGAAGTGACGTGCTTGCTACAATCACAATGAAAGCAAAAGAGAACATCTCTACAACAGATGCGAAAGTGATCGATCTTTCTAAAGTAACTTTGATCGGACCGAACTACAGCACGATCGAGTCAGAGGTAGATACAGAAGTTGAGATCCCGGATGTTCCGGCAACAGAGAAGAAGTTTGGACAGGCAGACTTCGATATCACAATGACAAATGAGAAACTCACAGAAGATAACACAGATGATCCGAATGTAAATAAATTGATCCAACAGAATAATTACAACGGACTGTTTGATGGAACATTTGGGCGTGATTTTGAGTTTAAGTGGGATATTTCATCCAACCATGTAAACGGAAAACTTCCGGACTATATCATCCTTCCGACAACAATGCATCTTGCATTGAAGAATCCGGAAGCACTTAATAAAGTAGTCGTATCTAATGCAAATGAAGGAAACGGTTACTTGAATAAAGTATCTGCAAAACTGATCTATACAGATGATACATCATCAGACGAGATCAAGTTTGAAACAAAACAGGAGAAATATACATTTGAATTTGCAGGAGACAAGGCGGTAAAAGAAGTTCAGATTACATTCTTAGATGCAAAATCAACAAGTGATGTGAAGAACATGCTCACACTTGCAGAACTTGAACTGTCAAATCTGTCTAACACACCGGTTACAGGAATCACAGCAGATCCGAACAATGCAAAAGAGATGTATGTCGGAACACTGGCAGACATTAATGCAACAGTTCAGCCGGACAATGCAACAAACAAATTCTTCACAGTAGAAAGTTCTAATGAGGACGTTGTGAAGATCATTACGCTGGCAGATGAAAATGGCTATCCGATCTACAAAGCGAGAGCGATGAAAGAAGGAAAGAGTACGATCACTCTGACAGCCGCAGGAAACAAAGAAGTAAAAGCAACATACGATATCAATGTTAAAGCCGGCGTTGATATTTCAGGATTAAATGAAGCGCTTGCTAAAGCTCGTACATATCAGTCATCTGCTTACACAGAAGAAAGTTATGGACAGCTTACAGCAGCAGTAAATGCAGCTACAGAATTACTTAAGGGCGAATATACGAAGAATCAGGTACTTGAAGCGCAGATGGCAATTTACGAGGCAATCGACGGACTTACATTCCGTCCACTTGATGAGACAAAACTGCTTGATGCAAAAGCAGAAGGATTCACAGTGACGGCAACAAGTGAATGTGATCCTGATAAACTTGAGGATGGACTTGCAACAAACGTACTTGACGGAAAAGAGGATAATTACTGGCATACAGAGTACAACAAAGATGTATTGCCGCAGAGCCTCAATTTTGATCTCGGCGGACTTTACAACTTGACAGACATTACATTCCTTGCACGTCAGGGAGTAACGAACGGTGATATCCTGAAAGCGCAGATCTTTGTAGGAAGCGCCAAAGACGATATGAAATCTGTCGGAACATATGAGTTCGATGAAGAAGGCAATGTTCTTGTAAACAGAGATCAGTATCAGCAGATTGCTTTTGATGCGAAAGATGTAAGATATGTAGAGTTCAAAGTTCTTGAAGCAGGAGCACAGGATAAATTCGCAAGTATGGCAGAGATCCGTTTCTACGGAGAGAGAACGACAGCAGCTCTGAAAGCTCTCTATGACAGCTATGTGGCAGAAAACTTGAATAAAGCAGACTACACAGCAGACTCATGGGCAGTATACGAAGCGAAGATGAATGAAGCGAAAGCTCTCATCGAAGCAAAAGATACAACAAACGCAGCAGCAGGCGAAGCTTTGACAGCATTGCAGACAGCGCATGACAGACTTGTGAAACTTAATCCAGATCCGCAGCCGGGCGATGTAGATAAGAGTGGACTGACGACTCTTTATAATCAGTACAAAGACACCAAAGCAGACGGATATACAGCAGAAAGCTGGACAGCATTCAATGAAGCTCTTATGAAAGCACAGAGTGTTCTTGCAAATCCGAATGCAACACAGGATGAAGTAAATGCAGCAAAAGAAGCATTGCAGACAGCTTATGACGGTCTTGTAAAAGACACAACTCCTGATCCGAACCCGAACCCGAATCCGGATGGAAACGGCGGTAGTGGCGGAAACAGCGGAAGCAATGGAAACAGTGGAAACAGTGGAAATAGCGGAAGCAATGGAAGCAACGGAAACGGTGGCAATGCAGCTGTTGTTACAGGTGACAGCGCAAACATCGCAGGATATTTGATGGCGCTTGTGGCAGCGGGCGGAATCGCTGTAGTAACATTCTTTAGAAGAAAAAGAGTGAAATAAAAATATCTGATTCGTAAGATGAAGATTATATGAAACAAAAAAGGCGGTGCGCGTGAGGCACCGCCTTTTTTGTGCGACGAGTTAAAATTCGGGATTGCAGGAGAAGAGATTTTTCCAAACAGGAAGATCGGATTTATGAGAGATGGAGTTTCAAATCTGAAATTCCATCTCTTTTCCGGTTTTGGGATGATGAAATGTTAGCTTGTAAGCGCAGAGATGAAGTTGTCCTGCCTGAAATCGTTTTGTCGAAGATTGTACGGAATTCATATGATCGGTGATTTCTTTGCCATATTTTCGATCGCCTATAAGGGGGTGTCCGAAATATGCCATTTGCACACGAATCTGATGATGTCTGCCTGTGTCAAGATGGATTTCTATTAAGGCAGAAGATTCATTTTGCAATGGCGGCTGCCTGTGGTTTCGGGACGTGTGTTTTGGCGTGTCAGTCGATTTGGAATCGGTAAATTTTTCGTTTCCGGGCGCACCGTATGTTTCTATTGTTCTGTAGTGAAGTCTGGCAAGTTTTGCTCCCGGAGTCGTTTTCGTACAGACTGCGGAACTGTTTGTACGGGTATCTTTGACGAGATAGTTTTCAAGAGAGCCTTCCTGCGGTTCGGGAATGCCTGATATTACTGCAAGATAATATTTCCCAAATTCTTGGGAAGTGAGCTGGCGGTTTAGTTCCTTTGCGGCGGCAGGTGTTTTTGCAAAGACGAGAATCCCTTCTACAGGCTGGTCGAGGCGATGAATGATCGCAAGATACGGTTCGCCTGATTTTGCCCGGTGAAATTTACGTGAAGAAAAAAGATGGTTTTTGAGCAGGCTTTCCATGTCGGAAGTTCCGATATGACTGCTCTGAGTCGGCGTTCCTGCGGGTTTATGGCAGACGATGATCTGCTCGTCTTCGTATATAATAAGCGGGGATGCATTTTTTATCATTTGTCTTATTTTCGCTCCTTCGTATTATTGACTTTTCAATGTGTTACGGCTAAACTGATTATCATATAAAAGAATTTTCAGGTCAACCCTTTAAGGAGGAAATTCATGATAAATAATGAGTGGGAAAGATCGTTGGATGAATTGAATCGGACGATTCAGGACGCTATCGATCATCAAAATTACGGACGGTTAAATCAGAATGTGACGGATACGATCGGACGTGCGATGGAAGGACTCTCCAGAGGACTAAGAAACGGAATCCGTTACGGAAGTGATGCGATGAATGCCGCTGCGGATAATTTTGCACAGAGGCAGAGACAAGCGGGAAACACACCGCCGTTTCATAATCAGGGAACAGGATCTGCAGGTGGTTTCACGCAGAATCAGGGAGCGGGCTCAGCAGGCGGATTTACACAGAATCAGAGGACAGGCGCAGCGGGCGGATTTACACATAATCAGGGAGCGGGCTCAGCAGGCGGATTTACACAGAATCAGAGGACAGGCGCAACTGGCGGATTCACGCAGAATCAGAGGACAGGCTCAGCAGGCGGATTTACACAGAATCAGAGGACAGGCGCAGCGGGCGGATTTACACATAATCAGGGAGCGGGCTCAGCAGGCGGCTTCGCGCAGGATCAAAGAACGGGAACAGCGGGGAATTCCGTGCACAGAGGCGGAATCCTTTATCTGAAGGGAACGGCAATAAAGGTCGGCGGTATCTTCCTCGCGATTACGGGATACCTTGGGATGATCGTTACTCTGATCATCGGTCTGATGCTTCTGTTGGGAAGTTCGGTAACAGGCTGGCAGATGGAGATAAATGTCATGGCGGCTTTGATGGGCGGTTTTTCTGTTGCGTTTGCAGTGATGGGAATTATCGGAACATCGAATGCGTGTACGGTGAGCCGTTTTGGAAAATATGTGAAAATGATCGGAAACAGGGAATATTGTGACGTAAAAGAATTTGCACAGCAGAGCGGACGTTCTGTGAAAGCAGTTGTGAAAGATTTGAAAAAGATGATTAAAAAAGGCTGGTTTCGGCAAGGTCATCTTGATGAGCAGGAAACATGTCTTATGACGAGCAACGAAGCTTATCGCCAATACACGGCGCTTATGGAAAGAACGCGTCGGGAAAAACAGGAAAAAGAAGAGCGGGCAGCGAAGGAACAGGAAGAGTTTTCCAGACTTTCTCCGGAAGTCCAGAAGATCATCGAAGCAGGCGACGAATATGTGAGGGCGATCAAAGCGGCGAATGACGCAATACCCGGAGAAGAAATTTCGGAGAAAATCGCCCGTATGGAAATGCTTGTAGACAGGATATTTGACCGGGTCGAGCAGAAACCCGATACGGTCAGTGATATCCGAAAATTAATGGATTATTATCTTCCGATGACGATGAAACTGCTGCAGGCGTATGAAGATTTGGATGCACAGCCTGTACAGGGAGAAAATATTATTTCTTCCAAAATAGAGATCGAAAAGACGATTGACACTCTTAATGTGGCGTTTGAAAAGTTGTTGGACGATCTTTTTCAGGATACGGCGTGGGACGTGTCGTCGGATATATCGGTTCTGAATACGATGCTGGCACAGGAAGGACTTACGGAAGACGAGATCAGAAAGTAAAAGCGCGCAGCGAGTGGAGAAGATAAGATAGAAAAGATGTTCGCAGCGAGTAAAGAAGATAAAATAGAAGCTCGGGGAATGATGAGTGAAGATAAGTAAGATAGGGCTGAAGAAAGAAATGGAAAAGGAGATTAAAGAAATGGGAACAGAATTTAAGGACTTAGACACCACTCCGACATTGACGTTAGATCCGTTTCAGGCGGCGGATAAAAAGGAAACTCCGGCCGTGCAGCAGGTAGAAGAACCGGTGCTGGACGACAGCATTTTGACAGAAGAAGAGCGTCAGACGGTCGAGGCATTTGCAAAGCAGATCGACTTGACGAATTCATCGCTGATCCTTCAGTACGGAGCGGGAACGCAGAAGAAGATGGCGGATTTCTCCGAATCGGCGTTGGATAATGTGAAATCTCAAGATCTCGGCGAGGTGGGGGATCTCCTTACCGGCGTTGTGACGCAGTTGAAAAGTTTTGATGAAGATGAAGAAGAAAAAGGCTTTTTCGGCATTTTTAAGAAAGCGTCGAACAAAATTGATTCTATGAAAGCGAAATACGCAAAAGCCGAGACGAATGTAAATGAGATTATCAAGGCGCTGGAGAAGCATCAGGTACAGCTTATGAAGGATACAGCGCTTCTTGATAAGATGTACGAACTGAATCTGACATATTTTAAGGAATTGTCGATGTATATTCTTGCGGGAAAGAAGAAACTTGCGGAAGTGAAAAGAACACAGCTTGCGGATCTGATGAGCAGGGCGCAGGCATCAGGACTGCCGGAAGATGCGCAGGCGGCGAAAGATTTGGATGAGATGTGCATTCGGTTTGAGAAGAAGATCCATGATCTTGAACTGACAAGAATGATTTCTATTCAGACTGCGCCTCAGATTCGGCTCGTTCAGAATAATGATACAATGATGGTTGAAAAGATCCAGTCTACAATCGTAAATACGATTCCTCTTTGGAAGAGTCAGATGGTTCTTGCGCTTGGGGTAGAACATTCGACGCAGGCAGCGGAAGCGCAGCGGCGTGTTACGGATGTGACGAATGAGCTTTTGAAGAAAAATGCAGAGAAACTGAAGATCGCAACGACGGAAACGGCTCGGCAGTCCGAGCGGGGAATCGTGGATATGGATACGCTCAAAGCAACGAACGAGTCTCTGATCTCTACGCTTGATGAAGTAATGGCAATCCAGCGTGAAGGCAGGGAAAAACGTCAGGCTGCGGAGGCGGAACTTCGCAATATGGAGCAGGAATTAAAAGGAAAGCTTTTGCAGCTTCACGGATAATGTTTGGGATAAGGTCTTAGATGCACGTTTAGGATGGTATTTTCGGAATGAATACTTGGAACGGCGGTTTCGGTTGACATTCTGCCGGATTTTGGGTAAAATCACAGATGCAAACAGGCGAGGAAAGAGAATAGTATATGTGTGGAATGCATCAGAGAGAAGGCGGTTGGTGAAAGCCTTTGCAGGAACACATTGAACCGGCTCCGGAGCTCTGTATGAAAATACAGCGTATATCTGCGTTAAAGATAAAAGAGAGAACAACGGCAGGCAGGACGTCTGCGGTGTTAAT
>ULXD01041002.1_pt1 | contig 10576 bp, 8 predicted proteins | sample 1960961 | NCBI WGS metagenome assembly ULXD01 (sample SAMEA4835829, study PRJEB28245) | human gut metagenome | biome: gut microbiome; material: fecal sample | place: Denmark | collected 2008 | reverse complement strand
TGCTCCACCTGCTCTATCTGTCCGAGATATTTATGTGTGTCCCACTCCTTGATGTCGAGCATCTCGCCTTTCTTATGGTCGGCGGCGGGCTGACGGTAGAGCTCGCCGTAGAGCACATAGGCATCGGCGTTGTAGGTAATCATTGTCGAGCCGTCGGCTGTAGCGTTTTTTCCTGCTATCAGGCTGGTGCATGCAAATGCCGCCTGCACGCCCGCAAGCATCAAGGCGAGCGCTGAGATTAGTTTTTTATTCATTTATTGTTTGTTTGAAGTTACGGAAAGGATACGGTTGCCACTGCTGAACGAATGCACGTCGTAGCTGGTGCCGAACGCTTCGGCTTGATAGCGGCTTGCCTTGGCGCCGTCGGCAAGCGTATGGAGATCGAGACGGAGGTCACTGCTGAAGTCTACGCCTTCCTTGCCGGCACACTTGAAGATTGCCTCCTTGGCGGTCCATGCCACGGTGGCTTTCCAGGTCGACGTGCCGATGAAGCGTTGTTCTTCTGCCGAGAACACGCGGTCTTTCACGCGGTCTACGCGCTTGTCGACGATTTCCACATCAACGCCGACGCGCTCCGACGCCGACCATGCGGCAACCACCCACCCACGGCAGTGCGACAGGCTGAAGCCCATATCCATGCGCGCGCCTGCCTTTTCAACATAAGGCGCGCCCGACGGCTCATGGCAGAGCATGGCGTCGTCGCCAAACAGCTCGTGGACAAGCAGACGGGTCACCATTATTTCCGTGCGGCGGTTCACCGACTTCACGCCGTCGACAAATCGGTGCATACCGAAATCGTCGCCGGCGGCTTCGACACTCATCATATCAGGAATCTCCACTTCGGCAATCTCGATATCGCCTACGGAGGTGCGGTGTACTCTCATTTACTCTTCTTTTGTTTCCGGTTTGTCTTGCAGTATCTTCACTTTCACTTTCTCTATGCGGTGGCGCTCCACTGCCATCACACGGAAGCGGCAGCGTCCGTATTCTATAAGTTCGTTTTCCTGTGGGAAATCGTGCTTTATGTTGAGCAGCAGTCCGGCGATGGTCTCGGCGTCTTCGTCTACGTCGGCAAACTCATCGTCGTCAAGCCCCGTGATGCGGTAGAAGTCGTTGAGCTGTGTCTTGCCCTCAAACTCATAGATGTCCTGCGACAGGCGTTTGTAGTTTTTCTCGTCGTCGTCATATTCGTCGTTGATCTCGCCAACAATCTCCTCAAGCACATCCTCAAGGGTGACAACGCCTTGCGTGCCACCATACTCGTCTACCACTATCGCCATGTGCATCTTCTTTTTCTGGAAATCCTCGAGAATGTCGTCAATCATGCGGCTCTCGGGCACGAAGAAGGCGTCGCGCAGCAGCGACTGCCATTTGAACGCGGCGTCTTTCTTGCCCACAAACGGCAGGAGGTCCTTGGCATAGACTATGCCTTTGATGTTGTCCTGATTGTCGACATAGACGGGCAGACGCGAATAGCCCGACTCGCGCACGGTGGCGAGAAGCTGGTCGAAGGTCATATCCCAGTCCACGCAGGTCATGTCGACGCGGGGCGTCATGACGTCGCTGACGGTCTTGCCGCCGAACTTCAGGATTTCCTCAAGCATGTTTTTATCTTTCTGTTCCTCCACGTCGGTGATCTCAAGCGCGTGCGACAGGTCGTCGAGCGACAGACGCTCTTCTTTCTTGGTCACGACTCGGTTGACAATAACCGTGCTGCGTGTCATCAGCGACGTCAGCGGACGCAACATGTGCGACAGAGAGCCTACACCGCCCACAGCAAAAACTGCCCATTTCAGGCGATGCTCGTTGCTGTAGAGCTTGGGGAGGATTTCGCCGAAGAGAAGCAGGATAAACGTGAGCAGCACTGACTGCAGCACAAAGTTGACCACGGGGCTGGCTATCACAAGAATCTGCGTAAGGGCATAGTTGAGCAGAAGCACTATCGACACATTGACAAAATTGTTGGAGATAAGGATTGTGGCGAGCAGACGCTCCGGCTCTTTAAGCAGGCGCGACACTGCCGCGCGCTTGTCTTCGTTCTCGATATCGTCGATGTCGCTTTGAGAAAGGGCGAAGAACGCTGTTTCTGAGCCCGACACGAAAGCCGAAACCATCAGAGCCACGCATGCCACTGCGAGAGCCACCATACTCCCTGCCGTAGGCACATTGAAGCCTATCCAGCTTGTGCCGCCATTCAGCGAGGCGGCAATAAAATTTAAAATACTCGGGTAAGGGTCTAAGTCCAAAATTATTATGCTTTTATTAATCTGTCTGCAAAGATAGTGCAAATCGAGCGCATAACAACAAGCTTGCTTGTATGTTTTGCCGAGATGCAGACTATTTTATACAAAGATAGTGCAAGGTGAGCGAAAAACAAAATCAAGCGAGCTTGATTTTGTCTTTCCGAACCGCAGCATTAAAGTCCTTAAAGTCCTTAAAGACCTTAAAATCCCCCACAGTTCTTAAAATCTTCAATTCCACTTAACCCCCTCAATCTCTTTTTTTCGGATCCAACAAGTTCCGCCTTTGCAGGCGCATACGCGCCATTCTTTCAGAGAATCCGCCCTCCTCAAGAAATTTCTCAGACAAAGCCTGCAATTGCTTAAAAAGCAAATAATCCGTCTGCATTATCAACACAATCACCATATTAGCGATTGTTTGCGGAGGTCGGGTTCTTGCCAAATTCATAAAAAATTCCGAATCATTATGTGTTTTTCCCAGCTCTCGCATCGCACTCATCTCCACCGAATCCATTTCCCATTGTCTATGACCATTTACACGCAAATAATCCTTATAATCTTCAAGCAACTCCATCAAACTCGCCTTAGCCACATTTATCAATCTGATTTCGCTCTTGCTTGATGTCGACGACGCTGCGCATCCCTCCACAATATTCTGTTTCCCGCTGCGGGCAGCCTGCACCATTTGATCAAAAGTTCTATCAGTACGCCTGATATAATTAGTGCAAAAATAAAAAGTCATGTCATAGATAGCCTGACTCTTCTGATATGAGAGAAGCTGCTTATAATTGCCGTTTTTAGGGATAAGTGTGTCCATCATTCTGCTTTGTTACACAACAAAGATAGTGCAAATCGAGAGCAAAAACAACAAGCTTGCTTGTATGTTTTGCCGAGATGCTGCCTATTTTATTCAAAGATAGTGCAAATCGAGAGCAAAACAAAATCAAGCAAGCTTGATTTTGCCGTTTTTCCGAACCGCAGCATTAAGGTCGTTAAAGTCCTTAAAATCCTCTCCCCCCTCAAAGAAACAAAAGCGGGCGGAAACTGTCGCTTCCGCCCGCCTGTTCTGTCTTCAAAAAAGATTATTTCACGATAACTTTCTTAACAACATTGTCGGCACGCACGATATAGAGACCTGCTGCCACGCGGGTGCGGGCGTCAGTGCTTACCAATGCGCCGGCTGCTGTGTAGACAGCTACGCTCTGCGCGCCGTCAACAACGATCTCGCCGTTTGCCGCTGCGATAACCACACCTGCTGCGTCAACACCTGCCACACTTGATGTCTTTCCTGTCGCTGCCTTAACGGTCCATTTGTCACCGACCTTAGCAACCGTGAGGATTACTGACGCTACGTCGCCTTCAGCGATGAGAGTCAAGTCTTTGCCATATCCTGGGTTGCCTGTCAAAACTACAGCATCGCCATCCAAATCCAACACAGTGTTTCCAGCATAGAAGACTCCATTAATCACAATGCCAAATCCTTTTGACAACTCAGCCATATTTTCTTCTACCTCATAGGTATAAGTGCCGTTTGGATTGCTTACCATATCGGCTACCTTCCAACCATTAAACACACCCCTAATCTGAACCTTGTCTGGTTTCTCGCCAACGATTTTCAGTTTCCAAGTGCCATTGTCATTCTTGACAGTAAGAGTGATTTTGTCATAGTCAGCTGCGTCGGTAATCTTCATATTTTTGCCATCATACAAGTTTTGGAAGCCCAATTCGTTGTTAAGCGCGGCGTTCACGAATGCACCATTGCTGAGCCAAGCGTTTGTTTCTACTATGTTTATTTTAAACTCGTCTGCCAATTTCGCAGTCTCAGTCTCCTCATAGACATATTCTTTTGTTTCTGCATTATAGGCAAAAGTAACTGGCGCATTCCAAGTGCCATAAGCATTACCGCGCAACTGAACAGTATAAGTTTCTACCGATTCCGGAGTCTCAGCACCTGGTGCGCCTTCTGTCTTTGTATAACTCCAATTTTCACCATCCCACTCATTATTCAGCACGAAAGTATAGTCGCCTGCCAAGCCTAGAATATCAGCAGTTCTATTAGTATTAGCATTCTCTTTTTCGTTATTATTAAAAATAATATTATACGAGCCTTCTGTATTGACGGTATATACAAAATAATCTGCGCCTTCGATTGTTTCTTTTTCTGTCAACTTATCGCCAGGCCAACCATTTGTGCATAAGTTGCCACCACCTTCAATCCATACCCAAACTGCAAGATTGCTTTCTGCAGTCACTCGGCCTTCTCCAATTTTCAGATACACCTTTGCTGCTTGCGCAGAAACGATTGCCATCAAGGTAAACAACAACGTAAAAGTAAGTTTTTTCATAATAGTAAAATTTTAATTTTTTCGATATGTATATTACCAAACTATGGTGCGCATTTCCCACACGCACCATAGTATTTTTGTAAATTTATCTTCTGTTATTTCACGATAACTTTCTTAACCACATTGTCGGCACGCACGATGTAGAGACCTGCTGCCACGCGGGTGCGGGCGTCGGTGCTTACCAATGCGCCGGCTGCTGTGTAGACTGCTACGCTCTGTGCGCCGTCAACAACGATTTCGCCGTTTGTAGCTGCGATAGCCACGCCTGCTGCGTCAACACCTGCCACGCTGCCTTCTGTTGCAACGAGCTTAAACGCGCCTGTATTGATGTTGAATGTCACCTTGTAAGTGCCGGGAGCTGTTGTGCAGCATTTATCCAATCCCTTTGTGAATGTGCCTTCGAGAGTGCTGACTGTTGTTTCTTCAGCAAAGCCCCAAGTGCCTTTGCCACCGAGACCTTCAAAGATACGCCAGTAGCTCAACTCGCTCTCTTCGGCTGCAGGGAAAGTTATCTCTCCGCTGAACTCGCCGGCTGTCTCTGTTGCAGTGAGCTTGCCGCTTGGGTCAGTGAAGTCCCAACCGTTGTTGTTGCCCATCACGTAAACCTCTGTCACTTCGCCTGCTTCGCCCTCTGTGCCTTCAAGGAGGAGAGATGCGTTGCCTTCACCGTCGATAGTAAGAGTGATTGTTTTGCAATTGTAAGTTGCGTCGCCAAGGTCGATGTTTGCACTTGCCCCACCCGGAACGAGTGAGTAAGACATACCGAGTTGTGGCACTGCTCCCGAGATACCACCATAGTTGCAGGCATCGCTCCAATTAGCGTCTGCCACCTTGAACTGTCCGAAAAGTTCTTTATCTGCAAGCGTATAAACGCCTTCCTTTTCAGTTGTCTGGAATTCCCATGCTGGATCTGCATTCCAGTTTGTCACACCACCGCGAATAAAGATTCCTGATCCTGCGGCGTTACCAACCAATGCGCAGAGTGCGCACATCAAAAAAAGAGTAAATTTTTTATTCATAGGTTCTAAATTTTAATTAGTGAATCATTAACGCCGCAAAAATACACCTTATTTTCACAAAGTGGTCAACAAAAAGATATGTTCTTCAACATATTTTTGACATAATTACAATTCTCACATCATCAACGCTCTAAGAACCACCTCCACCGCCAACCGAAGCCACAGCCCGAGCAGCCGACCGCGCGAGCGGTCACATCATCAACGTTCTAAGAACCTCCTCCACCGCCAACCGAAGCCACAGCCCGAGCAGCCGACCGCGCGAGCGGTCACATCATCAACGTTCTAAGAACCTCCTCCACCGCCAACCGAAGCCACAGCCCGAGCAGCCGACCGCGCGAGCGGTCACATCATCAACGCTCTAAGACCCTCCTCCACCGCCAACCGAAGCCACAGCCCGAGCAGCCGACCGCGCGAGCGGTCACGTCTTCAGTTAACCCCCGACGCTGTCGGGGGTACACGCACCGACGCACATGCGCCGCGGAGCGCCGCCGCTGAAAGAAGCATCGCATAAAAAGAAAGGATGCTCCGCCGCAAGGCGAGGCATCCCTTCTCTAACAATAAATTATTCTGGTAGATTAGTCTTTTAACTTCATCTTCAGATATTCACGGTTCATACGTGCAATGTTGCTCAACGAAATGTTTTTCGGACACTGAGCGGCGCAAGCGCCTGTGTTGGTACAGTTACCGAAACCGAGCTCGTCCATCTTGCTCACCATAGCGCGGACGCGGCGTGCTGCCTCGACCTTGCCTTGTGGGAGAAGTGCGAACTGGCTGACCTTCGCTGAAACAAACAGCATAGCCGAACCGTTCTTGCAGGCTGCCACACAGGCACCGCAACCGATGCAGGTAGCTGAGTCCATTGCCTCGTCGGCTGCCTCCTTTGAGATAGGTATTGCGTTGGCATCGCCGGCTCCGCCCGTATTGAACGATACGTAGCCACCAGCCTGCTGGATTTTGTCGTAAGCCGAGCGGTCTACCATCAAGTCACGGATTACGGGGAATGCGCGCGAGCGCCATGGCTCGATAGTGATAGTGTCGCCGTCGTTAAACTTACGCATGTGCAACTGGCAAGTAGTGATGCTGCCAACAGGTCCGTGAGGATTACCGTTGATGTAGAGTGAGCACATACCGCAGATTCCCTCGCGGCAGTCGTTGTCGAACACTACTGGCTCCTCGCCCTTCTCCACGAGCTGCTCGTTGAGCATGTCGAGCATCTCAAGGAAGCTGATGTTGGTCGGCACATTGTCAAGTGAATAATCGACGAATTGACCCGGCTCTTTAGGACCGCGTTGACGCCAGATTTTTAACTTTATGTTGATTGTCTGTTCCATAATTAGCTAAAATATTAATGCCTAAAGGCTGGTTGTTATGACTTATAGTTACGTGTTTGAACCTTGATTGCCTCATAGTTGAGCGGCTCTTTCAGCAAGATTGGCTTTTCGCCCTCGCCAGCATACTTCCAGCAGCTTACATACATATACTGGTCGTCGCGGCGCTGTGCCTCGCCATCCTCTGTCTGATACTCCTCGCGGAAGTGTGCGCCGCACGACTCGTTGCGGTGGAGCGCGTCGATTGCCATAAGGCGGCCGATAGTGAAGAAGTCCTCAAGACGGAGTGCCTTTTCAAGCTCTACGTTGAGTGTGTCTGCCTCGCCTGGTACAAACAAGTTGGTGTCGAATTCTTTCTTCAAGTTGTCGATTTGCTCGATTGCCTTGATCAAGCCTTCTGCCGTACGTCCCATACCTACAAGGTTCCACATAATCAAGCCGAGTTCCTTGTGGATTGAGTCGGCTGAACGTTTGCCCTTGATGTTCATCAATCGCTCGATGCGTGCGCGAACCTTTTTCTCTGCCTCAACAAACTCAGGGGCGTCGGCTCCCGGGTGTTTAACCTTAATCTGGTCAGAGAGATAGTTCTGCATTGTGTAAGGCAATACGAAATAACCGTCGGCCAAGCCCTGCATCAACGCAGAAGCTCCGAGGCGGTTACCGCCGTGGTCGGAGAAGTTTGCCTCACCGATTGCAAACAAGCCCTTGACTGATGTCTGGAGCTCGTAGTCTACCCAGATACCGCCCATTGTGTAGTGCGATGCCGGGAAGATCATCATCGGTGTCTTGTATGGGTTGTCGTCGGTAATCATCTCATACATCTGGAACAAGTTGCCATAGCGAGCTGCGATGACATCCTCGCCCAAACGGTTGATTGCGTCGGAGAAGTCCAAGTAAACGGCATTGCCTGTTCCTACGCCGTAGCCTGCGTCGCAACGCTCTTTGGCTGCACGGCTGGCGATGTCGCGAGGACAAAGGTTACCGAATGCCGGATAGCGGCGCTCCAAGTAGTAGTCGCGGTCTTCTTCCTTGATTTCTGTCGGTTTGAGCTTGCCGGCGCGGATTGCCTCGGCATCTTCTTTCTTCTTCGGAACCCAGATGCGGCCGTCGTTACGCAACGACTCTGACATAAGGGTAAGCTTCGACTGGTTCTCGCCATGCTTTGGAATACATGTCGGGTGAATCTGCGTGAAGCAGAGGTTTGACAGGTATGCACCGTGCTTGTAGCACTGCACTGCAACAGAGCCGTTGCATCCCATAGCGTTGGTCGAAAGGAAGAACACGCGGCCGTAACCGCCTGTCGCAACCACAACTGCGTGTGCGGCGTAGCGCTCAATCTCACCGGTGATAAGGTTGCGCACGATGATACCGCGTGCGCGGCCGTCTACAACTACCAAGTCGAGCATCTCGCGGCGTACGTAGCTCTTCACTGTGCCCTTGTTGATCTGACGGTTCAATGAAGAATATGCGCCGAGAAGGAGCTGCTGGCCTGTCTGACCTTTAGCGTAGAACGTACGTGACACTTGGGCGCCACCGAAAGAACGGTTGGCGAGCAAGCCTCCGTATTCACGTGCGAATGGCACGCCCTGTGCAACGCACTGGTCGATGATGTTGTTTGACACTTCTGCCAAGCGGTATACGTTGGCCTCGCGTGAGCGGAAGTCTCCACCCTTGACTGTGTCGTAGAACAAACGGTAAACGGAGTCACCGTCGTTCTGATAGTTTTTCGCTGCGTTGATACCACCCTGCGCGGCGATTGAGTGCGCGCGGCGTGGAGAGTCCTGGATACAGAAGTTCAACACGTTGAAGCCCATTTCGCCGAGTGTCGACGCTGCCGACGCTCCTGCAAGGCCTGTTCCTACAACGATGATGTCGAGGTGACGCTTGTTGGCTGGGTTCACGAGTTTCTGATGTGCCTTGAAGTTTGTCCACTTCTCAGCAACTGGTCCTTCAGGAATTTTAGAGTCAACTTTCTCGTCCGAATAAACGGCGTATTGGCTCATTATGCTTGTGCTATCAATAATTTTTTCTGACATGTCTCAATTAGTTTGAAGTGAATTAAAGAGCAAACTGAACTGTGAATACTACGGCTTGAATCAAGAACAATCCGATTACGATTGTTGCCCACCAGTTGCCAAGTGTTTTGAAACGTGGAATCCAAACGTTGTTGGTTGTGCCGAGCGACTGGAACGCGCTCCAGAAGCCGTGAGTCATGTGGAACCAAAGTGCCACAAGTCCGATGACGTAAACTGGCAATGTCCACATCTGGCCGAAAGCGTTCTTGATGTGGTGCATACCGTCGGCTGCCAAAAGAACTGCGCTGCCGTCACCACAGCTTGCGCCCAACTGATGGCATACCTCTACAAACTGCATCTTTGCCCAGAATTGAGCGAAGTGCACAATCATGAAGGCTACGATTACGATACCGAGCACGAGCATGTTCTGCGACGCCCACTCTACGCTTGCTGGCTTTGTTGTTACCGCGTAGCGGTCGTTGCCGCGCGCCTTGCGGTTCTGCATCGTAAGCCAGAATGCATAAATAATGTGTACAATGAAGCCGGCGGCAAGAATCGCTGTAGCGACCAATGCGTACCAATTAGCACCCAAGAACTCGCAGACCATGTTGTATGCGTCCGGAGATATCAGGGCTACTGTGTTCATTAATACGTGAAAGGTTACAAATAGGAGCAGGAAAAGACCGGTTACCGACATAACCACTTTTCTTCCTAAGGATGAATTTGTTAACCACATAGTAGTTCTGAAAATTTAGTTATTAATTAAGTTTATAGTTTTAATCCAAAATGCACGGGGCATAGTTCCCCGTGCAAAGTTACCTTTTATTAACCGAATATGGAAATTATTCTATAATTTTTTTACGCATCTCACTTTTGCCGCTTTGCGGTCGCGCTCACGGCGGAAACTGTCGAAGGTTTCAAAGATGTCGCCGAGGGCGATGGTGGAGTTGCTGACCTGACTTTCGTAGAGCTGGGCGCCGGTGGTGCCGGCGGATGCCTGCCCTTGAAGGGCGCCGCTGACACCGCTTATCTGCTCAAACAAGCGCATCTGAAGATTGACCATCTCGTAGGCGCCTATGTTGGTGGCGTTGCCGCTCACTTGCTCCGGACGGTCGTTGCCGCCGCGGGGATGGTAGGGGACTATGCCGTTGGGTTTCGACCATGCATAGCGGAGGTCGTTCCATGTGAAGCCTTCGGGAAGGATATTGTCTGGATAGAGGAGCACGCCTTTCGCGCTGGCGCCCATCACGTGGTCTACAAGGGTGACGAGACGGTTGACGTATTTCTGCTGGTCGATCACGTCCTCAACCATAGAATGCACCTCGCCGTCGGTCAGCGGATAGAGCTTCAACGCGAAGGGGTGGCTGCCGTGGCCGTAGGGGCTGTCGTACTGGCTGAGGACGGCACCGTCAGGGCTGAGCCAATAGCATCGCCAAACGTGGCGCAGTTCCCAGCGGCGGTCGATGTCGGGGTCGTGGACAGGCTCTTCGGGTGTGCCGGGCTGGAAAAACCATTCGCCGGTGCGCCGGTTGTGGCAGTCGTAGCCCTCCCGGCTCTCGCGCCGCCACAGCTCGACCACGCGCACTCGCCCGGGTTTGCCGCTGCGGAAGAAGTCGGCGGTGCCTGAAT
>ULXD01030511.1_pt1 | contig 10726 bp, 9 predicted proteins | sample 1960961 | NCBI WGS metagenome assembly ULXD01 (sample SAMEA4835829, study PRJEB28245) | human gut metagenome | biome: gut microbiome; material: fecal sample | place: Denmark | collected 2008 | reverse complement strand
ACGCCGGACACCATATTGTCCGATGACATTACGATCTTGGCGTTGGGTGAGTATAAAGCCCTGCATAAGTGCTTTCGGATTTGAAAAGGGTTTCCATACTGACGGAAAGGAAAAGCCAGGATATGAGCCGATAGCGGTGAGGGGCTTATCCGAATAACGGAGGAGGCGTTGGCCTTCTCCGTTTTTTCTTTCAGGATAGCGTCCGTCAGACTCTCGCCCGTTTCCTCCTTGAACTTGCAGGGGAGGCACAGGCGGCCAAGGAATATCCCCTCCGTTTTTACACAAAAGCATTCTGTCAGAATAGTGCGAATTGTTGAAATTCTCAATAGGGGTTGACGAAAAGAATGGGGCTTGCTATACTATAAATGCCTTTGTCAGACACATGACAAAAGACGAAGTTTTGCTGGAGGTATGGAACATGAATCGGTGCAAACGATGGCTCGCATTACTACTGGGTGCCGTACTGCTGCTGGGCACGATGTCCGGCTGCAGCGGCACAACGGCCTCTGACAGTGAGGACGGCGCATATCGGAAAATCAATTTGTCCATGGCGGTCAACGGAACAGACACGCAAATCGACTCGCTGGTAGCCCACCACTTCGCAGACCTGGTGGCGGAGCGTTCAGGCGGAAGCATCACCATTGATGTGTTTCCCAACGACACGCTGGCCGGCGGCAACAGCACCAAGGGCGTGGAGTATATCGCCGTAGGCGCAGCGGATCTGGGCGCTTATGCCACCTGCGTCCTGGCCAACATAGAGCCCAAGATGTCCGTGGCGACGCTGCCCTGGTCCTTTACCTCCTATCAGGAGGCACGGCAGGTCATCGACACCACCGGCGGTGCTTACTACGCAGAGCTGCTGGATGCAAAGGGCATCACGTATCTGGGTTCCTTCCACAACGGCTTCCGCCAGCTCACCAACAGCAAGCATCCGGTCACCACACCGGAGGATCTGAAGGATCTGAAGATCCGTGTCCCCGGCTCGGCGGTATATATGGGCGTATTCAAGGCGCTGGGCGCCAGTCCCACGGCCATGAGCTGGAGCGAGGTGTTCACCGCCATCCAGCAAAAGACCATTGACGGACAGGAAAACGGCTGCTCCGTGACCAAATCCGCCAAGATGGATGAAATTCAGAAGTACATGACCATCTGGAATTACAGCTATGAAAATGATCTCTTTGTGGCCAACAAAAAGGTTTGGGAAAGCCTGGACGAAAATACACAGGCGCTTCTCCAGCAGTGCGCCTCCGATGCCTGCGAATGGGGCCGCGACCGGCTGGAGACCGAGGAGGACGAGCTGATCCAGGGCTTCCAGGACGCCGGTATGCAGGTGGATATCCTGACGGAGGAGCAGCTTCAGGCCTTTAAGGACGCGGTAAGTGGTGTAACGGCTGAGCTGAAGGCCCAATATGGCGAAGCCGCCTGTGCCGCTTTCGGCATTGAATGAGGAGGATCCATATGTTTGAGAAAATCGAAAAATTCGTTTCCTGCGCGTGCGTTTCCATTATGGCGGTGCTGGTCTTTTCAAACGTCATCGCCCGCTTCCTGTTCAAGCATTCTCTGGCGGTTTCGGATGAAATGTCCACCTACCTATTTGTCCTGATGAGCTTTATGGGTACCGCCATCGCGGCCCGGCGCAGAGCGCATCTGGGGCTTTCCATCATCACCGACCGTGTCAGTCCCCATACGCGGCTGATCATCCAGCTGGTCATGTACGGCATCTCCGTGCTGTTCTGTCTGCTGATCGTGTTTTTCGGTGTACAGATGGTCATCAGCCAGTATCGGCTGGGTCAGGAAACTGCCAATATGCAGTGGCCCGAGTGGATCTATGGGGCCTTCGTCCCCATCGGCGCGGCCTTTGCGGCAATTGCTTTTTTCCAGACCATGCTGGTCATGTGCAAGGAATATAAAGAACAGGAGGGCAAGAAATAATGGTCGGAATCGTATTATTGGGCGTCTTTGTGGTGCTGCTGGTGTTCGGCGCACCCATCGCCGTGTGTCTGGGTATGTCCAGCGTAGGCGCTATTCTGGCGCAGGGTGCGGGTAAGCCTCTGGACGCCATTATGAGCGTGCTGCCCCGTCTGTGCTCCTCTGCCAGCAGCAAATTTGTTTTGCTGGCGATCCCCTTCTTCATCCTCTCCGGCAATGTGATGGAAAAGGCCGGCATTTCCGGCCGCCTTATCAATCTGGCGGAGAAGTGCCTGGGCCACATCCGCGGCGGCATGGCCATGGTCTGCGTGGTGGTTTCCTGCTTCTTCGCAGCGATCTCCGGCTCCGGCCCCGCCACGGTGGCGGCCTTGGGCCTGATCATGATCCCCGCCCTGGTAAAGGCCGGATATCCCGCCGCCTTCTCCTGCGCTCTGATGGCGGCAGGCGGCGCCATCGGCGTGGTGATCCCGCCGTCCATCACCTTTGTCGTGTATGGTTCTATTGCGGACGCCTCCATCACCGACCTCTTCAAGGCCGGCGTGATCCCCGGTCTGCTGATGGGCGCAGGCTTGATCATCGCTGCGCTGGTCGTCGGCCGGAAGATGGATCTGAAGGTGCTTCCCAAGGCCACCGGCAAGGAGCGCTGGAAAGCGTTCAAGGATGCATTCTGGGGTCTTTTGATGCCCGTCATCATCCTCGGCGGTATCTATGGCAGCATCTTCACCCCCACCGAGGCGGCCGCCGTCTCCGTGTTCTACGGGCTGATCGTGGGTATCTTCGTCTATCGGGAGATCGACCTGAAGAAGATCAAGGACATCCTCATTGACTCCTGCAGCACCACGGCCACCGTCATGTTCATCACCATGGGCGCCACGCTGTTCGGCTATGTGCTCACCCGCGCCCGGCTGGATCTGGCCATTGAGGGCTTTATGATGAATGTCACCGGCGGCAGCTCGATCATCTTCTTCATCATTGTGAACATCGTCCTGCTGATCGCCGGATGCTTCCTGGACTCCACCTCCGCGCTGTACATTTTCACGCCGCTGTTCGCGCCGGTGGCGCTGCAGCTGGGCATTGACCCCATTCATCTGGGCGCGGTGATGATCGTGAACCTGGCCGTGGGCCTGTTCACGCCGCCGGTGGGCGTCAACCTGTATGTGGCCTGCGGCATCGGCAAGATCAAGATCGAGGAGATCACCAAGGGCATCGTCTCCTGCCTTGTGGCAGAGCTGGTCGTTCTGCTCCTCGTCACCTATATCCCCGCTCTCTCCACCATGCTTGTTGGTTGACCCTGCGGGAAAGCTCCGGGTATCTCTCCTCCCGGAGCTTTCCTGTAAAAAAGCCCCGGAACGGACAGCTGCTCCCGCATTTTGTACAAAAAGCCGCCCTCTGATTTGTAGAAAACCAAAAAAGTCAAAAACCCTATTGACTTTGTCCGACAAAGGAGTATACTGTACTCATAGTTTGTCAGACATATTACAATACCCCTTCAAAAATGTTATTATGAGGTGATTTTTATGAAAGACATTTCCATTCAGGAGCTGAAAAACACCGCCGTACAAATGCGCATGAAGGTCATTGACATGATCTACAAGGCACAGTCCGGCCATCCGGGCGGCTCTCTTTCCGCCGCAGATTTTGTTACCGCCTGCTATTTCAAGTACATGAACCTCGACCCCAGGAACCCCCGCTGGCCGGATCGCGACCGCATGGTGCTCTCCAAGGGTCATGTCTGCCCCATCCAGTATGCCTGCCTGGCAAGCGTCGGCTTCTTCCCCGAGTCCGAGCTGGACACGCTGCGCAAGGAGGGCTCCATGCTGCAGGGACACCCCTCCATGAACAAATGCCCCGGCATTGATATTTCCACCGGCTCTCTGGGACAGGGTCTGGCCTGCGCCGCCGGTATGGCGCTGGCAGGGAAGCTGGATCACAAGGACTACAAGGTGTTCTGCGTGGTGGGCGACGGTGAATCGCAGGAGGGCGAGATCTGGGAGGCTGCCAATACCGCCCACAAGTACAAGCTGGATAACCTGATCGTCTTTGTAGACTGCAACAATCTCCAGCTGGACGGCACCTGCGACGAGGTGATGCCCAACGGCGATCTGGGTGAGAAGTTCCGCGCCTTCGGCTGGGAAACGCTGGAGATCGACGGCCACAGCATGGAGGAGATCGTAGCTACACTGGATAAGTGCTACGCCTCCCGGAACGGCAAGCCCAAGTGCATCTATGCACACACCGTCAAGGGCAAGGGCGTCTCCTTTATGGAAAACCAGTGCGGCTGGCACGGCGTCGCCCCCAATGATGAGCAGTATAAGCAGGCCATGGCTGAGCTGAAGGCCCAGCTGGTTCACTAAGCAAGGAGGGACATGAAATGAGCGAAAAGAAGAATATCGCCACCCGCGACGGCTTCGGCCACGAGATCGTAGCACTGGGCAAGGAAAATCCCGACCTGCTGGTCGTGGATATCGACATCGGCAAGAGCTGCAAGACCGGTGATTTCCGCAAGGAGCTGCCCGGGCAGTATATCAACGTGGGCATTGCCGAGCAAAACGGCGCCGGTCTGGCCGCGGGCCTTGCCACCTGCGGGAAGGTCCCCTTCGTGGTGACCTACGCGGTGTTCGGCTCTCTGCGTATGTGCGAGATGATCCGTCAGGAGGTCTGCTATCCCAACCTGAATGTGAAGTTTGCCTGCTCCCACGGCGGCGTGACCCCTGCCAACGACGGCGCCTCTCACCAGTCCATTGAGGACATGGGCGTGCTGCGTACCATCCCCAACATGACGGTCATCATGCCCGCTGATTATAACGCCGCGCGCAAGCTGGTGCGGCAGGCCGCTGAGACTTACGGTCCCATGTATCTGCGCTTCACCCGTGACGCAGTGCCTCAGATCTATGACGAGGATGTGGAGTTCACCATTGGTAAGGCTCACACCATTCAGGACGGCAAGGATGTTGCCATCATCGCCAACGGCGATACCGTCCGTCTGGCCATCGAGGCCGCCAGGGAGCTGGCAGGCAAGGGCATCAGCGCCCGCGTTCTGGATATGCACACCATCAAGCCCCTGGATGTGGAGGCCGTCACCGCCGCCGTCAACGACATTGGCAAGATCATCACCGTGGAGGATCACAACATTCTCAACGGTCTCGGCTCCGCCGTGTGCGAGGTGGCTGCCGAAATGGGCAAGGGCATCGTCAAGCGCGTGGGTATTCAGGATCAGTTCGGTCAGTCCGCTCCCTATGAGCGTCTGCTGGCCATCAACGGCGTGACGGTGGAGCATATTGTGGAGCTGGCCCAGGAGTTGGCCCGGAAATAAATCAGACATACAGGAGGATATTTCCATGAAAATCGGATTTGTCGGCTGCGGCGCCATCGGCAGCTGCTATGCAAGCTATCTTTCTAAGGTACACGAGGTCTGTGTGCTGGACACCTATGCCCCGGTCATCGAGGCTATCCGGAAAAACGGCATTCTGCTGGATGAATGCGTTCCCGGCGTCGGGAATGGCGAAACCGTATCCTATCGTCCCGCCATGGCCACCACCGATCCCAAGGAGATCGGCGTGGTGGATCTGCTGATCGTTTTCGTACACTATCAGTACCTGGAGGCGGCTGTCCGCAATGCGCTGCCTATGATCGACAGGCACACCATGATCCTGTGCCTGCAAAACGGTCTGGGCAACTATGACGAGATCGCCAAGGTGGTCCCCGAGGAGCAGATCATCATCGGCAACACCGCCTTCGGCTCCACCCCCATCGAGCCGGGTCATGTCCGGCACACCGGCACCGGCGTTACCAACATGGGTTCCCTGAAGGCTCCCATGGAAAATGTGGAGCGCATGGCGGAGGGCTTGCGTGCCGCCGGTCTGGAGGTACAGGTTCACGAGAATGTGATGAACGCCATTTGGCACAAGCTGTTGGCCAATGTAGCCATCAACGGCATGAGCGCCCTGCTGGAAACGAAAAACGGCTTTGTAGACGCCAATCCCTACGCCCACGAGGCGGCCCGTATGCTGGTGGAGGAGGCCATCGTGGTGGCCAACGCCTGCGGCTGCACGCTGGAGCATGACGCGGAGCTGGAGCACGCCTTCGAGGTTGCCAGAATGACTGACGAGACCATCAGCTCCATGGTGCAGGATGTGACCCACCACAAGGAAACGGAGATCCGCATCATCACCGGCGCTGTGTGCCGTCTGGGACGGGAGCATCACGTCCCCACCCCCTGCAACGATCTGCTTTTGCAGTTGGTTTTGGCCAAGCAGTCCATCTATCTGGGCCGCTGAGCAAAGCCGGCGCGGCGCTTTTGGAGGCGTCAGGCGGCAAATATCTTGCCGTCTGGCGCCTTTTCCATGTACCGTATGGAAGTTCCTTCTTGACGCAGAGCGCCTTTTGTACTATGTTATACATAGTAGCGTATAAGGAGAGGAGCAAACTGCCATGAGTGAAACCCCGGCTTATGTGAAGAATTTAAAGAAGGAGTCTGTTGTGCAGAGCGTCATCAACTGTCTGACGGACGCTATGCGCAGCAAGGAGCTCAAGCCCGGCGACCGCATCCCGCCTGAGCCGGAGCTGGCCGCCTCTATGGGCGTTGCACGCAGCTCCGTGCGGGAGGCCATCAAGATCCTGTCGTATCTGGGTGTGCTGGAGAGTAAGCGAGCGGAGGGTACCTTTGTCTGCAGCGGCTTTCAGGAGAGCATGATCGATCCCATGATCTATGGCATCATCCTCAATCAGGATTCCTCCGAAAACCTGATGGAGCTGCGGGAAATGGTAGAGTCCGGCATTATGCGGCTGGCCAGCGCAAAATACAGCGAGGAGGCGGGCCGCGCACTGGCCGCCATACTGGATCAGATGACCGGCATCGTGCAGAGCGGTGAAAATGTGGTAGACCGCTTCTTCGAGGTGGATAACACCTTCCACAACCTGATCTCACAGATGGGGAAGAACCCCCTGGCCGACAAGATCAGCCGCGTCGTCCGCACCCTGACCCATGCCATGCGCTATGAAACGGTAGCCACTATGCTCAACACCGGGCGCGGCGAGGAGCTGATTGCCGCCCACCGCTGCCTGCTGGAAACGCTGCAAAGCCGCCGGCTGGAGAACGTGGAGGAGCTTGTCCGGACCACCTACTTCGAGGATGCCCTCCACATCTGACGGCGCAGCCGTGCGCCTCTTTGTGACCGTATGTTTTCTTTCATCCGCAACGATCTCATATTTTGTTTTGTAAGGAGGAATTCCCATGTCCGCATTGAGATCCCGTGTGCGCCTTGGCAGCAAGGCACCCCTGAGCGAACAGGAACTCCGGCAGATCGACGCCTATTGGCGTGCTGCCAACTATCTGACCGCCTGCCAGCTCTATCTGCTGGATAACCCCCTGCTGGAGCGTCCTCTCGTCAGGAGCGACATCAAGCAGACCGTGGTGGGTCACTGGGGCACCTGCCCCGGGCAGAACTTCATCTATACGCACCTGGACCGGGTCATCAAGCGAGACGACCTGGACATGATCTATCTCTCCGGCCCCGGCCACGGCGGCAACGCCATGGTGGCCCAGGACTGGCTGGACGGCAGCTACACGGAGGTGTATCCCAATATCACCCGGGATAAGGAGGGAATGCAGAAGCTCTTTAAGCGCTTCTCCTTCCCCGGCGGTATTCCCAGCCACGTAGCACCGGAGACCCCTGGCTCTATCCACGAGGGCGGTGAGCTGGGCTACTCCTTGGCCCACGCCTTCGGCGCGGTGGCGGATAACCCCAATCTGATCGCCGCCTGCGTGGTGGGCGACGGCGAGGCGGAAACCGGCCCGCTGGCCACCTCGTGGCACGGCAACAAGTTCGTCAACCCCATTACCGACGGCGCGGTGCTGCCCATTCTGCACCTCAACGGCTTCAAGATCGCCAATCCCACCATCTTCTCCCGCATGAGCCATGAGGAGGTGGAGTGCTTCTTCCTTGGCTGCGGCTGGAAGCCCTACTTTGTGGAGGGCAGCGATCCCATGACCATGCACCAGCAGATGGCGTCCGTTCTCGACGCGGCGATCCGTGAGATCAAGCGCATCCAGCGGGAGGCCCGGAAATCCGGCGAAGCCAAGCGTCCCCGCTGGCCCATGATCGTGCTGCGCACCCCCAAGGGCTGGACAGGCCCCAAGGAGGTGGACGGACTGCCGGTGGAGAACTGCTGGCGGGCCCATCAGGTGCCTATCTCCATGGGCGCGGACGCGGACAGACACCTGGCCCAGCTGGAGACGTGGCTGCGGTCCTATAGGCCGGAGGAGCTGTTCAACGCCGACGGTACGCCTGTGGAGCTGGTAGCCTCCTTCCCCCCTGCGGGCAGCCGGCGCATGGGTGCAAATCCCCACGCCAACGGCGGTCTGCTGCTGCGGGACCTGCGTACGCCCGATTTCCGGGACTACGCCGTAGACGTCAAGTCCCCCGGCTCCGTGGAGGCCCAGGATATGTATGTTCTCGGCACCTATGTCCGGGATGTGATGAAGCTGAACATGGACGCCCGGAACTTCCGCATTTTTGCGCCGGACGAAACGGCGTCCAACCGTCTGCAGGCCGTTTTCGATGTGACCGGCCGCCGCTTCCTGGACCAGCAGATCCCCGGCATTGACGACCACCTGGACCCCGACGGGCGGGTGATGGACTCCATGCTCTCCGAGCATTTCTGCGAGGGCTTTTTGGAGGGCTACCTGCTCACCGGACGTCACGGCTTCTTTGACAGCTACGAGGCGTTCATCCGCATCGTGGACTCCATGTTTGCCCAGCACGCCAAGTGGCTGAAGATGTGCAGCGAGCTGCCCTGGCGGCACGACATCGCCTCCCTCAACTATATCCTCGCCTCCAATGTGTGGCAGCAGGACCACAACGGCTTCACCCACCAGGACCCCGGTTTCCTGGACCATGTGGCCAACAAGAAGGCGGATGTGGTGCGGATGTATCTGCCGCCGGATGCCAACTGCCTGCTGAGCTGCTTTGACCACTGCATCAAGAGCCGCAACTATGTGAATGTCATTGTGGCCAGCAAGCACCCCCGCCAGCAGTGGCTGACCATGGAGCAGGCGGTGAAGCACTGCACCCAGGGCATCGGCATCTGGAGCTGGGCCTCCAACGACCAGGGCGAGGAGCCGGATGTGGTCATGGCCTGCTGCGGCGACACACCTACGCTGGAAACGCTGGCTGCCGTCAGCATTCTGCGTAAGGAGCTGCCGGAGCTGAAGATCCGGGTGGTAAATGTGGTGGATCTGATGAAGCTCCAGCCCCACACGGAGCATCCCCACGGCCTGACCGACGAGGAATACGACGGTTTGTTCACCAAGGATAAGCCCATTATCTTCGCCTATCACGGGTATCCCACCCTGGTCCACGAGCTGACCTATCGCCGGCACAACCGGAATCTCCACGTCCGCGGCTACAAGGAGGAGGGCACCATCACCACGCCCTTCGATATGCGGGTGCTCAACGACATTGACCGGTTTGATCTGGTCATCGACACGGTGCGCCGTCTGCCGCAGCTGGGCAATCGCGGCGCATACCTGGTCCAGAAGATGCAGGATAAGCTGGTAGAGCATCGCCAGTACATCCGCGACAACGGTGTGGATCTGCCCGAGATCCGCAGCTGGAAGTGGGATGAAGGCCTGAACAGTACCGAGTGAGGTTTGATGATCGCAGAGGTCATCCCCGGCGCGGCGGACAGAGCGCATGACACGGACACCGGACGGAGCCCGTTCGCGTTCTGACCTGCGCCGCGGCATACACCTATAAATTTCGCGCAAAAAAGCTCCCGGCATACCACGCGCGTGGTATGCCGGGAGCTTTTTACTTGGATATCTCCGTGGTAGAGGCCTCTGCCAGCATGTTCAACACCAATTCCAGTGTCGTCATGTGATTATCATTTTGTGCCATTTGAATCACCACGCTTTTTTCAGACTGATGCCAAACTCTCCGCGATGGCTCATGCGCCGGGGCTTGCGGTTCAGACTTGCCGTGCCGATGATCTCGCCATATACCTTGGCGAGATACTGCACATTCCGCTGATTCGCACTGCGAACGCAGATAGTCTTGCTCCCATTCACCGCTCGTCCTGCTCTTATCCATGATCAGTCACTCCTTTATGTGCGCCTGTACCGGTACAGATACAGGGCCGTTTCCAATGCCAATCGCTTCATCGGATCGACTGGATCGGCCTCCAGCAGCATCCATAGCTGCTGGAGCCGGTAACTCACGGTGTTGTAGTGCAGGTGCAGCTCCCGTGCCATCCGGCGCTGGTTGCCCATACAGCGCAGCCAGCTCGCCAGCGTGTCCAGCAGCTCCTGCCGCCGCGGCTCTGGCTGCCGCAGGAGCGTTCCCAGCTGCCGATGGATATAGGCGTCCGTTTCCGCCGGGGAGGATTCCTCCAGCAGCCGTACCACCCCCGCTGGGTCGTCTGTCACGCAGGGTGCTTCCGATCGCGCCGCCATGTGGAGCGCCGCACGGGCGCTGCGGTCTGCTTTCTGAAAGCCCACCGTACCGCCGTAGGGGCGGCTGACGCCGCAGATAACGCCGTGGACGTCGGCAAAGTCCGCCATCACCTGCCACAGCGGCATCTCCAGCGCGAACAGGTCGTCCGCCTCCAGCGCCAGCAGAAGGCCATCCTCCGACAGTGCACCCCATATGTCCGCGCCCAGCGCCCGGCAGCACGCTTCTGCCTCGTGCAGCCAAGAGCGCCGCTGCAATTCCGGCGCATCCACCCGTATCCGCAACAGGATATGCGGACATTCCAAATGGATACCGGACTCCGCCGCCTGCCGCTCCATCTCTTCGCT
>ULXD01045473.1_pt1 | contig 10734 bp, 9 predicted proteins | sample 1960961 | NCBI WGS metagenome assembly ULXD01 (sample SAMEA4835829, study PRJEB28245) | human gut metagenome | biome: gut microbiome; material: fecal sample | place: Denmark | collected 2008 | reverse complement strand
GTCAGGAAACCCCGCGCTTTCAAGCGCGGGTTGTTTAGGCGTGTCGAGAGCGTGAGCGTTGGTTATCAGACGCGCCTGCAGCTTAATGCCTTCGACATTGAAGAGTTTCTTTGGACGAAGGGTTTGGGCGGGGCCGTCACAGCTTTCTTTGCTTCAGCATGTGCTGGAACTCAAACCCTTCGCGCCGGAAGAGCTTTCCCGCCTGAACACGCTTTTCCGGACGTATGTGCGCGTGGGCGGAATACCTGCCGTCGTGCGCCGGTATCTGGAAACAGGCTCCTTGGAGGCGGCCGCAAAAGAGCAGAGGGTGTGCCTTAAAGCGGTCCGCGACAGTGTCCGGTGGTTTCCGGCGGGCGCAGAGCAAAGGCGGTCTCTTGCCGTGATTGACGAAGTGCCGCGGCAGCTTCAAAACCGCAACAAACAGTTTGCCGTGTCGGGAATCGGCCCGCACGCAAGGCGAAGGGATTACATGGGAGTCGTTGAACGGCTTACTGACGCCGGAACTGCCGATCCGCGGCAACCGAGATCCCGAGCGGATGAATCTTTATTTCCACGATACCGGTCTTTTGGCGACAGCAATGAAAGAGCACGCCCGAGAATCTTGTGCCGGCGGAGATTGCGGCAGGGGCTTCGCCTCACACGAAGATGCTGAAAACGCTGATTGAAAGCCCGGACTATCCCGACATCACCAGGGGACTGCGCTTGGCGGAGGCCAATATCAGCCGCAGCGGCAAGATCCTCTCATTTCCGCTTTTCTGCGTCTTTCTGATGCGACGCATCCTGAGAGAACTCGATTTTCCCGCATAACGAAAAACCCGCCGGCCGGTGAGCCCGCGGGTTTCTCAAGCATTTCAAAGCGGCAGTGGGTTACGCCAGACGAATACGTCCGTCCACGGCAATCGCTTCACCGTTCTTTTCACTGATCATCAGCGGATTGATGTCAAGTTCTTCAATCGCCGGGAAGTCGGTGACAAGCTGCGAAATCCGCTGAAGGGTTTCTTCGACCTTGGCGATATCGGCGGGTGTTGTGCCGCGGGCGCCTTCAAGTAACTTATAGGCCTTAACGGAGCGCACCAGGTCGTGCGCGTCGATGTCGGTGAGGGGCGCGAGCGAAAAAGACACGTCCTTTAACACCTCAACAAAGACGCCGCCCAAGCCAAACATGATCATGGGCCCGTACTGGGGGTCTTTGGCTACGCCGCAGACCATCTCGCGGTTACCCTTGACCATCTCCTGGATGATGACGCCTTCAAGCCCTTCGAGAATGCCCTTGGCCTTCAGTTTCGCGATGAGGTCCTGATACTGGGCTTTAAGTTCTTCCACGGACTGGATGTTCACACGCACGCCGCCCACATCGGTCTTGTGCGAAGTGGTTTTGGAGGTCATCTTCATGACAACGGGAAAGCCCACAGCTTGAGCGGCCTTGCAGGCCTCTTCTTCGGTGCGTGCAAACTGTGCGCGGCAGACGCGGATACCGTAGGCGTCGAGCACATCAATACTTTCGCGCGTGGTGAGTTCACTGCGCCCGTCGGCTTTGGCCGCGGCAAAAATGCCTTCGGCGCGAGACTTGTCGACCGTAAAGGTCTTGACGGCCCCGGCAGGGCGCGCAATCCAGCGCCGCTGCTGATCGAGCCGAGCCAATGCGTCCACGGCCTGTTCGGCGTACATGAAGAAGGGCACCGTCACGTCCATGTCGGAAAGTTCCGTAAAGAACCGGTTTTCCGTCATGAAGACGCCCACGATCGGCTTTTCAGGGTGATCAGCGCGGATGCGCATCAGTTCCTTCGCAACGTCAATGTCTTTAAGACCCAGGAACGGCAGATAGATGACGATCACCATATCGACGTTCGGATCTTTGAGAATCGTTTCGGTTGTGCGGCGGTAGTGTTCAAGGGGCGCGGAAGCGATCATGTCGACCGGGTTTTTCACGGAAGCCGCCGCGGGCAGGAACGTTCTGAGTTCTTCTTTTGTGGCGTCCGTGATCGGCGCCATCACCATGCCGTGCTCACAGATGGCGTCCGTGGCCATGATCCCGGGACCGCCGGAATTCGTGATGATCGCCACACGGTTACCCTTGGGGATCGGGCAGTTGGCAAAAACCTTCGCAGTCGCAAAGAGTTTTTCCAGAGAAAATTCACGGATCACGCCGCTCTGACGCAAAAGGGCGTCGGCGGCACGGTCTGACCCCGCAAGGCTTCCCGTGTGAGAGCTCGCGGCGCTTGCGCCCGCGGCGGAGCGCCCGGATTTAAGCGCCAGAATGGGTTTCTTTTTGGAAACGCGTGCGGCGAGGTTGCGGAAATTCGCCGGGTTCTGGATCGATTCCATGTAAAGGAGAATCTGCCGGACGTCGTCCACGTTTTCCCAGTATTCAATCGCGGTCTCGGCGTTCACATCGGCCTGGTTGCCGATGGAGATGAACTGCGAAAAGCCGATGTTGAGATCCTTAAGGATATTGAGAATGCCGCCCCCTAAGGCCCCCGACTGCGACACAAAGCCGATGTCGCCGCGCTGGGGGAGGCTTTCTGCGAAACAGCCGTCCATGCGCACGGCCGGGTCGGTATTGACAACACCCAGGCAGTTCGGGCCCACACAGCGCATGCCGTAAGCCTTCACCTTGGCAGCAAGTTCTTTTTCCAGAGCCGCACCCGCTTCATCGGTTTCCTTAAAGCCCGCGCTGATCACCACAAGACCCGTGATGCCTTTTTCATGACACTGATCAATCGTGGAAAGCACAAAGGTGTTTTTCACAACGATGATCGCGAGATCCACGTCACCCGGGATATCAAGAACCGACGGGTAGGCCGTAAGCCCCTCAATGACGCCGCCCTTGGGGTTGACCGGGTAAATCTTTCCGGTAAAGCCGTACTCAATGAGGCGCTTTAAAAGGTCTGAGCCGATCGTGTTGGGCTTGGTGGAAGCGCCCACCACAGCAATCGAGCGCGGCTTCATGATGGAGTCAAGACTGGCCATGATGCGTTGGTCTCCGGTAGAAAATCAATTCGGGTGTGAGTGCGCAGCCTGTGAAACATCGGGGCACGCAGCAGGTGCCGGCAGGCAGGGCAGCTCAAAGGCAAAAATAATTTTTCGAGCATATCACAGCCCGAAGCTCATGGAAATCGTCCTGACAGACGAAAAAAAGCCGCCCGAAGGCGGCTTTTGGTAAATACTGGTAACCCGGTTACGGACGTTTGGCCGAGAGTTTGACGTTTAAGTCTTCCGTGGGCAGCGCCCCCTGAACGATGGTGCCGTCGGCAAAAATGATGGAGGGGGTGGACGTAAACCCGAACTTTTCCCCTAAGGCGAGGTTGCGGTCAAGAACCGAGGCATCGCACTTATCAGCCGCTTTTGCCGGTTCCGTGCCGTCCAGCATATGCGCCTGCCAAGCGGAAGCGGGGTTTTTCGCGCAGACGATGTCGCGGGCCATTTCCTTGGAATTGAGGATCGAATAGATGAAGTTGTAGACGGTGACGTTACCCGCGGCCTGAAGGTTACGCTCAAGCATCGAGCAGTATGTGCAGCGGGCGTCCGTGAACACCACAACCTTGCGCTCGCCGTTACCGTAGGTGACTTTGATCGCGTCGTTTAAGGGCAGGGTCTTCCAGTCCACACGGGAGAGTTCCTTCATGCGCTCGGCGGTGAGGTCGGTTTCCGTCTTCGTATCAAAGATCCGGCCGACAATGAGGTACTTCGCGGACTTATCCACGTAAAAGACGCGGCGGTTCATGAAGACTTCCCAGAGGCCTTCAATCGGAGCGGGCGTCACTTTGTCGACCTTCATGCCGGTCGTGGAGAAAATCCGGGCGGCAATTTCCTTTTCCAGAGCCCCGGTATCGGCGGCATTCACGGCGGCGGTGGTGAGAAGTCCTGCGGCAACAACAGCGGCCGCGGCGGCAAAAGTACGAATACGCATGAGTGAGCTACTCCGTCAGAGACGGCCGCAAGTTTAGCGGGTTTCAATCAAAAGCCTGAAAGCCAATTGCAAACAGATTTAAAGCGCCCGATAACGAAAGCCGCCCGACTTGGGGGCGGCTTTTATCGTGCATCAGATCGTGGGTTTTGAGTGATCGTCTCTGTTTTTCATTTCGACAATCAGGTCCCGCGCCCGCTTTTCCGCAAAGAGCATGTCGGGCACGAGATTTGCGCCCAAGGTCTGCGCAATCCCCGTGCGGTTAAGCTGGCGCAGGGGGTGGCCCGCAGCGCCAGCGATGATGAGCTCGTGTCCCCTGCGGTGCAGGGCTCTCAGGTACACCTGGAGAATGTCCATCGCGGAGTTGTCGATATTGAGAAGATCTGTGAAGTCCAGAATCACGACCTTGGCGGCGTTCGCAGCCGTGATGCGCTTGGGATCGGTGACGCCTTCCAGTTTACTTACAGAACCGAAAAAGAGGGCGCCCGTCACCTTCCAGGCTTCAACGCTCGCGGGCATGTCAAAGGGCAGCGTTGTCTGTACCACGCGCGTGAGCGTGTTCATGCGGTAGATGAAGAACACACAGGAAATCACAAGCCCCACTTCCACGGCAACCGTGAGGTCAAAGATGACGGTGAGAAGGAACGTTGCCACAAGCGTCACCTTGTAGCTCATGGTCATCGCTCTTAAGCGCGAGAATTCCTTCCAGTTACCCATGTTCCAGGCCACAAACATGAGAATGGCCGCCAGGGCCGCAAGCGGAATGTCGCTTGCCAGGGGCGCCGCCGCGAGAATCACCACCAAAAGCGTAATTGCGTGCACGACGCCCGCCACGGGACTGGCCGCACCGCTTTTGATGTTGGTGACCGTACGGGCAATGGTGCCGGTTGCGGGAATGCCGCCGAAAAAGGGCACCACAAAGTTGGCAATGCCCTGGCCCATCAGTTCCTGGTTGGGGTCGTGGCGGTCATCGGTCATCGCGTCGGAAACACGGGCGCACAAAAGGCTTTCGATGGCGCCCAAAAGCGCAATCGTGAGCATCGGGCCGATCAGCCCGCGCAAGGCTTCGAGACTGAAGTCAGGAAGCTGCAGATCGGGTAACTTCTGCGGGATTCCCCCGAACTTCGTGCCGATGGTTTCGACCGGCAGATTAAAGACGGAGACCACAACGGTGGAAAGCACCAGCACAATGACGGTTCCCGGCAGGTGCGCGATCCACCGCTTCCACGCGGGGCCTCCCATGGCGTAGCCCTTGGGCCAGAACTTCACCACCAGAAAACTCACCAGTGCCACCGCAAAAGCCCAGGGGTTAAAGGTCGCAATATGAGAGGCAAGTGCTTCAATCTGACCGAAAAAGCCCGCGGGCATCTTTTCGATCGTAAGGCCCAGAAAGTCCTTGACCTGGCTTAACCCGATCAGAACCGCAATACCGTTGGTAAAGCCGATGACGATGGAGACCGGAATAAAGCGGATGAAACTTCCGAGCTTAAAAAGCCCCATGAGGAAAAGCAGAATTCCTGAACCCACGGTCGCAAGGAGGAGGTTTCCGAGTCCGTACTGCGCAATGATGCCGTAGATGATGACGATAAAGGCGCCGGCGGGACCGCCGATCTGCACGCGGCAGCCGCCGAAAACGGAAATGAGAAACCCCGCAATGATCGCGGTGTAGATGCCCGCTTCTGGCGGCACGCCGCTGGCGATACCGAAAGCCATGGCTAACGGGAGCGCCACCATCCCGACCGTCAAACCGGCGCTGATGTCACGCGTGAGCATGCGCGTGTTGTAGTTTTTGAGCGTATCAAGGCTTACCGGGTGAAAGGGCGCCATCGGCAGGTGACTTAACGCCCCTTTGATCGAAGCAAACAGAGACATGGTGGTCTTCGGGCAACAGTCGTCTCACGACGAGGTTTTTATGTACGAGTGTCCCCGCGAAAGAGAGCGGACTCTTTCGAACAAACAGACTGACGGGGAGAAAGCGTGATTGTAAAGGATTGCAACAGAAATTTCGCCTGTGGTTTCCGTCGCGGCGGACATGAAAAAGGGCGGAGATTTTTTCCGCCCTTGGGTTGCTTAAGGCTGTTTCTCAGTGAGGATAACGGCAGCCGAGGATGCGGGGGCCCGCGGCGTTGGTAACATCGGGGAGGTTGCCGGCATCACGGTTGATGTAGGCCCAGGCAAGCCAGGCAAAGGCCATGGCTTCCACATGCATGGGCGAAACACCGAGCGTTTCGGTGCTTCGCACAAGGATAGCGTCGCCTGCGGCGTGCCGCAGGGCCTTCATGAGCGCCCCGTTTAAGGCGCCTCCGCCGCAGACATAGATTTCCCGGGTGCGACCCGCAAACTTTCTGACGGCGTCCACAATCGTGCGGGCCGTGAGTTCGGTAAGCGTTGCCTGGACGTCCGCGGGTTCTTCGCCCGAGAGCTTTCCTTCAAGCCACGCAAGATTAAAGTACTCGCGCCCCGTGCTCTTCGGGGGTTCCTTCGTGAAGTAGGGGTCTGCGAGAAGCTTTTCCAAAAGTTCCGGGCGCACGGTGCCCGTGTCGGCCCAGGCGCCGTTGGCGTCAAAGGCGCGGCCGAGGTTTTTCTGGCACCAGGCGTCAAGCAGAATGTTGCCCGGGCCGCAGTCAAAGCCCGTTACCTTGCCGTAGCTCTTTTTCGGGGGCAGGAACGTGATGTTGGCGATGCCGCCGATATTGACGATGCTTCTTGCGGTGTCGCTTGTGAAGACCTGGCTGTGAAAAGCCGGCACCAGGGGCGCACCCTGGCCGCCCGCGGCCACATCGCGGCTTCTGAAGTCGGCGATCACGTCAACGCCCGCAAGTTCCGCGATCCACGCGGGGTTATTAAGCTGTAGCGTCCAGCCTTCTTCGGGGCGGTGGCGGATTGTCTGGCCGTGAACGCCCGCCGCCGCCACTTCCATGCGCGGAATGTCGGCTTCGTTCAAAAGTTCATGAATGGCCTGCGCGTAGAGTTTCGCAAGCGTCACGGACATGCGGCCCGCGCGGTCAATTTCGTTGTCGCCCGGAGAGCACAGGCTTAAGAGCTCGGCGCGGACTTCCTTCGGGAAGGCCTGGTAGTGGTGTCCGAGAAAAACGGGCGACGTACCCGCAAAATCAACGGCGACGGCATCAACGCCGTCAAGACTCGTGCCGGACATCAGTCCGAGGGTAATGGTTTTTTTCATAATGAAAGCGGTTTCGGGCGGACAAATCAGAGAGGGCGCCATCGGGCACCCCGACCGGCCTCATTTTAGTGCCCTGCCGCTTTTTCGTCTGAGGACTTCTGAGCAGATGCTTTGGCGGAAGCCGCCTGCACGCCTTCGAGCATGGCGAGTTTTTTCTGCAATGGGATCGAACGCACTTCCATCTGTGCGATCTGATAGGGGGTTAACACCGGCTGGTCGGGGAGGTTCGCGGTCATGGGGTTGATCTGCACGCCGTCCACCTTGAGTTCGTAGTGAAGGTGCGGGCCTGTGGCAAGCCCCGTCTGTCCTACTTTGCCGATGATTTCACCGTACTTCACGGTGTCGCCCTTTCGTAAACCCTTTGTGATGGAGGAAAGGTGCGCGTACACGGTCTGGTATTCCGGTCCGTGCTGCAGACGGATGTAGTTGCCGTAACCGGTGCCCACACCCGCGAACACCACAACGCCGTCGGCGGCGGCTCTCACGGTTGCACCCCAGGGTGCACGAAAGTCCGTTCCCTGGTGCGGGCGCACGACGCCTGTGATCGGATGGCGCCGCAACGGCGCAAATTCCGAGCTTACGCTCTTGATGTCAAGTGGTACGCGCATAAAGACGCGCTTGGCGATATGGCCCCGGGCGTCATAGTAGTGTCCGCCCTTACCGTCGTTACCAAACCAGAAAAGTTCAGTGGTTTTGCCTTTGTGATCAAGCGCCATCGCAAGGAGCTTGCCGTAGCGCACGAAATTGCCTTGTGCGTACTTCGTTTCGTAGATGAGGCGCCAGGTGTCGCCGGGCACGAGTTCCGAGACAATGTCGCGGTCAAAGTCAAACGCATCGTGCATCTGACTGACAATATTTTGGGGAATGCCGGCGCGGGTGAGGCTCGCCTGGGGATTATCCTCTACGCGGCCGCTTGCGAGGTTTTGCTGCACTTCGTAGCGGAAAGGCTTGATTTCGGCCGTGAGTTTGCCGGCCGGATTGCGCGCAATATTTAAAACGCGGCCCGCTGTCTCATCGCTCCCGTCGGTGTAAAGGTCAAGCGTTTCAAGCCGGCCGTCGGCGCGGATGGAGGCCATCACGAAGTTGCCTTCAGCCGGGCTCACCAGGCCCCGGGCATCGGGATTGGTTTCAATAAAGCGGAAGGCCTCAGTATCGCGGATACCGAGGCGGGCCATGAGTGAGGTAAGCGTATCGGCGTGCTGCGTAAAGCCGCTTCGCACAACGGGTTCATCGGCAATGGTGATTGAGGCAACCTGATGCCTCAGGTCGGGCATGCGGATCGGGATATAGGCCGTTCTCTGATAGCTTTCCAGGGGCGCTGAGTCCTGTGGCACCGTTTTCCAGAGCGCCCAGGCGCCGGCCGCAGGAAGAAGCACAATGACCGCACCGGCCGCAAGGCGCGAGCGCAGCATGCGCCGCGTCTGCGGCGTGTTGCGTGCATAGTCCGACGCCGTTTTTAAAACGGCGCGGCCCAGGCTGCGCAGGGCGGAGCCCATGAGTCTCGGAGAGGTCATTGCAATGAGAAACAGTGGAAAAACCGTGTCGGGCTCCATTATAGATGGGCGGTATCTGCGGGCCCTGCGGCGTTACAATCTCCCATTTACGGTTTACATGCCGCTTCCTTTACATTCGCAGACGGTGCATCATGGCTGAAAACAAGCGTCCGGACACGGGTTCGGAAACCACGGAAACGAAAAAATACGAAGTAACGCCCGACATTGTTGAGGCGATGAATACCATCCGCCGCGGCACGGATACGCTTTTAATCGAAAGCGAACTCGAGCAGAAACTCGCCCGCAGCAAAGTGACCGGTGAGCCGCTGCGCTGTAAGCTGGGTCTTGACCCCACGGCCCCCGACATTCACGTGGGGCACACGGTGGTTTTAAATAAACTGCGGCAGCTGCAGGACCTCGGGCACACCGTGATCTTTCTGATCGGTGACTTTACGGCCGCCATCGGCGACCCCTCGGGCCGCAACGTGACGCGTCCGCCGCTTTCTCCCGAGCAGATCAAGATTAATGCGGAGACGTACCTTAATCAGGCAGGGCTTGTGCTGGATCTCACGAAGACTGAAGTGCGCTACAACAGCGAGTGGAATAACGCTTTGGGTGCAACGGGGCTCATCCGCCTCGCGTCGCGCTATACGCTTGCGCGTCTTCTGGAGCGTGATGATTTCGCAAAGCGCTTTGCCGCGGAACTCCCCATTGCCATGCATGAGCTCATCTATCCCCTCATGCAGGGTTATGACTCGGTGGCGTTAAAAAGCGACATTGAATTGGGCGGGTCGGATCAGCGCTTTAACCTTCTTGTCGGCCGTGAACTGCAGCGCCAGTACGATCAGGAACCGCAGTGCATTCTGACGATGCCGCTTCTGGTGGGCTTGGACGGCGTCGAGAAGATGAGTAAGAGTAAGCACAACTACATCGGCATCACCGATACCCCGAACGATATGTTCGGCAAGGTGATGAGTATTTCGGATACGCTGATGTGGAACTGGTACGACCTCTTAAGCCTCAGGCCCAACGCCGAGATTGCAAAATTGAAGGAAGAATGCGCCGCGGGACGTAATCCCCGTGACGCGAAGGTCCTGCTTGCCAAGGAAATCATCGCGCGCTTTCATTCCGCCAAAGAGGCTGACGCCGCGGAAGCCGAATTTAATGCGCGCTTCAGAGGGGGCGCTGCGCCCTCGGACATGCCCGAAGTCACGGTGCAGGCCGAAACCGCGGACGGCATCGGCATTTTGCAGATGATTAAGGAAGCGGGGCTCGCGCCGAGCAACACTGAAGCCGGCCGCAACGTTACGCAGGGCGGCGTGCATTTGAACGGCGACAAGGTCTCGGACAAGGGCCTGCGGCTGAAGGCCGGTACCTACACGCTTCAGGTCGGTAAGCGTAAGTGGGCCAAGGTCACGGTGGTCGTGAAATGATCTGCATTCTGCAGCGCGTGCGTGAAGCGCAGGTGACGGTCGATGACGCCGTTGTCGGCAAAATAGGCCGGGGCCTCATGGTTCTCGTCTGCGCCGAGCGCGAAGACACCGAAGAAAAAGCGGTGAAACTCGCGCAAAAGCTTTTGCGCTACCGCGTTTTTTCGGACGATGCGGGGAAGATGAATAAGTCCGTGAAGAACATCGCAGGCGACGTGCTTGTCATCTCGCAGTTCACGCTTGCCGCCGACACCAATTCCGGCAACCGCCCGAGCTTTACGCCGGCAGCCGCGCCTGATGTCGGACGTCACCTCTACGAAGTATTTTTGAAGGAAGTGCAAGCCTCGGGCTTAAAGACCGAACACGGGATTTTCGGTGCGCACATGATGGTGTCGCTTACCAACGACGGCCCCGTCACCTTTACGCTCAGAAATTAAAAAGGCCTTCGGCCCGAGCTGAAACAATCGGGCCGGGAAGCCTTATCAGCGGGAGAAAGCTTTAAAAGTAGCCTTCTCCCGTTTTTACTGCCTGCGTCAGTCCTCTTCGTCCTTACGCTGATAGTGCGACGCAAGTTCCTGCGCCTTCTGCGCGGGCACCGTGTGGTAGTCCGCGAGATCCATCGTAAAGGCTCCGGCGCCCTGCGTGAGGGCATGAAGCCTTGCGGCGTAGCCGGTGAGTTCGGAAAGCGGGACCAGAGCCTTGATTTCCATTACGCCGGGC
>ULXD01000959.1_pt1 | contig 10774 bp, 9 predicted proteins | sample 1960961 | NCBI WGS metagenome assembly ULXD01 (sample SAMEA4835829, study PRJEB28245) | human gut metagenome | biome: gut microbiome; material: fecal sample | place: Denmark | collected 2008 | reverse complement strand
AAGCTGCTGGAAAGTGAACGGGTATGTTCCGGAATATGTACATAACCAAGGAAATGATAAAAAGATATATACAGACTATATCCACATTTAAGCCAAAGACAATTAAAAGAAAGATAGCATCCCTGAAAGCCTTATTCTCGTATTATGAATACGAAAATGATTTATTTGTAAATCCTATACGAAAAATTAGACTCCAGGTAAAAGAGCCTAAAGTATTGCCTGTAGTTATGCACTATAATGAAGTCGAGCAGATTCTCAGATATTTGTACGAAATAAGGGAAGAGAATGTTAAACCTCAAAGCTACACTTATTTGGCAAGAACACGTGATGTATGCATGATTGAAGTACTGTTTGCTACTGGAATACGGGTTGCAGAACTATGCAGTCTGTTATGTAGTGATATAGATCTTGAGAATGGTGTCCTAAAAGTGTATGGTAAAGGCAGTAAGGAGCGAATAATACAAATATGTTCATTAGAGGTATTGGATATTCTAAAAGAGTATAATACTTTAGCACAGCCTCAGACTTTTTTCTTTGTGAACCGCTTAGGCAATAGGATGTCCGAGCAGTCAGTTAGATTGTTAATCAAAAAGTGTGTAACCGGTCTGCAGATGAATAAGAGAGTAACCCCTCATACATTTCGTCATACATTTGCTACATTACTTTTGGAAAGAGGGGTTGATATAAAATATATCCAGAATCTTCTCGGACATAGCAGTATTGTTACGACGCAAATCTATACGCATGTTAATATGAATATGCAAAAAGAAATACTACAAAGCAAACACCCAAGAAATGATATTACTTTCAAACTAAGTAAGTAAACGTTTTGTACGGTTATATTGTTTTATAGATGGCTTCACCGAATAAAATCATGAGGCACAAATTTATTTTCTCGTTTTATTTGCATTTATCATTTAGAATTGCGAATATTGAATATGGTTTAGAAATCTGTCAGGTGAAAGGAGGATATATGACAGATTATTTAGTAGTAACATTTAAATGATATGATTATGTATGGTTTTTACAAAAAAAGAGACTTCTCTATACGTCAGAATCTTCTGACAGGAACTTTACGATCTCTAAGCGTTGACCCACCTGGGCCTGATTCATTATTTATGAAAATGTGGGAAAATAGTGAAGATATAGCTCAGCAGGTACTAGACACGAAGTATTTCAAAGGTATTCAGAAGGGGGATCTTGATCCTAATGCCTATGGCTCCTTAATGGTGCAGGATGCCTATTATTGCTTCAAGGGAAGAGACGATTATAGTGCTGCTGCTGCTCATGCTTTTGATGGTGATTGTCACGATTTTCTTATGGGAAAAGTAGAAAGCTATGACAGTTATAATGAATATTATCACACGACATGGCACATTAGAGAGGCCCAGAGTGTTATTCCTGGCAAGGCTATAGCTGAATATGCTGAATATGAATCATATGTAGCCGGAAATCTTATATCTCCATATTTGTTTTGTGTTATGCTTCCTTGTGAATATCTATGGAACTGGATCGCCAATAGATTGAGTAAAGATACTCCCAAAAATAGTTTGTATTATTTCTGGATTGAAGGTAACGGAGGCACTCCAAATGGTGCATATCAGATGGCAAATATGCTTGAAAGGTATCGTTCCAGTTTGGATGAGTCGAAGGCAAACGAAATTTTTCGTAAGGCAATGACCCATGAGTTAAATGTTTTTAGTTCGGCAACAATTTTAACAGAAGAAACATTATGTCAAAAACAATAACAAAAGAATATAACGTATCTGAGATACAAAGAGGATACTTTATTTGTTGGAATATATGCACTCAGTGCTGGAATGCTTGTAAAATTGAATTGAGAGATGATGCCAAAACCTATTTTTCATACGAGAAGCATTTTGAGAAGGACGGTCATATCAGAATGATCGGCCAAGGCTCTGCTGACTGTATTGGCTCTAATCTAAGGTTGATTGTCACTTGTGATACCGATACGGGGGAGATACGCCAAAGTATCAACTCTTATAATGTGACTGATAATAAAGCAGCTACGGTTGGGCATGGTTATAATTTGTGTGTTGAAGATTCAACAGATGAAGATTATAATGATATATATATAGACCTTATTGGTTGGAAAAACAAGGGTTGACTTTATAAACATTCTCATAATTGGAGGATCGAGGATACTAAAAGGGATAGGGACAACACCTTTGTAGTTCTCTCTATCCCTTGTTCTGCTTCTATGAGTTCAAGAAAGCAAGGATTTCATCACAGCAGGCCGCTGCATGTTTGAATCCTTTTGGTAATACCATTAGGCATCCATTGTCGCTGTATAGGGCACCTGTTCGGGGATTTTCGTTTTTATATAGTTGACGAATAACTCCATTGAAATCCCCACAATCAGTTATGCGACAAAGAAATTTTCCTTGATTCTGACTTAGCCAATATCCTCCATGCATTCTATCTTCCTTGGGAATCTTCCAAAAATCAATAAGTACGATGCGCTTTTGGTCTCCATGCAAGAAATTCATTCTTTCCAGGAGGTTATTGCAATACAAATCTCCAAAGCTATATCCTGCAATTACCAGTTTGTGATTTCTAATGATACAATTGGTCATATTGGCATGATAAAAGTCAAATGGAACGCAGTTTAGCTTATCCGTTTTACGTAATCCTGTAATGATAGGAGAAGAATAATATGTTTCTCCTGATTGTGTACAAGGCTGGCTTTGTCCTCGTCCTATCATCAATCCTTTAACTGTCGCATAGTCAGGATATTTATATAAGTCATTTGATAGATAATTATAAATATCAGTATTCGGATCTTTATATGACTGGAAGTAATAATTTATACATCCATGCAGATGATTTATCGTAGATAAGCCATTCGGATTCTCAAACAGCTTTTGGGGATTGAACCGTTGGAATACATTTTGAATACCATCCGATTCAAATCCATCCTCGTAAGTTCTAATTGCATTTTCTATTGTGGTGTCATAGTTTAATACAAAGAAGTCACTGTTTTCGCCGAACTGTTGATAAAATTTCCAATACCATTCATTTACCTGTTCTTTCATGATGTTGGAATCATACCCATTTACAATATCCATTATTCTAAGGATAAATTGGTCCATAACAGAACGCAGTGTATTAGGATCAAAGTCTATATTAGGTTTGGTAAAAGGAGCAAAGACCGGATATCTATTCGGATTATTACACTTTTTGTTCCATACCCAACCGTAAGCATCTAACATCTCTAATACGTGAAATAAATGTTCAAAATGAATATAATGGGGAGTCGTTCCATCTATATACGGATTAGAACGGTCTGGTGGATAATTTTCCATGAGCCGGTTGTAGATATCATCTACAATAGTTATTGTATTACCTGGCGTAAGATAATCTGTGTAAGGTCTGCAAACATCTTTTGTGATTACTGTAGTTGCAGGTTTAATCACATCTTGTGGTAAAACCAAGTCAAGCGGTGTTCCTGCGCCTATTAAAAATGTTGTACGATTATTTCCCATAATGCGCTATATTTTGTCATTGAAACATTTCAGGAACTATATCTTCAATTTCAATTCCATCTATTACCTTGGCTGAGAGTTTTTTGCCTAAGTCGCGTACTTTATCACCTGCATACTTATCAAAGATATAAGTACTTTTGTGGGCAAAATCAAAGTTCTCCAATATCATTTTGTTAATTCCTTCGTCTTTACATCCATATCCTATGATTATCAGTTTTTCTGCATTTCGCAGGTTCTTTCTGAATCTTTTGAAGAGTTTCTTGAAAAGTAAAGGATTGTTGTATCTTTCTATTTTAGAGGTTGTGCCGGTCAGAAAATCGGCGTGGTAAGCAATTGGGCAACTTTCATAACCCATTTTGCTTCGTATTCCTCTTAATAAGTCACTCACGCCAATGCCTTCCCTTATTTTCACATACTTGATGGGTATCATGAAATTGTTCTCAACAGTCTTGAAATAAGGCACATAGTCTAAGCTGCCATGTAATTTATAAAGCCTGATAGGGGTGTCGTATCTGGCTGTGTATCTTTCTAACCGGCAATGATAAGTAGCATTGTCTCTATTCAGTATTCCATAGAACTCAGAACCATATTCATCAAAGCCATCGGAAATGCTACCATTGATATATTCAGTCTTATTAAAAGATTCAAAAAGTAAATCATGGTTCAGTGTATGCACATCAATGATGTAATCTTCTTTCAAGTGACTTAGGTATTTCAGAAAGCCGTTGTAATGTTCCACATAACCTACGTGGAATGGCTGGTTTTCGTAAAAAGAATTACCATCTTTATCTCTCAGCAAATATCTCACCATCTGATTATAGATGTCGGGGAGGGTGAAGACGAAACTTCCATAGTCCGTATATTCGTCTAATAGATCATCACACAATGTTTCGTAGCATGAGTTATATACTTCTTCACTTTTTATAAAGTCATAAAACTCTTCGTAGTCAAACTCATGTGTCTCTGTATATTTTTTTATTAGACGCTTGCAAAATATGAAATGTTTCTGATAATGATTAAGAACATTTTCTACTTGAAAAGCAGGCTTTTCTCCAGTTGTTGAACAGCATAATACACCACTTGGTGAAAAATCTGCATTATATTTTTCAAAGTCCAGTATATTCTTATTCAGAGTATTTCCTATCGGATACCCTTGGGGCGCAGAAAAGCCAGCTCCAATTAAGATGGAGATGTGCTTTCTACCTGTCAAAGGCTTTTCTGGTATTTCATAGCCCAAATCTATATCTATATCTCCTTTCATAATGAGTCTTTTCTTTTTTATATAAACTTATTTACTCAATATTAAATGTACCTATATTTATGCATCAGCTATTAGGTAGATGTCTACTCCGATTGCAGCGGCGAGTTGTTGGAGATTGGCAGGCAAGCCAATCCCTTTATGTCCAGCGTTCCAAGGGCAAGGAGTTCGTCTGCCTTGCTCATATTGTCTGCTAGACAGCTCAAGGTTGTGGTGGCTTCAGCCCTATGCCGAGCGCATTGATGTATGGGGATAGGTCGTTTCCGTATTGGAGGACGCTCCCTGAACCACAACTAACACCTGTGCGCTTACACGGTTGAATAACTCATTTCGTTGGACACGATATGATACATTAACTATGGCTTATTGTTTTGATATATGGTAACATCCTATAGTCTATGTTAGACATTAGTTAACCCATCACGATTATGTATTGTGTATTTATGTTACTGAAGTAATCTAATTTTATTACATATAATTTATTTGTAATTATCAATCCATTTTGCTAATCCTTTGCTTAAAAATTGGTGCGCAGATATTCCTTCGCTATTGGGAATATTAATATCTGCCCCATTTTCAATGAGATATTTTATAATCTTACTTGGTAAGCGATTAAATACTGCAATGAATAATGGGGTTCTTCCATATACATCTTGCTTATTTATTGCTACACCAGCATTTACTAATGCTTCAATTATGGGGAAAATGCCCTCTTGAACTGCAAAATGAAGTGGTGTCCACCCTTCGGAATCTGCTTGGTTAATATCTAAGCCTTTTCCATTATATATTTGAATTATTTTTAAAGCATTTTTTTTATCTCTTTCTATAATAAAATTAGCTAATAAATTTCGACCATCTCTATCAACGGCCTCAATTCCGTAATTGCTTATAAAGGTCTCGACTTTAGAAAAATTTTTTTCATTAAATAAGTCAAACATTTCATCTTCATTAAGTAGAACCATATTATTATTATTTTAGTTTATAATTTATTTTTTTTCTCTTTTTTTCGTGTCGATGGGACTGGTTTTCCATTGGATCTTCTATTTGAAACCAATTTGCATGTTTATTAATCCACTCATTAAATTGTTTCTGGGTATAGCCTCTTTTTTCTGCTATTTTAACTAGTCTCCAATGTTCATGTCCTTTCCTATGACCAATATCATATTTCCCATTTGCAATTGAATTTGATCTTCTCTTTCCTCCAGGGATTGGCTTGGATGTATTGGCGTCAAGAAAAGTACCATTAGAGATTCTTGCTTGTTTTTCAATCTGTAATCTAGTAGATTTTCTTATGTATGGGCGTCGTAATAACCCCAATACATCAATCCATAATAATGTATCATCAACATATCCATACAAATTGAATATTCCACCGTCAAGTCCAATCGGATCTTGTGAGAGATATATTCCCATCTGCGGCGAGTAATACCTGAATCGGTTGTATGCCATTTCGATTTCCCGGTCATAATACTGCCCTTGGAACAGGAACGGTATCATTCCTATGTTTCCTGCTTCCTCGATGACCTCACCGTTCATGCCCAGCGTCCTGCTCCACACCTCGTTGCCTTCCGCGTCGTATGCCTCGGTAGGGGTGCCCAGATGGTCTGTCAGTATGGAATAGGCCCTGCCTTCCTTTATCATGGCGGCAGGCACGAAAGATTCCTCCTCGAAGAGCCAGAGCGTGCGTTCCTTGCGTTCTTCCTCGGTCAGCCACGCATCCTCTTCCCTTGAGTAGCTCCGTCTCTGCTTCCACTGGTGCAGTGGCACGTTCCCGTTCCACATCCAGCGTGTCACGGTCGTTCTGAAGCTCTTGGAGAGCCTTCGTCCCAGTGCATCGTATTCGAATGTCACTTCCTCACCATCAGGTCGTACCACCTTTGCCAGCGAGCCGTCAGCGTTCCACCTGTATTTCCAGTGTTCCTTCTTTCCGTCCAGCCATCTTCCCGTACCGATATATCGTTCTGTCAGATTTCCGTCCTTGTCATACTCGCAGTGCCACTTTCCGTCCTGTTCCATGGCTCCTCCCTTCAGGAAGCGGCGTACCGTGCAGTCGGGGTCAGGGTACAGGTTTCCCAGGCTGTCGCTCTTTCTCCACTGTTCCGTTCCGTCTCCGTACTCGGCATATTCTAGCTGTCCGTTCGGGGTGTACCCGTACTGAGTCGTTCCCCGTCTGCTGTCTTCGGTTGCGAGCAGCCGGTCAGCCTTTCCCCAGCGGTAGCGGCGCATGTGGCGTGTCTGCGCATCCTTTCTCGTGCGTGCATCCACGAGGCGGCCAATGTTGTCGTAAGCGAAGCTTCGCATTACGCCTCCGGGCAGCATACGTTCTGTTTCAAAGCCCAGTGTGTCGTAGCTGTGCTGTGACTTCCACGGCATTTCACCGTTCCCGCAGCCGTCTCCGGCCCGGAACTCCGTCAGTTCTCCGAACCCGTTGCGTATGTATTCCAGATTCGCCCCGAGCGTACTCTGCAGGGACAGTATCTGTCCGGTCCTGTCGTAGGTGCGTGTGATAGTCTCACCGTCTGCCGTTTCCATTACCGGCAGTCCCAGTGCGTTGTAGGCAAACTCCACTCGGCTTTCACCCCGTGTTGCTTCCACGAGCCTTCCCGATATTCCATATTGGTAGGTCTGGTCGGGCTCATCCGTCGTCACATACGACACCCTTGTCACCCTTGATGCGTTGTCATATTCGTATTCCCTCACGATTCCGCTCGGCAGCCTTTCGCTGGTTACACGTCCGGCTATGTCACGTTGGTATATCCTCGTTCCCCGGTCAAACCCTGTTTCCCGGATTACGTTGCCCACGTCGTCAAGGTCGAACTCATAGTATTGCATCCGCTCGTTTATCACGTGGCGTAGCCGTTCTTCCCTGTCATAATGGAAACCTACTACGCCTCGGCTGTCCTTGCGGTGTGTCAGCTTCCACATGCCCGAGTAGGTGTATTCCACCTTCTGCAGGTCATCCCGGTATTCCAGCAGGTTGTCTATGCCGTCATATCTCAGGTGAATGTGGTTGCCGTCGAAGTCTTCCACTTCCGTTACGCGTCCTATGGCATCATAGTGTCTTGTCTGTACGGCACCCTTCGGATTTGTCACCTGCGTGCAGCGTCCCAGTCGGTCATAGCGGTAGCTTGAGGTATTGCCCCGGCTGTCTGAGGCTTCCGTCAGGTTGTCATCGTTGTCGTAGCTAAGTACGGTTTTTACACCATACGGGTCAGTGATGCTTATGGCCAGTCCTTCGCGGTACTCTATCTGCGTTTCCGCTCCTTCCGGATTGGTCCTTTTGGTCACATTCCCTTTGCTGTCATAATCGAACTTCCATGTTCCTCCGTCCGCTGTGGTCACGCTCAACGGCCTGTTGCGCAATGCGCCCTTGCGGAAGAATACGGCCGATACGCTGCCGCCTCCCGGGTCGGAACTGTCGGTACAGTTTCCCCAGCGGTCGTATTTGTACAGGCTGCTGTTGCCTGCCGGATCAGTTTCCTGCAGCAGCTTGCGGTCCGAGTCATATTTCCATCGGTGTTTGCCTCCGTTGGCGTCCACTTTCAGGTACACCAGTCCGTTCCTGTGGTGATATTCTGTAGGCTTGTCATGGCTGTCAAGCACTCTGGTCATTCCGTCCTGGAATTTCAGTTTGTGGTCGTATATGCCTCCGTCTCCCCATGTGTGTACGCATCGTGCCCCGATTTCGCTGCCGTCATATTCGAAGAACCAGTTCAGTCCGTTTCTCCATGTCTCCTTTACGATCAGCCTTCCTTCGTATTCATACCGCATGGCATCACCCACAGCATTACGCTGGCATGTCATGTTTCCCTCCGCATCATATTCGTAGGATGCGAGTATTGTTTCTTCTCCCTTGCTCTCGGGATGAGGGCCTTTTATTTCCAGAATGTGTCCGTTACGCTCGTCGCATTCTACGGTAAGCTTTCTTCCCGCGCTGTCGGTAATCTCCTTCAGATATCCCTTGCTGTTGTACCCGAACCGCATAGCAAATCCGTTCGCATCCGATACGCTCTCCAGCAGATGTACGGAGTCGTATTCCTTCTGTGTGAATCGGTAGTACAGGTCTTCGTCCATGTCCCAGATGCAGTAGCCGTCCTTTTCTTTTCTGGCTTCTTTGCGCTCTGCGCGGATGAACGAGGGCTTCTTCTCAGTCGGTAGCGGGAAGGCTACGGGTATTCCGTCGGACATTCGTAAGGTGAGGATACCGTCTTCCACTACGATACCCATGTCGTATGCATGATGCCATCCATTGCCCAGCGGCCCTTGGTAGTCGCTCCGGCTGTACCAGGTGCGTTCCCAGGAGAGAGGGATTGGACCGTCTATCCAGAAATCTTCCTCGTCTGTGAAGAATGTGCCGCTTGCCACGTCCACCGGGTGTCCGGTTACGGTACAGATGCTCTTGTGCAGCATGTCCTGCAGCTTTCCGCTCTTTATCTTGTCATTTACGGCTCCATGCAGTTTGTCTGCCAGCTTCTCGGTCTTTTTCTTGTATAGTCTTCCGAAAGCCCCCATGCACTTGCGTGAAAGGGCAGCCATCGGGTTAAGCGGCACGGGCACGGGGCTGGTCAGAATCTGTCTGGCTGGAGGAATCGGGTTGATTACGCCTGTCGGCAGGAACAGTCCCGGCACCTTGTGTACGCTCGACATGCCCAGGTCGTTGCAGTCCAGATGCATGTGTGTTCCTCCTCCCGATAGCGGAAGTCCGTCGGCAAGTACAGTCAGACTTCCCATGAAGGCATGTCCGTTGTTTTTGGGTATGGGTATCGAGTTTGCCGCAAATCCGGCTCCCATCGGTACATGCGGTATGCTGCGTGTGGGGGTGGAAGCCACAGCACGTGGAATGAATCCGCCGATTTTTACGGTGGCACCCATCATGCCTACGGCCATGGTCAGTGCCGTGTGGCCTATCTCTGCGAGCTTGACCGAGTCTGCATCCCCGGTTTCTTCCGCTGTGGGCGGAGGGGGGATATACGAAGCTACTGCCGCCGTCATGAAGTCCTGCGGACAGAGCAGTGTCCCTACATACGGGTGAGGCATCGGCACGCTAGTGGCCGGTGGTATGTTCACCAGGTGGATATCCACTCCGATCACAGGGTCGAGCTGTTTGGAGATGGGCAGGCACGCCTGTCCTTTCATCCCCAGTGCCCCGAGCACGGGGAGTACGGCTGCCTCGCTCACGTTGTCTGCCAGACTGCCCAAGGCTGTAGCCGCCTTCAGTCCGGTGTCAAGCGCGTTGACGGACGGGGATACGCCCGCCTCCGCATTGGCGGAAGCTCCCGAAACCACACCCGACATCTGTGCTCCTACGGTGGCTTCAAGCTGTGCGCTTACCTGGTCGAAATACCCTGTTCCTGATGACATAGTTTATAGTTGTTTTTAGAGTGGGTTCAAGTTTTGAAAAACAGATAGGCCGACAATAGTATGGCCAGCACTACGATGACTCCGAGCCAGAAACGGAATCCGTTTGGCCCCAGCAGGTCAAGCCAGAAGTTTCCTCCCCAGCTTCCGGGGCGGGCATAGGTCCATTTCCAGTCCAGTATCAGTCCTGTCAGCCATACCAGCAGAATCAGGATGACTACAAGGTAGCCCGATTTCGGGTTTTCTTTGATGTACCCAGGACCTTCACTGAACATTTGCTGAAGGGTAGTCCATATTTTGTTGATCCATTCCATGATATTTTCCTAGATTTCGTTTGTATTCATACAGAAAGTCCTCCCAGTCTTTGCCGATAACACGGCTCAGCACCGAGTTGATTTCCTCATTGCTGACTGACGGCTGGCGTTTCCGGCTTTCCAGCAGCTTGAGCAGCAGCAGAGGGTAAGACGAATGCTTTATCAGGTCTGACGACAGTTTGTCTGCCAGATGGAATCCCTCAATGTAGCACTCCGTTGCCCTTTCCGTATCGTATGCTTTCTCCCAGCACCATCCGCACATTCTCAGCGTTTCGGCTTGCATGAGGTAATCCTTGCAATTTGCGTAGGCGTCTGCCCCCAACCGGTAGGTCTCTGCG
>ULXD01005473.1_pt1 | contig 10820 bp, 8 predicted proteins | sample 1960961 | NCBI WGS metagenome assembly ULXD01 (sample SAMEA4835829, study PRJEB28245) | human gut metagenome | biome: gut microbiome; material: fecal sample | place: Denmark | collected 2008 | reverse complement strand
TCGCCCGGCACGGGGGACTCCCGGCGCACGTTTTCGGCTTTCACGGCACCGACCACGGCACCGACCTCCAGGCGTTTGGCCACATAGTCGGGATGATACACCTCGCGGACGTGGGTCGTGGCCAGTCCGATCTGATTGCCGTAGCTCGAATAACCGGCAGCGGCCTTGAGGCTGATGACGCGCTGGGGCAATTTGCCGGGCAGCGTTTCGCTTACGGGTTGATAGATATTTCCCGCACCCGTCACACGCATCGCCTGATAGACGTAGCTGCGACCCGACAACGGATCGCGGATGGCACCGCCCAGGCAGGTCGAAGCTCCGCCGAAAGGTTCGATCTCGGTCGGGTGGTTATGGGTTTCGTTCTTGAATTGCAGGAGCCATTTCTCGGTCCGGTCATCGACGTCCACATCGACGAAAACGCTGCATGCGTTGTTCTCCTCGCTCACCTCCAGGTCGTCGAGCAGTCCCTTGCTGCGCAGGTAACGGGCACCGATCGTCGCCAGGTCCATCAGGCAGATGCTCTTGCCCTCGCGCCCCAGTTCGCGGCGGATTTTCAGGTAAAGCGCCAGCGTGCCTTCGATCTCGTCTTTCACGAACGACTCCTCGACCGTAATGTTCTCCAGCTCGGTCGTGAAGGTCGTATGACGGCAATGGTCGCTCCAGTACGTATCGAGAATCCGCAGCTCGGTTTCGAACGGATCGCGACCCTCTCTCCGGAAATATTCGACCACTTCGCGCAGGTCGTCGGCATTCATCGCCAGACCGTTCTTCTTGCAGTAGGCATCGAGTTCCGCATCTTCCATCTCCCGGAACCCGTCCAATACCGGCACCGGTTTCACGGGGGCGCTTTCCAAATCGTCCAGGACCCGCAAATCCTTCTCGCGCGACTCCACGGCATTGATATAATAGCGACGAATACGCTCCATCGTCTCCTTGGGAAGTTTCGAAGGGAAGATCAGCAGCTTCGAACTCTTGATCTTCACCTCGGCCGAAGGATCGATCAACCGCACGCAGTCCACGGCCGAAGCCGCTCGCTGGTCGAACTGTCCGGGCAGGCACTCCACAGCCAGAAAGCTGTTGCCGCCCAGATCGCACGAATCCGTCACGGCATCGGTAACCACCTCGCCGAAGACCCTGTAACGGCTCTTCTCCAGCAATTCGTCCGAAAAACCGAACAGGTCGTACACGTTCAGCAGCCGCAGGCCGTCGAGCGAAAGATTCAGGTTGGCATTCAGGTCGCGGAGCAGGCTCTCGGCCTCGACCCGGAATTCGGGGTATTTCTCAACGAAAATACGGTAACTCTTCATTATCTTATTTTTGACTTTATTTCACAAATCTGTCGGCCCACTTGGCGGCATACTCCTCGCCGGTCACACCGACGAAAGTCACGTGTCCCATCTTGCGCTTGGGCTTGGAAACGGTCTTGCCGTAAATATGGACATACACACCGGGGCGATTCTCCCGGGCAAGCGCCTCGGCCCGCTCCAGATCCTGTCCCAGGATGTTTTTCATCACGGTAGGGGCCTTCAGCTGCGGCTCTTCGAGGGGCATATCGAGCAGGTAACGGCACAGCTCCCGGAACTGATTGGTCGTCGAACCCTCGATGGTCCAGTGTCCGCTGTTGTGCGGGCGCGGCGCCATTTCGTTGAAATAGACCTCGTCTCCCTTCACGAAATATTCGATAGCCAGAATCCCCCGGTAACCGCAGTCGCGCATGAAACGCTTGCTCTGGGACACCATCCGCTCCCGCACCTGGTCCGGCATCTCCGCCGGCACGATGCACAGATCCAGAATACCGTCCTTGTGGATATTCCGCCCTACCGGGAAGCAGATCACGCGCTCTCCGTCCGACACCAGCACCACGCTGGCCTCGAAATCGAACGGGACGAACTCCTCCAGAATGCAGGGCACCGCGAGCAGTTCGCGGGCTTTCGCAAGGTCGGCCTCGCCGCGAAGCACCGCCTGACCGTGTCCGTCGTAGCCCAGCGTACGGGTCTTGAGCACGCACGGATAACCGATTCGCGCAATGGCCCGATGCAGCGACTCCTCGTCATCGACAGCCATGAAAGCGGGCGTCTTCAATCCATGATCGCAGGCATTGCTCTTCTCCCGCAGGCGATCCTGCGAGTCGAACAGAGGCCTGAACCCTTGTTTGATATTGTATTTTTGCTCGAGAGCCACCAGCAGATCGCCCGGCACGTTCTCGAACTCGTAGGTCACCACGTCGCTGCGGCGGCAAAGCTCTTCGAGCGCCGCCGGATCGTCGAACCGGCCCACGATCCGCTCGTCGCTGATCTTTAACGCCGGAGCATCCTCCGCCGGATCGAGGCAGATCGTCCGCGCACCCAGCAGATGCGCCTGCTCGATGATCATCAGCCCCAACTGGCCGCCACCGATAATTCCGATCGTCTTCACCGCACTCATCGGTCTAAAGTTCCGCTTTAAGTACATCCTCAGTCTGTTTTGCACGGAACATCTCCAGACGGGCCGCCAGCGCCTCGTCCTTCAACGCCAGGATCGACACGGCGATCAGGGCCGCATTCTTCGCCCCGTTGATCGCTACGGTCGCAACCGGCACGCCGCCGGGCATCTGCACGATCGAAAGCAAGGAATCCAGCCCGTTCAGGGCTCGAGATTTGACCGGCACACCGATCACCGGAAGTGCGGTCATACTGGCCACCATGCCGGGCAGGTGCGCAGCGCCTCCGGCTCCGGCGATGATTACCTCCAGTCCGCGCGACTTGGCCGTTTTGGCATACTCCACCAGCAGTTCGGGGGTGCGGTGGGCGCTCACCACCCGCTTCTCGAACTCCACACCGAATTGCGCGAGCGTCGCCGCAGCGTCGGACATAACGTCCCAGTCGCTGATCGAACCCATGATTACTCCAACTTTCATAGTAAGAAACGTACTAAATCAACCAAAAAAGAGCCGCTACGACAGAATTCGTCATAGCGGCAAGATTATATTGCTGCGGGAAGCCGATTCGTGCCCTCCTGCATAGTTCCGTCGATAAAATCCGATGCAGGAACGACACTGCACGCTCCGGCCGCACATCGAGCCGACAGCATCTGCTGTCGCTTTCGCCGGGTATGGTGCATCTGAATCCTTTCCATCGTTTCGGAAGTCGTAGCCGCCGACGGACCTGCGGCCCATCGCCTTTTACTCGCACAAAAGTACGAATAATTTCAACGACAACCTAACAATCCCGACAGTTTTATTTCGACATTGTATCGACAAAATCCGCTACCGGATTTTCGCCTCGCAATAAGCGCAGCGGCAGGTGTCTCCCGCTTTGACAAAAAGCGGATCGACATCCTCCGTAGCCGAAATACACCGGGAGTTGGGGCATTTCATACTCCGGTCTATGAACATCCCCTCGGCCAGGTCGGGGACTGCGGCGAGCTTCTCGCCTTCGGCCCATTTCAGCAACGTATAGATCAGAGCCATGCGCACGAACTTACCGTTCTCGACCTGCCGGAAATAGGCTGCCCGGGGATCGTTGTCCACCGCACGCGTGATTTCGTTCACGCGGGGCAGCGGATGCAGCACGATCATATCCGACTTGGCCGTGCGGAGTTTCGACGGATCCAGCACGAAACTGTCCTTCACGCGGTTGAACTCCTCTTCGTCGAGGAAACGCTCCTTCTGCACGCGGGTCATGTAGAGAATGTCCAACTCGGGCATCACCTCCTCCATCGTCGATACCTCGCGGAATTCCACCCCTTCGGTCTGGGTTTCGATCTCATGAAGCATATACTCGGGCAACCGCAGCTCGTCGGGGGCGATCAGCACCACCCGAATCCCTTCGTAGCGCGACATCGCCTTGATAAGCGAATGCACCGTGCGGCCGAATTTCAGGTCGCCGCAGAAGCCGATCGTCAGGTGATCCAGCCGCCCCTTCTCGCGCTTGATCGTCAGCAGGTCGGTGAGCGTCTGCGTCGGATGGCTGTGGCTACCGTCCCCGGCGTTGATGACCGGGATACCGGCATACTGCGAGCCGACCAGCGGCGCCCCCTCCTTGAAATGGCGCATGGCGATAATGTCGGCGAAGCAACGAATCACCCGGACCGTATCGGCGACCGTTTCGCCTTTCGACACCGACGACGAAGCGGCGTCCGAAAAACCGATGACGCTGCCGCCGAGCTCCAGCATGGCCGAAGTGAAACTCAGCCGCGTGCGGGTCGAAGGCTCGTAGAAGAGCGTCGCAAGTTTTTTGCCCTTGCAGGCTTCGCTGTATTTGGCCCGGTTGGCGATGATGTCTTCCGCCAGGGCGATGATCTGCCCGATCTCGGCGACCGACAGATCCGTAGGGTCGATTAAATGGCGCATAGCGGTTTATTTGTTGATCCAGCTTTCGTCCGAAGGATTGTCGCGGAAGGCGATCAGGCGCTGCCGATCCTCCGGCTTGATATACCCCTCCTCGGCCGCTACTTCGACCAGCGCATCGAGATTCGAAAGGCTATGGTTGATTACGTCGGCTGCAGCAAGCCGCTCCAACCCTTTCTTCATACCGTACGTAAAAATGCTCACTACGCCCAGCACCTCGGCACCCGCCGCACGCAACGCCTCGACCACTTCGATACACGATCCCGCCGTCGAAATCAGGTCTTCGATCACCACGACCTTCTGCCCCTTATCGAGCTTACCCTCGATCTGATTCCCTCGACCGTGATCCTTCGAGCCGCTGCGGACATATCCCATCGGCAGGTCGAGGATCGTCGCGGCGATGGCCGCATGAGCGATGCCTGCCGTCGATGTTCCCATCAGCACCTCGCACGCGGGGAATTTCGCCTTCACCGTTTCCGCAATCGCGGCCTCGACCTTCTTCCGCACCTCGGGGGCGGTCAGAATCAACCGGTTGTCGCAATAAATCGGGCTTTTGATACCGCTCGCCCAGGTAAACGGCTGCTCGGGGCGCAGGAATACCGCACCGATCGAGAGCAGGCCTTTGGCAATTTCTCTTTCCATAACTATTTCTACATTCTTTAGATTGTCATTCCTTTTTCCGCAAAAACGGCTTTCCGCCTATCGCTCGTCGAGGGCCATACGGAGTACGGCCTCCACCTCGTCGGGCATAATACCGCCCTCGTGCACTTTCTTGTCCCCGACGTAAAATGTCGGTACGTAATAGTAGTCGTAACGGTCGGCCACTTCGGGTTCGGCCAGTTCGTCGATCATCCTGATTTCGATGCGGCTGTACGGTCCCTGCCGCTGCAGTTCCTCCAGATAACCCAGCGCCTTCTTGCAGAAGGGGCACCGGGGCTGATAGAAAAGTGTAACCGGTTTCATAACTTTCTTGATTTAGAGTAAAACTTATTTCTTGCCTGTCGCGGCAATCGGCCTCTTCGGTCGCCGCAATTCGGCGCGCATTCCGTTCGCACGATCCGGCAACACCCGTGCCGACCGAAGTTCCGCGAACTCCACGCTCCCAAACCCATTTTAGACAACTGCCGCACGACACGAATCCCGTCCGTATCGCTCGATCCGGGCCGCAAAGCAGCCCTTCCTTCCGTACCGCCCGAAATACTCCCTACCGTCGCACACTCTATTTCACGAACTCCTCCACGCACCGGCGATAGGCCGCCACGGGATCGGCTGCCGCCGTGATGGGACGCCCAACCACGATATAGTCCGAGCCGATTTCCCGCGCACGCGCCGGAGTCGTGACCCGCACCTGATCGGCCACCTCTCCGTCCGCAAAACGCACGCCGGGCGTAACGGTCAGGAACTCCTTTCCGCAGGCCGCCTTCACCATACCGGCCTCCAGCGGCGAGCAGACCACGCCGTCCAGTCCCGCTTCGCGGGTATTCTGCGCATACTTGACGATCGTATCGTTGATCGAAGCCGAAATGAGCAGCTCGCGCTGCATACGCTCCTCCGAAGTCGAAGTAAGCTGCGTCACGGCGATCAGTAACGGGCGCGTGCCGTCGGGACGGGTCAGCCCTTCGACCGCCGCACGCATCATCTCGATCGTGCCGGCCGCATGCACGTTGCACATGTCCACGTCGAGGCGCGAAAGCACGGCCATCGCCTTCTTGACCGTATTGGGAATGTCGTGCAGTTTCAGATCAAGGAAAATCCGGTGCCCCCGGCGCTTGATCTCACGCACGATTTCGGGCCCTTCGGCATAGAAAAGCTCCATGCCGATCTTCAGGAAAGGTTTGCGGGCCTCGTTCTTAAACAGATCGAGGAACCGGAAAGTCTCTTCGGCGCTGCTGAAATCGCAGGCGATGATTACGTCTCTGTTGGTCATATCTCTTGCTTCTTTATAATTTTCACAAAATTACTTCACGATGCCGATAATATCGGACAGCCGTTCGATCCCCAGCCGCTCCATTTCGCGGGGCAATGCCTCGACGATCTCCTTGCAGGCATAAGGGTTCCGCAGGTTGGCGGCCCCCACCTGTACGGCCGTCGCCCCGGCCATCATCATTTCGATAACGTCGCGGGCCGTTTCCACGCCACCGCAACCCATCACCGGAATCCGGCAAGCCCGGGCTACCTGATAAACCATCCGCACGGCCACGGGGAAGATCGCCGCACCGGAAAATCCGCCCATAACGTTGGCGATGATAGGCTTGCGGCATTTCACGTCGATCCGCATGCCCAGCATCGTGTTAATCAGACAGATGCCGTCGGCCCCCGCCTGCTCGCACGCCCGGGCGATCGCCACGATGTCCGTCACGTTAGGACTGAGCTTGATATAGACCGGCTTGGTAGTCACGGCTTTCACGGCACGCGTTACCTCGGCCGCCGCTTCGGGCGACGTTCCGAAGCTCATGCCGCCGTGCCGCACATTGGGACAGCTTACATTGACCTCGATCAAACCGACCTGTTCCTCCTTGTCGATCCGCTCGCAGCAATAGGCATATTCCTCGACCGAAAAACCGCTGATGTTGGCGATCACCGGCTTGCGGAAGAATGTCTTCAGCCGGGGAAGCTCTTCGCCGATCACCGCATCGATACCGGGATTCTGCAACCCGACGGCATTGATCATCCCCGCCGTACACTCGGCGATGCGGGGCGTGGGGTTGCCGAAGCGTGCCTCGCGCGTAGTTCCCTTGAAGGAAAACGACCCAAGGATGTTGATGTCGTAAAAATCCTTGTACTCGTTGCCGTAACCGAACGTACCGCTGGCCGGCACGACCGGATTATCCAGCCGAAGGCCGCTCAACGTCACCGACGTATCGAAGTTTTTCTTGGGTTCGTTTACCATATAATCTCCTCCTTTTTCAGTACGGGTCCCTCCTTGCAGATGCGTTTGGCCCCGTTTTTCGTCTGACAGGAACAACCCATGCAGCCGCCGAAGCCGCAGCCCATGCGCTCCTCGAAACTCAATTCGCCCGGTATGTCGCCCGTCGCATCGCTCAATGCACGCAGCATCGGCAGCGGGCCGCAGGCGTAAAAATAATCAAAATCCGGCTTCTTTTCAGCGATCGCCGTCGTTACGAAACCCTTTGTCCCGTGCGTGCCGTCCGCTGTCGTTACGAAGACCTCCGCACTGAGCGCCCGAAACTCCTCCTCGTAGAAAACCTCCGAAGCGGTATTGAATCCCAACACCACAGTCACTTTTCTACCCTTGTCAATCAGTTTTTTGGCCAGGTTGTAGAGGGGCGGAACGCCCACTCCGCCTCCGACCAACAGAGGCCTGCGGCACTCCGCATCCGGATCGAAGCCGTTCCCCAGGCCGGTCAGCAGGTCGAGCTTGACGCCCGCCTTCATTTCACTCAACCGGGCCGTGCCTTCGCCGACGACCTTATAGATCAGTGTCAGCGTCCGCTCGTCGTAGTCGCACACCGAAATCGGACGGCGCAGGTAGAGCCCTTCGACCTCGATATTGACGAACTGCCCGGGACGGGTCAGGTATTGCGTATCCCCCTCGAGCGTCATCCGCCAGACGGAGGGCGTCAGCGGTTCGTTGGCCGTAACAGTATATATGCCTTTTTTATACATTTTTCTTTTCCAAACTATGTGCTTCGCTTTCGTCTCAATTTCAAAGGAGCCGGTTTCGCGCCGACCGAAGCAGGACACGGCAAGAGCATACTCGCTGGTATGGGACTGTCGCGGACTGCGAGAAGGTGCGAAAGGTGCCCTCTGAACGAAACTCGCTTTTGATTTCAGGCCGACAAATGCGGTGCATCGTGACTTTGAAGCGGATGGGGAACACTATCCGTCTTTTCCATTCGGATCAAAGAGGGATGTGACGCAGTTGCCGCATGAAATCGAAAACTATTCGGCATCAATGGTCGAAACACCCAGGGTTATCTCCTCCAATACATCCAGCAGGACCTTTACCGTTTCGAGCGCCGTGAAGATCGTCACGTTGTTCTCGACGGCCGTGCGGCGAATCTCGTAACCATCCAGCCGGGTGTTGTGCTGGTTGATGTCGATCGTATTGATGACATAGCTCACATGGCCCTGGCGCAGCGAGTCGATGATCTCCGTACTGCCTTCGCTCAACTTGCGGCGCGTACGGGTGCGAATACCATGCTGACGCAGGAATTCCGCCGTGCCCTTCGTCGCCTCGATATTGAAACCCAGGTCATAAAAGCGCCGTACCAGCGGCAGCGCATCCTGCTTGTCCTTGTCGGCGATCGTGAGGAAGATCGTACCGTAGTTGGCGACGGTCATACCCGACGACTGGAGCGCCTTGTAGAGCGCCCGGGTGAGCTTGTTGTCGTATCCGATCGCCTCGCCCGTGGATTTCATCTCGGGCGAGAGGTAGGACTCCATGCCCCGGATCTTGGCGAACGAGAAGGCCGGGGCCTTGACGAACCAGCGGGAGCGCTCCCTGCCATATACTTCGGTAATGCCCTGCTCCCGAAGCGAATGACCCAGGATGACCCGTGTGGCGATGTCAGCCATCGGGACACCCGTCGCTTTCGAAAGGAACGGCACGGTGCGCGACGAACGGGGATTCACCTCGATCACATATACGTCCTCTTCCCCGTCGAGGATAAATTGGATATTATACAGACCGACGATACCGATCCGGCGGCCCAGCCGCACGGTATAATCGATGATCTTGTCCTTGGCTTTCTGGCTCACGCTGAAGGTCGGATAGACGCTGATCGAGTCGCCGGAGTGGATGCCCGTCTTCTCGACGTGCTCCATGATACCGGGAATGAAGACATCCTTGCCATCACAGATGGCGTCCACCTCCAGTTCGCGGCCCATAATATAACGATCGACCAGCACAGGGCTGTCCTCATTGACTTCGACCGCCGTCTGGAGATAGTGGCGCAAACGCTCCTCGTTCGAAACGATCTGCATGGCCCGGCCGCCCAGCACGTAGCTCGGGCGCACCAGCACCGGGTAGCCGATCCGTTCGGCGGCTCGCACACCGGCTTCGATATCGGTCACGGCCTCGGCCTCAGGCTGGGGTATTCCCAACTCCTCCATGATCTTCTCGAAACAACCCCGGTCTTCGGCATTCCGTATCGCCTCGACACCCGTACCGATGATCGGCACACCCAGTTCGTGCAGCGGCTCAGCGAGGTTGATCGCCGTCTGGCCGCCGAGCGACACGACGATCCCTTTCGGTTTTTCGAGCGTAATAACGTTCATCACGTCCTCTACGGTCAGCGGCTCGAAATAGAGCTTGTCGCTGGTGGTATAGTCCGTCGAAACGGTTTCGGGATTGTTATTGATGATGATCGCCTCGTACCCGGCGGCGCGGATCGACCAGATGGCATGCACGGTCGAATAGTCGAACTCGACGCCCTGCCCGATGCGGATCGGTCCCGACCCGAGCACCACGATCTTCTCGCGTTCGCTCACGATCGACTCGTTCTCCTGCTCGTAAGTGGAATAGAAATACGGCACATAGGAGGAGAACTCGCTCGCGCAGGTATCGATCATCTTATAAACCGGGAAAATATTGTGCTCGCGCCGCAGCAGGAACATCTCCTTCTGGCTCATGCCCCACAACTGACCGATGAACTTGTCGCTAAAACCCATGCGTTTGGCGTCGCGCAACGTTTCGATGTCGCGGGGATTGGCCGCTACGACCTTTTCGAACTCGACGATGTTCTTAAACTTCTCGAGGAAGAACATGTCGATTTTGGTGCTGTTGTAGATCAGCGCCAGCTCGACGCCCCGGCGGATCAGCTCGGCGATGGCGTAAAGACGGTCGTCCGTTCCCTCCTTGATATAGGAGAGCATCCGATCGACCGTCCAGTCGTCGAATTTCTTATGGTAGATATGGCAGACCCCCGTTTCGAGCGAGCGCACCGCCTTCAGGAGGCTCTCCTCCATCGTGCGGCCCACGGACATCACCTCGCCCGTCGCCTTCATCTGGGTTCCGAGCTGGTTCGAAGCGTCGCTGAACTTGTCGAACGGGAAGCGGGCGATCTTGGTAACCACATAGTCGAGAGCCGGTTCGAAGCTGGCCGGCGTATTGGCGATGCGGATCTCGTCGAGCGTAAGGCCCACGGCGATCTTGGCGCTGACGCGGGCGATCGGATAGCCGCTGGCCTTCGACGCCAGAGCCGACGACCGCGACACGCGGGGATTGACCTCGATCAGGTAGTAGTTGAACGAGAGGGGATCGAGCGCGAACTGCACGTTGCAGCCGCCTTCGATCTTCAGGGCACGGATCAGCCGCAGGGCGCTGTCGCGCAGCAACTGATACTCCTTGTTGGTCAGCGTCTGGCTCGGAGCCACCACGATCGAGTCGCCCGTATGGACGCCGACCGGATCGATGTTTTCCATATTGCAGATCGCAATGGCCGTATCGTTGTGGTCGCGGATCACCTCGTATTCGATCTCCTTATACCCCTTGATGCTCTTCTCGATCAGCACCTGATGCACCGGGGAG
>ULXD01039378.1_pt1 | contig 10978 bp, 9 predicted proteins | sample 1960961 | NCBI WGS metagenome assembly ULXD01 (sample SAMEA4835829, study PRJEB28245) | human gut metagenome | biome: gut microbiome; material: fecal sample | place: Denmark | collected 2008 | reverse complement strand
TCTGCTGCTCCACCGGGAGTACACGCTGGACGTCATCGCCAGCCTCTGCGGTTTCTCAGGGGCCAACTACCTCTGCCGCGTCTTCAAAAAAACGACCGGCCAATCTCCCACGCAGTGGCGGGCGATGGCCGGTCGGAGCGCACTGCCCGAGCTTTCGCCCGAGCAGCAGCGGTTGGAGCAGGAATTGTTTATTTAATTTTTCCGCTTCAGCAGGAAGAGGGTCAGACAGGCCGTGATGGCCTCAGAGGCCGGGAACGCGGCCCAGACGCCGTTCATCCCGAAGAGGGCGCTCAGCACCAGAGAGCAGGCCACGATGGCCACGATGCCGCGGGAAAGCGACGTCGCAGAAGCCTCTGCGGGGCGGTCCACCGCGCCCAGATAGCCGGCGGCCACGATATTGAAGCCCGCGAAGAAATAGCCGAGGAAGTAGATGCGCATCCCGCTGAAGGCATACTGCGCCATGAGGGCCGAGTTCTCACTGTTGAAGACCGCGACGATCGGCCCGGTGAACCCGAACAGAACTGCATACAGTGCCGCCGCCAGCGCAAGCGCTGTTCCGCTGCCCAGCAGCAGGAGCTTGCGGGCACCGGCGGCATCGTTTTTGCCGTAGCACCTGCTGACCAGCGGCTGTGCGCCCTGGGCCACGCCGTTGAAGATCGCCGTCGCCACCAGCGCGTAGTTCGCCACGACGCCGTAAGCCGCCACGGCCACATTGCCCGCCAAACGCAGGAGCAGCAGGTTGAAGACGGTGGTGGTCACGCCGGAGGACATCTCTCCCACGAAGCCCGAGACGCCCAGCTGGCAGCTCTGGGCCAGCAGCTTCGGCGAGGGCAGCTGCCGCACAAGGCGGACGGTGCTGCTCTTTTTGAAGAAGTGGCGGCTGCAGATCGCAATGCTCAACACCGGCGAGACTGCCGTCGCCAGCGCCGCGCCGGGCAGGCCGAGGCCCATGGGGAACATGAAGATGTAATCGAACACCACGTTGAAGAGGCTTCCGCAGAGGGTCGCCACCATGGCCAGCGAGGGGTCGCCATCGTTCCGGACAAAGGATGCGACGATATAGTTGCACATGAAGAAGGGCGTGAACAGCAGGAAGATGCGGGCGTACCCCACGCCCAGTGCAACGATCTCCGCGTCGCCGCCCATGAACCGCAGCAGCACCTCGGGGCAGAAGATGCCCGCCAGCATGAAGGGCAGGGCGAACACCAGCGCCCAGAGCAGGGCGTTGGAGAAATAGCGCTCCGACCGCTCGTCGCCCTGCGCCCGGAGGATGGCGTAGCGGGTGGCCGCACCGAGGCCCAGCATGGAGCCGATGGCGAAGATGAAGTTGTAGATGGGCAGGCAGAGGTTCAGCAGAGCCACACCGCTGGTGCCTGCCGCCTGCGAGATGAAATAGGTATCGGCCAGGATGTAGCAGGACGTACCCAGCAGGCCGAAGATGTTCTGGCTGACGTATTTGAAATACTGTTTGGTAAGGCTCATGTTCTCCTCGTCAAATGTCACATTTTTATCATTCAAATTTCAGATATACTGCCATATTGCGTCAGTATATCACAATCCGACCGAAGCTGTCAAGCTCTCCATTTGCACAAACGCCCGGATGGGTGTATACTGTAGTTTGTTTTTGAAAACAGGCAGAAGGGAGGGTGCATCATGCCGGGCAAGACTTTATACTGTCTGGGCGAAGCGTGGCTGGAATTGAACAGTACCGCGCCGCTGGCGTCGGCAAAGACGTTTTCTCCCCGCATGGGCGGAAGCGCCGCCGCGCTGGCACTGGCTTATGCCGCACAGGGCGGCAGAGCCTCTCTTTTAACGCAGCTTGGCGAGGATGTTTTCGGACACCGCATCGCAGACGCTTTATCTACTGCCGGTGTGGACATCAGCCGGGTCTGCTTCACCTCCCGCGCCCCCACGCCGCTGCTGTTCGACGGCGGCGGCGAACAGCTAGGCTGCCGCACCCGTTCTTCGGAGCTGCTCTATGCACCCGAACAGCTGGGCGCTGACTGGGCCGCAGATGCTGAAATGCTGGCCTTTTCCAGCGCCTGCCTTGTGGACAGCCCCTGCCGCTACACCCACCTTGCCGCGCTGGACACCGCCCGCACCGCCGATATGCCGGTCTGCTTTGTTCCCTCTCTCCGTCCGACCCTCTGGCCCGGCGAAAAGACCCTGCGGGAAACGGTACTGCAGTTTCTCCCCTTCGCAGACATCCTCCTCCTCACCGCCGACGAGATGGAGCTTCTGCTGGACACCCGGGAGTATCAGGTCGGACTGTTCGCCCTGCTGCGGGGGCATACCCAGCTGGTGGTGCTTGAGACAGAAGAGGGCGTCCACGCCTTTACCCGGGCAGCGCACGTCTTCTGGCCCGGGCTGTCCGCCCCGCCCGAGGAGCTGGCCGCACGGCTGCTGTATCAAATCTCTCAGCAGGAACTGACCCTGAAAAAGCTCATGAAATGCAGTGCTCCGGCACTCCAGACACTTCTATAACGCCGGAAAGCCCCCGCCTTTGCAGGCGGGGGCTTTCCGTTTATCCTGTCATCCGGAGGAGGATGAGCTGATCAGCTTATCAGTGGATGAACACCGGGCCAAGCGGGTTGGTGATGGGGCTGACGTAGCCGCCCAGCAGCTTCGGGATCGCGAGGCTGATGTCAGGCACATAGGTCAGCAGCAGCAGAGCGATGAACATGCACAGATAGAACGGCAGGGGAGCCTTGACGACCTTCTCCATGGGGCGCTTTGCCACGGCAGAGCCGATGAACAGAACCGCGCCGACAGGGGGAGTCAGCAGGCCGATGCCGCAGTTCAGGACCATGATGATACCGAACTGGATGGGGTCGATGCCAATGGAGGTGGCGATGGGCAGCAGGATGGGGGTAGCGATCAGGATGATGGGAGCCATATCCATGATGCAGCCCAGAACCAGGATGATGAGGTCGATGAGCAGTGCGATGATGTAGGGGTTGCTGGTGACGCTGGTGATGGCGTTTGCGGCCAGATCAGGCACGTGCAGCATGGTCAGGCAGTTACCGAACACTGCAGAGGTGGCGATCAGGATGAGGACGATGGACAGAGTGTTGACGCACTCGTCCAGAGCGTGCCAGACGCCCTTCCAGTCAAGGCCCTTGTAGACAAAGACGGAGACCAGCAGAGAGTAGATAACTGCGATAGCAGCGGACTCCGTAGCAGTGAACACACCGCCGACAACGCCGAACACGACGATGACGACTGCGGCCAGAGCCCAGATGGAGGTGCCCAGCTGCTTGATGAAGCCTTTGATGGTGAAGGGAGAGCCCTTGGGGTAATTCTCCTTGACGGAGATGATGTAGGAGCCGATCATCAGGACGATGGCCAGCAGCGCGCCGGGCAGGTAGCCAGCCAGGAAGAGGCTGCCCACGGAGATGCCGCCGGCGGTGGTGGCGTAGATGACCATGTTGTGGCTCGGGGGGACCAGCAGGCCCTCGCAGGAGGAGGTGATGGTAACGGCCGTGGAGAAGTCGGCGTCGTAGCCCTGATCGACCATCATAGGGATCATGATGGAGCCGATGGAAGCGGTATCTGCGGAAGCAGAACCGGAAATGCCGCCGAAGAAGTAGGAAGCAACGATGTTGACCATTGCCATGCCGCCGCGCATCCAGCCGACGCAGGCGTCAGCCAGAGCGATCAGCTTTTCGGAGATGCCGCCGCTGCCCATGAGGACACCCATTGTGATGAAGAAGGGGACGGCCATCAGGCTGAAGGACGAGATGCCCTTGACCATCAGGCGGCAGACATCGGTCAGTGCCTGACCCTGCACCATCAGGCAGAGCACGCTGGACAGGCCAACGGCGTATGCGATGGGGAAACGCAGGAAGATCATGACGAAGAAGCTGACAAGAAGGACAACGATTGCCAGTGTCTGGACTGTCATATTAGTTCTCCTCCTTTACAAAAAAGCTCTTGATGTGATTGTACAGCGCCTCGATCTCAAAGATGATCATGGCGACACCGGCCAGAGGCACGGGGAAGTACATCCAGAAACGGCTCAGCCAGGGCATCGAGACATAGAAGCCGCGGCCGCCCAGGGTGGTGGCGTAGTTCCAGCCCACAACCAGCATGATGAGGCCGAGGATGCAGACCGCCAGATCGGCGAGGATGTCCAGCACCTTGACGACGATCTTGGGCAGGTAGACGTCAAATGCGGTCATCCGGATGTGTGCGCCGCGGCGGATGGCCAGAGCGGCACTCAGCACGGCCATGTAGCTCATGCAGGTCAGCACGACCTCTTCCGTCCATGCGGGGTCCGGGATGAACGGGACGTAACGACCAATGACCGACATGGTGGTGATGAGAATATCTGCAATCAGCAGCAGCTTGCAGATAAACAGGACCACTTTGTAGGTGACGTCGTACGCCGGCTTGATCTTATCCAGAGTGGTAAAGATTTTCGGCATAGGATCTCCTCCATACTCTTATAAAAAGCCCGGCGGGTCTGCGGGCGTATCCCGTAGTCCCCCGCCGGGCTATGTACTACTTCAGGATAAAGGCGCTTTTATCAGGCCTTCATATCCAGCAGCTGCTGATACAGCTCAGCCTGATCAGAGGTATTCTCGCTGATGACCTTAGCGCAAGCCTCCTGCCAGGGAGTCTTATCGGGGACATCGACGACGTTGCAGCCGGAAGACTTCAGCTCGTCGAGGACCTTGTTCTCAGCGGTCTCGGACAGGTCAGCGTTGAAGGCCTGCGTATCCGCAGCAGCCTCCATGACGGCAGCCTGCTGGTTCTCGGTCAGCTTGTTCCAGGCGTTGTCGGTGATGACAGCCTGCACAGCGCCCAGAGTATGGCCGTCGAGGATCAGGTTGTTAGCGACCTCGGGGAAGGCGTTGGACTTGTAGTTTGCGATGGGCTGCTCAGCGCCATCGACAACACCGGTCTGCAGTGCGCTGTACAGCTCGCCGAAGGAAACGACGGTGGGGTTAGCGCCCAGACCCTCGACCATGCCGTTCATGACGGGGTCGTTGGACACGCGCAGCTTCAGGCCCTTGAAATCAGCGATGCCGGAAACGGGCTTGACCGTGAAGAAGTGACGGAAGCCCTCCTCGCCGTAGAAGATGCCACGAACGGGCAGGCCCAGCTCCTGGGGCTCGTTCAGGAACTCAGGTGCCAGCTCGCTGTTGGCGAAGTTCCAGAAGTGTGCGCGGTTCTCGAAGGTGAAGGGGATGGACAGCAGCTTGGACTTGTTGCAGCCGTAGCTGGTCAGTGCGAAAGCGGAGATACGGCTGATGTCGATGGAGGTGGAGCCGCCGAGGATAGCGTCCAGAACGTCGTTCTCAGAGCCCAGAACGCCGGAAGCCTGCACATCGACGACGACGGAGCCGCCGGTCAGCTCCTCGACCTTCTCCTTGAAGTGAGAACCGGTCTGGCCGACGATGGTATCCAGCGGGTTGACCTCGGCGTAGACCAGAGTCACCTTCGGGTCGGAAGCAGCAGCTGCGGCATCACCGGCGGGAGCGGTGGAAGCTGCAGCAGAGGAAGCGGTAGAGGCAGCAGTGCTGCTGCCGGAGCCACCGCAGGCGGTCAGTGCCAGAGCAGCGGCGGAAACACCGGCTGCTGCCAGAAAGCTGCGACGAGAAATCTTCTTCATGATAAAATCCTCCTTAGATTTTCCTCATTCAGGGCGGTGCGCTCTGCACGGGTCGCACACCGTCCGTTCATTTACTGTACACACTTTAGCAAATTTTTTTAGTCAGAACAAGGGCTTATGAAAAATGTCCTGTTTTTCAAAAAAATGTGAGAAACACTTTTGTGCAGTTCTCACAAGCCACGGTGCAGTTTGTTCAGCACACTGCCCAACAAGATGAATACAATGTAATATCTCTTGCGCTTTTTCAGGCTTCGCGGATGCGCTGGATGAGGCGGCTCTGCTCCTCAAAAGCCGCGTACACAGGCTCGACTGCCGCCCGGAAGCGGGCTTTTTCGGCGGCGGAGAGGGTCGTCACCTCCACGCCCCATTCCCTCATATGCTTCTCGGCGCTGGCCTCCCGCTCCGCCCAGAGGCGGCGTTCGGCCAGAGCGCTCTCCTTTCCGCAGGCGCGGATGATGTCCGGGAAGCGTTCGTCCAGCTCTGCCAGCTTTTCCATCGCGGCCTCACTGGCCAGCTGCAGCTCCGGCACACGGGTGTGCTCATCCTTTAAGAAATAGGGGGCCACCTCATAGTGGCCCATGGCCTCATAGCTGGGCCAGTTGTTTTCCGCGCCGTCTATCTCGGCGTTGTGCAGGGCTGCATAGACCCGGCTGTAGACCACCTGCGCCGGCTTTGCGCCGAGGTCCAGTATCATCTCGCTCATCATGTCCGACTCCTGCACCCGGAGCGTCAGCCCCGCGAGGTCTGCCAGCGTCTCCACCTTTTCGCGGGTGTAGAAGCTGCGGACACCGGCGTCGAACCATGACAGGCCTACGAGGTCCATCGCGCCGAGGCCGGAGAGGAATTCATCGCCGATCTCACCGTCCAGCACCCGCCACATCTGGGGCGCGTCGGTATAGAGAAAGGGAAGCTGCAATACGCTCAGGGCCGGCTGATACTCGGCCAGCTGGCTCAGAGAGACGCGGGCAAAGTCGATGCCGCCGTACTGCATCTGCTCAATGACGCTCTGTTCGGCCCCCAGTTCCCCGCCGCTGTAGACCACGACTTTGACCCTCCCCTCCGTCCGCTCAGCCACAAGGTCGGCGAAGGCCAGAGCGGCCTGCGTGGTGGGATAATCCTCGGGCTGGTTCTCGGCGTAGCGCAGGATGAGCTCCGGGCCGGTGTACTCTTCCGTCTTGCTGCAGCCCACAGCGCCCAGCGCCGTACAGGCGGCCAGCGCCAGCACACTGCGGCGGGAAATCATCCGCCCGCTCACAGCCCGGCCTCCGGGTCGGCCTTTGCCTTCTGGCCGGCCTGACGGCGGTACTGGGTGGGAGTCATGCCGGTGCGTTTCTTGAACGCCCGGGCAAAGTAGCTGGCATCCTCGTAGCCCACCATCGACGCCACCTCTGCCGAGGAGCGGAAGGGGTCGGCCAGCAGTTCCTTCGCTGCGTTGATGCGCAGCTCGGTGAGGCAGTCGAGGAAGTTCATCTTCTGGTACTTCTTGAACTGTGCCGACAGGTAGGCCGGGCTGATGTGCAGGATCTCGCCCACGCTGTCCAGCGACAGATCGAACATATAATTATCCTCGAGGTAGCGGCGGACATGGGCCATGACAAGGGCCGTCTGGCTGTTCTCGCCCTCCTCGGGGGCGTCTTCTGCCTCTTCTTCGGTCTCCGTCTGCTCCGGCTGGGGCTGGGCGGCGGCCAGCTCTTCCAGCTTCCGCTCCGTCTCGATCTGCCGCATAGCCCGGCGCACCGAGGCTTCCAGCTCGTCGGGGTCCACCGGTTTGAGCAGATAGTCGCAGGCCCCCAGATGCACCGCCTCATGGGCATACTGGAACAGGCTGTAGGCCGTGACGAAGATGACCCGGCAGGAAGGCCGCTGGGCCAGCACGGCGCGGGCAGCGTCGAGGCCGCTCATGCCCGGCATCTCAATATCCATCAGGATGAGGTCTGCGCCCCACAGCACCGCCGTGTCGGCAGCTTTGCGGCCATTTTCTGCCACCTCCAGGACCACTTCCCGCTCAAAACGGCGCTGGACCAGCTCTGCAAGCGCCTCCCGCTCCAGCTTTTCGTCATCCGCGATCAACAGGCGTATCATCGTCCAAATCCTCCTCCAAAAGTTCTACAAGGGGCAGGTACATCCTGATGGCCGTTCCCCGGCCCGGGTGAGAGCGGATGACCAGCCGCCCCCGTTTATCCAGAAGCCGCAGCCGTGCGGCCACGTTATAGACGCCGATATGCTCCCAGCGCTCCCCGGGCTGGGCCAGCGCGGCTTTCAGCTGGGCCAGCTGTTCGGGCCGGATGCCCACGCCGTTGTCGCAGACGCTGATATAGAGCAGCCCCTTATCCCGCAGCGGGTTGATGCGGATGCGCACCACGCCGCCCTCTTCCTTGGGCGAGATGCCGTGTTTGAAGGCATTCTCCACGATGGGCTGCAAGATGAAGGACGGCACCATCGTCTCCGTCAAATCGAGGGAGTCGGAGATGCGCCACACCATCTTCACACGGTCGCCGAAGCGGACGTGATAAATCGAGTAATACTCATCCACGATCCGCACTTCCCGGGCCAGCGGCACCTGCTCGTCGTTGCTCATCAGGCTGTAGCGCAGCAGGTGCGACAGAGCCGTGATGAGGGCCTGCGTGCGGTAGGCTTTTTCCTGTCCGGCGGTCTGTAAAATGACGTTCAGGGTGTTGAAAAGGAAATGGGGGTCGATCTGGCTGCGCAGCTGCTGCAAACGGCTGCGCTCCATCCGGTTCTGTAATTCCAGAGCTTCCGTTTTCTGGCGGTGGAGCTCCCGCTCCATCTCGTTTTTCTCCCGCAGGGTGGTCACCTGCTCGGCCATCGAATGCTTCATGTGGTTGAAGGCTTCGGTCAGCTGGGCCATTTCCGGCTGACGGGGCGCAGGCAGGTCGGGCGAATCGAACTCGCCCCGGGTGACCTCCCGGGAGGCGCCGATCATCTGCTGCACCGGGGTCAGCAGCGTCAGCACCGAGAAGGCCATGACGCAGCCCAGCGCAAGGCAGAGTGCCACCACGACGGTCTGCGCCCATTTCACCCGGTCGCTGAGGGCCGACACGGTGGTGTAAGTCCCCTGAGCGTCGGTGATGGCCGTGTTCAGCAGCTGCTGGGTGTACTGGCGCAGATAGCCGCCGCAGGGTACGATCTTATTATAGTAGAGCTGGGCGGCTTTCGTGTCCTGACCGGCGGCTACCGCTTCTTCCAGCTGGTCCACCAGTGCGGTGTAGCTGTCGTAGGTAGTGGAAACGGCATTGTAGAGCAGATACTGCTCCTCACTCACAGTGCCAAGGTCGCTCTCGATGCGCCAGAGCCATGCGTTGGTGACGGAAAAGGCGCTGTGGAGCTCCTCCGTCAGCGCTTTGGCATCGCCGTACTCCCAGCGGTAATCTTCCATGGCCGAAAGGCTCCGCTCCACACCGTTCTGGAAGCGGCTGATGGCGTTGAAGTTGCCCATCTGGTCGTCCAGTTCCCGCAGCACGGTGCCGGACTGGTAAAAGCTCAAGAATATCTGCCCCGCCAGCGCCAGAAAAAACGCTGCCAGGCAAAGACTGATCTGCCCTTTCAGGGTCATCCTGCGCCCCACGCACCCATCCTCCCTCTCTGTGATATTCTGCCGCGCATCTTCCGCCTTATCCGGCCTGTCCGCCGTCAGAGCGAAAGCTCCATAAACTTTCTTTTTCGTCCTATTTTAGCACATTTTAGGGCATCTGCGCAATATCATCCTTGATTGTTGGAAAATAATATGGTACTATGACCAAAAAAGGAGGGTATTTTTATGTCTCAGCCGATCTCCGTTTCCGTCCAGATGGATGCTGCATCCTTCCACGATTTTGCCGCCTTCGACCTGCTGCGCCACCGCAAGGCGTGGCACCGGCCTCTGGCGTTCACGGCCATTTTGCTGGTGTCTGCCTGTGTCTGCCTGTCGCAGGTGGGCCAGAAAGACGGCGCAGCCCTGCTCACGGTGGTTCTGGCCGTGGTGGCGCTGGGCGTGCCGGCCGTCTATTTCTGGACGTTTTTCCACTCCCTGAGCCTCCAGATCAAAAAGATGGGCCTGCCCCGCCCCTTCTACCGGCTGCTGCTGGACGACGAAGGGCTGTCGGTCTGGATGGCCGGCGAGCAGGACAAGCCTGAGGCGAGCCGCAAGTATGCGTGGCACGATATGCATCTGGCCTACCGCACCCCCAACGCCATTTACCTCTATGTCCAGCAGAATCAGGCCTATCTGCTGAACGACAGCCTCGACGCCACATGGAGCCTGCTGCAAGCCTTCCTCCCGGCAGAGCGCCTGCATGATATGCGCTGAAGACAACAAAAACCGCCCTTTTCAGGGCGGTTTTTGTTTTTAACCTCTCAGTCTGCTTCGCAGACAGCTCCCCTATCGAGGGGAGCCTCTGGCGAAGAGGAAAGGCTTTACGAAATGCCAAAACCCCCCTCGTTAGGAGCAACAACGACGACCGCCGCCAGTGGCGGAAACAGGGAGTCGCTGTTGGGGCCGCGGCCAGCAATACGCAAGCAAAGCGCTGCGGATGCTGGGTGCCGCAACCCGGGCAGTGGCAGCGCGTAAGCGCTGACGGAGAGGTTGACTCCAAAATACAAAAACAGGCAGCGCCGTGGAAAGGAGGAGAAAGCGGCGCTGCCTGTGTATGAGAACTCCTAAACATTTGCGGCTGCTAGGAGATTGTTGGTAGTCTGTCCGCCGCCGTGGCTATTGCCTCGCATAGGTGGGGGACAGTATTTTTTTAGGGGCGCGGCACCCGCTGCGGGGCTACGCATGAATCCTGCCTGCATGGCATTTATGGAAAGTCCAAAGCCGGAGATGGGGGATCTCGTTCTTGTCTTCCCGACTGCACCTTTATTGTACCGGATAAAAATGGAGTTTCTTTGAGTTAGTTTTGAACAATCTGCAAACAAGATGTGGAAAGTCTGAGGGCTTTCTTTTCCGTTCTGCTTGACATTCGGCACAGAACGATGTATTGTTAAGTTTATTGTGAAATACCTATGAAATTCCTGCATTTTTGAGGGAGGAGACACTATGGCCGCACCGGCACAGCCGCAGCAGAAAAAGACCCTGCTCATGACCGAGGGCAGCATCTGGAAAAGCATCCTGCTCTTCTCGGTGCCGCTCATCCTAGGCAACCTGCTCCAGCAGCTTTACAACACCGCCGACTCCATCATCGTCGGCAACTTTCTGGGCAGCAACGCTCTGGCCGCTGTGGGTTCCAGCGGCTCGCCCATCTACCTGCTCATCGGTTTCAGTCAGGGCGTGGCCGTCGGCGCAGGCGTCGTCGTGAGTCAGTACCTCGGCGCAAAAGATAAAAAGGAAACGCACATCGCCGTCCACACCTCGCTGGCCATCGC
>ULXD01023107.1_pt1 | contig 11098 bp, 9 predicted proteins | sample 1960961 | NCBI WGS metagenome assembly ULXD01 (sample SAMEA4835829, study PRJEB28245) | human gut metagenome | biome: gut microbiome; material: fecal sample | place: Denmark | collected 2008 | reverse complement strand
CCGATGCCGCCGAAGAAGCTCAGCGGGATGGAGATGACCAGAGCGCAGGGGCAGCTGATGACCAGGAAGGTCAGGGCGCGGTAGACCCAGTCACCGAAGCGGGCGGGCTGGCCCATCAGCAGCAGAACGATGGGGGGAACAAAGGCCAGCGCCAGTGCGCCGTAGCAGACGGCGGGGGTGTAGACCCGGGCAAAGCGGGTGATGAAGTTCTCGGTGCGGGCCTTCTTCATGCTGGAATTTTCCACGAGGTCGAGGATCTTGGAAACGGTGGATTCGCCGAACTCCTTGGTGGTCCGCACCTTCAGCAGGCCGGTCATGTTCACACAGCCGCTGATGACCTCATCGCCGGAGCGGACATCCCGGGGCAGGCTCTCGCCGGTCAGGGCGGCAGTGTTCAGGGCAGAGGTTCCCTCCACGATGATGCCATCAATGGGCACCCGCTCGCCGGGCTGGACCACGATCACGGTGCCCACCTCCACATCATCGGGATCCACCTGCTCCAGCCTGCCGTCCTCGTCCTCAACGTTGGCGTAATCGGGGCGGATATCCATCAGGCTGGAAATGCTCTGGCGGCTCTTGCCCACGGCCACGCTCTGGAACAGCTCGCCGATCTGGTAGAAGATGATAACGGCACAGCCCTCCACATAATCGCCCAGCGCAAACGCGCCCACGGTGGCAACGGCCATCAGGAAGCACTCGTCAAAGGGCTGGCGGTTCTTGATGCCCAGCAGTGCCTTGCGGAGCACATCCCAGCCGACCACCAGATAGGGGATGCAGTAGAGCAGCAGCTCCACCGGCGTGGGGAACTGGGGCAGCAATTTGAGGATGAGCACCAGCACCAGAGCAGCAATGATCCGGTACAGGTTCTTCTTCTGCTTTTTATTCATATCTGTACTCTCCTTTTTTCTGGGTTCTGGGCCGCAATGCGCTGCGGCGGGCGGGGTGGATTCAACAGTTTTTCCCCACGGGGTAGACTTTTCCACGTTTTCCCCTGAGTTTTCCACGGACTTTTCCCGGAGAAAACCTGCTTTTTCGCGTTTCTTTTTGCACTTTTTCGCAGAAGCCGTTGAAAACCCGGTGGAAACTGTTGAAAACCCGTTTTCTTTTCCACAGTTTCCCACACCGGCTTTTGGGCCGTTCTGCCCGAAAAATGCGTCACAAAAAGCTCCCCCGCAGGGGAGCCGTACCGGAGTTACAAACCCCTGTTTCCTCAGATATCAAAGATCTCGCAGTCGTCCTCGACCTTTTTGCAGGCAGCCAAAACATTCACCATGGTATCGTGGGGCTCTGCACCCTCAGCAAACTCGACCTTCATCTTCTGGGTCATAAAGCTGACGGTAGCCTGTGCCACACCTGCAACGGTGTTGGCGGCATCCTCCATCTTCTGGGCGCAGTTTGCGCAGTCAACTTCGATCTTGTAGGTCTTCTTCATCATAGGTACCTCTCTTTATTTTATGTGGACCTCTCAGGCACGCCTTGTGCGCCCGGAGGCTTTGTACTGCGTTTTCCGTTTACTCCTCAATGTGGTCCATGCCCATCGAGAGGATGCTTCTCACATGGTCATCATCCAGTGCATAGTAAACGGTTTTGCCATCCCGGCGGAAGCGCACGAGCTTGGTGTCCTTGAGCACCCGGAGCTGGTGGCTCACTGCCGACTGGCTCAGCTGCACCGCATTGGCAATGTCCTGCACGCAGAGTTCATTGTCATGCAACGCATATAAGATCTTGATGCGGGTGGAGTCGCCGAACACCCGGAACAGGTCGGCCAGCTCATACAGCACCTCGTCATCCGGCATCACCACCGGTTCCGTGTTTTCCTGCCCCGCCGGGGTCATCTGCTCCAATCCGATCATGTCCGATCTCCTTTTGCCGCGTTTTACATGAACGTCTGTTCATGTGTTCATGTTATCATGCAGAAGAGCTTCTGTCAAGGGGTTTTGCAAAGTTTTCTGCATTCCTCTTAAAATCATCGAAAAAAGCCGCAAAAAACGCCCAAACGGATGGAGATTTGCAGAAAAAAACGCCCAAACAGGTGCATCTGTACCAAAAGTGTGGTATTCTAACAATGTATTTCTAAATTTTCGCCTTCGGGCATCTGGAAAGGACGTATTTTTATGTTGGAAGCTGGAATCCGCGGCGAGCAGAGTGTCGCCGTTACTTCCGAGAACACCGCAAAGACCATGGGCAGCGGTACGCTGGACGTGTTTGCCACCCCCGCGCTGGTGGCACTGGCCGAAAAAACCTGCTGGATGAGCGTTGCCGCCGCGCTGGACGAGGGCTGCGGCACCGTGGGCACCCGGCTGGAGCTGGAGCACAGCGCCCCCACCCCTGTGGGCATGACCGTGACCTGCGAGAGTGAGCTGACCGCCGTGGAGGGCCGCAAGCTGGTGTTCAAGGTCTCCCTGCACGACGAGAAAGGCCCCGTGGGCGGCGGTGTGCACGAGCGGTTCATCATCAACAACGCCAAGTTTGCCGCAAAGGCAGAGAGCAAAAAGGGGTAACGGCCTCGCCCTCTCAGTCAGCGCCGTTGGCGCTGCCAGCTCCCCCAAAGGGGGAGCCTTTGGCATTGTGGGCAGGCTGACCGTGCAGATACAGCGGCACTCTGTCCTCTTCCATCACCTGCGCTTCCGCCTTTTGCTGGGCGGCGGTCAGCAGGCGGATGGCCTGTTCGTTGGCGCGGAACAGCTCAAAATACAGCGCTTTATAATCCGGCGTGGCGGCGGCCCCCTTTCCGTTTGCAATAGGGATAGTCTGCCCCGGGCCGGGACAAAAAATCAAGTGAGGAATCATTTATGAAAAAGACAAATCTCTCCTGGGTGGGGGCACTGCTGGTGTTTGCCCTGCTGCTGTGGTGCACCGCAGCCACCCCCGGCACCATTGCCGACCCGGCCAGCTACGCCCCCGCGGTGTACAGCTCCATGCTTTCCCTGCTGCCGCCGGTGGTGGCCATTGTGCTGGCCCTGAACACCAAGGAGGTCTACACCTCCCTGCTGGTGGGCATTGCCACCGGCGCGCTGCTCTTTGCCAACGGCAACCTGGAGCTGGCGCTCAACACCCTGTTCTTCAACGAGGACGGCGGCATGGTTGCCAAGCTCTCTGACAGCAGCAACGTGGGCATTCTGGTTTTTCTGGTGATGCTGGGCATTCTGGTGGCCCTGATGAACAAGGCCGGCGGCAGCGCCGCCTTTGGCCGCTGGGCCTCCACCCACATCCACACCCGGGCCGGGGCACAGTTTGCCACCCTGATTCTGGGCGTGCTCATTTTTGTGGACGACTACTTCAACTGCCTGACCGTGGGCTCCGTGATGCGCCCCGTGACCGACCGGCAGAAGGTCTCCCGCGCAAAGCTGGCCTACCTCATTGATTCCACCGCCGCCCCGGTGTGCATCATTGCGCCGGTGTCCAGCTGGGCCGCCGCCGTTACCTCCAGCGTGCCCGAAGGCTCCGGCATCAACGGCTTTACCATGTTCCTGCGCACCATTCCCTATAACTATTACGCCCTGCTGACCATTGTGATGAGCCTGTTCCTCATCTTCACGGGCACGGACTACGGCTCCATGAAGCAGCACGAGGACAATGCCCGGGCCGGCGACCTTTTCACCACGGCTGACCGCCCCTACGGCGACGATGTGGATGCCGAGGACGATGCCCGGGGCCATGTCATTGATCTGGTGGCCCCGGTGCTGGTGCTGATCGCGGCCTGCATCTTTGGCCTGATCTACACCGGCGGCTTCTTTGAGGGCGTGGACTTCATCACCGCCTTCTCCGACTGCAACGCCTCCGCCGGTCTGGTGCTGGGCAGCAGCATTGCCCTGATGTTCACCTTTGTGTTCTACCGTGTCCGCAGCGTGATGACGTTCCAGGATTTTGCCGCCTGCATCCCCGAGGGCTTCAAGGCCATGGTCAGCCCCATGCTGATCCTGACCCTGGCCTGGACGCTTTCCGGCATGACCAACCTGCTGGGTGCAAAATATTACGTTGCCAACCTGCTGGGCGGCTCCGCTGCCGCCCTGCAGTACCTGCTGCCGGTCATCATCTTCCTGGTGGCAGTGTTCCTGGCCTTTGCCACCGGCACCTCCTGGGGCACCTTCTCCATCCTGATCCCCATTGTCTGCCACGCTTTCCCCCAGGGCGAGATGCTGGTGGTCTCCATTGCGGCCTGCCTGTCCGGCGCTGTGTGCGGCGACCACTGCTCTCCCATTTCCGACACCACCATCATGGCCTCTGCCGGTGCGCATTGCAGCCATGTGAACCATGTTTCCACCCAGCTGCCCTACGCCATTACCGCCGCATCCTGTTCCGCCGCGTGCTATGTGATCACCGGCCTGACCCAGATGTTCCTGGGCAGCAGCGCCAGCCTGTGGACCTCGCTGATCCTGCTGGGCGTTGCCATTGTGCTGGAGCTGGTGGTGCTGAACATTCTGCGCGTAAAGCTGGGCAAAAAGACCAAAGCGTGATATACTAAAGGAAATTGAGTGTTCGAAGGGAGACCGTACCATGCTGGAAAAAGCATTCAACGATGTCTATACCAAGTTCAAGCTCCATTTCTACCAGAACGTGTTCCAGCGCTTTGCCACCCGTGAGGCGACCCTGACCACGGTGGAATCCTTTTGCATGGAGGGCATTATGGCCATGGGGGAGCCCACCATTGCGGAGTTTTCCCGGATGATGCAGATCTCCACCCCCAACGCGGCGTATAAGATCGGCTCGCTGGTGCGCAAGGGCTATGTGGAAAAGATCCAGTCCACCACCGACCGCCGGGAGTATCACCTGCGGCCCACCCAGAAGTATATCGACTACTACAACATCAGCTACTCCTACCTGAGCACGGTGGTCCAGCGGGTGAACAAGCGCTTCCCCAAAGAGGACGTGAAGAAGCTGGAACAGATGCTGACCATCATCAGCAACGAGCTGATGCCCGAGCTGAACCTGGAAAACAACCCGGAGGCTCCGGAGGAAAAGAAAACCGCGCGCTGAGCCGCACCCTTCCGGAAACCCCGGAAGCCCGTGCGCCGACCCCGCGCAGCCAGACAGGACTGCCCCGCAGAGATGTGGAGCAGCCCTGTTTTTTTCTGCCGGAACGGGCCATGCGGCCAACAAAAAAAGCCCCGGAGGGCTTGCGGGGACCCTCCGGGGCGAGGCAGCGGCGTGCGGGCCCGCTGCCTCAGGGGATAGCGATTGACAGGAGATTCTGGGAAGTAACTTTTTGGGGGATTACAAAGGAATGTGATGCATGGCCCAAAGGGTCAGCGGGGCGTTTGCCCGGGGCCTTTGTGGGTTGGGGTTCAGTGCTGGGACTTGTAGAACATGGCCTTGCGCTTGCGCTCCATCCAATATCCCGCTGCAGATAGCACCATGCCTGCGCCCAGCATCAGGTCTGCCAGCCAGCCGCTGGTGCCGGTCTGGATCAGCTTGGCATCCTGCACCGCCGGGAGCACCGGGGTCTCAGGAGCGGGGGCCGGAGTGGGAGCCGGAGTGGGGGCGGGGTCAGGTCTTGCATCCTGCACCACGGGCAGCACCGGGGTCTCGGGGGCGGGGGCGGGCTTTGCGTCCTCCACCGGCGGCAGTTCGGGCGTATCGGGGCCCGGGTTCACGGGCGGCACCACGGTCTGGGTGTAGCCCTTGATCCACACATCCCGGCTCTCCTGAGAGGTAAAGGTGTAGTGCACTTCCGCATCCTGCTTGGTGGTCACTACCATCCGGTCTGCCTCAAACTTCACAGGGGTGCCGTCCTTGTTCTTCTCGGTGTGGTACACATACTTGATAGAGCCGCCTTCTACGGTGCCTGTGCCATCACCCTTAAAGATGTTCCGGATCAGGTTGGTAAAGCTCTTGTAGGAGCCGGTGCCGTGGCCTTCGACCTTATTCACATCGGTAATGAGGGTGTCGGTCATCTCCTGATCATACAGGTACTTTACCGTCTCCTGACTGCCGCCGGGCAGAGGAGTCTCCACATTCTCCGTGGTCACAGTGGTCTTCTTGGTAAGCTCCATGCTGCGGAGGTAGTGGTTCTTGGACGTGCGGATGCTAAGGGGAGCAAAGATGTTTTTGACCTTGGATTCGGTCTCGCCCACCACCTTGCCTTCCTTCGTCTGAACCAGCTTGGAGATCATCAGGTCGTAGCCGCCGACGTACTCCCAAGTACCGTCCTGCCGTTTGTAGGTCCGGTTGATGCAGGTGTTGGCATCCCGGGTCATATAACCATAGGCAGTCATGTCGGCGCTCTGGGTGTAGACCTGATAGCCACTCGGGCTGTTGGGGTTGGAATCGGAAGACCCGATCTCCACAATGTAGGTCTGCTTGATCTTCTCTCTGAATGCTTTCTTCTCCCGCCAGCCAAGGTTCCGGTACGTCTCCGTCTGACCGGTTTCTTCCAGATAGGCATTGAAGGCTGCATTACTACTTCCAAACAGCTTGACCTTTCCGTTTTCCTTCACCGCATCGTAGACCACCGTACCGGTGACCTTGTAGAAAGCACTCTGGTTCGGATTATTGTTCTCGCCGCGCTCGTACTCGTAGTGGCCCGGGCCCTTTCCACCTTCGTTGTCAAAGCTGATCTTGCTGTCCAGACCCACGTCTGTGTTGCTCGGGTCATTATCCACCAGCTTATCGGCCTCGTAGTTCCACTTCAGGGTCGGGTTGACCAGCACGCAATCCGTGGATGTGCCGTCCTGCTTCTCCAGCTGTGCGCCGGATGCAAGGTCAAGGTGCTTGATGTTGGTGGGCTTTACTTCCACCTTCTCGACATACACCTTCTCCCAGTCGAAACCACCGTTCCACTGCAAGTAATAATAACCGTTCTTATCCTTTTCGACCTGATACCATTCTAATCGCTGGCCGTCCTCTGTCTTGTAGTAGGTGTCTGCCTTATCGCCAGCGTAGTAGTTGGGCAGTGTATCCTCGTACTTGGTTCCTTCATTGACCTTGACCATATGCGTCTTTGCGGCCTCGGCCTGTTTCTTCAGGGCTTCCTTCAGCTGCTCCGGGGTCATATCAGCCTGCGTGACTTTTGTCCTGATATACTTAATGACCTCCGTCTTGACGGCCTCGCCCGTATCCGTGATCTCAATGTCACCGACAAAGAGGGTCTCGTCTTTTCCAAGCCCTTTCTTTTTCGCCACGATCTCGTCCCACAGTTCCTCATAGGCTGCATTCAGAGTTGCCTCGTCCGTGACCACCACAGTCTTCTGCACCGATGCAGCCTCGCTGCGTTCGATCTTCAGGGTGCGCTTTTTCAGGTTGGCGCAGTCAACCGTAACAGGGGCACCGTCCTTCGTAAAGGTGGCGGTGTTTCCGTTCAGCTTAATGTCATCGGCATTAACCTCAAACCTCTTTGCCAGCATTTCCCTGGCTTCATCGTCAGTCAGCTCTTCATTCGTCTGAGTCTGTTCCGTAGCGGTATAGGTGACCGTTTTGCCGTCCTCGATTGCAGTACGGGTGAATTTGCCGTCCTTCATTTCATAGACATCGTCGCCGTAGGTCAGGGTGCTGCCGTCCTCTGCAATTGTCCAATTCTTGTCGCCGTCATATCGGATCGTTTCATCCAGTTTATCCGTTTTATCGGTCTTTTTCTGGGTGGTTTGGGTCACAGTCCACGTCACGGTGGAAGCATCCCCAACAAGACGGATGTTGGTATAGCCTGCGGCTTCCAGTTCTGCCTGTGTCGAGAATCCTTTTTCTTTCATCAGGGCCTGCACAGCCAGTTCCTTCCGCTGTTCATCCGTCATGCTGGAAGTATTGCCGGAGGTGATGGTGTAGGTCGTGGTAACTGTATTTCCCTCATTATCCGTGGAGGTAAGCGTATAACCGAGGAAGTTTCCGTCGGCATCATAGTTTTTCTTCGCTTCCTCCGGCACATTGAGCACGCTGGCATCGCCTGTGGTCACGGTATACTCGCCGTCCTTACCCGTTTCAGTCCAGCTGATGGTGCCTTTTGTCACATACGCCGTGCCGGTGACGGTATGGTCCTTCACGTCCTTAACGTTCTCAGGGTTACTGATGTCGGGCTTTTCCGTTGTGGGGGTGCCGGGCGTAACCGTTACCTCAGCGGCGCTGTAGGTCAGGGTGTATTTTGTGCCGTCTTCCAATGTCACCTCAAAGGTGCCGCCCTTGTCCAGCTGCTCCTGCGTAATGGTCAGGCCGCTGATTTTTGCCTTCAGCTGGCTGGCGGTAGCCGTGTCCTCAATGCCCAACTTGTCCACTGCCTTGGTCAGGGCATCCCGGGTGGCATCTCTCTTGGCGTTTTCCGTGGCGGTCTGCTCACCGGCGGTTCCCGGGTCGCCCTTCTCCGTGGTCTTCAGAGTCACTTTATAAGTGAGGCTCCGGCGGAGAAGCTCGTTCTGTGTTACGTCCAGCTTAACTTTCTCCTTGTGCGGGGTGGTGTAGTAGATCTCGCCGTCCGCACCCAGTTCGTAGTTCTTGTTGCCATCTTTTTTCAGTCTGTCAACGATCTCTGCGTTGCTCAGCGGCGTTCCTTCGCTTTCGGGGCCAACCTGAATAACGTACTCCTTGCCGTCCGGTGCGGTGTAATGGATTCCGTCATCCGCCCCTGTACCCTTGAGCATCTTTTCCAGATCCTCGGGCTGAATGGTCTCAACCACTTTGTCGCCATCCTTGATCTGGATACTGGGGTATGTCACCTCGTCTCTGAACGATTCACTGCCATCCTGCTCTGCCTTTTGCCGGGTGATGGTCAGCTCGGTGGTGGTTTTGGTGGTGACCTTGTTGTCCTGAATGGTGATGTAGGTGGTGCGGGTCTGGGGGTTGCCCTCTGCGTCCAGAATGGTCTCGGTCCGGGTGAGGGTATAGGTGCCGTCGGGGTTCACCGTGGGCTTTTCGGCATCCACCAGCTTGGCGATGTCTTCAGCGGTCATCTCGGCGGTGGTTTTTTCCTCTTTCCTCAGCTTGAGGGTCTGCTGGTTGCCGTCCTCAGAGTTGGTCACATCCTCTACTTTGTAGCCGTTGACCGCGTCAGCGCCCTTCTCAATATTCCAGCTGATGTCCGGTTTCTCGCCCAGCTCCTTCGTCAGGTCGATGTTCTTTTTCGGAACCTCTTCCTCTTTCTCGTTCAGATTGCCCGTGGCCGTGCCGCTGCCGGTGGTGGTGGTGGTCTCCTTGCCGGGGGTCACGGTGGGCTGGGTGATGGTGGTGGAGCCGTCCGGGTTCTTCTCCACAGTGGGCGGGGTGGTGGTGTCCACAATGGGCTCTGCGCCGGGGTTGGGTTTCGTCTCCACGTTGGTCTCGGACTTCTCGGTCTTTTCAGCGGTGCCGATCACCACTTCCTCGGGCTTTTTCTGCTCGGGATCAGTCGTGCCGCCGGTCTCACCGGAGCCAGTCTCGCCGGAGCCGGGGTTGGGGTTGGGGTCGGTCTCACCGCTGTCGGGGTTAGGGTTGGGGTTGGTCTCGCCGCTGTCGGGGTTGGGGTTGGGGTTGGGGTTGGGCTTGGGGTCGGTCTCGCCACCGGTCTCGCCGCTGCCCTCGGGGTTGGTCACGATCACGCCATCCAGCTTCTGGGAGCCGTCAGGGTTGGTCGTGGAGTTGTCTTTATTGTATTTGACTTCCGCATCCTTCAGGGTCTCCTGAGCGTTTTTCGCTTCCAGATTGACCTGAGGTTCTGCGGTGTTTTCCTCTTTCTTGGTTTCCTCCGCCACAGGCTCCTTTTTCTCCGGAGCTGCTTCCGGAGCATCTGCGTTTGCTGCCAGAGGGCTTGCGGCCACACAGGCGGTCAGGGCCACGGACATTGCCGCCATCTTCAGTTTTTTGTTCGTCATGGTAGTTGCTCCTTTCCAGAATCATGCTGTTTGTTTCAAGGGATCACAGGGCATCGATCATAGCAGAGAGATAGTCGGAGGAGACAGAGCTGTAAAAGAACCCGTCGATCAGACCGTCCTTTTTCGCCCGCCGCACCTGGTCCGCCAGTTGAGGCTCGCACACCTCATCCACCACCAGCGCCACCCGGCAGCCGGGCAACCCTTGCCGCAGCCTCCGGCACAGGTCCAGCCGCTGTTCCAGCCGCCACGGCGGGTAGGCCGTGACCTCTGCAACAAGAACATCGGCATGGGTGTCCACACACAGATCCTCCGCAGCGGTTCCTTCGGTCTGGTAGACCCGGAACCCTGAGTCAAAGTGCTGCAGGGAACCCGATATCGCATCGCCAAAGAGCCTGTTGCGCATATCGACTACGACACATTTCATGTCCACGGCCTCCTTTCCGGGCAGTGTCTCGCCACATGGATGCAGAACGTTTTACTGTATCAAGGATACCACACCGCCCCGCGGCTCCGCATGGGCCATAAGGGACAAAACTGTGAAAATTTTTCGGTGTTCTGCCCAAAGTTTTTCCAGTATTTCCGGCGTGTTCCACAATTTGGCACTTTTGGGAGCAAAATGCGCATAAAAAAGCCCCCCTTTGCAGGGGGAGAGGTTTCTCACTCACTCCTCCAGATGGGGGAGGATGAAGTTTTTCTTGGTGACGGCAATGGCCAGGCGGGTGCGGTTGGAGTAGCCGGTTTTTTCCAGCAGGGAAGAGACAAAGCGCTTCACGGTGCGGGAGGAGATGCCCAGCTCTGCGGCGATCTCCTCATATTCCAGCCCCTCACACACCAGCCGCAGCACCTCGATCTCCCGGGGGGTGAGCTGGGTGCTGCTGACCTGCCCCAGGCGGGTCTCCGGGGTGCGGTCCGGGTAGAGGCTTTCCCCCGCCATGGTGCGGTCCATCACCTCCAGCAGGCTCTCCGGGGACACATCCTTGTACCAGAAGCTCTCGGCCCCGGCGGCCTTTGCCCGTTTCAGGTAGCTTTCCTCCACCATGGAGGTGATGATGATGACTTTGGTCTCCGGGTACCAGGCCTTGATCTCTGCCGCCACATCAATGCCGTCCCGGCTGCCCTTGGTGCACACATCCATCAGCACCAGATCCACGGCGTGCCGGGCGCACTGGGCCAGCGCCATTTCCGCTGTGCTCAGGGAGGCCACCCGGCGGTAGCGGCCGCTGTCCTCCACAAGGTGCTCCATGTTCTCCCGGGGCATCCGCTGGTCTTCCACGATCAAAACGCTGGTCATATCGTTTCCTCCTTTGGCAGGTTCACACACAGCCGGT
>ULXD01040570.1_pt1 | contig 11148 bp, 7 predicted proteins | sample 1960961 | NCBI WGS metagenome assembly ULXD01 (sample SAMEA4835829, study PRJEB28245) | human gut metagenome | biome: gut microbiome; material: fecal sample | place: Denmark | collected 2008 | reverse complement strand
ACGGACGAGCTGGCAGGCCCGTTGATTCTGCAGCATGACTGCCGCCTCCTTATCTTTTTTACACCGTCTCGTGTGCGGTCTCCGGCTGCGGCTTATTGGCATCCCGCAGCTTCTTGAATGCGCAGCGCAGCAGATCCCGGATGTTGAATTCCTTTTCGTCATCCGAGGTGGCACTGGCTGCCCTGTACTCGATGGCGTAATCCGGGTTCAGGCTGTTGTACTCCTGGATCTGCTCGTCCAGCACTTCCAGAATGGCCTCCGCCTTGACGGCGTTGCATTCCCGGAAGAAGCCCACGATCTGGCCCGCACCGTTGGAACCGATGAAACTCTCCTCGGTGCCAAGGGCCGCCACCAGCCCGGCAAAGTCCCGCAGGACATGGTTGCCCACCGAGTAACCATACTCCCGCGAGAGATGGTTCAGGCTGGTAAACTGGAAGCACATGCAGGTAAAGTGGCTGGGCAGCAGGCCCTGCTTTTCCAGCCGTGCCATCATGGCATCCACACGGTCGCGGTTGGGCAGACCGGTCTTTTTGTCCACATACATAAAGTATTCCACAAAGTCGCGGGAACGGCCCACCACAACGGCCAGTGCGCAGCCCACGAGGAAGAAGAATACAAAGCCGATGGCCAGATACAGCTTGGTGTTGATGCTGGGCCACACTCTGGTGGAGCTGGTGGTCTGCAGATAGTCCGCGCTCAGGGAGCGGTTGTGCTCCATGCTGGTCTGGTTCACGATCTGGTAGTAGTCCACCAGCGTCTGCTCGTACTTGTTGATTTCCGACTCGATCGCGGCATGGGAGGCCTCATCGCCGCCCACCCCGCCGGCTGCCTGGAAGGTGTCCAGCAGCTGCTGGGTGTAGGCCCGGCGGATGGCGCTGCTGCGCAGGGTCTTGTCGATCTCCACATACTCCAAAATCAGCGAATCGTAGGTGATCTGCTTGCTCTGGTTGTCATCGTAGGCCTCTACGTTCTTCAGGATGTAGTCGGTGCCGCTGTCGTTGGCGTCGTTGTGGTAATGGTAGTTGATCAGGTCGCGGTTCTTCTCCGAGTAGTTCTGGATCAGGCCGCTGAGGTAGGCTTCCCGCTCCTGATACACCTGCTCGTTCTGCACGCTGCTCTCGATGCTCTGGGTCAGGTTGCGGCACAGCTTGTCGGCGTTGCGCACCTGCGGCCCGGTCATCACATTCGCGTACAGCGACGGGATCTCGTAGTCGTACAGCATCTTATAGATGTCGTACAGGTCCTCGTAGGAATAACCCGTGACCGAAGAGCGGAAGTTGGGATAGTTTGTCTTTTTATCCTCCAGATAGTTCAGCACTTCGGTGGTGTCGGCCGACAGCACGTCCACGCACTCGTAATAGTCGTAGCCGCTGTTCAGCAGGCCGCTGGAGGGGTTCATGGTCAGGGGCAGCTCCACATATTCCTCCGTGTAGATGGTGGAATAGCTGCTGACGATGGCATCCAGCACCCGGCGGGCGTAGCTCGCACCCAGGCTGCCGTCCACCACCAGCGTCACCTTGTATTCGTCCGGGAAGTAGGTAGACTCTTCCCCCTTGTCGATGAGAGCTTCCTGCAGGGCCTTCTGGTCGTCCGGGATCAGCTCTTCCACCGTGCAGTGGGAGCGCACAAGGTTGATGCCGCTTTGCAGCCCAAGGCTCTCCATGGCCTGCGAGATGACCTTGGAAGAATAGATCTCGTCCACGTTCATGGCGGTGCCGTCCGGGGCAAAGCCGTCCTTGATGCCGTCGTGCAGGTACTTGATGTTCACACTGGCGGTGTAGGTCTGGTTGTTCTTGCAGTACCAGTACACCACCACTGTGCCCGCCATGGTCACGGCCAGCACCAGTGCAAAGAACCGCCGGAGGTAGCGCAGGATATCAAACTTTTTCAACGCTGTTCCTCCTTCCGGATCTGCCGGGCGGTGCGCACCATGCACAGGCCGAAGCACAGCACCACAAAGACTGCCATTTCCACGATCACCCGCTTGAGGCCGATCTGCTGCACAAAGGAGCCGGCCGCATAGTTGAACACCAGGTAGTTCTGGGTCTTATAGATGATATAGGAGGCATCCGTCACCCGCAGTGCCTGCTGGATCTGATCCATGGTGGTTTCCAGTTCCTGCAGCATGGCGTTCACCGTGGTCAGACCCGCCGGGTCGCTCACGGTCTGCATTTGCTGCACCACATACTGGGTGGTGGTGATCACATCCTGATGGGAGGTCGCCTCCGCCAGGGCACCGTCGGCGTCGCTGGCCATGGTGTCCAGCGCCGTTTTGGTGCGGGACATATAGAACTCGCTGTTCTCGTCCAGCGTGGGGATCATGACGATGGCGCTCATGCTCTCATCGTACAGGCCAATGCCCAGATTGTCGGAGTTGTAGTAGGCCATCTGCTCCTGATAGTCCAGCTGCTCGATCTGCAGCTTGTATTGCAGCATGGCCGTCAGGGAAGAAACGTCCGCCGACAGGCCGCCCCGCAGGATATAGGCCTGGATGCGCGGGATCTCGTAGTTGATCACGTTCTGGATCTGCTTGGACAGGCTCAGGAAGGTGTTGCCGGTGGTGGCGTCCTGATAGCTCTTGTTCTCGCTGACACGGGCCGTGAGGTAGCGGTCCAGCTGGTTGGCCCGCAGCGTCAGGCTCTTGAGGCGCAGATACGGCTCGGTGTCAAAGTAATCCGGCATGGTGCAGGAGAACACGCTCTGGTTCTCGCCGTAGTGCTCCATGAAATAATCCTTGTAGCTGCCGCAGAAGATCCGGAGCAGCGTGGCTGCGGTCAGGTGCTGGCAGGGTTCTTCCAGCTGCAGGCTGATGCTGCAGCTGGTGGTGATGTAGTTTTCCGAGCTGCTCACGTTGGTCACATCGGTGGGTTCCACCGTAATGGCCTTGCGCAGCTGTTCCACCGTCATCTGACCTTCCAGTCCGGCGTTGTACAGGGTGCTCTGCAGCACCTCGTCGGAGGTCAGGTCGGTAGTCGTAAACCGGGTGCGGTTGGGGTTGAGCCCCTGCGATGCCTCGGAGTAGTTCAGGGTCATCTGGGCCGAGGCCACCCGGCTGCTGTCCTGATATTGTGCGGTGCACCGCAGTGCCGCGAGCAGGATGCACACCACGATCAACGGCACCCGCAGGCTCCAGAAGCGCAGCACAGCCTGTTTGAAGATCTGCTTGATCTTTGTCACCACGTCTCCGGGCCTCCTTTCAAGTTCGTTCATCTCAGTACCAGTTCACATCCACCAGAACCAGCTCCGGCGGATTGTATACGCGGGGGATCTGGTTGGAGTCGCCCAGGCCGCAGCCCACGATGAGGGGTGCCCCGCTGTCCAGCTGGTACATGCCGCCCGCATACTCCGGGAACAGCCCCTCCTCTGCGGTGTACAGCCGCCCCAGCACCGGCAGGCGGATCAGGCCGCCGTGGGTGTGCCCGGCCAGCGCCAGGTCAAAGGGCGCATCCTGCATGTAGTCCACAAAGGCCATGGGCACATGGTTGATGCAGATGCGGAAGGTGTCGTACTGGCGGCTCAGGCTCTCCACACAGTCGCTGGCACCGTATTTGTAAAAGTCCTTCAGGGCACCTTCCAGCCCGATGAGCTCCACGTTGTTTTCCCCGATCTGGATGGTGCGGGTCTCATTGCGCAGCAGCTGCACCCCGGCCTCCGAAAATTTTTCGGCCAGCTGGTCATCCACCCCGCCGTAGATCATCTCGCTTTCGTGGTTGCCCAGCACCCCGTACAGCGGGGCCACATCGGCAAGGCTGCGGCACAGCGAAAGCATATTCTCATACTCCGGGTTCGGGAAGGTGACAAGGTCACCGCCCAGCAGGATCAGGTCCGGGTCCAGCTCCTGCACAGTCTGGATCAGCTCCTCGTTGTGCTCGCCGTATTCCCGCAGGTGCAGGTCCGACAAAAACAGGACCCGCAACTTTTCCGACACATGGCTGGAGGTCACCCGGTAAAAGGTCACCTGAAAATGACTATTCGTATAATCCGTGTACAGTTTCAGTCCGGCAGCTGCCACGCCGCACAGCAGCACAAAAGCCGCCAGCAGCTGCAGCAGCCGGTTCTGCCACCATCGGCGGCGTGCGCCGTCCGGCGGGGGCGTTCGTTTTATTCTTGCATGTTGCGCCATGCTCTTCTGCCTTTCCTCGTCAATGGGTCAATGATTCATCACCCGCCGGAACAGCTCCGGCGAGAGGGCAAACAGCGCTGCCTTGGCCCGGCGGCGGGACGTGCAGGCAAACTGCAGCATCCGCAGCCGCTGCGGGCGGTAGCCCGGCAGGGTCCTGCAATCGAACCGCGCCGCGCAGTCCAGATACTTCCAGCACAGGTCATCCTGCAGGCGGCGGCGCAGCGCCCGCGGGGTCACTGTACGGTAGATCTCCGCCAGACTGTCGTAGATGCGCAGCCGGTCCTGAACACGGCGGGTGCTCAACCCTTCCGCGTGCGTGATGGAACCGGCGCGGCAGTTATCGTAATAGTAGATCTCCTGCCCGGTCAGCACCACCCGCTGCGCCTGCAGCAGCACCCGCGGCGTGAACTCTTCGTCCTCGTGCAGGATGCCCTTGCAGAACTGCAGGCCGTTCGCCCGCAAAAAGCCGGTGCGGTACAGGTGCCGCCCCACTTCCACCCGCAGACCACCGGTCTGCAGGCATTTCAAAAGATACTCCTTACCGGTGTAAACTGTGTGAAAGGTGAAGTTTTTTTCCACCGCTTCTTCCCAGCGGGTCATCACCGGTTCCTCGCGCAGAAAATGCGCCTTGCCGATGACCACATCGGCCCGGTCCTGCAGCGCCATCTGCAGCAGGCCGGGGCAAACGTTCTCTGCCAGCCAGTCATCACCGTCCATGAACAGGATATACTCGCCCTGTGCATGGCACAGCCCGTAATTGCGGGCGTCCGACAGGCCGCCGTTGGGCTTGTGGATCACTGTGACCCGGCTGTCCTCCGCCGCCAGTGCGTCACACACCGCGCCGCTGTCATCGGTGCTGCCGTCATCCACGATGAGCACTTCCAGCGGCACATCCGGCTGCGCCAGCACCGAGCGGACACAGCGCTCCACATAGTCCCGGATGTTGTACACTGGGATCACGACCGAGAGCAGGCCCTCGCACATCGCTTCTTCATTCCGCATCGTGTTTTTCCTCCGTCGCTCCTTTTTTGATCGTAAGCGTGTGCAGCAGCCCGCGCAGGGTATCCACATTGTGCCAGTCCAGCACCGCGTTCACCACAAGGAACAGCGGCAGCACCCACAGCCCGAACAACGCACCCTTCAGGCACACCATCAGGTAGCCGCCGCCATAGCAGCGGTCAAATCCCAGCAGGTACAGCAGCACAACGCAGAGCAGCCCGTTGACGCCCAGCCGCACAAAATCGCCCACCGGCGACTCTCCCAGCACTTTGGTCCGGGTAAAAAGGATCAACGCCGTATAGCGGTACAGGTGCGCCGCCAGCGTGCCGAACAGGCAGCCCGCGATGCCGAACCGCAGCACCGACATCACCGACACCAGCAGGTTGATGCCCATCTCGATCAGGGCCTGCTGCCGGGTCTCTTCAAAGCGGCCGCTGATGTTCAGCAGCATCCCCAACGGCTGCTTGGCGCTGGACAGCAACTCCACCGCCGTAAACAGCACCAGCAGGCGGGTGTCAAGGTACTCGGCATCGGTCACACCGGACGTATACAGCGCGATGATGGGCATCAGGAACACAGCCACGGTCGTGAACAGTGCAAAGGCCGCGGAAAGGTAAAGGGCATCGTACAGCCGGTACAGCCGCTTGAACTTTTCCGGCTCCACATAGAACAGCTGCCCCAGCCGAAAACTGATGCTGTTGACGATCGAGTAGAACAGCTTTTCGATGTTGGAGAAAAACAGCATATAAATGGTGTACACACTGGCCGACGCCAGACCGCACAGGCTGGAGATCAGGATCGTGTCGGTGTTGTTGAACACGATGCCCGTGAGCTGATGCACCAGCACCGAGCCGCGCTGGGCCAGCGCCTCCAGATTGGGGGTGTCGTGCGCGTTGAGCCACGGATAGTTTTTGCGCATATAGGCCGTAAGCACCAGCACCTGGAACACCGAAGGCACGCAGTAGGTCACCTGCACCAACAGGATGCTGCGGGTAAACAGCAGCGCCAGCATGCGCAGCAGGTTGCCCGCCGCCATGGTGGCCGTGGTGATGTAGGTGATCACATAGTTTTTGCCTTCCACTTCCATAAAGGAGCGGTATTTGCCCTGCACCAGATAACTCACGATGCCCGGGATGCCGTAGAACACCACGATCAGGCTCACGGTGCCGTAGGACAGCACTGTGTTGATGCACAGGGGGTACAGCAGCGCAAACACCACCGTGACCAGCAGATACACGATACCGGTGCGGCGGTAATAGTGATGCGTGGCCGAAAAAATGCCGTTGATGGCTTTCCGGTCGCCCACGGCCACCGGAAGGTAATAGGCCTGCTGCGAGGCCAGGCCCACGCCCGCTTCCAGCAGAGTCAGACAGGAAAAGATCTGCTTGATGGTGCTGTCCAGACCGTTGAGCTCCGAACCGAAGCTGGTGAGGTACAGCCGCGGCAGCAGCAGGCCGAACAGGATCACCGACAGGTTGTACAACAGCGACGAGCACATGTTGTGCAGCACCCGGCGGCGGCTTTCGGCCGCGGTCAGGACCGGACCGGTCGGGTTTTGTGCGTTGTCCATCACACCGCACCTCCATGCGAAGGCATCGCCTTGAGCGGATCTCCGGTCACATGATGGTACACTTCTTCATACCGGTCCAGCATGATGTCATAATCAAAATTGGCCCGCACATAGTCCAGCTGCGCTTTGCTCTGCTCCGGGGTCAGCGGCCGGGCGGTGTCCCGCTCCAGTGCCCGGGCCAGACTGTCGGTGTCCTCGGTGCGGAACGCGGTGCCGTAGTCGGCGGTCACCGTGGTGTTCTCCGGGATGTCGCTCACGAGGCACTTCACCCCCAGCGACAGCGCCTCCAGCAGCGAAAGCGAAAGGCCCTCGGTGTGGCTGGGCAGCACGAACAGGGCACAGTTGCTGTACAGCTCCAGCAGCGCGTCGCCTACCACATAGCCCGTCGTGATGATGTTGGGGTTGCCCGCGATCTTCTCCCGCACCGTGGTGCAGTACTCGGTCTCCGCAAAGGGGCCGGCCAGCACCAGTTTTTTGTCCGTGTGGGCTTTCAGATAGCCCTCCACCAGGTCCAGCGGGCCCTTTTCCGGCGAGATGCGGCCCACATACAGAATGTAGCTCCCGGCTTCCAGCCCGTATTTTTCGCGAATCAGGTTGCAGGGCAGCGGCTGGCGCATCTGCACTGCATTGGGGATGAGGATGGCGGTACGATCGTACTTCTCCTGAAAATAATTCCACTCGCTCTCCGACAGCACCACCAGATCATCCGCATACTTTGCGGCCACCCGCTCACCCAGCTTCAGGTAGGCGCTGGCAAAGCCGCCCCACTTGTCCACCTTCCAGTTCAGCCCGTGCACGGTGCACACCGTGTGCTTGCCGAACAGCTTGGCGATCACCAGCGGCACCGATGGGCCGATGGCGTGGTAGTGGATCACATCGCAGTCCCGCGTCAGGGCGTCAAAGGTGGCCAGGAACGAATAGACCATGGCATTCAGCGACGCCTTCTGAAAGGTAAAGATGCGGCGGGCCTGCACGCCCTCGGTCGTGTAAACATTGTGCCCCTTCTGCAGGCCGCGGTTGTACACCGTGACCTCATAACCGCGCCGGACCAGGCTGGTTGCCAGCCCGCCGACCATGACTTCCACACCACCCGAACGGGACGGGAAGTCCTTGTGCCCGATCATTGCCACCTTCATACCAAAATCTCCCTTTCCGTGACAGCGTTTGCTGCCGTTCTGCCGGTCGTGGCTGGCCGGCTTCTGTGTGCAACTCAATTGTAACATAACCGCAACACCTGCGCAATGTTTCCGTGCATTGTTTTTGGCAAAAATCCCCGCAGAGCCTGCATTTTTCTCCATTGACCGGGCCGTACCTGCGCCAAATGTTTAACAAAGTTTAAGGCGTTCCGTGCCCCCAAATTGATTGACATACTTTTCACAGGTATGCTAAACTGTTTTTGTTGGTTCTGTGCAGATTTTTCCACAGAGCAGGACCAAAAATCACAAAGAGACACAAGAAGAGAAAGAGAAGGAAACCACTATGAACAAGATCTCCCGCAAAGGCTTTCTGAAGATCGCCGCTGCCGCCGCCATGAGCGGTGTCACCGCCGGTGCTCTGGCTGCCTGCAATGCAGCCTCCGGCTCCACCTCCACCGCTGCTTCCGGCAGCGCTGCCGCTTCCGGTGCAACCGGCACCTACATCCCCGGCACCTATGAGGGCACTGCCGAGGGCATTTCCTCCACCGTCAAGGTCACCATGACCTTCTCCGACAGCGCCGTGACCGACGTGGTCGTGGACACCTCCGGCGAGACCGCTTCCATCGGTGCTGCTGCTGCCGACGAGCTGCGCGATCAGCTGCTGGCTGCCGGTTCTGCCGAGATCGACGGCGTGTCCGGCTCCACCATCACCTCCGAGGCCGTCATGAAGGCTGCCAAGAGCTGCTATGCGCAGGCCAAGGGCGAGGCCGTTGTGTCCTCCGTTCAGCTGCCCACCGGCGATGAGAACGACTGGCTGGGCACCGAGCCCGACATCGACGAGGCTGCCATCACTGAGACGGTGGACACCGACATCCTCATCGTGGGCGCCGGCAACGGCGGCATGTTTGCCGCTGCCTACGCAGCCGCCAACGGCCTGAACTTCCGCGTCATCGAGCAGAACGGCAACGTGCAGGACACCCGCCACTGGTACGGTGCCATCGACTCCGCCGCAGCCAAGGCTGCCGGTGAGGAGCCCTTTGACCGCGCCAAGCTGCTGAGCGAGATCTCCCGCTACGCTTCCGGCAAGTGCGACCAGCGCGTTGTCCGCACCTGGATCAATGAGTCCGCCGCCATGCACGACTTCATGCGCAGCATCCTGGAGGACAAGTACGGCTGGGAGTGCGACTTCACTTCCGGTTCCGAGGCTGCCTGGCCCGCCGAGAACGCCGAGCACAACACCGACTACCTCTTCCCCGTGGAAGAGCACAACTACATGGCCAGCGAGAACCAGTCCGGCAAGCCCCGCAACGAGCTGCTGCTGGACTACATCCGCGAGCTGGGCTACGATGTGGACTTCAAGGTCAGCCTGGCCAAGCTGGAGAAAGACGACTCCGGCCGCATCACCGGCGTCATCGCTCAGAACATGGACGACGACCACTTCATCCGCTACAACGCAGCCAAGGGCGTTCTGCTGGCCTGCGGCGGCTACGCCGGCAACCCGTACATGATGCAGCAGCTGGATCCGCTGGGCACCAGCGTCACCACCGCCTGCTCCTACTCCCCCGCCACCAAGGGCTACGGCATCCGCGCTGCTGTGTGGGCAGGTGCTAACCTGGACAAGGAAGCTGCTCCCATGCTGTTTGACCGCGGTATCGTGGCTCCCGGTGTGGATGCCGGCTATGTGGACAGCGACTCCGCCTTTGGCGGCAAGGCTTTCCCCGGCACCGTCAGCCAGTACAACACCGGCACCCAGCCGTTCCTGAAGGTCAACCGCAACGGTGAGCGCTTCGCCAACGAGAGCTGCCCCTACAACGACATCGTCTATGCCGCTTCTCACCAGCCGGGCCGCGTCTATGCGCAGATCCACGACGCAAACTTTGCCGAGGACATTGAGCGCTTCCACACCATCGGCTGCTCTGCCATGTCTCGTAATATGCCTCAGATGGTCACTTCTACCATGGAGAAGCACATCGAAGCAGGTCTGATGTTCAAGTGCGATACGCTGGACGAGCTGGCCGACAAGATGGGCTTTACCGGTGCTGCCAAGGACACCTTCCTGGCTACCGTGGAGCGCTACAACGAGCTGTACGACAAGCAGAACGACGAGGACTTCGGCAAGCCTGCTTACCGTCTGAGCGCCATCCGCACCGCTCCCTTCTATGGCTGCTGGCTGGGCGCCTCTCTGCTGACCACCGAGCAGGGCATTGCCATCAACGAAAAGGGCCAGGCCCTGGACACCAACAACCAGCCCATGGCAGGCCTCTACATCACTGGTGATATGTCCGGCAGCTTCTTCGCCAACAACTATCCCTGCCTGATGGCCGGTGTTGCCATGGGCCGCACCCTGACCTTCGCCATGAAGGCCATCAAGCAGATGGCCGGTCTGGAATAATCGGAATTTTCTTCGGTTTCTTCTCCATTATTATATCGCAAAGCGGCCCCGTCACGTTGCATCCACAACGCGGCGGGGCCGCTTTTGGCGTATTATTCCGAGATCCGGTAATGGCCCACGATGTCGGTGCGTTTCTCCAGAATGTCCTGCTCATAGGCGCTCTGCCAGGGGTCATTGTGGTGAATGATGTAGGGCACTCCGTTTTTATTTCTCCGGTCGGACACGATGCCGATATGGTTTTCAAAGATCACCAGATCGCCGCCCTGCCATTCCTCGGTCCTGGACACATCCGTGGTCAGGGCAACCGCTGTGTGTGAAAAGAACACCTTCAGGTTTCTCACCCGGCGAAAATCAATGTTGGCATCCGGCTGCTGAATGTCATACCATTGCGGATGCTCCCGGATATCGGCGTCCACCAGCGCCTGCAGATCATATCCGGCATTTTTCAGCGCAAAAGCCACCACATCGGTACACACGCCATAGCCATCGTCCGGATATCCGGTCTGATAATAACGGCTCTTGTATTTTGGACGGGTATCCACATAGGCCAGCGCATTGTCGAGCACATCTGTCTGGTCATCCACACCATCGCCGTCTGCATCCACCGTGCTGTAAAAAGCCGGGATCTGCCCCACATATTGGTCTTGTGGGCGGACTGTAGAAGTGTGCTGATAACGCATCAGCAGAACGAGCAGCACGCCACACAGAAGTATCGCGCCCGCCGCAAGCGAGACACAAAGCATCCGTTTCCTTTCCGATTTATTCATACGCCACCCATCCTGCCTTTCCCGTCTATCACACTCTCAATGTATGCCGATGCGATCGTTCTGTCAAGCATCCCGCCCGCAGCACTTTCTACAAAGAATTTCTCCGTTATTTTACAGACACAACAAAAAAGCCCTGAGATTTCTCTCAGGACTTTCCGTTC
>ULXD01021184.1_pt1 | contig 11156 bp, 9 predicted proteins | sample 1960961 | NCBI WGS metagenome assembly ULXD01 (sample SAMEA4835829, study PRJEB28245) | human gut metagenome | biome: gut microbiome; material: fecal sample | place: Denmark | collected 2008 | reverse complement strand
TGACGCTGTCCCTTGCCTCCTGCGGCGGCTCCAAGACGGAGACACCCTCCACCGGCTCTGACAATTCCTCTGCCAGCTCTGACAATTTCTCCGCCGAGGGCGCCACCTATAAGGTCGGCATCTGCCAGCTGGTGCAGCACCCTGCGTTGGACGCTGCAACCCAGGGTTTTATCGACGCTCTGAATGAAGCCCTCCCCGGCCAGGTGGAGTTTGAAAACAAGAACGCCTCCGGCGAGGCCAACAACTGCGGTACGATCGTCAACGGCTTTGTTTCCGAGGGCGTGGACCTGATCATGGCCAACGCCACCGCCGCCCTGACCGCCGCCGCTTCCGCGACTGCCGACATTCCCATTCTGGGCACCTCCATCACCGCTTACGGCGTGGCCTTGGATCTTGACGATTTCGACGGCACCGTAGGCGGCAACATCTCCGGCACCTCCGATCTGGCTGACCTGAGCCAGCAGGCCGATATGATCACCGAGTGGTTCCCCGAGGCCAAGAAGGTGGCCCTGCTGTTCTGCTCCGCCGAACCCAACTCCAGCTACCAGATCCAGGAAGTGGCGACCTGCCTGGCCAACAAGGGCATTGAGACCAAGGAATTTGCCTTCACCGACTCCAATGACGTGGCGTCCGTGACCCAGTCTGCCGCTGACTACGCGGATGTGGTCTATCTCCCCACCGATAACACCGCCGCCTCCAACACCGAGGCCATCGCCAACATCCTGGTGCCCGCCGGTGTTCCCGCTATCTGCGGCGAGGAGGGTATCTGCTCCGGCTGCGGCGTGGCTACCCTGTCCATCAGCTACTATGATCTGGGCGTGACCACCGGCAAGATGGCTGCCAAGATCCTCACCGGCGAGGCGGATATCTCCACCATGCCCATCGAATACACCGACGCCACCCCCAAGTACAACCCCACCATCTGCGAGGAGCTGGGCATCCAGCCTCTGGACGGCTATGAGGCCATTGAGGGCTGATCCAAAACAAACGCGATCCTATAACGAAAATCTGGCGGGAGGGGGCAATCCCCTCCTCCCGCTGTGAACAAGGAGAAACGGTATGAGTTTTCTATCCTCCCTTCTCAATGCGCTGCCGGGCGCTGTGGCCCAGGGCCTGATCTGGGGCCTGATGGCCATCGGCGTCTACATCACCTTCCGTATTCTGGATGTAGCTGATCTGACGGTGGACGGATCTCTGGCCACCGGCGGTGCCGTGGCCGTCATGCTGATCCGGGCAGGTCTGAACGCTTGGGCCGCGTTGCTGTGCGCCTTTCTGGCAGGTATGCTGGCCGGCTTTGTCACCGGCCTGTTCCACACGAAATGCGGCACCCCCGCCATTCTGGCCGGTATTCTGACCCAGTTGTCCCTCTACTCCATCAACCTGCGGATCATGGGCAGCAAGGCCAATCAGGCAGTAGGCGTGGATAAGTATGATCTGCTGGTATCCCAGCGGTATGTGCGTTCGGTGAGTCTGGATAACCCCCTGCCTCTGCTGCTGGTATTCACGGTGGTGCTCATTGCCGTTTTGTACTGGTTTTTCGGCACGGAAAAGGGCTGCTCCCTCCGTGCCACCGGCGCAAATCCCAACATGGCCCGGGCTCAGGGCATCAATACCAACGCCAACGTGGTGCTGGGACTCATGGTGTCCAACGGTCTGGTAGCCCTGTCCGGCGGTCTGCTGGCCCAGTTCCAGGGTTCCTCCGACATCAACATGGGCCGGGGCGCTATCGTCATTGGTCTGGCCGCCGTCATCATCGGCGAAGTGGCCTTCGGCAAGGTATTCATCAACTTCGCGTTGAAGCTGCTGGCGGTCTCCATCGGTGCCGTCATCTACTACATCGTTCTGCAAATCGTTTTGCAGCTGGGTCTGAACACCAACGATCTGAAGCTGGTGTCCGCCCTGATCGTGGCCGTGTTCCTGGCGATCCCCTACTGGAAGGGCCACATCCACACCAAGAAGGGAGGTTCCGTCCATGCTTGAGTTGAAGGATATCTGCAAGACGTTTAATCCCAATACCATCAACGCTAAGGTAGCTTTGAACCATCTGAACCTGACACTGAATGACGGGGATTTTGTCACCGTTATCGGCGGCAACGGTGCGGGCAAGTCCACCATGCTGAACGCCATCGCTGGCGTGTTCCAGGTGGATTCCGGCACCATCACCATCGACGGGCAGGACGTTACCAAGCTGCCGGAGCACAAGCGGGCGGCATTTCTGGGGCGGGTGTTTCAGGACCCCATGATGGGCACCGCGCCCACCATGCAGATCGAGGAAAATCTGGCGCTGGCAGCCCGCCGGGGCCAGCCCCGGGGGTTGAAGTGGGGCATCACCGCCTTGGAGCGGGCAGATTACAGGGAACTGCTGAAAACGCTGGATCTGGGGCTTGAGGACCGCCTTACCGCCAAGGTGGGCCTGCTCTCCGGCGGTCAGCGTCAGGCGCTGACGCTGCTGATGGCCTCCCTGAAGCAGCCCAAGCTGCTGCTGTTGGACGAGCACACTGCCGCTTTGGACCCCAAGACCGCTGACAAGGTGCTGGCTCTGTCCGACCAGATCGTGCAGGAGAACAACCTCACCACCCTCATGATCACCCACAACATGAAGGACGCCATCGCCCACGGCAACCGGCTCATTATGATGGATGCCGGCCGGGTGGTGGTGGATATCTCCGGTGAGGACAAGAAGAAGCTGACGGTCCCCGACCTGCTGGCCCTGTTCAGCCGCGCCAGCGGCTCTGACGAGGCCAATGACAAAATGCTCCTGTCTTGAAATTCTACATACATCTCTCCCCCGGAAGGTCTCTTCCGGGGGATTTTGCTATGCAAAAGCACAGTAAAATAAGAAATGTGCCATTTCCTCGCCCCCGCAGGGCAACCGGGAATGATGCACGAAAACTTCATGCACTGGCATTTGTGCATGTTCGCGGTGCGCTGCTCATGCATGCAGTTTTATGCGCAAAAATATACCCCGTTCTTCCGCTTTTTCAGAAGAACGGGGTGTACTTTTAAATCAGGCATGCGGTCAGTCCGCGCTGGAATTCATGACCTCGTTGGCGGACTTGACGGTGCGGCGCAGGAAGATTGTGCTCAGGGTGAAGGACATGACCTCCGCGATGGGGAAGGACCACCACACCAGCTCCAGCCGTCCGGTCCGGGACAGCAGCCACGCCACCGGCAGTAATACTACCATCTGACGGCACACGGAGACGATCAGGCTGTACACCGGATTGCCGATGGCCTGGAACACCGAGCCAGCGATGATGCAGAAGCCTGCCAGCAGGAAGGAAACGCTGATGATCCGCAGGGCGGGAACGCCGATGGCCAGCATGGTCTCCGATGCGTCGAACAGTTCCAGCAGTGTGGAGGGAAACAGCTGGAAAATGGTGAAGCCCACAACCATGATGACCATGGCGGTGATGTTGGAAAGGCGGATGGTCTTCCACACCCGCTGGGGCCGGGCTGCGCCGTAGTTATAGGAAATAATGGGCACCATACCGTTGTTCAGGCCGAAGATGGGCATGAACACGAAGCTCTGGATCTTGAAATACGCGCCGAACACGGCGGTGGCGGTGGGGGTAAAGACGAAGAGGATCTTGTTCATGCCGAAGGTCATCACAGAACTGATGGACTGCATGATGATGGAGGGGATACCCACCCGGTAGATCTCCTTGGCCACGATGGGATCCCAGCGGATGTTCTTCCGGTGGATGTGAATGTCGTGGTTGCACTTGATATTCACGATCAGGCCCACGATCGCCGCCACGATCTGTCCAACAACGGTGGCCACAGCAGCGCCGGCCACGCCCATCCGGGGTGCGCCGCACAGTCCAAAGATCAGAATGGGGTCCATGACGATGTTGATGATGGCGCCCAACAGCTGGGTGCACATGGCCAGACTGGTACGGCCGGTGGATTGCAGCAGCCGCTCAAAGCAGAACTGGCTGAAAATACCCACGGAAAGACCTAAGCAGATCCGGGTGTACTGCACGCCGTATTCCACGATCTCCGGCACTGCCTTGGCCTGCGCCACGAAGAAGGGCCGGGAGAGGAACAGGCCGATGAAGGCAAAGACAAGATAGCTGCAAATGGGCAGCAGGAAGATACCTGCGCCGGCAGCCCGGTCCGCCATCTCCTGCTTTTTCTCACCCAGAGAGCGGGAAAGCAGTGCGTTGATGCCCACGGCAGTGCCCGCGCCCACGGCGATCATCAGGCTCTGGAGGGGGAACGCCAGACCCACGGCGTTGAAGGCGTTCTCACTGAGCCGGGAGACAAACACGCTGTCCACGATGTTGTACAGCGCCTGTACCAGCATGGAGATCATCATGGGCACCGCCATACCAGCCAGCAGCTTACCCACCGGCAGAACGCCCATCTTGTTTTCCTGGGGAGCCGCACCCGCGGCGTTTTGCTTACTCATAGATTAGATTGGTTCCTTTCATATCAGCTTTCGGAAGAAAGACGCGGCCTCTCAGCCGTGCCTTTTCTGGCATTTACTTTTTCAGTTCGCCGGTGGCTAACTGCGTCAGGTAGGCGTTCAGGAAGCCGTCCAGGTCGCCGTCCATCACGTTGTCGATCTGGCTGGTTGCATCCCATGTGCCGGGGGCACATGGGAACCCTGCATTTCACTCAAATGTCCGGGCAAAGCCCGTCCATTTCAAGGTTTTGCTCCGCAAAACGCTTGTTCGCCGCATAAGCGGCGGGAAACCAGCCTGCCGACAACTTATTTTTTCAGCTCGCCGGTGGCTAACTGCGTCAGGTAGGCATTCAGGAAGCCGTCCAGGTCGCCGTCCATCACGTTGTCGATCTGGCTGGTTTCGTAGCCGGTGCGGGTGTCCTTTACCAACTGGTAGGGCATGAACACGTAAGAGCGGATCTGGCTGCCCCACTCGATTTTCATCTGCACGCCCTTGATGTCAGAAATTTTCTCGGCATGCTGCTGAATCTTCAGCTCAATGAGCTTGGCGCGCAGCTGCTTCATACAGTTATCCTTGTTCTGGAACTGGGAACGCTCCTGCTGGGAGGCCACCACAATGCCGGTGGGCTTGTGGATCAGGCGGACGGCGGAGGAGGTCTTGTTGATGTGCTGACCGCCGGCACCGGAGGAGCGGTAGACCTGCATTTCGATGTCCTCCGGGCGGATCTCCACCTCTACGTCATCGGGAAGCTCCGGCATGACCTCCACAGCGGCAAAACTGGTCTGGCGGCGGGCGTTGGCGTCAAAGGGAGAGACGCGGACCAGACGGTGGACGCCGTGTTCGCTCTTCAGCAGGCCGTAGGCATTCTCGCCCTCGATGGAAATAACGGCAGATTTGATACCGGCCTCGTCACATTCCTCGTAGTCCAGCGTTTTCCAAGCGTAGCCGTGACGCTCCGCCCAGCGGGTATACATCCGATAGAGCATCTGGCACCAGTCCTGGGCCTCGGTGCCGCCGGCACCGGAGTGGAGCTGGAGAATAACGTTGTTTGCGTCATACTCACCGGAGAGCAGCGTGGTCATACGGATCTCTTCGATCTCGGTTTCCAGCGTGGGGAACTCTGTTTTCAATTCTTCCAGGATCTCTTCATCCTCCGCCTCCTGGCCCATCTCGCACAGGGTGGTCAGATCCTCCCAGGTGCTCATGAGTTTCTTGAAGCGGTGGAGCTTGTTTTGAAGCTGCTTCAGGCGGGTCTGCACCTTCTGAGAGCGCTCCAGATTGTTCCAGAAGCCGTCCTGAGTGGTCTCATCCTCCAGACGGGCGGCCTCCTGAGCCACAGCGTCGATGTCAAGGGCGTCCCCCAGCTTCTTCAGCTCCGGTTCCAGGTCCCGTAGCTTCTGCTTATAAACGTCATATTCGATCAAAGCCATACTGATTCTCCAATTTCCATATAGATTACTTTAGCCATGATATTATATAGGAGTTCCCTGGTTTTGTAAAGGGAAATATGCACAAAAATGACGATTTTCAAAAATTCAGCGCACGTTTGCGGAAAACAGGTGAAAAAAGAGACGGACTCTGTCCGTCTCTCACGCTCAATGATTCAGAATAAACTGTTCCAGCTCCTCCGCCGTCCGCACGACTGCGGCAGCCCCGGCCTCCGCCAGTTCGCCGGGTGCGGCGTACCCGAAGAACTCCACGCCCACGCAGGCAAGGCCACATTCCTGCGCACCCAGCACGTCATACTTCCGGTCTCCGACCATCAAAACGGTGGGCTTATCCGCATCGGTCAAGCGCAGGCGGCGCATGGCTTCCCGAATGACATCCACCTTTTCCCAGTCGGCCCCCGCAGGGCTGCCGGTCACAGCGGACAGAAAGGGTGTAAAGCCAAAACGCCGACAGATGCTCACGCACAGCTCCTCCGGCTTGGAGGAGGCCAACGCCAGAGTGTATCCCTTGGCCTTCAGCCGTTCCAGAACGTCCCGCATACCGGGGGCCGCCTCGTTTTCATACTGTCCCACCGGCACATAGTGCTCCCGGAACACCCGAACGCCCTCCACCGCCTTCTCCCGGCTGTAGCCGCAGTGCTCCATGAAGGATTCCTGCAGCGGCGGACCGATGAATTTCAGAAGGGTCTGGGCATTCGGCATGGTCCCGCCCAGCTTTTCAATGGTGTATTTCACGGAGTTGACGATCCCCTCCCGCGAATCCGTCAATGTACCGTCCAGATCAAATAAAATCGTGTGAAACATCTGGTCTCTCCCTTCTGTAAGCAAAACAAAGCCGGGCCAACAAGCCCGGCTTCGCCGACTGTTTTGTCCCTTTACAGACGATTCTAACATGAATGCAAAGGCTCCGCAAGGAAAAGCTGCACAAAAATCGCAAATTACAGAGTTTCCACCGGCTCGTAATCCAGCAGCTCAATGCGGGAGCTCCACATATCCGCCGTTTCTGCCGGGGGATTGGAGAGCATGGTGGTGAGATACTTCTTGCTGTCATCGGCAAAGACAGTGGCCACCTTCCGGCCCGGCTCCAGATTCTGAATCACAGAGCCAAGGAAGTTAGCGCCGGAGGAGATACCCACGCCAAGGCCCAGTACACGGCCGAATTTCGCCGCCATGGCAATGGCGTCCATATCGTTGATGTCCATTACGCCATCCACCAGAGTCTGGTCCACCACAGCAGGGATAAAGTCGTCGCCGATGCCCTCAATGTGGTGAGCGCCCTTGACAGTCCCGCCGGAAAGCAGAGGCACTGCATCCGGCTCCACAGCCACAGCCCGGACGGCGTGATCCGCCTTCAGACGGCGGGCGGTGCCCATGAGGGTGCCGCCGGAACCGACGCCGGCCACGAAGTCCGTCACATCCGGAAGCTGGCGCAGGATCTCAACGCCGGTAGTAAGGTAGTGGGCCTCTGGGTTATCCTGATTTTCAAACTGCTTGGGCTGGAAGCCGCCAATCTCCTCCGCCAGATCTCTGGCCCCCTGAAGGGCTGCGTTGAAGCCGCCGGCTTCCCGTGAGATCAGGTGCAGGGTGGCACCGTACATAGCCATCAGCTTTTTCCGCTCCTCACTGGCCCAGTCCGGCATAAAGATGTGGACGGGATGGCCGGTGAACGTGCCCAGTGCGGAGAAGGCGATGCCGGTGTTGCCGCTGGTCATCTCCACGATGGGCTGGCCGGGCTTCAGGGTGCCGTTGGCGGTGGACTTGGTAATGACATGGGCCGCCAGACGGTCCTTGATGCTGCCGGAGAGGTTGTATGCCTCCAGCTTTGCCCAGACAAAGCCCTCCCGGCCGTCCAGCTTGTAGCGGATGCGGATCATGGGGGTGTTCCCTACCAAATGTGTGAAGTTCATAACTGTGTCCTCCTCATCAATATAATTCATGTTGAATCTTCCCATCTCTGGGAAACGCGGCCGGGTAAAACAAAAGGAGCGATGTGCGCTTGCACATCGCTCCTGAAAGCTCTTCATGCAAGACACAGGCACACTGAAACGGACGCCTGTATCTGCCATCAGCAGTTCAGCCGCCCTATGTCTTACAACAACAGGTTTTTACAAATTCATTTCTCATAGCAAGTTTAGTGTAGCACCTCTCCGTTGGAAAGTCAACCATTTTTCCATTCTATGGGAAAATAGGCCGGTTTGTTACCGCAAAATGTTTGTATGGACCAGCGCCCGGAACAAGCAGGCCGCCGCCACACCCGTCACAGCTCCGGTGATCAGGGAAGCACCCAGCAGGATCGGCAGATAGTACAGGGGGGCCATCGAGCCCAGCGTCAGGCAGGCTGCGGCGATCTGGCCGCAGTTGTGGGCCGCCGCGCCGCCGATGGACACGCCGTAGATAGACAGATGCCGGGATCGGGACAGCAAGATCATCACCAGCATGGCGGAAAAGCCCCCCAGCAGGGAGAAGATCAGGGCGTTCATGTTCCCGGCGAACACCGCCCCCAACAGGCACCGGCCTGTCAAAATCAGCAGCGCCTGAGCGGGACCGAGGGCGTACAGGGCGAATACCGTCACAATATTAGCAAGGCCCAGTTTGATGCCGGGGATGGGAATGGCCAGGGATAATGGGAAAAAGTTCTCCAGATAGCTGAACGCTAGTGCCAGCGCTGTCAGCACGGCGCAGAGGGTCAACTGCTTCGTTGTCAGCTTCACAGTCACCCTCCTAACCGATCACAATGTCCACATCGTTGCTGTCCGCCGCGCCGCCGGTGAGCTGAATGATGATCCGGGCCGGAAGGCACACGATGCTCTGTCCGCTGCGGGAAATAGTTCCGGTGCGGACGCAGTCCTGGGTGGGACAGTCGGAGGAACTGACCCGAAGGCCGTTTCCGTCCTCCGCCGCCACCGTCAGCGTCACGCCGTTATAAGAATAGGTGCGTGGCGCGTCCAGCAGGTCCGCCGGGGCAAAGCGGTCAATCTCCTGCCCGTCAGCGGTGACCACCGCCGTCAGAGCACCGGTTTCGGTTCCGCCCCGCCAGACCGTCATGGCCGAGAGAGCCGCCAGCGCAATGACCGCCAAGACCACGATCACATCCCAGAAATTGGGCTTCAGCTCAGGAAACCGTTTCATAGGTGTACCCACTGTCCTTCACTTCCTCAAACCGGTCCGCCAGTCCGGCAGTGATGACTACCCGGCCATCCTCCGTCACCAGCACCAGATCGAAGTCATACCCGCCATTTCGCCAGAAGTCCAGCGCCTGCTCCTCTCCCATGACGAACAACGCCGTGGAAAAAGCGTCGCACATGGCACCATTTCCCGCGCCGGCCCAGTCTGGGCCATTGTCCGCCGCCACCACCGTCACCGACAGTAAACCGCTGTCCGCGGGATAGCCGGTGGAGGGATCAATAATATGGTGGTAGGTTTTTCCGTTTTCCTCAAAGTACCGCTCGTAGCCGCCGGAGGTGATGGCGTAGGCGTCCCGCAGGGACAGGATCGCCGCAAGGCCGCTCTCATTCCGGGGATCCTTAATGCCCACCCGCCAGTCGGAGCCGTCGGGCTTGCCGCCCAGCACGAACACGTTGCCGCCCAGAGAAATTTTCCCACTTTCAATGCCGTTGGCCCGGAAGGTCTGCTCCACTAAATCGGAGGTATAGCCCTTGGCGATGCCCCCCAAGTCGATAGCCTGTCCCTCCCCCAGCGTTACGGAATAGGACGGCTCTTCTTGAACTTGGATCTCATCGCTGTTGACATGCTTTAACAGCTCATTCAGTTCGGACTGCTCCGGAACGCGGAACTGATCGCCGGTGAAGCCCCACGCGTCCATGATGGGGGCGATGGTAATATCAAACGCGCCGTTTGTGGCGTCCCGGTATTCCAGCGCCGCCGGAAGCAGCGCCCGCATCCCGTAAGTCAAGCCGGTGGTGGGGGTTGTGCCGTTATGGTTGACGCGGGACACATCACTGTCCGCCTTTGTGCGGGAGAGTTGGTTCTCCAAAGCCTTGATCCGTCCCTTCGTCTCTTGGACAGCTTCCTCCGCCTTGGAGCAGTAGGCCGCAACCTCCATCACCGTGTCCATGGCGAAGATCTGGGCCGTAGCCTCCGTTGTTTGTTTTCCGCAGCCTGTCAGGCACAGGCACAGGGTCAGTATCAGAATTGAGAACCGTTTCATGGCGTCCTCCGTTAGAATTTGATTCGATTTTTTCAGTATACCGCGAATATTGTAAAAAAGCAATGAAGGTTTTCCTTGCAAATTGGAAAAGAGACTGGTATACTATGAACGTGTGTCGGCGGGAACCGGTCTGGAATGGACTGCCCGCATTTTGGGAAATATAACCCTGGAGGTTTTAATAGATGGCAAAAAATCCGAATAAAAAGGTCGCTCCGAAGGACGAACCCATGAATGGAGCAATGAAATTTTTTCTGGCTGGCTGCGTAGCAGAACTGTATTTACTGATCCTGCGTCGTTTTTATATCAATGCCGACTCTGAACTGACCCGGATCGCCTGGTATGATCACTACCTCTGGACTCTGGCCGGGATCGGCGCGGGTGTGTTGGCAGTGGGCGTGATCGCCGCTCTGGTTTTGCGGGGCAGCGCCAAGAAGCAGAAGTCCGCTTGGATCCTTGCTGCGGCAGGCGCTTTTGTGGGTGCGGCTACGGCTCTGGTCCGCTTAAATATGGCCACCCTCTCTTTTATGACAATCGTTGTGCCGGTCATCATGCTGCTGGGAATCCTCTGGGCGCTGTATGACCGGGAATGTGCACTGGCTCTGACGGTGCTGGGCGCCTCCCTCTTTGTTCTGTGGGGCGTGCGTCGGTACGGTTCCAGCATGTATGTGGGCACCACCGTTAAGGTCTGCGTGGTGATCTATCTGGTTCTGCTGGCAGCTCTCGCCGCACTGACCAAGAGCGGCAAGCTGAATAAGCTCCTACCCCCCAAAGCGGATAAGCTGCCGGTATATGCAGCCTGCGGTCTTTCCGCGCTGGCTCTGCTGGCCTCTCTGCTGGGCGGTGGCATCTCCTACTACGCCATGTGGGCACTGGCAGCGGTGGTCTTCGCACTGGCTGTCTACTACACGGTCAAGCAGCTTTAAAATGTAAGCAAACAGCTCCGGTCCAGTACGGACCGGAGCTGTTTTTTGCTGCAGCAAGTTCCAATCTGCACTTTGCTCCCCCGAAAGTACAGGGGGACCTGACGCCATTGGATACGATCTCAAAGCGGAACTGCATGAAAAGCCCCGGGAGAAACCGCTTTCTCCCGGGGCCTCTTTCCCATAAAATAATTGCGTGTAAGGAAAG
>ULXD01053363.1_pt1 | contig 11262 bp, 8 predicted proteins | sample 1960961 | NCBI WGS metagenome assembly ULXD01 (sample SAMEA4835829, study PRJEB28245) | human gut metagenome | biome: gut microbiome; material: fecal sample | place: Denmark | collected 2008 | reverse complement strand
CTGTGGAGCAGGAAGGAACGTATAAGCTTCCCGAAGCCCAACTGGACCGCTTTCTGATGAAGATAACCATGGATTATCCATCCTTGGAAGAGGAAGTCGATATCTTGGAACGTCATCATACAAATGCCGCCTTAGTCAAGCTGGAAGATGTCCGTGCGGTAATTACCCGTGATGAACTTCTTACGCTTCGTCACCTGATGGACCGGGTATTTGTAGATCGCACGTTGTTGCAGTATATCGCTCTTATTGTACAGCAGACCCGCACCAGTAAAGCCGTTTATCTGGGAGCTTCGCCTCGTGCTTCGGTAGCTATGTTGCAATCTTCCAAAGCCTATGCTCTGTTGCAAGGACGTGACTTCGTAACCCCGGAGGATATTAAATTTGTTGCTCCCTACGTGCTTCAGCACCGTCTTATACTGACGGCCGAAGCAGAAATGGAGGGCTACTCTCCGGTCAAAGTAACGCAACGACTTATTGATAAGGTGGAAGTTCCGAAATAAGCTGACAGCTTATTTAATTGACAGTTGACAGTTGACAATTGACAGTGAGCTGCGCTATTATGCTGCATAGTAGTTTTCTTTAGCCTTTAGCCTTTAGCCTTCGGCTTTATAAGCTCTCAGCTTTCAACCCTAAACTAAATTATTGACAGTTTAAAGTCATTATACAGCATCACAGCGCAGCTCACTGTCAACTGTCAACTGTCAATTGTCAACTAAATAAGCTTTCAACCAAGTAATCTTTCACCCCCAAACTCAGTCATTAACACTTTAAAGTCATCATACAGCATAACAGCGCAGCTCACTGTCAACTGTCAATTGTCAATTGTCAACTAAATAAGTAATTCCCTATGTTATTCCTATCTCGTCGCTTTTATACGTTTTCCATTCTTGTTATTCTGTTGCTATGCGGAGGATACCTGTTTGGTTCTTTGTTCCTGTTAGGACAGATAACATTGCTTTTGCTTGCTCTGGCAGTGGTGGCAGACGTTTTTCTTCTTTATCGTACGAAGGGTATCGAGGCTTCCCGCGCATGTGCCGACCGCTTTTCTAATGGTGATAACAATGAGGTTAAATTAAGAGTGGAGAGCCGTTATCCGTTCCCGGTCCATCTGTCGGTAATAGATGAAGTACCTGTGATCTTTCAGCAGCGTGATATTTGTTTCAAGCTTTCCCTTGATAGTGGACAGGCAAAGACGATTGTTTACAATCTGCGTCCCAACCATCGCGGTGTATATGATTTCGGAATGATCCGTGTGTTTGCCTCTACCCGCCTGGGGTTAATCGAGCGTCGTCTGTCCTGCGGTAAACGGCAGAAGATAAAAGTATATCCTTCCTATCTGATGCTTCATCGTTATGAACTGCTTGCTATGAGCGATAATCTTACGGAATTGGGAATCAAGAAGATCCGGAGAGTAGGACATCAGACTGAATTCGAGCAGATAAAAGAGTATGTAAAAGGGGACGATTACCGTACTATCAACTGGAAAGCCAGTGCCCGGCGGCATCAACTGATGGTGAATGTATACCAGGACGAGCGTTCGCAGCAGATATACAATGTGATTGATAAGGGACGCGTTATGCAGCAAGCCTTTCAGGGAGTGACATTGCTGGACTATGCCATCAATGCCTCTCTTGTGCTCTCCTATGTTGCCATGCGCAAGGATGACAAGGCCGGACTGGTTACTTTTAATGAGCGTTTCGATACGTTTGTTCCTGCCTCCAAACAGGCGGGGCAGATGCAGACCTTGCTTGAAAGTTTGTATGCACAGGAGACGACGTTTGGAGAAACGGACTTCTCGGCGCTTTGTGTGCATTTGGCCAAACATGTAAACAAACGGAGCCTGTTGGTGCTCTATACCAACTTCGGCAGTCTTGGCAGTATGAACCGGCAATTGGCTTATTTGCAGCAGCTTTCCCGGCAGCATCGTCTGTTGGTAGTGTTTTTTGAAGATGCTGATCTGAAAGAGTATATCTCGAAGAAACCGGTAGATACCGAAGGATATTACCGGCAAGTTATTGCCGAAAAGTTTGCGTATGAGAAGCGTCTCATTGTTACTACATTAAAACAAAACGGCATCTATTCCGTACTCACTACCCCCGATAAGTTATCTATTGATGTGCTCAATAAATATTTAGAGATGAAATCCAGACAACTTATTTAAGCCGCTCCACAGAAAAAGATTGAAAAAACAGGAAAACAAATAGGAAGAAATCTTAATCTTATTAAAAGAATCGTTATATTTGCGATTGACATAATCTTCGTCTCTCTTCCTTTAAGATTTATCCCTATTATCGGAAATGATACACGTATGTCACCGATCAAGACGCCTCTGCAATTATCAGATATGATATACGTATGTATCTGAAACTAATGCACTTACGCCTACGATAAATAGTTCCTTGATGTCACCCATTATGACACACTGATGTCACCTGTTGTAACACACTGATGTCACCTGTTATGACACACCTGTGTTACCGAGCATGACACACCTGTGTCACCGGGCATGACACACGTGTGTCACCGAGCATAACATACGTGTGTCACCGGGCATAACATTAAGGATGTCACTGACACGATATTATTGACGTCATAAAGTATGACATTATTGGTGTCATAAAGTATGACATCAGCCTGTCTCTGAAAGCAGAACAACTGTGCCATTTTATATGCCGCACAGACATTATAAACAATTAAAAAGCAGACAAGTTATGCAGAAATTCAATCTTGTACAGAAGAGAAATCCGGCAAAGCCGGATGCACCTAAAAAGTGGTATGCTGTCCCTCAAACCCGGGAAGCACAAAGTGTTAAAGCAATGACCCGTTCGGCCACAGAGAACACCAGCACTGCTCCCATCGAAATGGAAGCTGCACTGGACTTACTGGGGAAGTATGCTACCGAACAGCTCTTGCAGGGCCATACCGTGAAAGTAGGTGACCTTGGGACACTGCGCATTACCTTCAAAAGTGATGGAGTGGAAAATATCAATGATTTTAATGCCGGGGTGATGATTAAAGAACCCCGTATCCTATTCACTCCCTCCAAAGAGTTCAGACAGAACATTATCCAGCAACTCAAATATCAGAACGGAGGTGTGCTGGAAGAAGGTGTAAACTATGCCTCACTGACCGATTACCGCAAGGCAAAGGGGATTTCAACCGGTGGTAGCGGCTCCGAAGGCGGTGAAGGCGAAGGGGAGGATCCTTCGGTATAATAGCCTGTCGGAACGTGATGCCGAGCTTCACGAGGTGGGATTATTAAAAAGCAGATAAACGTAGATTTCCGAAGATAAGAGACGAGGATGCAATATGCTAAAATCATCTTCTTATAGATGGAAATCTACGTTTATCTGCTTTTTTTATCTACTGCCATCTCTGTTTTCGATCTACTGCCACTTCCTAAAGCCCGGTACTACTCCTGTGGCAAATTCTCCTCTGATTATCTCAGTGATTGAAAGAAGTAGATGGCCATTCCGATCAGTAGCAATCCGAGTGCCCCGTAAACAAGCCGTGCACGGGAGCGTCCTATTCGCCGTACTACAGCCTGGGCGTTGTGTGCGGTAAAGAACCAGCCCCAGTTGAGCACAGCGGCAAGAAATGAAAGGATGCCTGCAAGGGCAAACAGTCCCAGAATAAAATAATGCGGTGTCATCGGTATTAAAGAGTAATTTTCCGGCTGCCGTCTTCCAGCTCTTCTATCGTCACCTTTACAGCATCACCCGGCAGAAGCTCTTCCACCAGTTCCGGCCATTCGATAAAACAGAGGGCACCACTATAAAAGTAATCCTCATAGCCCATATCATACACTTCACTCAGCTTCTTGATACGGTAGAAGTCGAAATGATAAATCAGTTCTCCGTTTTCATCCGAACGGTATTCGTTGACAATAGCAAAGGTAGGGGAAGTAATAACGTCCGAAACACCCAATTCCTCACAAAGAGCTTTTACAAAGGTTGTTTTTCCTGCTCCCATCTTTCCGTAGAGGGCAAACACGGTATTATCACCCATCGCATTAATGAACTCGCGGGCGGCTTCGTGTATCTGATCTAATGATTCAATTTTTATTTCCATAAAGTTATTGATGATTTACTATTTGACGATTTACTATTTACTATTTGGCTGCGCTGTACTAAGCAGAACTTCTGATTTAGTCTATATTATGACAACATTCTGTTGAAACGCAAATGATCGCAGATTTTCGCAGATTAAATGGCTGCGCTGTACTATTTACTATTTGACGATTTACTATTTACTATTTGGCTGCGCTGTACTATTTACTATTTGACTACTTACTCTTCTCTTACTGCTATCACCGCTTGGCGAACCTCCCCATGTAGGAAGCATCGCTTGGCGAACCTCCCCATGTAGGAAGCATCGCTTGGCGAACCTCCCCATGTGGGAAGCATCGGGAAGCATCGGGAAGCACCGCCTGGCGCACCTTCCCGCGCGGGAAGCGCTATTTGGGTTTTAGGGTGATGAGGGGGATGATCATTTCTTCCATGGAGATCCCTCCGTGCTGGAAGGTATTGGTGTAATATGATACATAGTAGTTGAAGTTGTTCGGATAGGCCAGGAAGTCATGTCCACTGGCAAAGATGTACTTGGTGCTGACGTTGGGCGATGGCAGCAAAGCATCTGCCGGACGGCTGATCTCAAACACCTGTTTCGGGTTATAGGACATATTCCGTGATAGCTTATAGCGCAGATTCGTATTAATCTCTCCGTTATTGGCCTGTACTTTGATCGGATTGTCCACGCGGATGCTACCGTGGTCTGTGGTGACGACTATGCGTACCTTTCGTGCTGCCAGTTCTTTAAGCAGGTCGCGTACCGGCGAATGGCGGAACCAGGATAGTGTAAGACTACGGTATGCAGCCTCTGTCGAAGCCAGTTCACGTATCATTTTGCTCTCCGTCCGGGTGTGACTTAACATGTCTATAAAGTTGAAGACTACCACATTCAAGTCATTCTGCATCAGTTGTGGAAGTTGACCCACAAGACGTTCTCCGGCAGACGCATCGTTGATCTTATGATAAGAAAAGGTGTGCTGCCGGCGGAAACGGTCGAAACAAGTCTGTATCAGCGGAGCCTCGTTGAGGTTTTTACTTTCCTCCTCATCCTCGTCCACCCACAGGTCGGGAAACATGCGTGCGATCTGATCCGGCATCAATCCGGAGAAGATAGCATTACGGGCATACTGCGTGGCAGTGGGCAGGATACTGAAATAGAGCTGTTCTTCAAAAGTAAAAAGCTCGGATAGCTCACTGGCAACTACGCGCCACTGATCATAGCGGAAGTTGTCCAACACAAGGAAAAACACTTTCTCCCCCTGATCCAGCAGCGGAAAGAGGATACGTTTCATCACGTCCGGACTCATCATCGGAGCTTCCTGCACAGCATTTCCTTTGCGTGCGGGGTCCATCGTCTTCATCCAGTCGATATAGTTTTTCTTGATAAACTTGGTAAAGGCCGTGTTTGCTTCCGTTTTCTGCATGGAAAGCATTTCGCTCATGGGGCTGTCACTGGCTTCCAGTTCCAGTTCCCAATAGACGAGGCGGCGATAAAGCTCCACCCAATCATCGGCAGTGAGAGAGTCATTGATCTGCATACCTATCTTGCCGAAGTTCTGCTGATAGGCTGTTTGTGCTACTTCGGAAACAATGTCACGGCGGTGCAGATTCTTCTTTAATGAAAGAAGTATCTGATTGGGGTTGACAGGTTTGATCAGGTAGTCGGCTATCTTGCTACCGATAGCCATATCCATGATATCTTCTTCTTCGCTTTTGGTTATCATGATAACAGGTACGGTCGGAGAGATATCCTTGATCTGTGCCAGCGTTTCAAGGCCGCTGATGCCGGGCATATTCTCATCAAGGAAGATGAGATCATAGTCCGTTTCACGGCAACGGTCGAGGGCATCCTGTCCGTTACTGACGGTATGTACCTCGTAGCCTTTCGACTCGAGGAAAAGGATATGGGGACGGAGAAGGTCTATCTCGTCGTCTACCCAGAGTAATCGGTCATTCTTCATCTTGATATTTACTATTTAGCTATTTACTATTTACTATTTGGCTGCGCAATTATTATTGCTATTATTATTCCGTCACCATCGCCTGTCGGTGCTTCCCATCTCTTCCCACACAAAGAGGCACATCAAACCATAAACACTATCATACAGCCACCATCGCCTGTCGCACCTCCCCGTGCGGGAAGCACCGCCTGTCGAACCTCCCCGCGTGGGAAGCGCCGCCTAGAAGTAGTTGGTGCCGGGGGATTGTTGTATCTCTTCGCCTTCGTCCTCTTCTGCCGGGGTGGTTTCATCGACGGGTGGAAGGTTCAGTAAGGGTTCATCCAGTGTACTTCCATCGATGGGTACTTCTTCCTCCGTCGGATATGGATCGAACGTCTTCTTATAGAACACATCATAATCGTCGAAGCTATAGAATTGGTTCAGCAGTTCATAATTGGTTTCTGAGATAAGGACAGCCCGCATTCCGCTGAGACGTTCGTTCATATGTGGGTCAGCGTAAAGTTGGCGTTGGTAATACTGTGCCTCCTCATAGTTGGCAAATGAACGGATGACGAGTCGTCCGATACCCCGGTCGTGGGAGAAGGAGAGGTCAAAGTTCTTCACCATGAAGGATGAGAAGTTGTAACGGGCTACTTCGTAAAGCAGTTGGTTCTCGTTTACTTTTCCTTCTTCGTAGGCCAGTATGAATAAGTAAGGCGTATTCCGTTCGGCAGTAAAGACGTGCGTACTGTCCATTCCGGCTATACGCGTACTGTCTGTCCGATCTTCCGCATTTCTGCGCGACCAGATACTACCAAAGGAGATACTGCCTTCTGCCAGCAAACGCCCTTCCTGTACCCCTTTCAGGATATGGGCGGCAAGATCGGTGATCTCATTTTCCGGGTACTGTTGCACAAGCTCTTTCAGCTCGGCCAGGAATTGCTTCTGATCCCCTACCTGCAAGGCACTTACAGCATGCAGGAACATAAATTTCGGACGATGCTGCCCCATTGGATATTTGTTGAAAGAGTATTCCGCATTGGCCACTACCTGTTTGTAATTGCCTGCCATGTATTCCTTATAAGTATTGGCATAAAGCGAATCTTCCAGGTGCTTGCCATGTACGGCGATGTAGGCAAAGTCAGGATCGGCGAGCATCTTGGCATACTTACTATCCGGGAAACGGTCTATAAGTTCCTGCTTGTAAATGTTGGCATCTGCCATGCGATCCATACGTCCGAGCATGAGGTAAAGATTATAGTATGCCACATCCAGTTGGCCGAAGTCCGGGAAGTTATGAATCAACCGTCCGAGGGAATGCTCAGCGCGAGGGAAGTTCTCCATCCTGTCTTTGAATATCATTCCCATGTTGAACAGACCGTCTGACAAGATCTCGTTAGAGGCAGCCATTGCTTCCTCCGTCAACGGAATCTGTTGCAGGTAGAAGATCGGATTCTTTTCGTCGATGGCAGCGGTAGAAGTCGTATCGGCAGGAAGCTGAGAATCATTCTCTTTATTGCCTGCCGCATCTCCCTCCGTGGATATCTGAGAGCCCTCTTCATCGCTTGTCGTACCTCCCTGCGCGGGAAGCGCTTCATCGTAGTTGACCGGTTCGAAATCGTCCAGGGCAACCACTGTTTTGTTTCTCCGCCGCCAGTTGTCTTCCAGTTTGCGTCGTCCCCACAGCCGTTGGAAGTCAGCTTTACCTTGTGTTACTGCTTGCGAATTATAGAAATACCAGGAGTCATCTCCCGTAGGTATTGTAGGTTGCGTTGTAGTAGGTTGTTGTGGGGCATTGGCGGCATTTTCGGCAGCAATAGACTCACGCAATGCATCCCGTTCGGCCTCTTTTGCCAGCCGTTTCGCCTCCTCTTCTTTACGGATGACACGGGCTATCAATGTGTCGATCACCACCATCCGTGCGGCACTATCCAGTGATGCCAGATGTTGCAGGCTGTCCTGCAACTCCACAGCCGTGGAGTAGGGTACCAATTCATCCAGTATTTCAGAACGCTTTGTGATCTCTTCATATTGCGCATGCGTCTTCTCCAGTAGCCCGATCGCATCAGAATAAGCCGTTTGTGCTTCCACATACCGCCCCATCTCCCAGCAGAGGTTGCCCAGCGTGAGTTGCAGAATCCCTTTCTCCACCCCTCCGCGTGTACTCTTCTCCACTCCTAAGTCATATTCCTTAATCGCCTGCACCGTATCCCCCGCCGCCAGGTAAATATTCCCCAGTGCATAATAAATCTGATCCAGGTAATCCTTATTCTTATCACTCCGCGTCATGCGTCGCAGCTTATCCGTCGCCTTCTTTATTTCCGCCGCCTGACGCACCTCCCCGGCCGGGAAGGCCTCTGTTTGACGGATACGTGCATTTAGCTCCATTTCGTAGGGAGGGCTCATTTTGATAACCTTTCCGTAAGCCTGATAGGCTTTGGCGGGATCTTGCAGAAGCTGGTATACTTGTCCCAGGAGATAGTATTGGCGCGCCTTCTGCCGCTTATTCTTTTCATTTTTGATGGTAGTAAGCAGATGCGGGATTGCTTCCCGGTAGCGTTGGCTACCCAGCAGATAATGCCCGTAGGTTCGTGAATAGGCAGGAGCGAGGGTATAGGGCAGGCTGTCGTTATTTACTTTTAGAAGAACATCTTCTGCATCATAATACCATCCCATCTGTGTATAGCACTGGGCAAGCCAGATACGTGCTTCTGCTGTAATCTTGGGTTGACCGGTATATAGGCGCGCAATGTATGAGAAAGTTGCAGCCGCTTCGGGAAAGTCTCCTTTCTGAAACTGTGCTTTCCCCATTAACATCCAGGCCTTGTGCAGGAAAGGGTTGAATTCCCGGCGTGCCAGCCATTGTTTGTACTCTTCCGTGTAGCGTTTACCCTGTTTGCGTTGAGGCTTCCGTTTGATGGAATGTACTGCGATAGCCTTCTGGGATTTTTCTATAGCCCGTTCAAAATCACCACTGCCGGTTCCCACAGTTGATTTATTGCCAATAGGATAGAGTGGGATCATCTCCATATAGTTGTCCTTGTTGCCCTGTTCAATGGCTTTGCATCCCGATTTGTATGCTTCATTTCCGTTAAAGTACACGTTATACCGGGTAGTCATTGCATGATAAAAACGGCTTCCCGCTGTGTTCTTCTTGGTAGAACAGCCGGTAAATAATATACCAATGATAAATAATGTACCAATGTGCCAATGTGCCAATGTGCCCATTACCTTACGGATCATAGTACGACCCATTGCCTTGCGGATCATAGCGCAGCCAATTGTCACATTGTCACATCGGCACATTGGCACATTATTCACATGATTCATCTTTTTATCACTTTGCATACGGCATAAATTAGGATGGATACAAATATGATGGAGGCTCCCGAAGGTACTTTCCAGTGATAAGAAACGAACAATCCACCCAGGCATCCTAAAAAACCGATGCCGATAGACAACCAGATGATCCGTTTAAAGCTATAAGTGAACAGATTGGCGGTCATTTGCGGAATGGTAAGTAATGAGATAGCCAATACAATACCAACCATGCGCAGGCAAGAAACAATTGTCAGTGCTATGAACATCATCAGCAAATACTCAAATACTGCTACGGGAATTCCCTGGGAGCGGGCAAATTCGCGGTCGAATGCTACATAGATAATAGGATGGATGAACAAGCAGAAGAAGATGATAAGTATTATAGCCAGTAATCCCAGCATTAGCAAGTCCCCTCTTGTGATGGTCAGGATATTGCCAAACAAATAGGCTGATAAATCCGGTGCGAATCCGGGTGAAAGAAAACTGAACATAATGCCCAATGCCATTCCGAGTGTCCAGAATACTGCAATGGCAGAATCTTCACGCATATCTTTTCGCTTACTGAGCCACTCAACACCGAAAGCCGATAATACCGAAAACACGGCAGCCGAAAGAATGGGCGATATACCTGCAAATAACCCCAGGCCGATACCACCGAATGAGGCATGTGTAATTCCTCCGCTGATAAACACCAGTCGGCGCGTCACTATGTAAGTGCCGATAATACCGCAGGCTATGCTGGCCAACAGGCTACCCAGGAGGGCATGTTGAAAAAAGGTATATTGTAACAGATCCATTCAGATACTTAACTTACTAATTATTAATAACGGCAGAAAGGTACTACTTATTATAATCAGGGATGCATTCTCCGTTCTCCGATGATAAGGAATACCTCGTCTTTCAGATTATCGGGCAGGTTGATACCCCTTAGTTGCAGGCTACGAACCCAACCGGCTACATCTGTTTCCTGCATCGTATAGAACACATCACGAAACATTTCCGTTTCTTCCTCCGTGTATGTTTCCGGTGCCCGGCCAATGAATTGATCCAGTTCCTCATCATCATAATACTCTATCTCCTTACTGACGGCAGCCAGCAAGCTGTCTTTTTCGCAGACTTCATGTTGTCCGCAACATTCTACGTCTACTTCTTTCACTTCGGGAAAGCTTTCCAACTCTCCGTTTTCTATCTTTTTCTGCAACCTTCTGTTGCGGATGTGTCCGGCAATTAATGCTACGAGGGTGAGTAGCAACAGACTTACGATCAGTATCCACATAATTCTAAATCTCTCATTTTGTGCAAAGGTACTGATTTATTTACCACAGAGTATACAGATTAACACAGATTATAGAGAAATGAAAATATGGGATAACCTTATAAGGTTTCATTCTTTATTGTCTATTTGGAAACCTGCCTGTTGTAGATGCTCCCAATAAGCGGGATAAGATTTGGAAACAACCTGTGGCTCTGCAATGCGCATTTCCGGAAAGCGGAGTGCTGCCGGAGCAAAAGCCATTGCCATCCGATGATCTTCATAAGTTTGTATTACGGGCTGTGCTTCGGGTTGGCAGCGTTCACCGTCCCAAATCAATATACTGTCTTGTGCATCCTGGAGTATGTATCCCAATTTTCGGAGTTCTGCTTTTAGCGCAAAGATACGGTCGGTCTCTTTTATCTTGAGGCTTTGCAATCCTGTGAATCGGAACGGAATGCCCAGCAGGCAACAGGTCACAGCAAAGGTTTGCGCCAGGTCGGGGATATCAACGAAGTCTTCGTTTAGCTGTTCGACAAGTCTGTTGCTCTTTTTGAGAAGTACACCTTCATGAGTAAATTCAGTTGTTATGCCCAGGCGTGAAAATACTTCGGCTCCGCGACTGTCTCCCTGATAACTGTTACGGAACAACCCCATGAGTTCTATTTCTGCCTGCTCG
>ULXD01044099.1_pt1 | contig 11424 bp, 7 predicted proteins | sample 1960961 | NCBI WGS metagenome assembly ULXD01 (sample SAMEA4835829, study PRJEB28245) | human gut metagenome | biome: gut microbiome; material: fecal sample | place: Denmark | collected 2008 | reverse complement strand
CCCGGGGTGTATATCATCCGGGACAAAAGCGACACCATCATTTATATCGGCAAGGCCAAGCGCTTGCGCATCCGGGTGAGCCAGTATTTCCGCGAGGGCGTGCCCCACGACAACAAGGTCAGCCAGATGATCGCCCACGCCTACGCCTTTGACGTCATCGTCTGCCAGAGCGAATTCGAGGCGCTGGTGCTGGAGGCCAGCCAGATCAAGGCCCACACCCCCAAATACAACATCCTGCTGAAGGATGACAAGGGCTACAGCTATATCCGCGTCACCCGGGAGGACTGGCCGCGCCTTTCCTTCACCCTGCAAAAGGAGGAGGACGGGGCAGAGTATATCGGCCCCTACACCTCCAGCTTTGCGGCACGGCAGATGGCAGAAACGGCCATGGATGCCTTTTTGCTGCCGCGCTGCTCCAAGCGCTTCCCGCAGGACATCGGAAAGGGGCGGCCCTGCCTGAACGCCCACATCGGCAAGTGCATGGCGGTGTGCAGCGGCAAGATCAGCTGCGAGACCTACAACGAGGCGGTAAAAGGGGCGGTGCACCTGATCCGTTACGGCAAAAAGGATATCCTGAAAACTCTCAACGAGCGGATGCGGGAGGCATCCGACCGGCTGGAGTTCGAGACGGCGGCCCTCATCCGGGACCAGATCAACGCCATCACCAAGGTCAGTGCCGGGCAGAAGGTGGTCGTGGATCCGGAGGTGGAAATGGACGTGGTGGCGCTGGCCGGTACGCCCGGCAGCGTATGCGCGGCGGTGCTGCGCTTCCGCGAAGGGCGGCTCACCGACAAGCGGGAGTTCCTGTTCCATGACACCTCCGACATCGACGCGGTGCGGGAGGAATTTCTGCCCCGGTACTATCTGGACGATGAGCAGATCCCCAAGATCATCGCGGTGGATGCGCTGCCGCCGGACGTGGATGCCTTGCAGCAGGCGCTGAACCAGAAACGGGGCAGCGAGGTACAGCTGTATGTGCCCCAGCGGGGCGATAAAGCGCATCTGGTGGAGATGGCGCACACCAACGCGGTGGAGCGTCTGGCGCGGGAGAGTGGCCGCTACGCCCGGGAGGAAAAACTGCTGGACGAGCTGGCCCAGGTGCTGGGGCTGGCAAAGCCGCCCCGCGCCATCGAGAGCTACGATATCTCCAACTGGGGCGATGGCACCAGCGTCTGCGGCATGGTCACCTTCAAGGACGGCAAGCCCTTCAAGGCCGGCTACCGGAAGTTCAAAATGAAAACCGTGGCGGGCACGGACGATTACGCTTCGCTGGCAGAGACTGTCTCCCGCCGGGCGGCAGAGTACGAAAAATACGCTGCACAGGCCGAAAACGGCCAGCCCGGCGGCAACTGGTTCGGGCAGAAGCCGGATCTTTTGCTGATGGACGGCGGCAGGGGACAGGTGAGCGCCGCAAAGGAGGCGCTTGCCGGTACAGCGCTGGCAGAGGTGCCGCTGTTCGGCATGGTAAAGGACGACCACCACCGTACCCGGGCCATGGTGGACAGCGAGGGCCGGGAGATCGCCATCAACATGAACCGGGGCACCTTTACCTTCATCACCGCCATCCAGGACGAGACCCACCGGTTCGCCAACGCCTACCGCAAGCAGCAGATGAAGCAGAAAAGCTACTCCTCCACCCTGACCGAGGTGCCGGGAGTGGGGCCCAAGCTCTCCAAGGCCCTGCTGGCCCAGTTCAAGAGCGTGGGGGCCGTGAAGGAAGCCACCCCCGACCAGCTGGAAAACACCCCCGGTGTGGGCAAGCAGCTGGCCCAGACCATCTACGACTATTTTCATCAGGCATAAACACAAAGCCGCCCCTCTTCGCTGGCGCAAAAGCCACGGAAGAGGGGCGCTTATTGTTATGCGGGGCGTTATTCCTCAACGTTCAGATCGATCAGCCCTTTGGCGTAAAGATTCAGGGTCCCGTTGGAACCGGTAGAGGTATAGCGTTTATCGTATGTTTTTGTGCCGATGCGTACAACGTTATCCGTGCGGGCATCGGTCGTGTAGTCGGCGGGGTCTCCATCCAGATGCAGACGGATGCAGCGGGTCGCAGCGATACTGGCGGATTCCGCAATGGAAAGGTGATCGATCATACATTCGCCAGCAGGAAGTTCGACCAGCATGTCGCGGGTCACGGTCAGGTTTTCGGCACGCAGACTGCCATTGTTCAACGCAACAGTCAGCGTTTTCAGCTGCATGGGCGCAAGGCGGACATCGCCAGTCTCCAAGCTGATGATCAGCCGGGTGAGGGCGTCTGCCGGGATTGTGACGGTGAGCATGGCTTCGGGGGCATCCTCGGCTACCTGCCAGTTTTCCGGCATTTCAAAGGTCAGGGTAGTACGGCCATCCCCGCCGGTGGTGCGCAGAACGGGCGAATGCGGGAAGTTGTCGAACTGGAAGGTGGCGTATTTGTCCGAGGTGAGGGACGGATCGGTGACAAAGGTCACAGAGCCGTAGTTCAGGCTGAGTTTCAGCTCCTGATCCAGCTTTTCCAGCGGGATCTGCAGGGTACTTTCCCCAAGGTCATCAGCAGGAATAGTGAGGGGTACGGTATCGGCCGGGACAGTGAGGTGGGTGCTGTTGCTCTCCTCCGGGACAGAGCTGCTGTCTGCTGCCGGGGACGCAGGCTCGACCGGCTGCACGGGGGTAGCTTTGGAGTGCTGGAAGAAAAAGCAGGCCAGCACCAGCACCGCCAGCCCGCCGCCCAGCACCATACGCCAGGTGGACCGGGGCTTGCGGGCAGGGGGAACCGGGGCGGCAAAACTGCCTGCCGGAGTCTGCTCCTCCAGGATCTTGTGGGCTACCTCCTCCGGAGTGCCCAGCTCTGCGATGGTCTGGGCCTCCTTTTCCGGCCCGGCGGCGTCCAGATAATCCTCGTAGTAGCTCAAAGCGTCCTTGCGCTCGGCCTCCGGCAGGGGAGCCAGAAGCTGCTCCAGCGCAGCAAGAAATGCAGTACGGGTCATAGATCATTCCACCTCTCTGAAAAATGTGTCAATGGAAGAACGGTAGCGGCTCCACTCCTGGGCATAGGCGGCAAGCTGCTGCCGCCCGGCAGTGGTGATCTGGTAATAGCGGCGGTTGCGGCCATTGAAGGGTGCATCATAGACCGTCAGCAGCTGGTCCTTCTGGAGCCGCCGCAGCACCGGGTACAGGGTGGATTCGCTGAGCTCCAGGGGATGGGTGACCTGCTGGGTAATGCGGTAGCCATAGGTGCCCTCCGGCTCCTGCGCCACCACAGACAGCACAATGGCATCCAGCAGCGCGGCACTGATGGGAAAACTCATGTGGGAACAGCCTCCTTTCTGGTTGGCGTGTTTCTATAATATTATATATCATATAATATTGCATGAGTCAATAGAGAAGCGTAGAAAAATATGACAGATAACAAAAAAGCTCCCCCTTTCGGGGGAGCTGGATGGAAACGAAGGGAGCAGACGGAGAGGGCTGAGCTTCTTAGTCCTCCGAAGAAATATCCTGCCCAAAGTATTTTTCGCCCAGAGCTTTCAGGGTGCCGTCGGCCCGCAGCTCCTCAATGGCAGTGTTGATGGCTTCCAGCAGGGAAGCGCTGTCGTCGCTCTTGCGCACCGGGATGGCCACATGAGAAGCGTCCTCGGTCTGGGCCACCAGCTTGAAGTCGGCCTCCGGATGCACATTCAGGTAGTCGTAGAAGGACACATCGGCGTTCAGGGTGGCGTCGATGCGGCCGGCGGTCAGCAGCTGGATGGTCTCTTCCAGCGTGTCGATGCCCTGCACGGTGGCACCGTAGCTTTCGGCCAGCTCCATGTAGGTGGAAGCCAGGCTGTTGGCAGTGGTCTTGCCCTTCAGGTCCTCAAAGCTCTTGATGTCCTCGTTGTCCTTGCGCACGGCCAGTGCGGTGTGGATGTAGCCGTAAGGGGTGGTGAAGTCGTAGGTCTTGGCGCGCTCGTCGGTCACCTCGACGCCGTTGCACACGATGTCAAAGCGGCCTGCGTCCAGACCGGCGAACAGGCTGTCCCAGTCGCTTTCCACATACTCCGGCTCCACGCCCAGCTTCTCGGCGATGGCGCGGGAGACTTCCACGTCGTAGCCCACCAGGGTGTCGCTCTCGTCGTGGTAGCTCCAGGGCTGCCAGGCACCTTCCAGTGCCACCACCAGCTTGCCGTTGGCCTGAATGGCGGCCAGCTGGTCGGCAGCGCCGGTGGAAGCAGCCGAAGAAGCCGCACCGGAAGCGGCAGCGCTGCTGCCGGAATTGGAAGAGCAGCCTGCCAGGGTCAGCACACCGGCGGCAGCCATCACACTCATCAGAGAAATAAAGGTTCTGCGTTTCATAGAAATATCCTTTCAGTTAAAATGTTTGTCTAGGCGGCCATCGGGGAGTTTCTCCGAGGACCGTCCGCTGGGGTGGGACCCTGTTGCCCGTAGGGCAATAGGGCGGGCGATGGAATGGCCTGCAACGGCAACGACCGCCGCCAGCGGCGGAAACAGGGAGTTGCTGTTGGGACAGCGGCCAGCAGAATGCAAGGCTCGCTCAAGGGCCGCCGCATGCGCTGGGAGCCGCAACCCGTATTCGTGTCCGAGGAGGAAGCTCCCCGATGACCGTATATCACTCCGTGTGGGCGATCTTTTGCAAAAAGGCCCGGGTGCGCTCCTCTCGGGGAGCGGCAAAGAACTGGTGGGAGGGGGCCTGCTCCACCACCACGCCGTTTTCCATGAACACGGTCTTGGAGGACACGTTCCGGGCAAAGCCCATCTCGTGGGTCACCACCAACATGGTCATGCCCTCCTGAGCCAGCTGCCGCATCACCTCCAGCACCTCGCCGGTGAGCTCCGGGTCCAGAGCACTGGTGGGCTCGTCAAAATAAATAATCTCCGGGTCGGTGGCCAGGGCCCGGGCAATGGCTACGCGCTGCTGCTGACCGCCGGAGAGCTGGCGGGGGTAGTAGTCGGCCCGGTCGGCCAGACCCACCTTTTCCAGCATGCGGCGGCCGATGGCGTCGGCCTGCTCCCGGGGCATCCTGCGGGCCACGATGAGTCCCTCGGTCACGTTCTGCAGGGCGGTCTTGTTCCGGAACAGGTTGTAGTTCTGGAACACAAAGGCCGTTTTTTTGCGCAGCCGGGCGATGTCGGCCCGGCCTGCATGGGCCAGGTCAAAGGTCTCGCCGTCCAGCACCAGCTGGCCTGCGTCGGCGGTCTCCAGAAAGTTCAGGCAGCGCAGCAGGGTGGTCTTGCCGGAGCCAGAAGGGCCCAGAATGGCCACCACATCGCCTTTTTCCACGGTCAGGTCCACGCCCTGCAGCACCGGCAGCTCGCTGACCACCTTGTGTGCACCGGGGCGCAGACCGGCTTTTGCGTAGGTGCGGAAGGTCTTGTGGACGTTCCGGATCTCCATCATTGCCATGGGTTCCACACTCCTTTCTTACTGGAAGCCCCGGGCGTTGAGCCGGTGCTCCAGCACAGCCTGCAGTTTGGTGATGACCGTGCAGAACAGCAGGTACACCACCGCCACCTCACAGTAGATGGGCAGGAAGATGTAGGTGCGGGCCGCCACGCGCTGACCGGCCATGAACAGCTCGGCCACCGTGATGTTGGACGCCAGCGAGGTGTCCTTGATCATGCCGATGAGGGAGTTGGACAGGGCGGGCACGGCGGTGCGCAAAGCCTGCGGCAGCACGATGCGGCGCATGATCTGCACCCAGCTCATGCCTACGCAGTAACCGGCTTCCAGCTGGCCCTGGGGCACGCTTTCCAGCGCGCCGCGCATGGTCTCGGCGCAGTAGGCACCCTCATTGAAGGCAAAGGCGATGACGGCGGCGGGAAAGGCGTCCAGCATGATGCCCAGGCTGGGCAGGCCGTAAAAGATGATGAACAGCTGCACCAGCAGCGGTGTGCCGCGGATGACCCAGATGTAGAACCGGGCGATCTGCCGCAGCACCGGCACGTTGGCGTACTGCACCAGTGCCACCACCACCGCGATGATCATGGCAAAAAAGAAGGACACCAGCGTCAGCGGGATGGTCATGGTAAGGCCGGCCGTCAGGATGCGGGGCAGGGCCTCCACCAGCACGCTGACCGTGCGGTTGGATAAAAGTGCTTCAAACATGAACGATCACAGTACCTCAAATACTCTCAGAAAACAACGGTGAATGTATTATACAACTTCGAGTATACTCAAAGTCAAGGGGTTTGCGGAAATTCCTACAAAACCTACCAGAATACTATAACATGAAACGTCCGGCGGTGCAAATGGTTTGCAAAAATCGCGTATTGTGAACAAAAACGTCCCAGCCGCTGCGGGAACTTTGTGCAATGCGGCAAGCCGGTTGACGCGGCAGGCGCTTTCGTGTACAATGGGCATAACAACGTGCACACCGGGTTTGCCGGTGCCGCGCAAATTCACCGGCGGCCCGGCTGCCGGTGCAAACGGAGGACACAAACGTGACGAAACGGAAGATTGGCGTTCTGGGTGCAGGTACCTGGGGCATGGCGCTGGCGCGGATGCTGACCGTCAGCGGCAACGAAGTGCAGGTGTGGTCGGCCATTGAGGCGGAGGTGGACAACCTCTCCACTACACGGGTGCACCCCAACCTGCCGGGCATGAAGATCCCGGCCGAGCTGCAGTTCACCAAGAGCATCGAGGAAGTGTGCACCGGCAAGGATGTGCTGCTGTTTGCAGTGCCGTCGGTGTTCGTGCGGGGCACCACCGCCAAGGCACGGCCCTATATCCCGGACGGTCAGATCCTTGTGGATGTGGCCAAGGGCATGGAGCCGGAAACCTTATATACCATGACCGAGGTGATCGCCGACGAGCTGAACAGGGACGGCGGCCCCAAAAACTGCAGGCTGGTGGCCCTGAGCGGCCCCACGCACGCCGAGGAAGTGGCGCTGGACCTGCCCACCACCATTGTGTCGGCCTGCCCGGATGACGAGGCGGCCCGCTTTGTGCAGGATGTGTTCAGCAACACCTGCATGCGCGTGTACACCAACCCCGACATCAAGGGCGTGGAGCTGAGCGGTGCCCTGAAGAACGTGATCGCCCTGGGCGTGGGCATCTCCACCGGCCTTGGCTACGGCGACAACGCCCGCGCAGCCCTGATCACCCGCGGCATTGCCGAGATCGCCCGCCTGGGCGTGGCCATGGGCTGCAACATCCACACCTTTGCGGGCCTGGCCGGCATCGGTGACCTGATCGTGACGGCCACCAGCATGCACAGCCGCAACAACCGCGCCGGCATCCTCATCGGCAAGGGCGAGAGCCCGGAGCAGGCCGTAAAGGAAGTGGGCATGGTGGTGGAGGGCATCAACGCCCTGCCCGCCGCCATGGAGCTTGCCGCCAAGTACAACGTGGAAATGCCCATCGTGCAGACGGTGAACGCCATCGTCAAGGAGGGCATGAGTGCCAGCGACGCGCTGCGCACCCTCATGGACCGCAACCGCAAGAACGAGATGCCCCAGGGCTACGAGAACCTATAAGAATTGATACCGGAAAGGCACAGCTGTTCTGAGAACGGCTGTGCTTTTTTGTGCTTTGCGTGCAGAGCCCATATTTTCAGAAACGACCCGGCAGAATGCAGTAAGAATCATTCAAAATTTTTACAGAAATCAGACACAAAAGGGTAGAAGGTCGGGAAACTTTCTGCTATACTGAAACTATGAGCGCACTGCGCTCGACGGAAACAGGAGGGGATCTTATGCCGTCAACTTATGCGCACCGCCGCTTCGGCGCGGATGTTCTGCAGCAGCTGCCCGCAGCCCTGCAGGATCAGATTGGGAAAAACCGGGCCCTGTTCGACGTGGGCCTGCACGGGCCGGATCTGCTGTTCTACTATCATGCAGCCAAGTCCAACCCCGTGAGTGCCCTGGGCAACGCCATGCACGAGCAGCCGGGCCGGGTGTTCTTTGAGCGCGCCCGGGGCGTGGTGCGACAGGCAAAGGACCGGGACGCCGCGCTGGCCTATGCGCTGGGGTTCGTGTGTCATTTTGCGCTGGACAGCACCTGTCACCCCTATGTGGAGGCCTACACCCGCCAGAGCGGGGTGAGCCACTGCGAAATCGAGACCGAGTTCGACGACATGCTGCTGCGCCGGGACGGCCATGACCCGAAGAGCTTCTTCACGGCCAGCCATATCCGGCCCACGGCGGAAAATGCCCGGGTCATCGCGCCCTTCTACGAGGGCCTGACCGGCCTGCAGGTGCTGGACGCTCTCAAGGGGATGATCGCGATGCACCGGCTGCTGCAGCCCTCCGGCGCGGTCAAGCGCTGGGTGGTGCTCACCGGCATGAAGGCAGTGGGTAAGTACGACGTGCTCCACGGCCTTGTGGCCAACCCGCAGCCCAACCCGCAGTGCACCGAGAGCAATGAGAAACTGGATGCCCTGTACCAGCAGGCTATCCCGCTGGCGGTGCGGCTGATCGAAGCCTATGTGGAAACGCTGGACACGGACACCCCGCTGGACAAGGCCTATGACCACACCTTCGGGGAATTCTGAGGGGCGGCCAGCAGGAGGTCAGAGAAACTTCCTGCCGTTCAGAAAACTGGGAAAAGAGAGTGCACCGCACGGCGATGCGAGAGGAACAAGAATGCAAAAGAAAAAATTTAAGGTCACGCCGCTGGAGCGTGCGTGGATCCTGTACGATGTGGGCAACTCGGCCTTTGTGCTGATGATCGCTACGCTGGTGCCCATCTTCTTCAATGCGCTGGCGGAGGCCGGCGGCGTGAGCAAGGTGAACTATCTGGCCTACTGGGGCTATGCAAGCTCGGTGGTCACGGTGGTCACCGCCGTGCTGGGGCCCATTCTGGGCACGCTGGCCGATACCAAGAATTTCAAAAAGCCCATTTTCATGCTCTGCCTGTTCGTGGGTGTGCTGGGCTGCTGTGCCATGGGCGCGGCCCGCACCTGGCTGCCGTTCCTGGTCATCTTCATCGTGGCCAAGATCGGCTTTTCGGGCAGTCTGGTGTTCTACGACTCCATGCTGGGCGATGTGACCACCCCGGAGCGGATGGACATGGTGTCCTCCCGCGGCTATGCCTGGGGCTACATCGGCAGCTGTGTGCCCTTTGTGGTGTGTCTGGTGCTGGTGCTGGGCAGCGGGGCCATCGGCATGAGCCAGATGACCGCCCTGACCATTGCACTGTTCATCACGGCTGTGTGGTGGCTGGTCACCACCCTGCCGCTGCTCCGGCGCTACCGGCAGGTCAACTATGTGGAGGTGGAGCAGCACGCCATCCGGCAGAGTTTTGTGCGCATCGGCCACACCCTGAAGCACCTCTATGAGGACAAGCAGGTGTTCTGGTTCCTGCTGGCGTTCTTCTGCTACATCGACGGCGTGTACACCATCATTGATATGGCCACGGCCTACGGCACGGCCCTGGGTCTGGACACCACCGGCCTGCTGCTGGCGCTGCTGGTCACCCAGATCGTGGCCTTTCCCTCGGCGCTGATCTTCGGCCGGCTGAGCGCAAAATACCCCTCCAGCCAGTTGATCCCGGTGTGCATCGCGGCCTATACCGGCATTGCGGTGTTTGCTTTCTTCCTCACCCAGCAGTGGCAGTTCTGGGTGCTGGCCGTGCTGGTTGGGATGTTCCAAGGCGGTGTGCAGGCACTGAGCCGCAGCCACTTTGCTAAGATCATCCCGGCGGAAAAATCCGGCGAATACTTCGGCCTGTTCGACATCTGCGGCAAGGGAGCATCCTTCCTGGGCACCATGATCGTCAGTGTGGGCAGCCAGCTCACCGGCAGTGTCAACGTGGGCTTGGGCAGCATCGCGGTGCTGTTCGTCATCGGCTTTGTGCTGTTCCGGGTGTCGTGCCGAACGGAACACGCCAAGCAGGTGTAACACACGTTTTTTCAAAAGGCTCCTCTGTGCATGCACAGGGGAGCCTTTTTGGGTTATTGTTTACAAACCGGCAATTGTGTTTTGGAACGGTGAATGATACAATAGGGCCAGACCAAAAACACAAAGGAGAATAAAGCGATGAAGCAGGTTCCCGGTTATACCCTCGTCCGCACAGAGGACTGCCCCGAGCAGCACGGTACCCTGACCGTGCTCACCCACGACGTGAGCGGGGCCACCATCCTGCTGGTGGAAAATGAGGACAACAACAAGGCCTTTGGCATCGGGTTCGGCACCTTCCCCTCCGATGACACCGGCGTTTTTCATATTCTGGAGCATTCGGTGCTGGCCGGAAGCGAAAAATACCCGGTCACCTCGCCGTTTCTGCAGCTGCTCAAGAGCAGCATGGCATCCTTCCTCAATGCCATGACCTTCCCGGATAAGACCGTGTACCCCTTTGCCACTCCCAACGAGACGGATTTCAGAAACCTGATGGACGTCTACCTGAACGCGGTGTTCTGCCCGCTGGCCATGGTGGACAGGGCTGTGTTCGAGCAGGAGGGCTGGCACCGGGATGCCGACGGCACTGTGAGCGGCGTGGTGTACAACGAGATGCAGGGGGCCCTTGCCACCCCGGACGCTCAGCTGCAGAATGCGCTGGAGCGTGCCATGTTCCCGGACACGGCCTATGGCTTTGTGTCCGGCGGCGACCCGGAGAGCATCCCGGCGCTGACCTATGAGAAATATCAGCGGGTGTACCGCCGCCACTACAGCGCGGACAACTGCTGCATCACCCTGTACGGCAAGATGGACATGGCCGAAAAGCTGGAAATGCTGGACCGCGATTACCTGTCCCGGATGCCCAGGACCACCACCCGCCTCCGCCTGACGGTGCAGGACGAGCAGCCGGGCACCTGCGTGGAGCTGCCCTATTACACCGAGAACCCGGAGCCGGACGAGGTGCAGTGCGCACTGGCCTGGTACACCGGTGCCTTTGCGGACCGGGAACGGCAGCTGGGCGTGGAGATCCTGCTGGACGCGCTGCTGGGCACCAACAATTCGCCCCTGAAAGCGGCCCTGCTGGCCGAAAAGCTGGGCGCGGACATCGACATGGGCTTTGATGACAGCACCCTGCAGCCCACGCTGGAGCTGGTGCTGCGGGGTGCCACCGAAGAGAGCGCCCGCAAGTTTGCCCCGGCGGTGCGCAAGGCAGTGGATGACGTACTGGCCCGGGGCATCCCGCAGGAGCTGCTGCTGGCCTCGCTGAATTCGGCAGAGTTTGCCTCGCTGGAGCGGCCGGGCAGCCTGCCGGACGGCGTGCTGGACGCCATCAACGCTTCCACGGGCTGGCTGCACACCGGGGACCCCGCCCTGCTGCTGCACACGGACAAGCTGTTTGCCTCCCTGCGCAGCAAGATGGCGGACGGCTGGTTCGACGAGCTGCTGCGCAGCCTGTTTGCCCCGGCTCCGGTGCAGGTGTTGCAGGTGCCCACCCTGCCCAAGAAGCAGGAAGGGACACAGGCCCCGGCCCGCACCGACGCCAAACTGGTGCTGGATCACCCGCTGATCGTGGCCGACCTGGGCGAAGGTGCCCCCAGCGCGGCCGGGCAG
>ULXD01046024.1_pt1 | contig 11454 bp, 9 predicted proteins | sample 1960961 | NCBI WGS metagenome assembly ULXD01 (sample SAMEA4835829, study PRJEB28245) | human gut metagenome | biome: gut microbiome; material: fecal sample | place: Denmark | collected 2008 | reverse complement strand
TGTTTTGGCTCATTTTTTCATAGATCACTTGACACTATCTTCCGTTAGATTTGCTTTTCTTTATATATAGAAGAAACGCATCATTACCGTTCACTGCCGTTCTTCTTATATATCTCATTTTATGTACAACCGGTAAGATTGTATGCTTTGTTTCCTGTATTATAAATGCTTCACCGAATTGCCCTCAAAAAGCACCCCCGGAACGACAATCTGTTCGGTAATTGTTGACTTTGGATTTTCAATGAGACTGATGAGTTTCAGTGCTGCTTCTCTTCCAAGTCTCCCGGTATCCTGGATAATGGTCGTAAGCTTCGGTTCAAAATGTCTTGCAATTCTTAATCCATCATAACCTGCTATAGAAATATCATCAGGAATCTTAAGTTCCAGTTCATTGATGGCATTAATTCCTCCAAAGCAGGAGAAATCATCCGGATAAAGGATGCAGGTCGGAATCTCCTTAAGTCCCAGGAGTCTCTTCGTTTCCAGGTAGGCACCGTTCGTATCACGGTAAGGCGCTTCTCCTATGTACTCTGCCGGAACATCAATACCAAGCTCCTCACAGGTCTTATAGAAGGAAGATAACCGGTTCTGTGTAACCGCCGAAGATGCTCCATGAATGTATGCAATCCTGCGGTGTCCCATGGAATAAACATATTGTACAAGATCTCTCATGCCGGATACGTTATCTGAGATAATGGCGCATCGGTTATTAAAAAGATGATCAATGGTGACTACCGGGATATCACTCCGTACCAGTTCTTCCACTTCCGGATCATAGAAGTCCACACAGGCAATCATCACACCGTCAAATCCGCGATACCGGCTATGCTCTAAATAGGACATCTTGTTTCCACCGGATCGGTTGCTGTTAATAAAAGTGATATCGTATCCCTTCTCTTCTGCAGTACTTTTGAAGCTGTCCAGTACATATGTAAAATAATCATGCTTCAGACCGCTGTTGGCATCATCTACAAAGAGGACTCCAAGATTTCTGGTGCAGTTTGTTTTTAATGCCTTGGCCGCAGAGTTTGGGGAATATCCCATTTCCTTGGCAACCTGTCTGATATGTTCCTTTGTTTCTTTTCCTATATCCTTGTGATCGTTCAGGGCCTTGCTGACGGTTGCTATCGATACCCCGCAGGCTGCTGAAATATCCTTCATCGAAACCATAGCTGTAATCCCTTCACTGCTCATTGATTTCTTAATCGTTTTCGTATTATTATCGTACATCATTTTTTATAACTTCGCAATGCTTTTTATTATTTTTTTATGCAAAAATTACATTTTTAGCAAATTTCACAGAAAGAACAAGTATATTTCTACTATTTTTAACAAGGATTTTACTATTGGCAACTTAAATTTTCGCTATTACTATTTGTTCATAAGCTAATCTTAAGTAATTTTAATTTTATTAGCCTTCAAAATAATATTTTTGCACTAGAAATTATTTTTCTCTATTCGAAATCGCTCTAATATGCACAATTTTGTTGTTGCAATAGCATATCCTTTTATGTATAATTCTAATTAAGAAGTTACTTAAACGTTTTCTGTATGTTTATCAATATCAGCAATCGTTTACTTTATATTATAGGTAACTATTAATACAATTAAAAATAATTAATAAGGTAAGGAGAAAGTGCTATGAAATTTGGTTATTTTGATGACGCGAACCGTGAGTACGTGATCACCACTCCCAAAACACCGCTTCCCTGGATCAACTATCTTGGCTGTAATGATTTTTTCAGTCTGATATCCAACACCTGCGGTGGCTATTCCTTTTATAAGGATGCGAAGTTACTTCGTTTAACCCGTTATCGTTACAACGATACCCCCAATGATGTGAATGGTAAATACTTCTATATTAAAGATGGAGATACCATTTGGAATCCCGGGTGGAAGCCCACAAAGACTGAGCTTGACTCTTACGAGTGCCGTCACGGTATCGGTTACAGCCGCTTTATCTCAAGCAAGAATGATGTACAGGCTTCTGTTCTCGCTTTTGTTCCGATGAACGATACCTGCGAAATCAACCAGGTGAAGCTGACCAACAACTCATCTTCCAGCAAGACACTGTCCTTATTCTCCTATGTAGAATGGTGCTTATGGAATGCGGATGATGATATGAAGAACTTCCAGCGTAACTTCAGTACCGGCGAAGTTGAAATCGTAGATTCCACGATTTTCCACAAAACCGAGTACAGAGAGCGTCGTAATCACTATGCTGTTTACTCTGTAAATGCGAAGATCGATGGCTTTGATACCATCCGCGATGAATTCCTTGGCGCATACAATGGAACAGATGATCCGACCGCTGTTAAGAATGGTGCCTGCACCAACTCCGTAGCAAGCGGATGGCAGCCGATCGCTTCCCATCAGATCAACATCACCTTAAATCCCGGTGAAACCAGATCCTTTGTTTTCGTACTGGGCTACATAGAGAATCCTGAAGATGAGAAATGGGAATCCAAGGGTGTTGTAAATAAGAAGCGTGCTTATGAAATGCTTGACCGTTATAAAACAGACGCAGATGTAGATAAGGCATTTGCAGAGCTGAACGAATACTGGAACGGACTTCTTTCCAAGTACACCGTGAAGTCCTCTAACGATAAGGTTGACCGTATGGTTAACATCTGGAATCAGTATCAGTGTATGGTTACCTTTAACATGTCACGTTCTGCTTCCTATTATGAATCCGGTATCGGCCGTGGAATGGGATTCCGCGACTCCTGTCAGGATCTGCTCGGCTTCGTACATCTGATTCCGGACCGTGCAAGAGAAAGAATCATTGATATCGCATCTACCCAATTCCAGGATGGCAGTGCATATCATCAGTATCAGCCGCTTACCAAGAAGGGTAACTCCGACATTGGTTCCGGATTTAATGATGATCCGTTATGGCTGATCGCAGGTACATCCGCCTATGTCCGTGAAACCGGCGATACTACCATTTTAACCGAGATGGTTCCTTATGATAATGATATGTCCGTAGCTACTCCTTTGATGGGACATTTAAAGAGAAGCTTTGATTACACCGTAAACCACAAGGGTCCTCACAATCTTCCTCTGATCGGGCGTGCCGACTGGAATGACTGTCTGAACCTGAACTGCTTCTCCGAACATCCGGGTGAATCCTTCCAGACCTTCGGTCCTTCCGAAGGACCTGTTGCAGAGTCCGTATTCATCGCAGGTATGTTCGTTAAGTACGGTGAAGAATATGCACAGCTCTGTGAACTGATGGGTGACCAGAAGGAAGCAGATTATGCCAGAGAAGAAGTTACCAAAATGTATGACGCTGTTCTTAAGGATGGCTGGGATGGTGACTGGTTCGTTCGTGCATACGATGCTTACGGTCAGAAGATCGGTTCCAGGGAGTGTGAAGAAGGTCAGATTTATATTGAGTCCAACGGCTTCTGCTCTTTAGCAGGTATCGGTGTGAAGGAAGGTCTTGCCAAAAAAGCACTTGATTCCGTAAAAGAAAAGCTGGATACCAAATATGGTGTCATGATTCTCCAGCCTGCTTATACCAGATATCACTTAGAGCTTGGCGAAATCTCTTCTTATCCACCCGGATATAAAGAGAATGCCGGTATCTTCTGCCACAATAACCCTTGGGTTTCCATCGCTGAAACCGTAATCGGACGTGGCGACAGAGCGTTTGAAATTTACCAGAAGACCTGTCCTGCTTACTGCGAAGAGTTCAGTGAGATTCACAGAACAGAGCCTTATGTATACTCCCAAATGGTTGCCGGCCGTGATGCGAAGTTCCATGGCGAAGCAAAGAACAGCTGGTTAACCGGTACTGCTGCATGGACCTTTGTCAATGTTTCCCAGTACATCTTAGGTGTATATCCGACCCACAACGGATTAAGCATTGATCCTTGTGTACCGAAGGATTTCGGTGACTTTGAATTAACACGTAAATTCCGTGAAGGAACCTACAACATCAAGGTTCAAAACCCTGACAAGGTTGAAAAGGGAATTAAGAGCATCACCGTAGACGACAAGGCAATCGACGGATGTGTGATCCCTTATGTAAAGGGCAAGGAAACCTACGACGTTGTTGTTACCATGGGTTAATTCTTACTGACAGAATAAACAGTTTAGAGAAAATTGTGGGGTTATGTAGAAAAGGGTATGTAGAAAGGGACATCCGTTGACCGGATGTCCCTTTTGTTGAACCACATATAACTACTACAGTAAATGCAATATTTCCTCGAAGCATACACCGTTCTTCGGTTCAATATGCATCTCGGCAGTCTTGATCATGCATTTCTTAATAAAACGGCATGCCTTACGCACGGACTGCTCAAATTCCACGCCATTCACAGCATCCGCAGTGATAATGGAGGCAAACAGATCTCCTGTTCCACAGCGTTCCTCAAAAACACGGTGTGTCCGGATCATCCTTGGTTCTCTGTCCTTTTCATACATGAAATTTGCGATAAACTCTCCCTGTGGAATTCCGGTAATCACCACCTTCTGCGGTCCATAATCCGTCAGATGTTCTGCCATCCGGAGTAACTCCTTCCGCGTCCAGCCATGATCCCGGTAGGGCACATCCGTCAATCTGCAGCCTTCGGTCAGATTCGGTGTTACAATATCTGCAAGAGATACCAGCCTGCGCATTAACAGACACATTTCTTCTGTATAGACGCTGCTGATGGATCCATGATCTCCCATCACCGGATCTACGACCACAATGGTATGCTCCTTACGAAAGGTTTTAATAAAACTCTCCACCATACCGATCTGCTCTGCAGAGCCTAAGAATCCGGACATGATTCCGTCAAAGGACAGATTCAGCTTCTTCCACATAGCAAGATATTCCGGCAGGCGATTGGTATAATCATCAAAATAATACTCCGGATACCCGGTATGATTGGATAAAATCGACGTTGGAACCGGACAGCATTGCAGCTTCATATGGGAAATCACCGGAAGGGAAACGGTCAGTGCACACCGCCCGTATCCGGTCAGATCATTGATGGCTGCGACCTTCTTCTGCCGGCTCATCGGTTCTGCTATCGATTGTGTATTCTCAATGTTCTGTTCCATGATTTTCACTTTCCTCTTACCATTCCTGCTTCTCATTTCCCGCTTCCATTCCATACTGTCAAAACAGATTTTCACAGATCACTCTTGAATTTATTTCCGTGTGATTAGTGGTTACTCAAGCTCTGAAGTACAATGAGGACATCTCGTGGCATCAATAGCAATCTGTTCCTTACAATACGGGCATTCCTTCGTGGTCGGTGCCGGAGTTTCTTCTTTCTTCTTACGGGAAACCTTATTGATTGCCTTAATAATCAGGAAGATCACCAGTGCAATCAACAGAAAATTAATGATGGCAGAAATAAAGGAACCATAATTGATCGTTGCTGCATTCTCTCCTTCTCCAAGGGCAATGCTGAGTCCGGAAAAATCAAATCCACCGGTTAAAAGGGAAAGCAACGGCATCAGCATATCATTTACCAGTGAATTCACAATTGCAGTAAATGCACCACCGATGATGACACCGACGGCCATATCCATCACGTTTCCTCTTGAAATAAATTCCTTAAATTCTTTGATCAGTGCCTTCATTTGTATTCTTCTCCTCCTGATATTTTATATTTAAATATTTAAAAAGGTATAACTATTTCGAATACTATTTGCAAAAGTACTGACATTTTACGCATTTACAAACAATTGCAAACTGGGAATGTATTCACATACATTCCCAGTTTAACGAATCTTTCCTGTAATTGCAAGAACCGTCTCGTATTTACAAACCACATTTCACAAACCATTATTCAAAACACTGTTCAAAATCTTTTACAAAGAATCTTTTACAAAAAAACATTTACAAAATAATTCAAAAAATAATTCAAAAGACAGTTCACAAAACAATTCTCACAAAGTGCTCCGTACCGTCCTACACTCTTTCAAATACCGGAATAGCCTCAAGCGGAGCTTCGCTCATCACGTAAGCGCCACCTAAATATTCCTTACCGTCTACCAGATTCTTCCAGGTTCCCTCCGGAAGGTAAACCTGACGTTCCCTGCAGCCAAGCTCCAGAACCGGTGCTACCAGATACCTGTCACCAAACATATACTGGTCTTCGATCTCCCAACACATCGGATCTTCCGGAAACTCATAGAATAAAGTACGAAGCAGGGGTGCACCGGTCTGTGTGGCTTCCTTCATCAGCTTTTCAATATAAGGCTTCATGGAAAGGCGCAGATCCAGCTGCTTTTTCATAATGGTAAAAGCTTCCTCGCCATAGCTCCAAAGCTCATTATCATGTCCGGTATAAAGGCTTCCACCACCCCATTCCCTTTCATCCAACGGCTCAATGTCGTGCGGTCCGCGGTCACCGTGCATACGCAGTACCGGACTGAACACGGCAAACTCATACCAGCGCAATAGCAGTTCACGGAAGGCTTCATCCTGCCAGTCATCGGTCATAAAGCCACCGATATCTGTTGTCCACCAGGGAATTCCGGCAAGTCCGGCATTGAGGCCTGCATTGATCTGATCCCTTAAGGACTCGAAGGTACTCGGCACATCACCGGACCACAAAAGAACACCATACTTCTGTCCGCCTGCCCAGGTAGAACGGATCAGATGAAGAATCCTGTCCGTCTTTGCTTCCTTTTTCATTCCATCGGTAAATGCCTTGGCAAAAAGCTTTGGATATACATTGGTTACTTCCAGTGCTGTTCCCATATAATAACGGTAATTGTCATAATCATATACGTTATAATCCGGTTCGGAATTGTCCAGCCAGAATAGATCAATTCCGTAATCGTAATAGCTTTCCTTGCACTTCTCCCAGATATACTCTGCCGCTTCCGGATTGGTTACATCGATTTCCAGACAGTCCCCCTGGAAATCATAAGTCTGGTTGCCGCCATGCTCTGTCCGGATCAGCAGGCCGCGCTCCTGCATTTCTGCAAAATGAATACTTTTTTTGTCCACGGTCGGCCATACAGAAACAACCACTTTGGTTCCCATTGCATGAAGTTCTTCACACATTGCCTTGGGATCCGGCCAGTATTTCTTATCAAACTGCCAGTCTCCCTGTCTGGTCCAGTGGAAAAAGTCGATCACGATCACATCAATATGGATGCCCAGCTCCTTGTATTTACGGGCAACTCCCAACACCTCCTCCTGGGTCCGGTAACGAAGCTTGCACTGCCATAAACCAAGCAGTTCTTCCGGAAACATCGGTGTTCTTCCTGTTACTTCGGTATAATTCTCCATAATCTTTGCCGGATTGTCATCTACGGTAATCCAGTAATCCATCTGCTTCGTTGCTTTTGCTTCCCATTCCGTGTAATTCTTACCAAACGTAGCCGTTCCTACGCCCGGATGATTCCACAGGAAACCATAACCGAGACTGGATACGGCAAACGGAATACTTACCTGGGAATTGCGCTGTGCCAGCTCCAGTGTACAGCCCTTCAAATCCAGATATTCCTGCTGGTACTGTCCCATTCCATAAATTTTCTCTCCGTTGTTGCTTTCAAAACGAACCTTTAAGGTATAGTCTCCACCGATGATTGCCTTGTACTCTCTGCCACGGATCTTTAAACACCGGCTTTCGGGACAGGACGGCTGATCGTAGTCTCTGTGATATTCCTTTAAGAATTTCTTACCATCGCGGTAATAGGTCAGAATACCGGATGCATCAATTTTGAGGCTAAGTCTCCCGTTCTGAATGGATGCAGTGTTGTCCTCATTGATTTCAATGGAAACTTCTTTGGATGTATCAGGAACCACTTCCTCCAGTGCCCAGTCATGCTGCGTAAACTGTGGGTACTTTGTCGCACGCACGCGTAACGCATTCTTTCCCCATGGGGTAATCATCACGGTTTCATACTGATGCTTGAAGCATAAACTGTTGTTTTCTTTAAAAAATCTCATGTCTCATCCTCCTTGTATGTTGTGTAGTGTTGTTTTATGTTGTTCTGTGTTGTTTTATGTATTGTGTGTTAATCCATGCAGTGTTCTTTCCTCCATATATTGAATTTTCCCACATATATTGTGCATCGCTTCATGTATTGTTTTTCCTGTATATATTGTGTGCTGCTTCATGCCTTACGCTTGGCTTCATGTATTGTGTGCTGCTTCATGTCTTACGCTTAACTCCATGTATTGTGTGCTGTGTTGTGTCACGGCTTATGCTTGACCCCCATGCCTGTGTGCTGTGTCATGGCTTGTGCTTGACCCCATGCCTGTATGCTATGTCATGCCTTGTGCTTGACTCCATGCCCGTGTGCTGTGTTGTGTCACGGCTTGTGCTTGACTCCATGTCCGTGTGTGCTGTGTTGTGTCACGGCTTATGCTTGACCCCATGTCCGTGTGCCATTCCATATATCCCATTTTTCTTCATGCATGCCAAGTCTCATTTTGGACATATATCTGGTTTTTTTAAATGATATATCCAAAATTTCTTTGACTTACGAATAGATATCCATATTTTCCTTTTCTTTTGGATATAAAAAGTCTTACTTTACTTGTTTATGTCCAATTTTCATCAGATTCAATTCCTTTTTCACACACATTATCCTTGATTTTGGACATTTCTTGTCATTTTCTTTTCTTTATATCCAATTTCTATCCTGCAAAATTCGTTTTCCACCTGCACCGTCCTTGACTTTGGATATTTCCTGCTATTTTCTCATAATTATGTCCAATCTCAATAGATCTGTACAATCATATTAAGAAAAGCCTTCATAAGCAGAACATTTATAGTCTAAAATAGTATTTTTTGCACTGTCCCTTCCAACACATTACAAATCAATCGCCTGTCAGGAATTGCATATTGTGCTTTTATTCTTTATAATGATGTCGGGGTCAAAAGCCCCCGACTTTGATACCTACGGATTGCTTCGTGCTACGCATCCCACAATCCTGCCCAATATTCGCATATCGTGGGATTATCATCCCACTTCTATGCTCATATCGGGGCGGGTCCTAAGGTCTTTCACCCACTTATGAGCAAGCTCATGTGGGCTTAGACCTTTTGACCCTGGTATCTTATAATAACAGTGTAATGATACTTCCATCGTATTACTTGAATTTTATTGCATGATATTGGTACAATATTGACATCTGAGATCACAAGGAGCCACATGAAGAACCTCAGCATGAAAAAGATCCCCGCGAAAAGCATTACAAACAATAACACTCCACAATTACGTGAGACACGGATTCACGGCAATTCCCTGTTTCCGTTTATGCTCTATGATATCCAGTCGGACACTACCTTCCCGGAACGGGTGAACTGCCACTGGCATGAAGAAGTGGAAATCCTGGTCATTGAACGCGGAAATGGACGTCTGTATTTAGGGGAGGAAGCCTTTGCCCTGAAAACCGGAAGCATCTGCCTGATTCCTGCCAATGCCCTTCACCTTGTTACCTGTGAAATTGGAGAATCACTGGACTTCTACGCGATCGTTTTCCACCCGGATCTGCTCTACAGCCTTGGAAACGACATTATCCAACAGAAGTTTTTAGATCCGCTTTTCCATCAAGGTGTACAGTTTTCCACGCTTTATGAGACCTCACGGGTCATCAATCCGGCATTTGCCTGGGAATTCACACTGCGCGAGGTACTTGACGAGATTCATGATGCCTTTCTTACAAAGCCCTACGGCTATGAACTGCTCATCAAGGCAGCTCTCCTTAAATCCTGCCATCTGATGATTTCACATGCGATCGTAAATCAGGAAGAAGCTTATGTGGATTCCGATTACCGTACCGGGCTCATTAAATCCATTATGAAATACCTGCAGGCAAATTATAATGATACTGTTACCTTGGATGAATTGGAAAAAATCTTTAACATCAGCAAAGGGTATCTTTGCCGTTCCTTTAAATCGGTAACGCACATGACCCCCTTTGAATACCTGAATTATTTCCGCATCAGCAAAAGTACGGAGCTGCTTTTGGAAACAGACCGTGAGATCAGCCAGATTGCTTTGCAGACCGGCTTTAATAATATCAGCTACTTCAACCGGACCTTCCAACGGTTTATGCATATGACGCCCCGGGAGTTCCGACGCAGCGTCGTCCGGCGGCCCTCAGAATCCCTGTAACCCCTGGATTACAGGTTGTCCCTGGATTACAGGTTGTCCTTAGATTACAGGTTGTCCCCGGATTACAGGTTGTCCTTGGATTACAGGTTGTCCCCGGATTACAGGTTGTCCTTAGATTACAGGTTGTCCCCGGATTACAGGTTGTCCCTGGATTACAGGTTATCCCCGAATTCCCGGCACAGTCCCTGACAAATCCCCCAGGCTGCCCTTACATAGACTATGAGCATTTAAAAGCTTTCGAAATAGTATACAGGAAAATCAGCATATAATTTGGAACCGATGAAGTGTTATAAATAAAGCCAAAGCCGGTGAACTGTCATAAATAATTGACACTTCTCGCAAATAGTGATAAATTATTATCATTGTGACCCATGAGGGAGTAGCAAACGTATATCGTAGCAAGTCAACATACTGACCATCCGGTCTGGCTTGTTTTAAATTGCGAGACTCATGTATAGGAAGTAACTATACATGCAGTCCATATATCGAATTGATTGGAACCTGGATATAGTTACTGCTGTATCCGGGTCTTTTTATTAAGAGTATACCAATCGGAGGAACAAAAAATGGAATGGAATGTATTATTTTTCTTGAACAGTGCCCTGCTCGGGGTTGGACTGGCTATGGATGCCTTTTCGGTATCGCTTGCAAACGGTCTGAATGAGCCTCACATGAAAAAAAGCAAATCCTGCGGGATTGCCGGTGTCTTCGCTTTCTTTCAGGCATTGATGCCTATGACCGGATGGATCTGCGTTCACACAATCGTAGAGTATTTCCATGCATTCGAAAAATTTATCCCATGGATTGCCCTGATTCTTCTTGCCTTTATCGGTGGAAAGATGGTGGTTGAGGGAATCCGCAGCAGAGGAGAAGATGTGGAGAAAACAAAGCTCGGCTTCGGAACACTGATGGTACAGGGAATTGCCACTTCCATCGATGCCTTATCGGTTGGATTTACCATTGCAGAATATGGTTTCGCCATGGCACTGACCGCATCCCTCATCATCGCAGTAATTACCTTCTTTATCTGCATTACCGGACTGGTAATCGGTAAGAAATTTGGAACTAGGTTCTCTAATAAAGCCTCTATCCTCGGCGGTGTCATCCTCATCGCCATCGGACTTGAAATCTTTATTACCGGAGTGTTCTAAATATTCTAAATCAGAAATGAATCAGACAAAACTGTGAAGAAATTGCATACGCCCTGCGGACAAACTGATATGTCCCCTGTCAAATAGACGGGGCATATCAGTTTGTCCGCAGGGCGTTTATCATTTTCATGTATCGGAATAATGATACCGACAGGCAAGGATATACACATTGTTTTCATCTGTCCTGTAAATCAACCGGTCTTTGTCATTGATACGC
>ULXD01042227.1_pt1 | contig 11491 bp, 10 predicted proteins | sample 1960961 | NCBI WGS metagenome assembly ULXD01 (sample SAMEA4835829, study PRJEB28245) | human gut metagenome | biome: gut microbiome; material: fecal sample | place: Denmark | collected 2008 | reverse complement strand
CGGCCGCATCATGGCCTGGGCCGACAAGTATCGCCGGCTGCAGGTCCGCACCAACGCCGACACCCCCCACGATGCCGCCAAGGCCCGTGAGCTGGGCGCCCAGGGCATCGGCCTGTGCCGCACCGAGCATATGTTCTTCGAGAGCGACCGCATCGCCGCCATCCGCGAGATGATCTGCTCCGACACCGTGGAGCAGCGCGAAAAGGCTCTGGCCAAGCTGCTGCCCATGCAGCAGGGCGACTTCGAGGGCATCTATGAGGCCATGGAGGGCTGCCCCGTGACCATCCGCTTCCTGGATCCCCCCCTGCACGAGTTCGTTCCCACCGAGGAGGCCGACATCGAGCTGCTGGCCAAGGATATGGGCAAGACCGTGGCCGAGATCAAGGCCATCATCGCCTCCCTGCACGAGTTCAACCCCATGATGGGTCACCGTGGCTGCCGTCTGGCCGTCACCTTCCCCGAGATCGCCGTCATGCAGACCCGTGCCGTCATCCGCGCCGCCATCAACGTTCAGAAGCGTCATCCCGAGTGGAACATGGTTCCCGAGATCATGATCCCCCTGGTGGGCGAGGTCAAGGAGCTGAAGTACGTCAAGAGCATCGTGGTCAAGACCGCTGACGAGGAGCTGGCCGCTGCCGGCGTGGAGATGAAGTATCTGGTGGGCACCATGATCGAGATCCCCCGTGCCGCTCTGACCGCCGACGAGATCGCCACCGAGGCCGAGTTCTTCTCCTTCGGCACCAACGACCTGACCCAGATGACCTTCGGCTTCAGCCGTGACGACGCTGGCAAGTTCCTGGGCGCCTACTATGACAAGAAGATCTATGAGAACGATCCCTTCGCCAAGCTGGACCAGGTGGGCGTTGGCAAGCTGGTGAAGATGGCTGCCAAGCTGGGCCGCGAGACCCGTCCCGAGCTGCACCTGGGCATCTGCGGCGAGCACGGCGGCGATCCCAGCTCCGTGGAGTTCTGCCACAAGGTGGGCCTGGACTATGTGTCCTGCTCTCCCTTCCGCGTGCCCATCGCTCGTCTGGCCGCCGCACAGGCTGCCATCAAGGATGGCAGGAACTAAGCCACAGCTTCTTGCAGTTCGCTGAATTTACACTGACGATTGACGATGCAAAGGAATATGTGTATTCCTTGTCCACCAAGCGCCGTGTGTATAACTGGAATGACATTCGAGTAAGGCTTTATATCTGAAACGACTCCCCGATTACAGAAATGTAGTCGGGGAGTTTTTTGCTTTCTGCAATCCATACATTCGCAAATGAGATTGCCTTTTGCTACAATGCAGGCATAAGGAGGTCAATAATTATGGAAAAGTACAAATTTGATAAAACCAACGGACTGTGGTACGAATTGCAGGGCGATTATTACTTGCCTTGTCTGAAACTGCCGGAGGAAGAACAGGCATATATCGGGATATGGGGTCAACGGCATCTTCGGTATCTCAAGAAACATCATCGTGTACGCTATGCCGACCTGCTGACCAGCGGCAAGATGAACAGCTATCTTGTTGACATCGACCGACAGGCTGAGGAAATGTTCGAGCGTCTTGTAAAGCAGATGGCAGAGCGCGAAGGTGTGACCGAGCAGCTGAAAGCAGCCAGTTCGATGGAGTGGGTGCGGAAGTTGAACAGCATCCGTAACAGAGCGGTAGAAATCACAAACAGCGAACTGATATATGCGTAAATAGGGCGGACTACCTACTTGGTAGTCCGAAGCAAATAGAGAACCCCGGGGCACTGCATCGCAGTGCCCCGGGGTTGCGTTTTGTAAGAGCATAAGTTGTGCTGGAAATTTGACTTTCAAAATTATCCTATAATCGCTTTGCAAATATTTTTGAACAATGTACCTACGAGAGGGCCTACTCCGGGTATATTACTCAATAGGTCGGCTATTATTTCCGGAGCGAATCCCCCAAGTTGCTGTCCAAACGATTTTCTCTCCATGAACTCAATGGTCTTGTCTTTTTCTTTGGCTCTCTTTTTGATTTCTTCACTCGCTTTTTTGCGGTCATCATCATCGGATATGGCAAGAACTAGGTCAATGAAGTATTCCGGACGAATCTGCAAAAGATTGGGAGAAAGCTGCATTTCCACATACCCGCCGCTGGTTTCAACGGCATTTTTGATTTCCAGATATAGATTCCTATCGGGAATGTACAGTCTGATCTTTCTGTCTTCATAGATGGCTCTTTGGGAAATCCGCTTGAAAGACTCCTTCCAGTTGAATTTGGAATAGGGATATTGCAGTTCCTTACGCACCTTCAACGTGCTGATTCTGGACTGAGGAACGCCCAGTACCTTTGAAAGGGTATAATCGCTGTAAGCATCGTAGTTATTTTCGCTGCAATTCAGAATCTGCTCCAAATAGAGGGAAAACAGTAGCGTTTCAAAATCAGACTTGGACATGGTTGCGAAATTTGCGAAGTAAAATCGCCGGGCAATTTCATCAAATGCAGCAGCCTTGTCCGCTTCGGTTGCAAACAGCTCATCATATTTTTCCTTGGCTTTTTCCTGTGTCATAGTGACCTCCTGGTAAGTTACTCTTGCGCTCAACTATTGCCAAATAGGACGAGTGAGAAATACTTTCGTCAACCGGCCAATAAAACAATCAGCTTGAATATGATAAATTATCGGGTGAACTCAATGTATTTATGTTCACTCATGGACCCGAAATAATCGTAGTTTTCCGATTCGGAAACAGGTAGAGGTTTCGTATTATAATCCAACTTCAAAGTGCATTTTTCAAAAGAGTCAATAACTGACTGCGGAACTTCAAATGCAAATTTCAATGTACACTCTTGCAGGGGGACAATTCCGTTATAACCAGAATCATATGCAATAACCATACCATCATAGTTCCACTTATCATCAAAGGTGACGGAAGCTAACATGTCTACATAACATGCCTCGGTATAGAGATTCTGAAACTCTCCCTTAATTACAAAGAACGGCGATCCGTGGTTGACATAACTTTCGTGATCAGAAACACGAACCTTCTCCTCAACATCCCATCCTTCTGCAACCGAAAATGAGAAAGCGTCATCATAAGTCAACTTGCTGCCAAATGCAATTAACTTATAATTTGTTTCTTCATTTTCTGTACTTCCCTTATTTTCGGAATCCGTATCCGTCTGCGAAGGATCTTGTTGGGAAGGATTCTCTGTATCTGACTCAGCCTTTCCACATCCAACACAGATATAAATTAAGGCCAAAGAAATAATAAACAGGCTCCATCGTTTCATATTGTTAATTCCTTTCTTTCTGCGTATTTATCAATCCATTAATACTGCACATACGAAATTTCTTCATCTGACAGTTCCCATGTTGTGCCATCCATATATTCTACTTCGACATCTACTATTTCAGGGTGATCAATTGGTGAATCATAGAATTTTCCCCAATACTCCGAATTGCCGCGCATCCCCTCTCCTTGAGCAATCGGTCCTGTGTCTTCGCAGTATTCGATTTTATTTATGCGCCAGGTGCTGATCGGATCGCCGACCGCATTATAAAAAGTGACGCCAAATCTAAAGTATTTTATTACCTTGTCAGACTTGTTTTCGTAATTGATATACAATTCGTACCCTCCGGCAGAGTCCGGTCCATTAACCCAGCATCTCGAAATCCGAAGCTTATTTCTCGCCTGTTCTCTTTTGGCGGCTATGTTTGCTTCCTCTATTTTTGCCTTTGCCTCACTCTGTATGCTCTTTGCTGATTGGGCTTCATCAGTATCCGGGAAATACTGTATCAAATCTGCTGCATATGATTGGGCTGCTTGCCAATCACCACTTGTGTACGCATTTTGCATATTCGAGGAAAGCTCCCGTATCCAATTTGCCTTCGCATCATCGTTCCATTTTGCTGCCCGATCTACCAAATCACTTTCCGGCGCAAGCTTCTCGATTTTACTAAAGCTGTTGATTACGACTTTCCACTGATTCTCCGAGTATGCCTTCTCTGCTTGAGTAACCAGATCTTCGGCTTCCTCATAATCTAACTTTTTGCCTGCCTCTTCCACTAATTTGGCAGCCTTTTCAGCCTCTTTTGTGCCCGGATAATTCAAAATAACTTGATTCGCCGCTACTTGGGCATCTGTCCAGTTCTCATTTTCAAATGCTTTGTTAGCTTCTCTAAGAGCCTTAGACGCTTCACTGCTGCAGGCGGTTAACTGAACTGCCATCAGTAAAACAAGAAACATAAAAGTAATTTTCTTCATAATATATTCCCTTCTTATGATGTAAAACCAAAATCAGCCAATGTCGCTCCGGTTCCACTTAGCTCAAGCATATCATTGATGTTCTTCAGCATACTATTAATGGTTGACTTTACATCGTCTTTTACCATTTCCTCGTTATAATAACTAACATCCCCTGCCGTAAAAAGTTGTATAGTAAACGGGCGATATGTCTCAAAATTGACATCGGAACTTGAAATGTTTTTTGCTTTTTCGATAGTTCCAGTCGCCGTCACGGAATCGCTTGCGCCTCTAAAGCCAACTACCAATGTAATATTTTCCTTTATTTCAAACGAAGCCATCTTACTCTTGGGTTCTACTTTAAGGCGGAAGGAATTTTCCATAATGGAATTATCCATGTCCCAAGCAAAAACATAAGAGCCGTTGCCATAAGAAATTAGCGAAGTCTGCCCTTTTTCAATGTTTTCCTTGCTCACTAACCTGTAACCGCCTTCAAAAGGTTCCCCATTATTTTGAATGTACTCATTCAACTTCTCAACAGGAGATTTTTGCGTCAACACGAAAACCAAAATTGCCGCAATTGCAACGGCTGCGCCAATTAGCCACGGCCATATTCTCTTTAGCGAAAATTTGCAGCTCGCCTTTGAATTATCGGCGTTCTTTGCCTCTGCCAAAGTGCTATTATCCGAGACAACTGAATTTGAACCCATGTCACTACCGCTCTGCACCTCATCTACACAAAGTTCCTGCGGCTTGTTGCTCGGCTCGTTAATACAACCGCCTTCCGCGGCCATCGTATTATGAGAATCAAGCACCTGTGGGGTATCACATTCCTTAAAAACTGACATTGTCATCTCTCCTTCTTATATTTTGTTGAATTGTTCTGAGCTTTTCCTATGTAAGAAACAAAAGGTATATTGCCCGCTAACACTTCTGCTTTAAATGTTCTTCCGAAGTTAAGGCGTTCAACGACTTTCATATTTAGCATAGTCCTCAGACGGGTGCTTCCAAATGAATGTGCTGTTGTCACCCTCGTATTTGATGAGATCTGCGATTTTACCCATAAACATTCCCTCCACATAAAATTGCCCAAAACATAATCGGCATTATGTTGCAGTCGTTTTGCCAGCACGAGAGCTTGCCTATGAGGTATACCGCTACCAACCTGCAAAACAGCGCAAAAATCCAAGCCTTTTCAATTTTTGTTTTGAAAAGGCTCTCTTTTGCTGTGTCCAGATAGACAATTTTCGGCAGAATCATACTTTTCTCTGTTAATCATATTGCATTACGCTAAAATAGGTGATAAAATGCTAATGAATAATTGAATACCTTTAGAGAAATTTCGCCTAAATGTAACATAATGCCGATTATGTACTCACCGCCAATTTGGCGGCTTTTTTCATAGGATCAGGTGCATATTTTCCATCCGGCGGCGGTGCTCCATGCCGGTGGAAATGATGTAGATTCGTGTGGTGTTAATGCTGCTGTGACCGAGAATGTCCGCCAGCTTGGCAATATCCTTCTCGATACCGTAAAATACATGGGCGAACAGGTGGCGCAGGTTATGGGGAAACACCTTTTCAGGATTGACATTCGCCTCCACACATAACGCCTTCATTTCTCGCCAGATGTTCGTGCGGCTTATCGGCTTACCTGTGCGAGTCACGAAAATCATTCCACTCTGAATATTCTGCTCCGCAGCATAGCGGAGCAGTTTTTGTCTCAGCTCCCGCACGATAAACACCGCGCGGGTTTTGCCTTTGCAGCGCACCACTGCCTCGCCGCATTTGGCCGCTTCCACGGTGATGAATTGCAGTTCGCTGACCCGGATGCCGGTACCGCAGATGGTCTGCAAGATGAGATTCAGCCGTTCGTTGTGCCTACGCTGCGCCGCTTTGCAAAGTCGGGTGTATTCCACTTTGGTCAGTTCCTTTTCTTCGGGACAGTAGACCTGTTGCTGCAGCTTCAGGGCTTTTACCTTCAGATCGTGCCAGCCAAGAAACACAAACAGACTGTTGATGCTGGCCAGCATGGAATTAACGCTCCGCACGGCGTAATGCTCCTGCAAGTGCTTCTTGTAAGCAATGACAGTTTCCCTTGTGACCGCTCCTTCTGCGTACTTCGCAAATGCCTTGATATCCCGAATATATTTCTGAATGGTTGCTGCACTCCGTTCTTCCAAGATCAGATGCTCGCTGAATCCGGCAATCATCTTTGCCGTAATAACTCGTCCTTCCATTGCGTATTTACCTCCGAGTTTTTCTGATATTCTACTCGAAAAGTATGAAAACAAAAATTGTCACCGATCATTGTAGAAAATGTGGTGACAAAAATCGAATGTGCGGACAGAAAGACAGCCCCGATTTGCAAAGCCACAGTTATTCGAAACTATAGTCTCAGGATGGGCCAAGAAGGCCTAAGACTAAAGCGCCGCAGGTAAGCGATTAACTTACTTGCGGCGCTTTAGTATATGCTGCCATTCGGAAGGATTCTCCGGTGTTATTTATTATTTCGCACTCTTTTGGGAGTAATTCAATATTACGCCGGTATCGTAGTTGAAGTTGCTGAATATATTTCTGCTTTTACACTCAAGAATGCAACTATCAGGGAGTCCAACAGATGTATATACAATGGTCAACAAAACAAATCTCAATATGTGAATTGCAGCAAACAGTTCATCATAGGATGGCTTAATATATCTCCCGGAATTATAATGCGTATAATAGTTTCTCATATTTGAAAAGCTTCGTGCGTAATCATCTATATTGGACTCGCTCAATTCGAACACATTGTTGTAAGCAGATAATATATCTTGATATCTATGCTTTAATGTCGGCTTCCGTTTTCCTGTATTGTTCGGGTCGTTTTTGGCCACTGCCTTTGCTTTATCATCTCTGCAAGTGTTTGAGTACACCTCAATCGCTTGTGACAAATTCAAGAAACTATTTATCCTTGTTGAGCGGTTACAAATGACTTCATAAAAAAGAGCGGGAATCGGGTTGGCACTTTCATAGAGATCAAGCCATGCTCTCCATATTTTCTCAAAGCTTCCTTCGAATACGGACGTCATAATGAGGAATGGCTCATTGACTGCTGGGACATTTTCTCTATAGTTTAGGTATAACATATACTCGCTTCTATCGTTCTCGACTTGAAAGCTTATCTCTCCGCATGAAATATATCCATTTCCGAAGAATGAGAAGAGGTTTATTGCCGCAAAGGCTTTCGCAACAGCGTCCATTAAAGACAACGGGCTTGCGAAAGAGTACGCAACAACGGAAATAATAGTATGAAGATACTCTTTTCTGGCAGAATCGTGCGAGATGTATTTTTGATACAATTCTATCTCTCCATATTTATCCTGAGTGCGAATCGGCTTTGGATAAGTAAAATTCAAAACACTAGGATTCTCTTTTGTGATGTTCCGATTGGGTTCTAACGGAGAAGTGCCGGCAAACATATAGTTTAAATCTGGAGTAGACAGCGTTATTCTCTTTACCATTGGAATTGAAACAAAACACTTACCCACAATTATCTCACTTGGGATTATGAGAAGAGAAACATCGTTCGATCCCATGGAGCCGGACATAGAGTGAATATGACATCCAATTAAAGTTGCTTCTTTCCCAAAAATACTTCCTAATATATTAAAGTCGGCACTTGATAGCATCTTTTGATATTGATCTACCGAAACCATGGCATTAAGGACAATATTTCCATTTACCTCCTGAAGTACTCCGGAGAACTTTATTTTTTCTGCGTCAATCGTACAGTTAAAATTCGATATTTTATTAAGTACATCATTCTTGGTAATCATTTATTTTCTATACACCTCACCAAATGTTTTGCTGATGGACATATTCTGCTTCCTCCGTCATTTTAATTTGTACTTTTTCTCCGCCCCTCGGCCGACGACCTCAATCAGCCCGTTTTCGCGCATCTGGCGGGCCAGCAGATACGCTCGCGTCTTTTTGACATTCAGCAGCTCCTGCAGATCTTCATCCGTCATTTCACCGTACTCTGCCAGATAGTCCAGCACCGTTTTCATCTGAGGCGTGACGGTGGCAGGCGCTTTTTCGGTAGCTTCCGGTGCGCGCTCAGCGGCACCGGTGCAGGTATTCATGTTCGGCAGCACGATCCGAAACGCATTGGCTGTTGCCTCGATGCTGGGCTGCACGGGGCAGTTTTCATAGAGCTTGAAAATACGGCGGATGCCGGTGCCGTAGCTTTCAATCAGGCGCAGGCGGTGGAAGATCTCCGCCAACTTCTTATTCCTCGGCTGGGAAACGCCGATGCGGATATCCTCCGTGGAAAGGCCGGGCAGGAGTCCGCCCAGAGAAATGAACTCCATTTTGCTGTCGTTTACATTGATGATAATGCTGCCGCTGAAACTGTAATCCCGATGCACCAGCGCGTTGAGCAGTGCTTCGCGGATGGCTTCCTCAGGATAGTCCTGCTTATCTGTGCGGACAACGCCCTTGATGGTGGACACGGTCCGGTTGCACAGCGCCAGATAGTTGATCGCGTTTTCAAACTGCTTGAAAATCGAGCCGCCGAACTCCTTGCTGTCCCGGAACTCCGTGCAGGATTCATCATTGAATACGGCGATTTTCGTGGTGTGCAGGCATTGGTCGGAGAGCAGCAGTGCCAGGTTTGTGAAAACATCGTTTTTGGTAATGCCCAAAGCTCGATATTTTCCCACCGAGAATTCAACGCCGTATTGCTGGAAAGCCGCCTTTGCCGCCTCAAAGGTCAGATCCTGGTCAAGGCAGCGGTCATCCTCAAAATTGTCACCGTCCGATTCCTTGATCATCTGGCGGATTTGTTCTGGAGAGGCCGGGACACTGGATGTACCCTGACGAACATACACGCCGGTGGGCTTCATGCCCTTGGCTTTCAGATAGTAGGGCTTGTAGCTGCCTTCGCCAACCTCAATCCGAATTACCTTATTGTCTTGAAGAACATATCGCACAAACATGGTCACATCCGGGTGGATGGCATCGCGGATGCCGTTGGTCAGGCGGGTGTATGTCTCGTCGATATTGTCAATGCCGGTCACATGGCCCTGATCGTCAATGCCGATGTAGATCACGCCGCCGTCCGTATTGGCAAAGGCGATGACCTCCTTGTAAATGTCATCGACCATCTGAGATTTATATTCAATGTGTTCGCTTTCATATTGCATACGCTGTACCTCCGTTGTTGTTTATCTCTATTATACTCATTTTTTCACATTATTCAATACAGCGAAGTGAAAATTCACCCTGCATTCACTCTGCGGGTGAAAATTATCTTTGCCTTGCAGCACGGCGCTGTTTTGTTTTATCCGAACAGGTAGCGATAGTCGGCATCCGATTCGAGATGCTTTCGTATTTTCTCCATAGCGGCATAGAATGTCCGCTCGGACGCTTTATCCGACCTGCGGCTGGCGGAGTGAGAGATTTCTTCAAAGATCATTGGCTTTATGGGCCTGTACTCGATTTCACCGTTTATCAGCACGGCCTTCTTCGTGGACCAGCAGGTATCGCAGAAGCCCAAATGCTTGGCAACCGTGCGCTGCTCCCGGTAGGTGAGGCTGTCGTAGGCTTCATACAAGGCGGCATACAGCACCTCCCGGAAGTACAACTTGTCCGGCCGGGAGGCGGCGTCCACCGTCACATCCTCGCCGGTTTCCTCGCCGTCCTCGTCGTATTGCAGGTAGAAATCCGCCCGCCGCTCGTTCAATGCGCCTATTGCAATATACCGCTGCACGGTTTTGGTAGCCTGCGCCGCTGCTGCAAATTCCGCCGAAATCGTCCCCCGACTCTTTTCGGAGCGGATGGCGGCGCAGCGTTTTTCGTAAGCAGCTTTGAGGGGATTATCCTTCGCCCGCTCCGCTTTGCTGTGAATGACAGCGTATCGGCGGCAGCTGATCTTTTCGCCGCAGTACAACTCCGGTGCTGTGCCGTAGGAGCAGTATTTCTGCCGCCGGGCGCTTTGCATCAGAAAATACTGCCCACAAATTTCGCACTTCCTTGGGTAATGCCCGTAGTGCAGCCCCTCAAAGAAGTCCGTCAGTACAAAGCTGTAATAGCTTTCAAAGGTCATCCTCCGGGCGGTCACGAGAATCCGGCTGTTCCGTCGCTTTGGGAGGGCGATATACTCTGTGTTCAGTGGGAAGGTTACCTTCCCGAATACCTCCGCTGCAAGGGGCAGCAGGTGCTGCTCATCGAAGCGTTCCGCCTCGTCCAAACGGGAAACAAATTGCCGGAGCTGTGCAAAGGCCTTGTGCATATCCTCCGGGATGGAATCGTAAAAGCGGAGGGTTTGTAAGGTTGTTGCGCACAGTGTTTCACACTTTCTGAAAAGGGGCTTATCACATTCCGGCGGAAGGATTCCCAGGCTGATTGCCCCCTGATCCTGCTGTGCAACCGCTGCTCTTCGGCAGAAGTAATCCTGTATGGCAGCGGCATTTTCCTGTGTGAGCAATTCCGCGATGCGCTGCTTCTCTGCAGCAATGTCCAGCGAGGAAAAGGGTTTCAACTTTGGCAGGGTTTTCAGAATCGCCAGAATTTCCTCCCTAGCCTTGAGAAAATCCGTTTCGTTCAGATATCCGGTGGCAATCTGCTCCTGCACATTCCAGTTGTGTTGCCGGAATACGGCAATCCGGGCAGCGGTATCATTTTTGTAGTACTGGTTCAGCAGATGCACTGCAAAAGTTCCCGCCGCATAGCTTTTGCCGCCGATATACACCCGCCCATCCCGGTAGATGGCGGTTAAAAGGCCCAGACTATCGCTCATACGCTCCCCCTTCTTTCTGAATTCTATCAAAGACTCTGTCCCATAAGCAGGACAGAATCTTTTTTTACTTTTTTCAAGAAATATTTTTTCTGAACGCCGTAATTAGAACATTCGTTCTATATAACTATATCAGAAAAAGTCTCTGTTTTCAAGGCTTTTCATAATGTTGCGGTCACTGTTTTTGCCGTGTTGCTGAATCCATGCCTTTTTTCGCCATTTCCCCCATTCAATATATAGAAGGCAGTCATCGAGCCGCTGGGTCATCCCCGGCGGCTTCTTTGCTGCCTGAAAAAAAGAAAGGAGAAGATCGTGATAGTATCGAGTTTTTCAACTGAGCCCAAAAGCCGATATGCGGCTCAAAGCGATTATTTCACTGTAAAAGCAGAGCCAAGTAGGCTCCGTGAAAAGATACGCCCTGAAGGGAAAGACGGCTGTTCTTGCCTCCGAAAAGCGGTAGTCAAAACTGCCCCTGTAGGGCGTGTCTCACGGTATAGCAAGCAGGGACTTT
>ULXD01043556.1_pt1 | contig 11569 bp, 8 predicted proteins | sample 1960961 | NCBI WGS metagenome assembly ULXD01 (sample SAMEA4835829, study PRJEB28245) | human gut metagenome | biome: gut microbiome; material: fecal sample | place: Denmark | collected 2008 | reverse complement strand
GGCTGCCGTAAGCCCCAGCGTCCACTTGCGGGCAGCGGCCTTATCCACCGGCAAATTGCCTACAAACTTACCGGTCTGGCCGTTCATGGCAAAGATGTAATTCTCGCCGCGCCAGCTGGTGCTCAGCACCCAGACTGGGAACAGGGCATACTTTGCCTTGCCGCCGTGCAGCTGAATGCTGCTGTTCTCCACCTTGACCGAGTCGTAACCGGTGACGGTCTGGGTAAAGGCGTCCTCGGTGGACTGGCGGATACGCTCGTTGGCGCGCTCGATGCTCTTTTTGGCGTCCACATCGTACTTATCTGCCACATAGCCTGCCAGATACGCAGTGTTGAAGGCCACTGCATCCTGCATGGCAAAGGGCTCGATGGATTCCATCAGGTCATCTGCCATCTTGGAGGAGCCGTCCACCGGTACTGCGTCAAAGCCCAGCACGCCGTCCCGGCGCACGGAGTAGTAGCTGGTCTCGGTATAGTCGTAGTCATCATCCGACCAGCAGCGGGTGCGGGTGGCGGTAAAGCGCAGCTGGGCATCGGCATCGCTGTCGTACAGCCAGAAGGGCACATACACGCCCTTGAGCTCGTCGATATGGTTCTGGCTGCGGAACACCTTGGGCAGCAGGGTCTTGCCCTTGAGGTGCTCCTGCAGCTTTTCCTTAGCTGCCTTTTTGTCCAGCTTGAAGGGGATGATGAGGTCGGGGCGCAGGTCTCCGGCAAACTGTCCGGTCAGCACGATGGGGTTGCCGCAGAAGGGGCAGGCCGAAGCCGCCATGGTGTCGTCGCCCACGATCTCGCCGCCGCAGCTCTTGCAGACGTAGGTATGCAGACCGGCAGTCTCGCCCTCTGCCCAGCTGCCGCCGGGGGTGGTCCACTCCATCTCGCTGGGCTTCGCATCCTTCAGATCCTCATCGTAACCCTTCAGTGCGTCCACCTCAAACTCGGTGTCGCAGTAGGGGCATTTCAGCTTCTGGGTGGTGCTGTCAAATTTGATCGCACCATCGCAGCAGGGGCACTTATATTCCAGCATTCCTGCCATAGTGTTTCCTCCTATAGTCTGCGGGGCAAGGAGTCCTTCCCTGCCCCGCAGCGTGATCGGTCATTGTGCGCGGATTCAGCTGCGGTCGTTTTCGTCAAAAGGATCGCCGCACTCCGGGCAGAACTTGGGCGGGTGTGCGGGGTCAGCCGGTTCCCAGCCGCACTTGTCGCACTTATATTTAGGCATACCGGCGGGACGGGGTTTGCCGCACTCGGAGCAGAACTTGCCTTTGTTCACTGCGCCGCAGCTGCAAGTCCAGCTGTCGGCAGCGGGCTTCGGCTCCGGCTTTTTGCTGCCGCATTCCGGGCAGAACTTGCCGGTAACGGTAGCGCCGCAGCTGCACTGCCAGCTGCCAGCGGCAGAAGGCTGCTGCTGGGGCGCTGCGGGCTGCTGACCCATGGCAAACAGATTCTGGGCGTTCATGCCGTTTGCACCGGCTGCCATGCCCATGCCCATAAAACCGGTCATGGCACCGGCGGTGTTGCCGGCGGCGGTCTTCATGGCGTCGATCTGACCGCCCACCAGACGGGCTGCGGCGGTGGTGGGGTCGGTGGTCATGGCGTTCTCTTCCCATTCGGTGATCTTCTTCTGCTGTTCCTCCGGGATGGACAGAGAGTTGATGTTGAAGGAGAACACTTCAATACCGCGCTTTTTGCGCCAGACATTGGACAGCTGCTCGTTGAGGGCCTCGGAGATCTCCAGCGTGTGGGCGGGGATCTCGTAATACTGCACCTTGTTGGCGGAAAGGGTGGCCAGCGCCGGCTGCAAAGCGTTCATCAGCTCACTTTTCAGGCGGGGAGCCAGCTCCGAGGCATCGTACTGGTTAGAGACGTTGCTGCACACGTTGGTGTAGAACAGCAGCGGGTCGCAGATGCGGTAAGTAAAGCTTCCGTTGCAGCGGATATTCACCGAGAGCTTGTAGCCCCGCTCCTCGCTGACCACCACCCGGAACGGGATGGGGGTAGCAGTGCCGTATAGGATCTCGCCCAGTTCCTTGGTGTTGATGTAGTATACGCGCTGATCCTTGCCGGTGTCGCCGCCATAGGTAAAGCGCTTGGCCACGGTCTGGAAGGTAGCCGCCAGACTGTCGCCGAAGTTGCCGGTAAACACGCTGGGCTCAGTGGAGGAATCGAAGGTATACTCGCCCGGCTCGGCGCACACCTCCACCACCTTGCCCTGCTCCACGATGAGCATACACTGGCCATCGGCCACAGCAATGCCGCTGCCGTTGGTGATGATGTTATCATCGCCGTGGTTGGAACTGCGGCGGGAGCTGCGCTTCTGACCCTTGACCATCAGCACGTCCTTATCCAGAGAATCGCAATAGAAAAATTCCTTCCACTGGTCTGCAAGAGTTCCGCCCAGTGCGCCCATACCTGCTTTGATCAAACCCATAGTAATTTCCTCCTGTACGTTTTATTGTTTTGCTTTCTTCTTTTTTATCATGCAGAACGATTTCGTTTGTAAAAAGGTTCTGCCTGCTCAGGGGTAAGGGTCAGATAATTGATATTATAATCATACTGCAATGCGGCGCTGAACGCAAGGCATTTCTAACCGTTGCTACCTGCCATTCCGGCTTTCTTTACAAAAAAGAACACCGGTGCGTTCATAGACACTCCGGTGTTCCGAAATAATATTTTGCCTGTCCCGCGCCGCAAAAGGCTCAGAACTTCCGCCATGTATCCGGCATAAACAGCACCAGCATGGGGAAGATCTCCAGACGGCCGGCCAGCATATCGAAGATCAGTACCAGCTTTGCGGGGTCTGCAAAGCAGCCGAAGTTCTGCATGGGGCCTACCTTGACAAGACCCGGGCCGATGTTGTTCAGGGTAGCGGCCACGGCGGTAAAGTTCGTCACCATATCAAAGCCGTTCAGACTGATGAGGAAGAAGGAGCCCGCAAAAATAAAGATATACGCCGCCACAAACACATTGGTGGTGCGGATGGTCTCGTGGTTCAGCAGCTTGCCGTCCATGCGGGCGGGCGCTACTACCTGCGGGTGCAGGGCGGTCTTAAGCTCCTTGGCCAGGGTCTTGGCCAGAATGAGGAGGCGGCTCACCTTCATGCCGCCGCCGGTACTGCCGGCGCAGGCACCAATGAACATGAGCATGACCAAGATCTCCTTGGAGAGGGTCGGCCACAGGTCAAAATCGCAGCTGGAAAAGCCGGTGGTGGTGATGATGGAACCCACCTGAAATGCGGCCTGCCGCAGCGCCTCGCCGAAGCTGTTGTACATACTATAAATATTGGCAGTGATGATACCCACTGCCACCGCAATGACCACAAAGTAGCCCCGCACCTCCTCGCTGGCAGCAGCGCGGCGGAACTTGCGCATGAGCAGCAGGAAGTAGGCGTTGAAGTTGACGCCGAACAGGATCATGAAGATGGTCACGACCCACTGGATGTAGGGCGAAAAGCTGCCAAAGCTGTCGTTGCGGAAGCCAAAGCCGCCGGTGCCCGCCGTACCAAAGGCGGTGAGCAATGCCTCGAACAGGGGCATTCTGCCAATCAGCAGGAACACCAGTTCCAGCATGGTGAGGGCAAAATAGATGCCGTACAGAATTTTAGCGGTAGACTGCACCTTGGGCACCAGCTTATCCACCTGCGGGCCGGGGCTTTCCGCTTTCATCAGGTTGACGTGGGAGCCGCCGGTCAGCGGCAGCAGCGAGAGCAGAAACACCAGAACACCCATGCCGCCGATCCAGTGGGTGAAGCTGCGCCAGAACAGAATGCCCTTGGGCAGCCCCTCCACGCCGGGCAGAATGCTGGCACCGGTGGTGGTAAAGCCGGAGACCGTCTCAAACAGGGCGTCCACGGGGTTCGGGATGCAGCCGGTGAGCACAAAGGGCACCGCGCCCATTACCGAGATGAATACCCAGCACAGCGAGGTAGCCGCAAAGCCTTCGCGCATATAGAACACCTTACTGCGGGGTTTGATGGTGTGCAGGGCGTAGCCGATGCCGGCGCTGACCGCAGCTGTGAGCAGAAACACGCCCAGCACCATCCACTCGCCATACACAAGGCTGGCGGCGGCGGGCAGCAGCAGCAACGCGCCCTCGATCATCAGCACATAGCCCAGCAGACGGAAAACGATCGCATAATTCATAGTCTGCCTCCGTCAGTGCTCCACGATATCGCGCAGATCGTGCAGGCCATGCTCCAGCGTGACCACGATGACGTTGTCGCCCACTTGGATTTGGTCGCCGCCGCGGGGGATCAGGATCTTGCTGCCGCGGGTAATGCAGCACAGCAGCAGGTTCTTTTTCAGGTGCAGCTGGCTCAGGGGCACACCGGTGGCGGCGCTTTCCTCGTGCACCGTAAATTCCAGCGCCTCCACGCGGTCATCCAGAATGCGGTACAGCGTTTTGATGTTACTGCCTGCCTCGTTCTGCAGGGCGCGGACATACTGCACGATGTAGTCGCAGGTCATGTACTTGGGGTAGACCACGCTGCCCAGATCCAGCCCGGCCAGAATATCGTCAAATTCCAGACGGTTGACTTTGGTCACCAGCTTGCCGTTGGAGTGCTTTTTGGCAAACAGGGTCAGCAGCACGTTCTCCTCGTCAATGTTGGTCAGCGCCACAAAAGCCTCGGTGGATTCCAGACCCTCGGAAAGCAAAAACTCGCGGTTGGAACCGTCCTCGTTCAGGATCTGTGCGCCGGGCAGCTGCTCGGCCAGCTCTACGCAGCGGGCGGCGTCCCGCTCCACGATGCGCACCCGCACATGGTTTTCCAGCAGTTCCTGGCTGAGGTAGTAGGCAATGGCACCGCCGCCCACGATGAGGGCGTTGCGCACCGGCTGCACCGGCAGATGCAGCTGCTGGAAAAAGGCGTGCGCCTTTTCCTGCGTGGCAAGGAAAGTGACCTGATCACCCTTTTGCAGCACAAAGTTACCGTTGGGGATGATGACCCCGCCGTCACGCTCCACCGCGCACACCAGAATATCGCTCTTGAGCCGGGTGGGGATCTCGCGGATGGCTACGCCGTCCAGTGCATCGGGCAGCGCAAACTTGATCAGCCGCACACGGCCGTCCGCAAAGGTATCGATCTTGCTGGCACCGGGGAACCGCAGCAGATGGGAGATCTCCTTTGCCGCTGCCATTTCCGGGTTGATGATGGCGGAAATGCCGATCTGCTTTTTGATAAAGTCCAGCTCATGGCTGTAGGACGGGTTGCGCACACGGGCAATGCCGTGGCAGTGACCCGCCTTTTTGGCAAACATGCAGCAAAGCAGGTTCAGTTCGTCCGAGCCGGTGACCGCAATGAACACGTCCGCATCCTCAATGCCCGCCTCGGACAGGGTGGTGATGGACGAGCCATTGCCCACGATGCCCAGCACGTCGTAGCTTTCGGTCAGGTGCTCCACGCGCGCTTTGTTGGTATCCACCACAGTCACGTTGTGGCCTTCCTCGCTAAGCTGGCGCGCCAGAGCCGTGCCGACCTTGCCGCCGCCCACCAGAATGATCTTCATAACAAGTCCTTTCTCCTTTGGCAGCCCCTTTTTCCGGGGCTAGCAATTACAGTATAGTATAACATATCCCACCGCAAAGTTCTACCGTTTGCCCCGCAAATACATTGAATTGCTAAAAAAGCGACAGTTCTTTTGTGCAAAACAGCCTGCACGTTCTATAAAAGTCCGCTTTTTGTTTACACCTGCTGGCGTTTCTGCGCATTTTTCTTGCTGGCAGTGTTCGGCACACTGATTTTTTCATAAAAACACCCCCAGTACCGGATATCCGGCATTGGGGGTACGTATCATCGCTTCTTCGGTATAGTTATTCTTTGGGCTGGGCGGCTTCGGCGGCCTGTGCATCATACTCGGCAAGCAGAGCGTTGAGGTCGTACTGATACTTACTGTGGCAGAAGTGGCACACCACCTCACAGGTGGGGTCCTCGTCCCGCATCCGCGCAAGCTCGGCACGGCCAAGGCTGAGCAGCATCTCTTTGGTACGCTCGGCGCTGCAATCGCACTGGTACTGCACCGTGCGCTCGTCCAGCACATTGGGGGCAAAGCCTGCCAGTGCCATCTGCATCATGTCCTCGGGGGTCTTGCCCGCATGGAGCAGCTCGGTGACGGAGGGCATGGCGTTGATGTTCTTTTCCAGCTGGTCGATCTCGGCATCGGTAGCGCCGGGTAGCAGCTGCACCATAAAGCCGCCGGCGCAGAGGATGGACAGATCCTTGTCCACCAGAACGCCCAGCGCCATCACGGTGGGCACCTGCTCGCTGTAGGCATAGTAGCTGGTCAGATCCTCGGCGATTTCGCCGGATACCAGCGGCACCTGCCCGACTGTGGGCTCCTTTTGCAGGCGGTTATCGCGGATGACGGTCAACACGCCATCCTTGCCCACGGCGGTGCCCACGTCCAAGTGGCCGTTGGCTTTGGCGGGCAGCTCCACCAGCGGGTTGTCAATGCAGCCCTTCACGTTGCCGGTGCCGTCGGTGCAGGCAATAAGCACGCCCGCAGGGCCACCGCCCGCCACACGCAGGGTGATACGGTCGCGGTCGTCCTTGAGCATGGAGCCCATCAGGGTAGCGCCCGTAAGCAGACGGCCCAGTGCCGCGCTGCAGGTGGCGCTTGTGGTGTGAAGCTTTTCGGCTTTACGGACGATATCGGTGGAATCCACACCGCAGAACACGACACCGCCGTTCTCGGACAGGCCGCGGATCAGGTTTGCCATAGGTTATTCCTCCAGTTGTGTATACTGTTTTGTTGCGCAGAAGAAGTAGCGCTGGCTTTCCTCAGTCAGCGGGCCAAAGGTCTCGCCATCGCAGACGCTTTCCAGCGCAAAGCCGTGCTTTTCCAGCGCCGCACGGATGGTATCCAGATCATAGGTATACTCGCAGAATTCCTCGTGGAAATGCTCGCCGGTCTCGTGATAATCAATGTCCACCGTGATCTCCACCCTGCGGTCGGCGGCGTTATAGTGGTTGCGCCACACGCAGGAGGCATCCTCTTCCTCAAAGGTGAACGCGTTATCGCCCAGAACCTTCTGGTGCTTATAGGGGGTGTTCATATCAAACAGGAACACGCCGCCCTTTTCCATAAAAAAGCCTGCGTTGGCAATGGCGGTATCCAGATCCGGGATGTGGTTGAAGGTATCAAAGGTGGATACCGCCGCCCGGATGGTGCCGTAGAGATCCAGCTTGAGCAGATCCTGCCGGAGCAGCAGCAGACGGCCGGAAAGCCCCAACTGCTCAGCCTTATCCCGCACCACGCAGAGCATCTCCTCCGACTGGTCGATGCCGATCATATCGTAGCCTGCCTGCGTCAGCATCAGGGTCAGTTCCCCGGTGCCGCAGCCAAGGTCGGCTACAATGCCGTCATGGATGCCGTGGGCTTCCAGCTTTGCATGGATCTGGCTGTACAGGGCGTCGTAGTCCGCTTCGCCGTTGAATTCATCGTAGAAATAGGCAAATTCGTTGTAAGCCATGGCGTTACTCCGCTTCCTCGTTTTCCGCAGCCACTGCGGCGTTGAGCACTGCCTGCAGTTCCGGGATGCCGTAGCCGTTTTCGCCGCTGGTCAGCACCACCTTCTGACAGCCATAGGGGCGGCAGATGTTTTCAAAGTCCTCCTGCGTTTTGGCAAGCTGGCTCTTTTTCAGCTTATCCGCCTTGGTCAGAGCCACCACATAAGGGATGCGGTGGTAGTGCAGGTAGCGCAGCATCTGCAGATCATCTGCGCTGGGAGCATGGCGGCAGTCCAGCAGCTGCACCAGCAGGGTGTGGTGGCGGGGTGCCTCGAAGTAGCTGTTGATGAGGTCATCCCAGCGCTCGCGGTCGGCGTTGCTCACCTTGGCATAGCCGTAGCCCGGCAGATCTACAAAATAGCAGTCGTCCACGGAATAGAAGTTGATGGTAGCCGTTTTGCCCGGCGTACTGGACACGCGCGCCAGATTTTTGCGGCTGCACAGCTTGTTGATCAGGCTGGATTTGCCCACGTTGGAGCGCCCCGAAAAGCTCAGCTCCGGACGGTCGCTTTCGGGCAGCTGGCTGGAAATGCCATAGCTGGCAATAAAATCAGCTTTATTGAAGATCATGGCGTGTTCCTTTCTATTATTTCAGCAGACAGCGCCCGGCTGGTTCTTCTCAGGCGCGGCGGGGATGCGGCTCTCCCCTGCCTTGGACTTTTTGGTGCGGGGACGGCCTGCGGTGCTCTTGGCAGCTTTTGGCTTGAGCAGAGCAGCAGCCAGCACCTGCGAGAGATTCTGCATAGGCAGGAAGGTCAGGTTCTTCTTGACCTCCTCATCCACGTCATACAGATCAGGCTCGTTGTCCTTGGGGATGAGCACGGTCTTCATGCCCTCGCGGTAAGCAGCCATGCTCTTCTCCCGCAGGCCGCCAATGGGCAGCACGTTGCCGTGTAGGGTGATCTCGCCGGTCATGGCCACATCGCCGCGCACCGGCACGCCGGACAGACAGGACACCAGTGCCGTGGTCAGGGTGACGCCTGCACTGGGGCCGTCCTTGGGCACAGCACCCTCCGGGGCGTGGATGTGCAGGTCGCACTTTTTCAGTCGCTCGGGGTCGATGCCGTATTCCTCGGCATGGACGCGCACCCAAGTAACTGCCAGCTGTGCGCTCTCCTTCATCACATCGCCCAGAGAGCCGGTAACGGTGATCTTGCCGGTGCCGTTGTCTATGACCTGCACCTCGATGGGCAGGGTCTCGCCGCCTACACTCGTCCATGCCAAACCGTTGGCGATACCCACAGCGTTGGTACGGTTGAGGAAGTCCGGCTTGACGATGCGGGGGCCCAGCAGTTCCTCCAGCATGGCGGCAGTCACGGCTACGCTTTCCACCTCGCCGGAAGCGATCTTGCGGGCGCACTTGCGCAGCACGCTGGTGATGGTACGCTCCAGATTACGCACACCGGCCTCGCGGGTGTAGCCATCGATGATGCCGTAGAGTGCGCTCTGGTTCATGGTGACCTTGCCGGTCAGGCCGCAGGCCTTAAGCTGCTTGGGCAGCAGATGCTTGCGGGCAATATTGTATTTTTCCACGCGGGTATAGCTGGGCAGCTCGATGACGTCCATGCGGTCGCGCAGCGGGCCGGGGATGCTGCCCAAGTCGTTGGCGGTGGTGATAAAGAGCACATGGCTCAGGTCAAAGGGGATATCAATGAAATGATCGTTGAAGGTGCTGTTCTGCTCCGGGTCCAGCGCTTCCAACAGAGCCGCCGCCGGGTCGCCCCGGAAGTCCCCTGCCAGCTTGTCGATCTCGTCCAGTAGCATCAGGGGGTTGGAGGACTTGGCGGTGATCATGGCGCTGATGATCTTGCCGGGCATGGCACCGATGTAGGTGCGGCGGTGGCCGCGGATCTCGGCTTCGTCCCGCACGCCGCCAAGACTGATGCGCACATACTTGCGGCCAAGGCTTTCGGCGATGGAGCGTGCGATGCTGGTTTTGCCGACACCCGGAGGGCCGACCAAGCAGATGATCTGTGCCTTCACATCCGGTGCCAGCTTGCGCACGGCCAGCGTTTCCAGAATGCGGTCCTTGACCTTTTTCAGACCGTAGTGATCCCGGTCCAAGATCTGCTGGGCGCGGTGGATATCCAGATCATCCACGGTCATGGTGTTCCACGGCAGGTCCAGACAGGTGTCCAGATAGGTGCGGATGACCGTGGCTTCCTGATTGCTGCTCTGCATCCGGGAAAGGCGGTCTACCTCCTTGAGCAGCTTTTTCTCGCTGTCCTCGGCAAGGTGCAGCTCCCGGATCTTGCGGCGGTAATCATCGGCTTCGGCGTGGGTATCGTCCCCCTCGCCCAGCTCGTCGTTGATGATGTGCAGCTGCTCGTGCAGGTAATAATCGCGCTGGTTCTTGTCCATGGACTCGTTGACCTTTTCCGCGATCTCCTTTTCGATCTTCATCACCTGACATTCGCGGCGCAGCATCTCCACAAGGCGCTGCAGACGGCCATTGAGGGTGTTTTCGTTCATCACAGCCTGCTTGTCCTCGTAGCGGAACAAGAGATTTGCCGGCATATACTCGGTGAGGAACATAGGGTCATCGCTGGAAACGATGGTGAACACCACGTCCTTTGCAAGGCGCGGGTTCATGCCCAGATACTCGTCAAAGCCAGTCTTGAGGGCGCGGAGCAGTGCTTCGGTCTCCACAGCTTCTTCGGGTTTTGCGGCACGCACCGGAGCGGAGCGCACGGCAGACAGCAGAAAATCGCCGGTGGTATCCAGCTCGGTCAGCTTGGCGCGGTACTTGCCCTCTACCAGCACCTTGACCAGCTCGTCCGACACGCGCAGCACCTGCTTGACCTCGGCTACTACGCCGTAGGTGTACAGATCCTGCTGGGTGGGCTCGCTGGTCTCCATCTCCTTCTGGGCTACCAGAAATACGTTGGAGTTATTGGCCATAGCCCACTCCACGGCAGCAATACTCTTTTCCCGCCCGACTTCAAAATGAACAAGGTTGTTGGGGAACACCACCAGCCCACGCAGTGCGATGGTGGGCAGATGGAGTTCCTTCCGCTCGACCTTGATGGTAACTTTTTCAGACATATACAAACACCTCCCGACTGCCGCTTGAATCCCTATACTGCGGCAGCGCTATCCTTTGGGGTCTTTTAAGGTGTATCTGAAAACAAAGAAAATGACGAATATTTCGCAAGCACAAGCGGGATTTAAGGCAAATAGCCGCAGGAATCCTTTGTGGTTTTCAAGGCTCTTTAACGCAAAATCCAGCTGTGCTTGTAGAAATAGACTAAATTTTCGACTTTTCAGATACACCCTAGATAAAAATACAGTTGTTTCCTTATTATACAGATTTCCGGCCAAAATGCAACTGCCCTGCCGGAATGGTCGGTCATTCGGGGCGGTTTTCGTGGGTGTTGAAGCCCATTTTGCCCAGTGCGGGCAGCAGCGCCCGCAGGGTAACCGAGGTGAGCGCGCCCATGACAAGCCCCAGCACCAGCATGACCGGTGCATAGTACAGCGACAAAGACGAGGAGATGATGACCCCTGCGCCCAGCAGCTGCCCCACGTTATGCGCCAGTGCGCCGCAGACCGACAGGATGAACCATGTAGGCCGCACCGGCAAAAGATAATACAGCACCCACATCACCGCAAGGGACAAAAGCCCGCCGCACAGCGAGAGGAAGCCCGCCGTAAAGCCGGAAACCAGAAAGACGAACAGCGCCTTGAGCACATCCAGCACCAGTGCCTGCCGAGCGCCCATGAAGAACAGGGCGTACATGACCACGATGTTGGCAAGGCCCAGCTTCATGCCCGGCAAAAGCCCCGGGATGACCAGCGTGCCCTCGATGAAGGAAAGCGCCATAGCCAGCGCAAACAGCAGGCCGGACAGGGCAATGTGCCGTGTTTTTTGATAGTTGCGGTGATTTTTAGGCATAGAGGATACGCTCCTTTATTCTTCGGGCTGCTGCGTCTGCTCGTAGGTTTCCTGCTCTTCCATGGCGGCTTCCCATGCGGCAAAAAGTTCCTCCTGATGGAAGCGCAGGTCGCTCAGCTCATCGCTTTTCTGGCGCAGCAGGTCGGGGTCGTTGTACACCTCCGGGGA
>ULXD01044266.1_pt1 | contig 11675 bp, 10 predicted proteins | sample 1960961 | NCBI WGS metagenome assembly ULXD01 (sample SAMEA4835829, study PRJEB28245) | human gut metagenome | biome: gut microbiome; material: fecal sample | place: Denmark | collected 2008 | reverse complement strand
GCGGAAGCCGCACAGACGGAACACGGCGTCATCGTGCAGGATACCGCCTGGGACGGCTACGAGGAGATCCCCTCCTGGATCATGCAGGGCTACGGCACCATGGCTAATGAGGCCGCCGACCAGCTTCGTCAGTGCAGCGTAAACCGTCCCACCCACGTGTTCGTCCAGGCCGGCGTCGGCTCTCTGGCCGGTGCGGTGGTGGGCTACTTCGCAAACCTGTTCCCCAACGATCCTCCCAAGTTCGTGGTAATGGAGGCCGAGGCGGCTGACTGCCTGTATCAGGGCGCGCTGGCCAATGACGGCAAGCCCCGCATCGTCACCGGTGATCTGAAAACCATCATGGCCGGTCTGGCCTGCGGCGAACCCAACACGATCTCCTGGGACATTCTGCGGAACCATGTGTCCGCCTTCATCTCCTGCCCCGATTGGGTCAGCGCCAAGGGTATGCGGATGCTGAGTTCCCCCGTCAAGGGCGATCCCCGCGTGGTGTCCGGCGAATCCGGCGCCGTTGGTATGGGCGTTCTGGACGCCATCATGTGTGATGACACCTACAAGGAGCTGCGGGACGCTTTGGAGCTGGACCGGCACAGCCGGGTGCTCATGTTCTCCACTGAGGGCAACACCGATCCCGAAAAGTATCGCCGGGTGGTGTGGGATGGCGAGTATCCCACCGATGACACCCCGCAGAAGCCCTGCTGAACGCACGGTCCAGAAGCGGGCCAACCAAAATTTGAGAAATAAAATTGGAGGTTACTACCATGGATTTTGAGAAGATCAAAGCAGCCGCTCAGGCCTATCAGGCCGATATGACCCGCTTCCTGCGGGACATGATCTCTCACCCCAGTGAAAGCTGTGAGGAGCGTGAAGTCGTTCACTGCATCAAGGCCGAGATGGAAAAGCTTGGCTATGACAAGGTGGAGATCGACGGTCTTGGCAATGTCATCGGCTGGATGGGTGACGGCGACAAGATCATCGCCATCGACTCCCACATCGACACCGTGGGCGTGGGCAACATCGACAACTGGACCCATGACCCCTACCAGGGCTACGAGGATGATCAGGTCATCTATGGCCGCGGCGGCTCCGACCAGGAGGGCGGTATGGCCTCTGCCACTTACGGCGCCAAGATCATGAAGGATCTGGGCCTGATCCCCGCCGGCTATAAGATCATGGTGGTGGGTTCTGTGCAGGAGGAGGACTGCGACGGTATGTGCTGGCAGTACATCGTCAACAAGTACTTCCCCGCCAACGGCATCAAGAAGGAGCAGGTGGAATTCGTTATCTCCACCGAGCCCACCGACGGCGGCATCTACCGCGGTCACCGCGGCCGCATGGAGATCCGTGTGGACGTGAAGGGCGTTTCCTGCCACGGCTCTGCACCCGAGCGTGGTGACAACGCCATTTACAAGATGGCCGACATTCTTCAGGAAGTCCGCGCGCTCAACGAGAACGGTGACGGCCCCTCCAACGAGATCAAGGGCCTCGTGAAGATGCTGAATCCCGCATTTAACCCCGAGCATTACGAGGACGCTCAGTTCCTGGGCCGTGGCACCTGCACCACCTCTCAGATCTTCTACACCTCTCCCTCCCGCTGCGCTGTGGCTGACTCCTGCTCCATCTCCATCGATCGCCGCATGACTGCCGGCGAGACCTGGGACTCCTGCCTGGAGGAGATCCGCCAGCTGCCCAGCGTAAAGAAGTACGGCGACGATGTGAAGGTCTCCATGTATATGTATGACCGTCCCTCCTGGACCGGCGAGGTCTACGAGACCGAATGCTACTTCCCCACCTGGATCAACAAGGAAAACGCCGCCCATGTTCAGGCTCTGGTGGACGCCCACCACGCACTGTACGGTGAGGAGCGCATTGGCCCCGACGGCGCGATGCACCTGCGTCACCGTCCCCTGATTGACAAGTGGACCTTCTCCACCAATGGCGTAGCTATCCAAGGCCGTTACGGCATCCCCTGCGTTGGCTTCGGCCCCGGTGCGGAGTCTCAGGCCCATGCCCCCAATGAGATCACCTGGAAGCAGGATCTTGTGACCTGCGCCGCCCTGTACGCCGCCGTGCCCGGTCTGTACAAGGAGGAGAACAAGACTGCCGATGTCTCCCAGTTCCGGGCCGGCAAGACCAACAACGACATTCAGTAATTCGCGCAGAAACCGTTTCAGACCTTTTCTCACAAATTACAAAATATAGATTTATAAAGGAGCCAATTATCATGGACGCTACTCTGCAAAAATATATCGACAAGCTGAACGCCCTGAACTTCAAAGAGATGTATGAGGGTGACTTCTTCCTGACCTGGGACAAGTCCGATGACGAGCTGGAAGCCGTCTTTACCGTGGCGGATGCCCTGCGCTATATGCGCGAGAACAACATCTCCACCAAGATCTTTGAGTCCGGTCTGGGCATTTCCCTGTTCCGGGACAACTCTACCCGCACCCGTTTCTCCTTTGCCTCCGCCTGCAACCTGCTGGGTCTGGAGGTCCAGGATCTGGACGAGGGCAAGAGCCAGATCGCTCACGGCGAGACTGTCCGCGAAACTGCCAACATGATCTCTTTCATGGCTGACGTCATCGGCATCCGTGACGATATGTACATCGGCAAGGGCCACACCTATCAGAAGGAAGTGGCCGAGGCCGTGACCCAGGGCCACAAGGACGGCGTTCTGGAGCAGAAGCCCACCCTGGTCAATCTGCAGTGCGATATCGACCACCCCACCCAGTGCATGGCCGACATGCTGCACATCATTCACCACTTTGGCGGCGTGGAGAACCTGAAGGGCAAGAAGATCGCCATGACCTGGGCTTACAGCCCCTCCTACGGCAAGCCCCTCTCCGTGCCTCAGGGCGTCATCGGCCTGATGAGCCGTTTCGGCATGGACGTGGTGCTGGCTCACCCCGAGGGATACGAGGTCATGCCCGAGGTGGAGGAGGTCGCCAAGGCCAACGCCGCCAAGACCGGCGGTTCCTTCACCAAGACCAACTCCATGGCCGAGGCCTTCAAGGACGCTGATATCGTCTATCCCAAGAGCTGGGCTCCCTTCGCCGCTATGGAGAAGCGCACTAATCTGTACGCTGAGGGCGACGCCGACGGCATCAAGGCTCTGGAGAAGGAACTGCTGGCCCAGAACGCCGATCACAAGGATTGGTGCTGCACCGAGGAACTGATGAATACCACCAAGGACGGTAAGGCCCTGTATCTCCACTGCCTCCCTGCCGACATAAACGATGTTTCCTGCAAGGACGGCGAGGTAGAGGCCTCCGTGTTTGACCGCTACCGCACCCCCCTGTATAAGGAAGCTTCCTACAAGCCCTATATCATCGCCGCCATGATCTTCCTGGCTAAGGTGAAGGATCCTCAGGCCACGCTGAAGGCTCTGGAGGAGCGCGGGATCGCCCGTTGGTTCCAGAAGTAAATCTTCTCAAAACACGCTGAATTTTACAGGCTTTCCGCCTGACATCCCTTTTCCATTCCGGAGGCCCGTCTGCATAGGTCAACCTGCCTGTATCTGTGCGGACGGGCTCCATCATTTTCACCGACGGCCATGACAGCCGTCTCAGCGGCACCCCCGCAGCACGGGGCATCTATTGCCGTTTTTGCTCTAAAATGTATAGATTCTAAACAAATTGAGGTGTTTTTCATGGGTAAGCGTATTGTGATCGCGCTGGGCGGCAATGCTCTGGGCAGCAATCTCCCTGAGCAGATGATCGCCGTAAAGCAGACTGCCAAGGCCATCGTCGACCTGATTGAAGAAGGACATGAGGTCATCATCGCCCACGGAAACGGCCCCCAGGTGGGCATGATTCAGAAAGCCATGGCCGAGCTGACCCGCTCCGAGCCGGAAAAGTACATTCCCTGTCCCCTGTCCGTATGCGTGGCCATGAGCCAGGGCTACATTGGTTATGACCTGCAAAACGCGCTGCGGGAAGAACTGCTGGACCGCGGCATCCAAAAGGGTGTAGCCACCGTGCTTACTCAGGTTGAGGTGGACCCGAATGATGAGGCGTTCCACAACCCCACCAAACCCATCGGTGCTTTCATGACCAAGGAGGAAGCCGACAAGATGGTGTCCGAACGCGGCTACAACGTCATCGAAGATGCCGGCCGTGGTTACCGTCGAGTGGTCGCCTCTCCCAGACCTCAATCGATCATTGAGATCCAGTCCATCCGTGATATGGTAGAGGCTGGGCTGGTGGTGGTGGCCTGCGGCGGCGGCGGAATTCCCGTCTACAAGACTGAGGGGCACCATCTGAAGGGCGCCGCCGCTGTTATCGACAAGGACTTCGCCTCCTGCGTACTGGCTCAGCAGGTGGAAGCCGACACCCTTATCATCCTCACTGCCGTAGAAAAGGTTGCCATCAACTTCGGCAAGCCCGATGAAAAGTGGCTGGATGCCCTGACCCCCGACGAGGCCCGCAAGTACATCGGTGAGGGGCACTTTGCCCCCGGCTCCATGCTGCCCAAGGTGGAGGCCGCCGTGGAGTTTGCCGAAAGTGCCCCCGGCCGCTCCGCCCTCATCACGCTGCTGGAAAAGGCCAAGGACGGCGTAGCCGGCAAAACCGGCACCGCCATCCACCAGTAAACGCACACAAAACCGAGGCTGTTGCAGCAACAGCCTCGGTTTTTATCAAAAACTGCGGTCACTTCTGTTCAATTTCGTCCCGAAATTCCTTTTGCCAAAATTTTGTGTTAATACTTGTATTTCCCTGTTTATGCGGCTATAATACAAATCAGAGATGTTGAGAGAAGCGTATGACGGGAGCGTCATGCGCTTTTATTATTACGTGTAAGGAGAGAATCATATGAAACGCCCACTTTTGCTTGCGCACCGCGGTTTTTCCGGCAATTACCCGGAGAACAGCCCTCTGGCCTTCCAGATGGCAGTGGAAAAGACCGCTGCCGACGGTTTTGAAAGTGACGTCCACATCACCAAAGACGGCAAGCTGGTGATTTTCCATGATGCCTCTGTAGAGCGCACCTCCAACGGCACCGGCTTCATCAAGAACATGACCTATGATGAGCTGCTCTCACTGGATATCGGTGCTTGGAAGTCTCCGGAATTTGCAGGTCAGCATATCTGGACCTTCGGCCAGTTGCTGGACTTCTGTAAGGAGACCAAGATGCTGCTGAACATGGAACTGAAAAACTACGAGGTGTTTTACGAGAATCTGGAGCAACGGGTGATCGACGAAATCTGCAAACGCCAGATGCAGGAGCAGGTGTTCGTTTCCTCCTTCAACCATATCTCCATGCAGCATTTCAAGGAGCTGTGCCCGGACATTGAAACCGGCCTTCTGTATGATAAGCCCTATCTGGACATGGAACATTATGTCCAGCGCTCCAATGCCGACAATATGCATCCCCGGTATATGCTTCTGCAATATCAGCCGGAGCTGATGGAACTGTTCCACGGCCGGGGCATGAAGGTCAACACCTGGACGGTAAATGACGAGGAGAACATGAAAGATATGATCGCCCGGGGCGTAGACTGCATCATCTCCAACCACCCCGATGTGCTGTGCCGCGTAGCGGATGATGTCTGCGACTGAAAAACACTCCCGCATTGCATTTTGCAATGCGGGAGCTCTTCTTGATCCCAGATTTATCTTTATAACGAAAAACACCTGAAATCCGAAGATTTCAGGTGTTTTTTGGAGCTGCTGACCAGATTTGAACTGGTGACCTCATCCTTACCAAGAGATTTTTGGCGTTTTTTATAACAATTTCCGTTTATTTTTAGTTGTTTTTGTTCTAAATAGCGTTGTTTTCAGAACTTTCGAGAAGTGCAGTCTCCGTTGTTTCCACACCTGTCTGTGGTGAAACTGTGGTCAACCAGCGATTTGTGCAGACAGCGCCTGCGCAAATCGCATCGACTCTGTACCGCAGATAACACCGCAACTTCTTCGAAAGTCAATATAGTCATCAGGAGGTTGGTATCATAATTTGATACCAACCTCTTTGCCAAAACAGGCGTAATAGCCCATCCATATTTTGGGCCGCTGTAGTCAATAAGAATTAATCCTCAATTGCGGAATCCTCCGCCGGTTGCTCCAACATGAGGAATCGATTGAAGTCGCTCTCGTAGAGTCGATCCTGAATAATTCGGCATTTCTCAAAATCTGTTTCGGCATGAAGCTTCGCCTGCTCTGCGCTGATTTTACCGGGGCCTGTCAGCAGTTCGTTTCCGTTAAACTCCAATTCTTTTTTTCTGAGATTCTTATCCATTTCATTGTGCTTTTCTCCAATTCATGTATCCCGCCACAGTAAGGTCTTCGTGCGCCAGCGCAAGCATTATATAAGCCTATTGTCTTGAACGCTCATCCGTCTTATGCATTCCCGCAAAACAGTATAGCTCAGAGAAAGCACCTTTGCAAGGACAACGTTCCTCCAAGCTACACCCTCCTTATAGGAGCAATGCCATTCCCGTGATTTTGATTGTATATCCAGTGAAAAAATGATATTATGTTGATAGATATGATATTTCGTCGTTTGCCAATCGGCTCACGCCTGTCATTTTCTAAGGCAGTCTGAACCAGCATCGGGTCAACAGGAGGGTACTGAAATGAAATTATTATATTCGAACATACTTCCTCTGGGAACTGAGGACAATCAGGAAACCATATCAGATCGCTTCTTAGAAGAAATTTCATCCTCTGACGTTGTAGAAATTGCCGTGGGCTATGTGTCTAAAGCCGCATTGCAAGAACTGGAGCAAATGGTAGATGCGCAGAAAATCCGACGCATTGTGTTAACCATCGGTATGTATTTTGTTGAAGGAATGCCAGAGAGCATTTATCACACGGCAATCGCACTGAACCGCAAATGGGTCGATGCCGGCATCGGAGAGATTCGGATCGTCAGGGCCTTCAAGTACCATGGCAAACTCTATGCTTTTTATAAAGACGATCAGGTAAAGTCTGCCATTATCGGTTCCGCAAACCTCGGTGTTATTAAGCTGGAAGCAAACAATCGCAGGCAGTACGAAGTATCTGCTGTGACCGAAGATGCGTCTGAGTGTAATGAAATTGCTGCCCTAATTCGTAAGATGGCAGCTCCAGCTACGTCCGCAAGAATTGATGATGTGGTTGGTATGCCTATCGTCCGTGAATTGAATACCTCTCTTACCGGAGTTGACACAGTTGAGCAAATTCCCCAGACTCAGGTGGAACTGTTTGAACGACATAAAACCAACATTTCCTTTGTGCTTCCTATCAAGGTACCTGCCTATGATGAGCGTCACATGGATGATGGCAAACACTATACGAAGTCCAATCTGAACGTGAGCTACGCAGCGCCGAGAAGCGCCAGAAAATCTCGTGACTGGTATGAAACTCAGTTCACAGTCAGCAAACAGATTACCCGGCTGGAAGGCTATCCTGAAAAGAATGCCACTTTTGCTGTTGTAACCGATGATGGATATACATTTAAGGCACACACCACCAGTGATGGCAACAAGCAGTTCAGCGCTGTCGGTGACGAGCTGATTCTGGGCCGCTGGATCAAGGGACGTCTGGCCGCAGCTGGTTTGGTCACCCCTGTGAACGACACTCAGGCCGACAAAGACCGTACAGGCATGATTACCAAGGAAATGCTTGCAGCATACGGATGCGACAGACTTGTCCTTACAAAAACGGATCAGAAAACCGAGGGCGAGGAAGGTAATATGCTCGATGTCTGGATTCTGTCCTTTGAGGCAACTTTAGGTGATGAAGAAGGAGATGAAGAATTATGCAATACCTGAAAACTTATCTCAAGACGATCACAGACCGCGGCAACCCCAAGTTGGCAGAGTCCATCGCCAAGACCGCAGATGAAGTCGGCAATCGGTACATTAAGAACTTCTCCTTCTGTTCTCATGAAATTGGTCTACTGTTTGGCAATGTCCAGTCTGGCAAAACGGGCCAAATGTTCGGTATCATGTGTAAGGCTGCGGACCTCGGATTCCCGGTGTTCGTCCTGCTTACCACAGATAATGTGGTATTGCAGCAACAAACTCTTGACCGTATCAAGGCCGACCTGACCGGCTTTTGTATCTGTGGTGAGAATGACTCCGGATTATTCATTCAGAACAGCTTGATGGAGCCTGCCATCATCGTATTGAAGAAGAATTATCGAGTCCTTCGTCTCTGGGCCAATGTGTTTGCCTCTACAGGCTTTATGAAGGGCAATCCCTTGTTTATCATTGATGATGAGGCAGATGCTGCTTCGCTGAATACCCTTGTCAATAAGGGATGTCAGTCCTCCATCAATAAGTATCTGGATTCCATCAAAAACGGTGCCTCCAGCAGCATTTATCTGCAGGTTACTGGAACTCCCCAGGCAATCTTCCTGCAGACAATGGCATCCGGCTGGCATCCCTATTTCACCCATTATTTTGAACCAGGCAGTGCTTATCTGGGTGGTGACTTCTTCTTCCCGAAAAACAGGACAGCAGACTGCATCTCTTACCTTGAAAAAATCACAAAGCCGGAGCGTCAAGTTGTTCTGCATCATCTCGCAGTGTCTGGTCAGATCTTGGCAGCCGGTGGCAAAACTTGCAACTGCCTGCTTCACCCCAGTGTCAGACAGGCCGTGCATAGCAAGTACGCCAAAGCCATGGCCGCAGAGCTTACATGGTGTCTGGAGCATCTGAATGACGAGTTCAAGGATGCGCTTGAGAAAGAATATGCCACTCTCAATCCGCAAAAAGCTTCGAAGGTTGACTTTGATACGCTCTTTGCCGCTGTCAAGAACCTTCTCGAAACCAATGCAGTAAAGGTCATCGTGATGAACGGCAAGAATGATGTCGACAGCGCAGAATACTCCTCCGGCTCGAATATCATTATCGGCGGCAACACCTTGGGCCGCGGTGTCACATTTCCAGGGCTGCATACTATTTACTACACACGAACCAGCAAAAAGCCGCAGGCTGATACCATGTGGCAGCACAGCCGTATGTTCGGATACGACCGAGACCCCGGCATGATGAAGGTATTCATCGACGAGCCGCTCTATAAGCTGTTTGCAGATATCAATGCGACCAATAACTCCATCATTACCCAAATCGGAAAGGGCACTGAACACATTAAGATTTATTATCCAGAGGGATTGAATCCCACTCGTGCCAATGTCTTGGATAATCAGAAAGTCTTTATGCTTTCTGGCGGCACAAACTATTATCCCTTTGATCCCGACAACAACTCCATCGAAGATCTGGACAAGCTACTGGCGCCCTTTGATGATAAGGAACCTTCCTATCAGATCAATCTGCGGCTCATGAAAGAGGTGTTCTCTCACATCGTTTCTGCAGACGATTTCATTGTATCCAGCTTCGAATCTGTTCTGGATACGATGCTTGCAGATAAGCCTTCCGCACAGGGAATCCTGATTGTCCGCAGAAACAGAGACGTTGCCAAGGGCACCGGTGCCTTGCTTTCTCCTAATGACTGGAGCTTAGGCGGCTCCTTCTCTGACCGGGTTGTGCTTACCATGTACAAGGTCACTGGCCGAAAAGGATGGGGTGGCAGAGAGCTTTGGGTGCCTAATATTAAACTTCCCGATAATGTGGTCTATTATGATGTGAAAGAATCTGACGAGGAAGATTCTGAGTAATTGACAGGAGGTGCGATATGGATGACCTGACTCCTGAACAGCGCCGAAAAAACATGCAAGCGATAAGAAGCACGGACACCAGCATTGAAATTGCATTGAGGACCGCCTTATGGCATCGTGGCGTTCGGTATCGAAAAAATTACAAACAATTACCCGGCAAACCCGATATCGCTATCACAAAGTACAGAATCGTTGTATTTTGTGATTCGGATTATTGGCATGGTTATGACTGGGAGAATCGGCATCAGAGAATCAAGTCAAACCGCGATTACTGGATACCCAAAATAGAACGCAATATGGCTCGGGATAAAGAGATTACGGCCCAGCTCCAAGCAATGGGATGGATTGTACTTCGTTTCTGGGAATGGCAGATTAAAAAACGCCTGAATGAATGCGTTGATGTAGTCATTAAAACAATAGCGGAGATATCTTCTTCAAAATAAGGGCAAGGTGAAAAGTAGTCGTGATACTTAATAATATCGCAAAAACAATACTATTTAATCCTCTGTCGAAAGATGTGAACGAACTATACATCGTGTCCGGATATGCCACACCTACGATGCTGTCATGGTATATCAAGAACCTGTATCATAAAACACAAGCACCGATAAGAATTTATCTGCTGGTCGGCATGGTTCCCTTTGATGGCATTAGTGTATCTGTGCATGAAGGATTTATCCACCTTATGCAAGATGAGTTGCCACCGGAAATAGAACGGTTGGAGTGCAGTTACATATATGATGCTCCAGCTGTACATTCTAACCTATTTATCTGGGCCAAGGATGGTTCTCCCGTACTTGCTTTTGCAGGATCAGCAAACTTTGTGCAGAGCTCTTTTGTTGGAAAGCACCGCCAAGAGGTAATGAACGAATGCAATCCGCAGGAGGCTCTGGAATACTACCAATCACTGATTGACCGAAGTATCTATGCTCATCACGCAGAAATAGAGGAATATGTAGTTATTCATCCTGCACATGCCATTCTGGACTTAGAAAATGAACTCATTGAGGGCGTCGACCTTTTGTCTCAGGATGGTTATCAGACGGTTACTCTCAGCCTAATCACCAGAGCCGGGGAACCTGGAAGGCACTCCGGTCTAAATTGGGGGCAACGGCATGGTCGTAATCCGAACGAGGCATATATTTCACTTCCAAGCAGAATTGCAAAAAGTGGATTTTTCCCATTGGAAAAACGGCATTTTACTGCACTTACGGATGACCGTCATCAACTCATTCTTCGCATCGAACAGCAGAATGACAAAGCTATTACCACTCCCGCTCGAAACAGCGACTTGGGTGAATATTTTAGGAACAGGCTCGGTCTTGCAAATGGTTCATATATTACCAGGGCTGATCTTGACAGATATGGCCGGACAGATGTAGTGTTTTTGAAGTTGGACGAAGAAACATATTATATGGACTTTAGTAATTGAGGCTTATGCACACAGCATTTTTTCTAATGATGGTCTATACAGATGGGGCATTTATCGATACAATACACGTATAAGCATTTTTAGAAAGGGGTGTTTCTATATGGCACAAGCAGGACAGAATTACACAATTACACTACAACAAGCACATTTGGAATGGGGAACGCATCGATATACCGACTCTCGCGGAGTTGTGTATGGCGAAGGTTATATTCCAATTCCCGACAGAGAGGCACGTATGTTTAACATACAAAACCAAAACGGCACTGGCTATACTGATGTTTTGGGCGTAAATTTGTTTAATTGCAAATCTGCTGACGGATTTTTTAATGGCGTTATACGGGCTCAAGGTTGCAAGGAAGCTGGATACATCTACGCAAAGCAGTTTTCAGGGGACGGAAATTTAAAAGCCATAGGAGATTGGTTTTATCACATTGGGGCTAATGTGGGTGACAGGGTAAAAGTTTTTTGGACAAGCCCCACAGATATCGTTATAGAAAAAATATAAAACAACCAGTCGGCAACACTTGTCTTACAGTGTTGCCGACTGGTTGTTTATCTAAATTATTCTTCTATATTCGCAGGCATGGATTCATACGGAATTCCTGCAAATGATTTCAATATGGCCTCAAAAATAATTTGCGCTCCT
>ULXD01047066.1_pt1 | contig 11815 bp, 8 predicted proteins | sample 1960961 | NCBI WGS metagenome assembly ULXD01 (sample SAMEA4835829, study PRJEB28245) | human gut metagenome | biome: gut microbiome; material: fecal sample | place: Denmark | collected 2008 | reverse complement strand
CATTGCACTCGCTGGCTCTGTCTTTGCATAAGACAGGCTGCGCCCGGCAATCCAACGACAGGTAATATTAATTGAAACATCAAATACATCCCGGCGCGCCGCAACAACACAACATATACAATGAACAAGATAAACTATCAGCTCAGACTCGACGAGATAATAAAACGGCACGAGGCTGCCGGAGAGACACCCACACTGCTGCTGCACAGCTGTTGCGCACCGTGCAGCAGCTATACCATAGAGTATCTGTCGCAATACTTCCGCATAACGGTGCTTTATTACAACCCCAACATATCGCCCGAATCCGAATACGCCACGCGCAGAGAGGAACAGCGGAGACTCATAAGTGAGATGGAGACCGTGAACCCGGTGATGTTCGAGGCTGACGAATACGACCCGCAGACGTTCTACAACGCCGTGCGAGGACTGGAGAACGAACCTGAGGGAGGCGACAGATGCCTTGTGTGCTACCGCATGAGGCTCGAACGCGCGGCGCGGCTGGCGGCAGAACGGGGCATGGACTACTTCACCACGACACTCACAATAAGTCCGATGAAGAGGGCTGACAGGATAAACGAGATAGGCGAGGAGATTGCCGCACGCACGGGAGTGAGCTTCCTGCCGTCCGACTTCAAGAAGCGCGGGGGCTATCTACGCTCCATAGAGCTGTCGCGCGAGCACGGTCTCTACAGGCAGAACTACTGCGGCTGCGTCTTCTCCAGACGCCAGGCGCGACAACACGACGACCGATAGGCATGGACAACCAGTCACCCATACAGGCTCTCACGCGGCAGAGGATGCTGCTGCAGATGGAATATGCATGCGAGAAAGAGAACTTCCGCAGGCAGACGGAGGCTTTCGGCATAATGCGGAAGGTGAGGCGCGGCGACGCATGGTATCCCGTAAGGACGGGACGCACTTATTATAACTCGCTCAATCAGGAGGTTATCGAGATAATAAGACAGGACGGGAGCGACATCGAACACAACTTCGAGTACGGACGCCCGGTGTGTTTCTTCACCATGAGCACCGGTGCCGGTGGAGAGGAGAAAAGCATCCGCTACCTGTCGTTCACAGCCACGGTGAGCTATGCCGAAGCCGACCGCATGGTGGTGGTGATGCCGTCAGCCAGCCACATTCTCGAACTGCAACGCATGGAGAAGCCCTTGGGCGTGCAGCTGTCGTTCGACGAGACGTCATACAGACTGATGTTCGAGGCTCTCGACCGTGTCACAGGCGCGCGCTCGGGACGCCTTGCCTACCTGCGCGACCTGTTCTACTCGGGAGCGAAGGCGGCTCGGTTCACGTTCGCACCGACACGGTTCCCGTGGCTCAACCCTTCGCAGGAGCACGCCGTCAACGAGATGCTGGCGGCAAAAGACGTCATGGTTGTGCATGGTCCTCCGGGCACAGGGAAGACCACAACGCTCGTTGAGGGAATATACGAGACACTCCGGCGAGAGAACCAGGTGCTCGTATGCGCGCAGAGCAACATGGCTGTCGACTGGATATCAGAGAAACTTACCGACCGTGGACTGAACGTCCTGCGCATCGGCAATCCCACGCGCGTAAACGACAAGATGCTTTCCTTCACCTACGAACGACGCTTCGAGGCTCATCCCGACTACCCGCAGCTGTGGAGCATACGCAACGCCATACGCCAGCTACGGGCACATCGCAGACGCGGAGAAGACTTCCACCAGAAGCTGGACAGGCTGCGCGCCAGAGCCGTCGAGCTGGAGCTGCGCATCAACAACAGCCTCTTCGGCGAGGCAAGGGTGATAGCATCCACGCTCACAGGGTCGGCAAGCCGGCTGCTGGAAGGCATGAAGTTCGGCACACTCTTCATCGACGAGGCGGCGCAGGCTCTCGAGGCGGCGTGCTGGATAGCCATACGCAGGGCGTCGCGTGTGGTGCTCGCAGGCGACCACTGCCAGCTTCCGCCCACCGTCAAGAGCATAGCCGCGCTGAAAGGCGGACTGGGCACGACGCTCATGGAGCGCATCGTGGAGAGCAAGCCGGAGGCGGTGACGCTGCTCACTGTGCAATACCGCATGAACGAGGACATAATGCGGTTCTCCAACGAATGGTTCTATCAGGGACGGATAACCTCCGCACCGCAGATAAAAAACCGTGGAATACTCGACTTCGACTGCCCCATGACGTGGATAGACACCTCCGCGCTCGAGGGCAAAGAGGAGTTTGTGGGCGAGAACTTCGGCAGGATAAACCGCGGAGAGGCTGAGCTCACCGTCGCCGTTCTCACCTCCTACTTCAACAAGATAGGCAGGCGCAGACTGCTCGAGGAGAACATCGACGTGGGCGTGATATCTCCCTATCGGGCGCAGGTGCAGTATCTCAGACGGCTGATAAGGAAAGACGCCTTCTTCAAACCTTACCGCCACCTCATCACCGTCAACACCGTCGACGGGTTTCAGGGGCAGGAGCGCGACGTGATACTCATCTCGCTGGTGCGCGCCAACGGTGAGGGGCAGATAGGATTCCTGCGCGATCTGCGTCGCATGAACGTGGCGATGACACGCGCAAGGATGAAGCTCATCATCCTTGGAGACACATCCACCATGACGCGCCATCCTTTCTACAACAAGCTCTACCGCCACATCATGAATACAGGACGGGCATACGGCGGAGCGGGCGTCATCACCGTCGGAGGCGACAGTCACAATGACGGCGGCGCGGACACCACGGACAACGGTACAGACGAAACAGAAACAACATAAGACAACACAACACTATGCTTCAACGTGATTACATCCTGCGCCTCATACGCGAGTTCATGGCTGCGATAGAGCGCATGCTCAGGAAGAAGGAAATAGCCGACCGGCGCGAGGAGATAAAACAGCTCTACGAACAGTATGTCGGTCCGTACGCGCTCTACCGCAACGCCACGACCGACGAGGTGATGCTCGCTCTTGCCGGACTCGACCCCGAACAGCGCATGGCGCGCATGGAGATGCTTGCCGAACTGTTCTATGTCGAGGCTGACACCGTATCCTTTCCTGACAACGAATTCCTTCTTGAGAAGGCTTTCGCACTCTTTTCCGTCATAGAGAAAGAGGGAAAGACCTACTCGATGAGACGCAGATGGAAAATGCAGGACATACTCGAAAGGACAGGAAAGGATTCACACCGAAGCGCGGAACGCAATGAAAATATTCTTCAATCATAAGGAAGAGCTGTGGAACTCGTGGTCGCACGCAGCCGGAATAGTGATGGGTGTGGCGGCGGGAGCGGTGTTCCTGGCATGGTGTATGCACACCGACAACATCTGGGCTACAACGGGTGTCATACTCTATCTCTTCGGTATGCTGTGCTCATACGCCGCTTCCACGGTATACCACTCGCTGAGCGCATGGTCGAAATGGAAGGAACGGCTCCGCCGGTGGGACCACGCGGCAATCTACTGGCACATCGCCGGATCCTACTCTCCCATCACTCTGATAGCCCTGAGAGAGTGCGGGGCATGGGGATGGTCGCTGTTCGCCTTCATATGGACGGCTGCCATAGCGGGCACCATAATGAGCTTCGCGCGGCTGAAAGACCACAGCAACATCGAGACGGCATGCTTCGTGGCAATGGGCATGAGCGTGCTCGTGGCGTTCGGACCGCTCTCCCGCAGCGTGAGCGGCATATCCATGGCATGGCTCATAGCCGAGGGAGTGAGCTACATCACGGGCGCGCTGTTCTACAGTATCAACAAAAGGAGGTTCATGCACACGGTGTTCCACTTCTTCGTCCTGCTCGGCTCGCTATGCCATATATTAGCAGTCTGGGACATACTCGTGACCTATCTCTGAACGGAAAAGCCTCTTCCGACCCGCACTGCTGACTATAATATACCATATAATAATGTGTAATAACCTTCAAGACATGACAAAAACCAAAACACTGTTCCTCATCCTGACCCTCGCGGCAGCCACCGCGACGGCATGCGCGCGGACCGTAGGCGTGACTGGGACCGACAACCAGCCGCGCATAATAAACATAGTGAACTTCATACGACAGACAGACTATCGCGTGGAAGACTCCGACCGGAAACTCTACGAGACGGTGTGCAGGCAGGTGGAGCTGGTCAACCGTTACGATCTTCCGGCAACGTTCCTGCTCGAGTACGACGCTCTCATCAATCCACTCTACCAGAAACTGCTGAAGACCAAGCTGCGCAACGGCGCGGAGATAGGCGCATGGTGGGAACTGACACAGCCGCACATCGAGGCGGCGGGGCTCAAGTGGCGGGGCGAGCATCCGTGGGTGTCGCACGCGAACATAGCCTTCAGCACCGGATACACAAAGGAAGAGCGGGAGCGTCTGGTGGATGTCTACATGCGGAAGTTCAAGGACGTATTCGGCACTTACCCCAAATCGGTAGGCTCATGGTACATCGACGCGCACACACTTGCATATATGCACGACAGATACGGCATCGAAGCGTCGTGCAACTGCAAGGACCAGATAGGCACAGACGGCTACACCCTGTGGGGCGGATACTGGAACCAGGCTTACTATCCCAGCCGTCTCAACGCCTACATGCCTGCCCAGACCGGGGCGGGACAGATACCGGTGCCCGTCTTCAGAATGCTTGGCAGCGACCCGATATACCAGTATGACGACGGACTGGGCAACGAACGGCAGGGCGTAATATCGCTCGAGCCGGTCTATAAGCATGCCGGGATGAACCGCAAATGGGTGGACTACTTCTTCGACGCGCTCACCGACGGACCGTGCCTCGCCTTCGGCTATGCCCAGGCAGGGCAGGAAAACTCCTTCACATGGGACAACATGAGGGAGGGACTCGAGATGCAGATGCCGCTCATCGACTCTCTGCGGCGTGCCGGAAAGGTGCGTGTGGAGACGCTCGGAGAGTCTGGCAGATGGTTCAGAAAGCGTTTTCCGCTCACTCCCGCCACCGCCGTCACCACCGTGAGCGACGTGCGCGGCGAGGGCAACAAGACCGTCTGGTACGACAGCCGTTACTACCGCGCCAACCTGCTGTGGGAAAAGGGACGCTTCAGATTCCGCGACATACATCTCTTCGACGAGCGTTTCAAGTCGGAATATCTCGACACTCCGGGCACGGGAGACCGTTTTCTGTTCTACACGCTGCCCTTCGTCGACGGCTTCATGTGGAGCAAGGGCGAGGACAGAGCCGGACTGTCACTTGTCAGGACCGGCAGTGACGGACAGGCGGAAGAGCTCAGGCTCGACAGTCCGGAAGTGAAAGAGCGCGGCAGAAGCGTGCTCGAAGTGAGAGGCAACGACCAGTATGGCGACACATTCCGCATCACGCTGCACGACGACCGCATAGAGGTGAGCTCGCCGGATGCGGACAAAGACGTAGCATGGGCATTGCAGCTGCACGCCGCACCGGGCACGGAACTGCCGTTCACCGATGTCGGCGGCAAGTCTGCCAACGCCGTGTTCCGCGGACACTCCTACTCCGTGACATGCTCAGAAGGCAGGTTCGAGAAAGCGGCGGAGGGCGACAGCCACGTCCTGCGCATCATTCCCGACAACGGAAAGATAACGATAGACTGCGCCGTAAGGCAATCCAGATAATGTCACTATTGTCATGACAATTGACAGAAAAGGCTCTTCCGCAGTACGGCGGCTTGTATAAAACACGGTAAAACATACATTTCGGCGTCTTTTCTTTGCAGTGTCTGCAACTTGAGCTATCTTTGCACAGGATATTGGCGGGTCCGTGGAAGCAGGGCATACATATCTTTCCACCGGTCAGCCACATCCGGACACTCATCACATCAATAACATAACAATGGACTGGATAAACGGGCTTTTCAGCACAAATCCTGCCGCACAGACGGTCATAGTGCTGTCCATGATAACCGCCGCAGGCCTCGCGCTCGGCAAACTTCATGTCCGCGGCATATCGCTCGGAATAGCTTTCGTGTTCTTTATAGGCATCATAGCGGGTCAGTTAGGCTTCTGCGCCGACCCCATGATGGTGAGTTTCGCAGAGACGTTCGGGCTTCTGCTCTTCGTCTACACCCTCGGACTGCACGTCGGACCGAGCTTTGTCGGCATGATGAGGCACGAGGGTCTGGCGCTCAACATATGGAGCATGGCTGTCATCGCAGCCGGAACGATACTGGCGCTCATACTCTGTCCGCTGACAGGAATAAGCGTTCCTGACATGACCGGCATCCTTTGCGGAGCGACAACCAACACCCCCGCCCTTGCCGCAGCGCAGCAGGCACTCAACAGCGCAGGACTTCCGAGCAACGGAGCGGCACTGGGATGCGCCGTGACCTATCCGCTCGGAGTTGTCGGAGTGATACTCGCCATGATGTTCATACGCCGTTTCTTCGTCAAGCCGGCAGACCTTGAGCCGCGCGAGGAGAACAGTGAGGACAACACATACATAGCACAATATATCGTCGTGAACCCCGCGCTCGACGGGAAAACCATCTTTGAGATATCGCAGATGACCCACCGCCACTTCATCATATCGCGCATATGGCGCGACGGAAAGGTGATTGTGCCGCTGGCGGAGACCACGATGCAGCAGGGCGACAGCGTGCTCGTGGTGACTAAGATAGACGAGTCGGAGGCAATGAGCATACTCTTCGGCAAGAAGGTGGAGAAAGACTGGAACCGCGACAAAGACCGTATAGACTGGAACGCCATAGACAGCAACGTGGAGAGCCGCGTGATTCTGCTCACCCGGACAGAGCTCAACGGCAAGACGCTCGGCACGCTCCACATGCGCACGGCATACGGAGTGAACGTCAGCCGGATAATGCGCGGCGACATAAAGCTGCTTGCCAGCGACGACCTTCGCCTTCAGTACGGCGACCGCCTCACCGTTGTGGGAGCGCCGAAAGACATCTGTCACGCCGAGCAGTTCCTCGGAAACGCTGTCCAAGTGCTCAAAGAGCCCAACCTCGGAGCCATCTTCTTCGGGATGATACTGGGTCTTGCGCTCGGCATGATTCCCATCAACCTGCCGGGAATGAGCGCGCCCGTACACCTCGGAATAGCAGGCGGAGGCATCATCATGGGCATACTTGTCGGCGCGCTCGGTCCCCGCGCCCACTTCATAAGCTACACCACACGCTCCGCATCGCTCATGCTGCGCAAGCTCGGACTGTCGCTCTATCTTGCAAGTCTGGGTCTTGTGGCAGGCAGCGACTTCTTCAGCACCATCATGCGACCCGAAGGTCTGATGTGGGTTGCTACCGGATTCGTGGTCACCGTGCTCCCTCTCATCATCGTGGGACTGCTCGCCCTGCACACAGGAAAGTTCGACTTCGGCACCATCTGCGGCATTCTCTGCGGCTCGATGGCAAACCCCATGGCTCTGAGCTACGCCAACGACACGCTCAAAGGCGACTCCGCCTCAGTGAGCTACACCTCGGTCTATCCGCTCGGAATGTTCGTCAGAGTGGTCATAGCACAGATTATAATAATGTTCTCCGTCTGAACCTGAGTCACGGAAACATACCTTCACATATGCGTCACCCCCGGCATCACAGTGAGTGGATGCCGGGGGTGACTGTCGTTATGCCGCGTCAGGAGCTGCGGTTGGGCGGCATTCACGCCGCTCATCTGCCCATGACGCCAAGTATGTCCTCCACAATCTGCCCGTCGGTGAGCCTGTTGTCGAGCAGGAGCTGCCGCACGTCGTAACGGTCGTAAAGAGCCTTTGCCACACCGAAGTTCATGGTCTTCATGTCGGAAGAGCCGTAGAAGCGGCTTATGCGCTCGCCGAACCCTCCGTCCACACAACCGTCCTCCAGCGTCACCACCAGACTGTGGTCTGCCTTCAGACTCTCGAGCAGCTCTTCGTCGACACCGCTTATATAGCGTGGATTGATGACGGTGGCGTCCAGCCCGCTCTCTTTCAGCATGTCAGCCACGCGCTCCGCCTTTGCAAGGAAGTTGCCCAGACCTATCAGAGCCACCCCTTTGCCTCGTCTCACCACCTTGTAGCGGTTGAGCACGGAGTAGTCGGTGTCATACTCCTCGGTGCTGTGGCTCACCTCACCTTCAGGCACACGCAGCGCGACAGAGTACTTGTCCTGTCCTATAGCCCACTTTTCCATGGCTATCATTTCCTCTACCGTCGTCGGCGCAAGGTAGACAAGGTTGGGTATATGACTCAACATCGGGATGTCGAAGAAGCATATATGCGTGAAGTCGTTCATGCCGTAGACCGACGCGCCCAGCACGTTTATCACGGCTGGATTGCCGTTCACGCACAGGTCCTGCGCCATCTGGTCGTACGTGCGCTGCAAGAATGTGGCGTAAGTGCTGAACACCGGGTGCGCTCCCCTGCGCGCCATGCCCGACGCCATAGCCACCGCCGCCTCCTCGGCAATGCCCACATCCACATACTGCGCGCCTGCCTGGCGACGCTCCTCGGGTCCGAAGCCTATCGAAGCCGGTACCGCCGCCGATATGCTCACAAGCTTCGGGTCGCGCCTCATCTCCTCCCTGAGCCATCCGCCCAGTATCTGTGCCGCGCTCTCTCCGCCTCCTTCCGCCTTGGGAGCACCCGTCTCGATGTCGAAAGGAGAGTTCCAGTGCCATTTCTCCTTGTTGTCCACGGCGGGCTGCCATCCGTGTCCCTTCTCGGTGTGGAGGTGCACCACCACCGGACGGGGTGTGTCCCTGACCTCCTTGAACGCCTCTATGAGAGCAGCGATGTCGTTGCCCTGCTCCACATATTTATATTCGAAGCCCATCGCCTTGAACAGGTTCAGCTCAGCCTTTCCCCCGGTCTGGCGCAGCAGTTGCAGGTTGCGGTATATTCCTCCGTGGTTTTCGGCGATAGACATCTCATTGTCGTTCACCACAATTATTATATTCGTGCCCAGCTCCGCAGCCACGTCGAGTCCCTCGAAAGCCTCTCCGCCGCTCAGCGAACCGTCTCCGATGACCGCCACCACGTTCTCCTTGCCTCCGAGAATGTCGCGTGCCTTCTGCAGACCTGTGGCGAGGGCGACCGACGTCGACGTATGACCTATCTCGAAGCTGTCGTATTCTGGCGACTCCGCCGGACTGCTGTAGCCCGACACCTCAGCCATGCGCCTGCTGTCGATGAATCCGTATGCGCGCCCCGTAAGCATCTTGTGCGGATACACCTGATGCGACACGTCGAACACAATCCTGTCCTCCGGCATGTCGAACACATAGTGCAGTGCTATCGTAGCCTCCACGAATCCGAGATTGGGACCCACGTGTCCGCCTATCGTACTGTCGCGCTTGAGTATTCCTCCGCGTATCTCGGCGGCAAGAAGTCTGAGCTGTTCCGCCGTCATATTCTTGATGTCGGCAGGCGATTTGATTTTTTCAAGTAACATATTTCTGTCTTTCAGTTTTTGAATTTTGTTAATAATATGTGATTATCCAGCCTCAGCGGACGCGGCTCTTGACATCCCAGCGTCCGCCATAACGGCATAGTGGCGCAAAGTTACGCTTTTTGCCGTTAAACGGCATTACCTTTTTTACGCTTTTTACAACCATAAACAACGCTCCCGCCAAGCGCATGCCTCCACGCGCAGGGTTTCCTTACATGACATATTTTTACTAACTTTGCATGCGGATAACACATGTTCCGCCCACACGACACGCGCAGGCGGAGCGACGGGACACTTATGACGATGATTATGAACAGCACTAAAGACAGCACCCCTACCACATCCGTGAACGCCAATGACGGCACAGCCGCCGGACAGCTTACGGGCAACCTGCAATGGGACGGACTGCACCGCCCGCGCATCTATTATGCCATGGCGGCAACGTTCTGCGGACTTTTCCTCTCCGTTCTCGACGGGACGATATGCAACGTCGCCCTGCCAAGCATAGCCTCGGAGCTGGACATACCGTCGTCTGACTCCATCTGGATTGTCAACGCCTTCCAGCTCGTCATCATGATGACGCTCCTCCCGTTCGCCTCGCTCGGCGAGCTGAAAGGCTACAAGCAGGTATACATGGCGGGGATAGCGGTGTTCACGCTCGGCTCGCTGCTGTGCGCGCTGTCGTCCGGACTCACGACGCTGGTGCTCTCGCGCCTCGTGCAGGGACTGGGCGCGGCTATGATAATGAGCGTCAACACGTCAATAGTCAAACTCATCTATCCCAAACGCCACCTCGGCAAGGGTGTGGGGCTCAACGCCACCGTCGTGGCGATAGCCTCGGTGACAGGTCCTTCCGTCGCGGCGGCTATCCTCTCGGCAGCCACATGGCAGTGGCTCTTCGCGGTGAACGTGCCCGTCGGCATAGTGACTTTCATAATGGCGCGCAGGTATCTGCCCGACAATCCGGTGAAGATAAAGGGCAGAAGGTTCAACCTGAAAGAGGCTTTGCTCAACGCGGCGACATTCGGACTGATGATAGGATGTGTGGAGGGCGTGTCCCACGACCTGCCCGCCGCGCTCCTGACCGGCGGAGCCTGCGCCTTCGTTTGCACCGCCGTGCTCTACGTGCGCATGCAGATGAGGAAGAAATATCCCATGCTTCCCTTCGACCTTCTTAGGATTCCGATATTCTCAATGTCTGTAGTGACGAGCATACTATCGTTCACCGCGCAGATGCTCGGTATGGTGGCGGTGCCCTTCATGCTTGCCGGCACGTTCGGACACAGTGCCGTCGAGACAGGGCTCATCATGACCTCATGGCCTCTGGTCATAGTGTTCGTGGCTCCGATAGCCGGTTCTCTCGTCGGCAAGATACATCCGGGAATACTCGGCGGAGCCGGACTGCTGCTGATGAGCTGCGGGTGCATGAGCCTGGCATTCGTGCCTGAAGACACCGGACACCTCGGTCTGGCACTCAGACTGATGGCGTGCGGAGCCGGATTCGGACTGTTCCAGTCGCCCAACAACCACCTTCTGCTCAGTTCGGCACCGCCCCAGCGCGCAGGCAGCGCGAGCGGGATGCTTGCCACGGCAAGGCTCACCGGACAGACGACAGGGGCTGCGCTGGTGGCTCTTCTCTTCCATCTCTGCGGCGACAGCGCGCCTCACGACGCCATGCTCCTCGCAGGAATACTCACCATTTGCGGCGCGCTGTGCTCGTGCCTGCGCCTTAAGGAGCGCATGCCCTCAGCCCGGGCGTGAGACAAAAAACCGATAATGAAGGCGCGGCGCAGGCTTTCCGTTTTTCCAACACAGTCACGGCATTCTGCATATTCATGCATTTCCGCAGTAAAAAATTTTGACAACCGTAAATCGTGAAACAGAAAACGGAAATGCCCCGGAACGCCTTCCGCACCCCCGTTCCGCACCTTCCGCACCTCCACTTTTCACCTTTTTCTCCGCTTTCACGACGCTATCATGACGCCATAAAGGCTCTTCCGCCTTACAGAAACGCCCGTCCGACACAGCCGGAAAGCCTCTCCGGCACTGCGGGAAAGCCCGTTTCGCAATGCGGAAAAGGCTCTTTCGCATAACCGGAAAGTGGATTTGGAAGGGGAATATGGCACAATCTGCTGACTGTCAGACACATACACAAACCGCGCAAAACCCGCGTATTTGCAGCCGGAGAGCCTCGCGGAGACAAATACACGAGTATTACGGAGTTGTGATGTATATTTATGCGTCGCGCAGGGAGGATTCCCGTATATTTATACATCTTGCTCATGGCGGCGCAGTTCTTTTTCTTTCATATCTTGACATGGCTGACGGTGCGGTGTGACGGATGGATTACGGAATTGCAGGAATAATCGTACGATTCTGTAAAACTGGTAACTTTTTCCGTAATTTCATTGTTTTACAATACGTATTATTTATTTATCTTTGCAGAAGATAAGACACGGTTCGGCAGTATCAAG